>WLWG01002234.1_pt1 | contig 15171 bp, 9 predicted proteins | sample 6712871 | NCBI WGS metagenome assembly WLWG01 (sample SAMN12718693, study PRJNA515312) | sponge metagenome | isolation source: marine sponge | host: Mycale hentscheli | place: New Zealand: South Island, Marlborough, Capsize Point | collected 2003-05-01
AACAAATAACCATCCCAAGCGTTTTCATCACCTCTTATTATAGCTTCTGCTCCATTGTTTATAGTTAAAGTGGCTGATTCAGAAAGACCTTCTAACCCTGCATCTCTTGCTAACTTTAAAGACATTTTGGTTAAACTTTCTTTAACCATGTTTTTAGATTTACCAAAAAGATTTTTAAACATAGACTTACCTATACCTCTACTAACTGTTTGAAGTAAACCTTCAGAAGCACCTATAACTGCTGAATAAGCCATAAGATAACCATCTAAATCATCACCTTCTCTTTGAGCTTCTTTTGAAGCCGCCGCTGCTTCTCCTGCTACAATAGAAGGTATACCTACTACAGGTATCATAGCTTGAGCCATAAAAGGTAAAGAGCCTATAGCAGCTGATACAGCTCTAGTTGCTCCTTCTATAAAATCTCCTTGAGCAAAAGCTTGACCAATTGTATTATCAAATTGAGTCATTTCTTTTTGTAATAAATTTGATTGAGCAACAGTATTTTCATAATGTTCATAAGCACCTTGTGCTGTTCCTAACTTTGGACCCGGTATTTTATCAAATATAGAGTTTAAAAACTTTTGTCTAGTGTCATAATCCATTTCATTTAATTGCTTTCCAAACTCAACAACATTTTCTAATCCTAATATTTCTCCTATACCTATAGCTGCGGTAGTTTTAATTTCGTTAATAAAACTACTAGCACTTAATCTTACATTTGCAGCGCTTCTTTTAGCTTGATCTAAAAAACTTAAACCAGTTTCTTTTAAAAAATCAAATTCTTCAAAGTCTTTATCATCACCTTTTTTTTCGTTTAGTAGTATATTTTTAGCTCCTTGATCTTTTCTAGTCCTCATTTCAGCAATAACACCGTCATATAAACTACCACTAGTTTTAGAGGCTAATTTAGGTTTATTAATATCTGAACTAATTTCTGTAGATACCAAAGAACCATCTTCCGAAAGTGATTCCGTACCGGACGCTATTTCTTCTCCTGCAACCGCATCCGGAACTACAGGTGATGTCTTTACTTCTTCAACCAATACCGCGTTAGGGTATAATAATAAAAATTCTTCTACCTTTTCATCAGGAAGATTATAAATTTCATCATTTACTTTATATTTAGGCATAACTTTTATTGTTTAAATTCTGCAAATGGATCTTCTTTTTTATCTTCTTCTTTGAAGTTTTTTGTAATATTATCTATTTTAATTTTAAGATCTTTTTCTTCTTGTTTTTTCTTTTCAGCAGCCTCTCTTTCTAGTTTATTAAAATCGTATTTTTCTATTTCTTCTACAGTAGCTCCGTTTGCTATCATTATAGCTTCTTTTAATTCAGGCTCAGTCATACCACTATGAACAGTAACTGTTGTTTTTAATCCTTGAACTTTAAAACCTTGATTTGTACCTACAGTAAAAATATCTTTTGCATTTATACTTATATTAGGAAGCTTTTGAACTGTTTCTATAAATTTAGCACCTTCGTCACTTTGAACACCTGCGTTAAATGTAGGTATAGATTGTTCTTGTAAAGTTATAGATAATAAGTCATTAGCTTCTTTTATTCTTTTATTTGCTGCCGCAATATTTGTTTGAGTAGCTGTTGTGTCACTAGATTTATTTACTAAACTAGTACCTGTTATTTGATAATAAACCATATTGTCAGGGCCTATATCTATACCTTGTTCTTCAAAATATTTTTTATCTGCAGCAGTAGCTTCTCTACTACCCATACCAGTTCCAGATGTTTTTTCTTGTATAAAATTATCTGTTAAAAGCTCTTGTATTTCACGCTCTTGCTCTTGAGGTGTTTTTTCTCTAAACTCTTGTATTTTAAAGCTACCTTGTTTCATTTTATATCTCATAAAAGCACTTAACTCTCCGTCTTGCATACCTACTAAACCTTCAGCTTTACTTTTTATATCCGCTTTAAAAACATCGTCATTTCTTAATTTATTTATATCTAAAAAACGAGATTTTACTATTTCTTCTTTACCATCTAAAACTTGTCTTGTTTCATATTGATTTCCTTCTTCACCACCTACAATAAAATTAGAATTTAATTTACCATCTTTTTGAAATTTAGAATTTTCAGCAACTTGATTATAATCTAAGTCTTCAGGAACTTCACCTACAAGCTCAGTAAAATTATTCATGTCTCTTTCCCATGTTAATTCGTAATTATTATTACGTAGATGCTCTTGGGTTTCAGCACTTAAATCATTCCATGTTTTAGAACCTTCTTCAACTTTACTTGTAACTTTTACAATCATTTCACCGTTAGGACCTGAATAAATCTTTTTATCACTTTTTACTCCGTCAGCTTCTCTACCATTTAAAGCATAAGCTGTTAACATTGTGGTATCTCTTTCTGTATCATTAGAACCTGTCCAATAATGTGTGCTACCAAAACCTTTAGCCGCAACTTTATCCATATCTTGAAGATCATTAATTATTTGACCTCCACCAGCTATAGCGTTGTTTTGAAAAGTTTTAGCTCTTTGAACAACCTCTCTATAATACTGTCTTTCTTCTGTTGTTAAATCGTTTTTAGTATCTAAATATGTTTGGGCTTTTATAGCACCAATTTGATAACCTTCTTCACCTTCAAACCCAACACCATTTAATAAATTTCCAACTTCATTTTGAAAACCTTTTAATAAGCTTTTATCTTCTTTAGCAACTATAGCATAATTTCTATTAGCTTGATCGTAAAATTTACTTTCAACTTGATTAGCTATTCTTTGTACTCTTTCTATTTCTTTATCAGCTTTTTCTTGCTCAGCTTTTTGGTTAGCATAATATGTTTTCATACCACTAGCTATTTGTTGACCAAAGTTAGCAATTGCTTGGCCATATATTTGGCCTGATGTATCTCTTATTATTCTTGGATTATCGTATGCTCCCATATTTATTTTTTTTTATTATTATTGAAAAGCACCTTCACTTATTGCCGCAGAACCTATACTACCTAAAGCACTTATACCACCACCTATAAAAGAAGCTTTGTTTGCGTTAGAATCAGCTTCTGATTGCATCGCTTGTTGTTGTAAGCCAGCAGCTCTATTAAGATCTGAGTTAGTTCTATCTTCTGCTTTTTCAAACATAAAACCTTTACCAGCAGCGTCTGCAGCTTGAACTCTTTGACCTTCTGAAATAGCTATACCTTGCAATCGTTGTTGCTCTGATACTTTTTGCTGCTGTAAGGCTTGTTCGCCTCTAGCTCTCATTTCTTCATTTCTAGCCTCTTGCTGCTCTATATTTGCGGCAACACCTTTTTTACTTTGTAATGCGGCTTGTGCTAAAGCAGTTGCACCACCAGCGCTTGCGCCTGTTGCTCTTAAAGTATCTAGCGTGTTTGCTAGAGCAATATCTGTTTGTTCAATTTGTATTTCAGCAGCAGAAGTAGCAACACCTAAGCTAGCAAAAGGATTAGATATTTGACCAGATAAATCTTTAGCCATAGAACTTAAGTCTTTAGTTCCTTCGTAAGGATTAACAATAGCTTGCCTTGATTTTTTTAAAGATTCAATTTCTCTAGCTTGTGCCGCTTGTTTTGATCTAGCTCTTCTTGCGTTTTTTGCTGCCCCTGCAGCTCCAACAGCGCTGCCTATTAATCCTGTTGCCGCTCCAACGCCAGCCGCTATTGCTGTAAATGCTGCCATATTATAATTTTTTAGTTATTTCATGTGAAGGTTTATCATCTACTTGATAACCTAATTTTTTGTGTGTATTTATTAAATGTTTATTTCTACCAATACTAAATATATATTTTATACCTTGTTTTTTACAAACACTTTCTGCACCTTCAATTAAAAGCTCTATAGCTTTACCTCTGTCATTCTCTCTATATTTAGGATTAGAAACAATCCATTCAAGTAAAGCTGCTTTAGAGTTTGTTGTATACAAAAATCCAGCAACTATTGGTTGATCTTGTTTTTCAACCATAAAACCTCCTTTACCATTATCAGGTAAAAATTCTTTAGGTGGATTAACCCAGTCTGGCCAAGCATCCCACCATTCTACTAAAGTATCCCAATCAGAATCTTTTAGCATGCGTATATTTAATTCCATTTAATTTAATATGATGATTCTACAGTATCTGATGATACTGAAAATAATTCTCTTTTTACTGTTTGATTAACTGTGTCTTTATTTGATAATTTAAATTTAACTGTAGAAAAAAATCCTTTTACACCTGATATATCAGAACCATATAAAATTTCACCAAATTGTGGCGTTGTATTAGTTGTTGTATTCTGTTGTAAGTTTGCAAAAAATTTATTTTCTTTTCTTTTAAAATTTAATGTAAATATATTATTTTCTAAATCTGCTAATGTGGTTAATTGACTAGTTTTAAATGGTGTTATAGGAAGTGATTGATCACCTGAACTAGCAATCATAGACTCTAGTTCCCAATTTAAACCACCTTCGTAATTTATTGTTTTAAAGTTTTTAACCACTGAAGGTTGAGCGTTTAACACGACAGTAACGTTAGAGTCAGAGGCTATACCATAATAGTTACCGTAGTTTCCATTGTTATGAACCCATACATCACCTTGTCTAAAAGAATAAAAATTACTATTTAGTCCGGTCATAAAGGTAGGTCTATAAGTAAAAAAACTTGTCCAACCTAAAACGCTTTCGTCAAAAGATAAAGTTTTAAAAGGTGTGATTTCAAATCTAAGAGAAACAGTAGATGCTATAGTGCTTACTAATTCACAAACAACAGATGTTGTTGAAAACGAAATAATATCATTGTTATTCACTCCCCATCCACCACCTTGTGCAACAACTTCTGTTTGGCTTGTTCCAGCGTTAAACGTTACGCTAGTTACAGCACCTCTTGAAACACCAGATGTTTCGTTTTTAGATATTAAACCAATTTTAATTGTTGAAGTTAGATCTCCAGCAAAATAAAATTTGCCAGCGTTTACTGCGTTAACTACATTGGTATAACTTAAAAGTTGCCCATATGTACCATCACTAATAGTTTGGCCATAAAAAGTACCTGTACTAGCATTATATATTTCGTAACCACTTAATATTCCATTAGTCTCTGTGCTTAAAGCTACAGAAATACTTGGTGGATCGTTTGTTGGTCCAACGTATGAAGATCCGCTATATACAGCTTGACTAGCAACAGCCACTATATTATTATTTTTTATAGAAACAATATAATTTTTATTGTGAATATCCCAAGCTCCTACTATTTTATTAACTTGTATGTCGCTTAATTCATCTCTAAAAAAATCATGCATACCATAAGATGATATTTCTGTCATACCATCTCTAGACAGCCTTAAAACAGCTCCTCGCTTCCTGTCTGTAAAGTATTTTCTATAACCATAAACAGCAAAACTAAAAGGATCTTGTGATATGCCATATTCTCCTGCATAAGCTACTATTTGACCTATAACTAAATTGCTAGATGTAACAGCTGCATTACCTTCTGCTGAATATATAGCGTCTTTATCTATTAAGGCTCTACTAACTTTATCTTCTTGAAAAACAATTAAATTAGTATCTTCAGCATATAATTTTTGAATAGAACCTTGCGCCGGATCCAAACTTCTAGTTATATCACTAGCTACTGAAAATTGATTGGTATTGTTAATACCTGTTCTTGAGTTGTATATACCTGAATATATTAAAGTATTAAATCTATGTTGCTGTAAAGGGTCAGACTCATCTAAATAGGCTTTAACACCAAAATCTACACTTGTATTATTATAGCCACCTCTTATTCTTGATTCTTCTATATACCAATCATCTGAAGGTTGATTAGCGTAATCAGCAGGTACATTAGCATACGGCGAAGATGGTGTTGGACCACTTCCGTTATTAGAATCTACTACGTTTTTAATTTTTTTAATTAAAAAAGTGTTAAAGTATTTAATTTCTAAAGTTGCCGCCATAATTTATTATCACTTATTTTACTACATTATTACTAACAAACATCAACTTGAGTAACAACACCAGTAGAGCTATTATCAATTTTAAAAAATCTTCTATTGTTTTGACCAGTTTCAGAACAATTATAAGAATAAACACCATTTGTTGCTTTTGGTGAATTTTGGTTTGGGCCTGTTGCTATAACATCATTTACTTGAGGTGTGGCACTATTGGTAGTTCTATTATAATATATAACAGTTCCACAGGTGGCGTTTAAAGGAAACCCACCATTTATACTACATGATTGATTAAAAACTCCTGGTTCTGAAGCATAAAAAGCATAACCAACTTGAGAACTTGTTATTACAACTGTTTGTGCAACTGTTACACTAGATACGCCAGGCGTGGCAACATTAGTTCCGTTATATGTATCTTCAAGTTTTATTTGTAATACATATGTTCCGGCGCTTAAAGTATTGTTAGTTTTAGATAATATACCACTTGTTTCACCTATAGAAAAATTATCTGTAACATTACCTGTACCATTCCAACTAACTAAAGACCATTTTAATTGTTGTGTATTACTAGCTGTTTTAGCACTTCCGTTAACACCTGTTAAAGTATATAAAGCACCTATAAAAGAATCACTTTGTGTTTGATTTGTGGTAGTAAATACTGGCGCAGCGTTAGATAAATTTCCACTTATAGTAAGATTTTGAGAATCAACAGGAGGTGTTACTGCATTATTTGTAACAACTGTATTTAATTGAAAATTTCTAGTATTAGCATTGTTTAAAAAAACAAAAGTATCTGTAGTTCTTATTCTATAAGAACCGGCTGGTGCTCCCCCAGTAGGATCTTTTTCTAAAATTAAACCTACGCTAGACGGTATATTATCAGTGGCTGTAAAACTTTTAAGAGTTGTATTAGTTAAATTTTGACCTTGATTATTTAAAGGAAATATATTTGTAGCAATTACCGAATTTGAAGCTAAACCTTCTGATTGTGTCCACGTAAATGGTGTCCAACCTATAGCGCCGCTATAACCAGTGGATATTGCATTGTTTAAATCAGCTATAAGACCCACGGTGTTTGTTTCCCAAAATATATCTAATAATGAATCAACAGGTTCTGTTTCATATATAGCTAAAAAAGGTGTCATATTTGTTGCGTTGCTTGTAGTACTACCAACCCCTGTAGGAGTATCTATAGTTAATCTTGCAACTAAAGGATTAGTATCTATTTGGTATATGTTGTTTCTACCTTGTGGATCTAGTAAATTATCAAAACTCATGTTAGAGTCTTCAGCTGTAGAAATACTAATAGCTGTATTAGTTGTTATTCCAGGAAAATATTGTCTATTAGATGTTACAGTGTTTTCAACTCTACCAAATAATTGTACAGAACTTCTAAACTGTTTTTGATCAGGTCCTACTTCTGACAAATCTCTAGGAACTTTATTTATATTATCGTTTATTAAAACAATATTAGCTGTTTTATTAGTTTCGTTTAAAGGAAAAGGTACACCACCTGATTTTATTTCAGGGTAACCATTTAATATACCTGGAAGATATACATTATAATAATCTTGCTCTTGTTGTTTAACAACAACTTTATAAGAATACCAGCCCTCTGGGTTTATTTTATAAGCATATTTAGTATCAGGTGTTGCTGCAGGAACCGTTAATGAATATATTTCTTGATTTATAGGCCCATCACAAGTTATTTCATAATAAGTGTTTCCACCAGCTGGATCTACTTTATTTGTAACATATACATAGTCTTTATATTGACCTCTTAACGCAGAGCCAACAGTTGGTATACCGGTAGTATCTGCACCATTTAAAACAAACCTGTAAATATTTGGTGAAGGAAATAATGTTCCTATACCTGAAGTCCCTGCTATATTAAAACCATCAGATAAAGGGTTTGCATACAAGCCTGGTTGACCATCTGTGCTACCTGTTGTACTAGGATTTCCATTGTCTCCAGAACCTATAGGTGTATTAAGTGTTAAATTTAAACAATTACCAAACCAATCTCTTATGTTACCAGTTGTTGAGCGATAAGGCGCGTATACGGTAGATCCTCTATACACAGTTGTGCCTATGGTTTCTGTAACATCGTCTACTGTAGACAAAATAACATCAGATTGTCTACCAAATTTATCAGCTAATATAAATCCAACTTGATAATTTCTATTTTGTTTTAGCGAATGGTTAGGATATTCTGCCCAATTGTCAAAACCTTCGTTTATTATGTTTTTATCACTTATTGCCACCCTATAATTTAAAGCGCTAGGCGCGGTATATTTGTCTTTAAAATTACCATATATAACTCTGTTACCAGCAACTTCTTGAGCTAAAGCTTTTACAGGCACTTTATCATACACTCTTGTTGTTTGATCTTGAGGTAGTGTTTTAAAAGGTTTTCTTGATTGATAATCATACTCATAAACATTACTAGTTGTAGGGTTTAATTCTTGTATTTCATCTATTTCAATAGTGTCTAAAACTTTTACTGACAAACCATCTGACTCTTTATATAAAACATCTATAGATATAATTTTATAAGTAGATGTAGAAGAAATACCTATATTACTTTTTACATCTGGTAAAGGTATTTTTAACTTAATATCTTGAACTCCATTTTCCATAAATTCAACTATAGTACTTCTATAAGCCGCATCTTCTTGACCAGATAAAAAATAACCTTTTTGTTTAGGTATAAAAGCTATTTGAGTAAAAGGTGCCATTATAGAATATTCACCATCATCAAATCTAAACCTATAACTAAATCTAACAAATTTATCTTCTAAAAAATCTGGATCTCCAGGCCAAGAAACACCACCATTAAAATCTAAAGTAATATCTTGACCAGACATAGTGGTACTTATAAAATATATAGTATCTCCGTTTGCTACACCAGTAACGGTTGAAGAGCTTAGCGTTACAGATGTATTAGTAACAATATTAGTTACATATACATAGTCATCTGGTTGTAAAGCAGTGTTTGCGTATTCTACAACAGCCATACCTTTTGTAATACCAGTTGTATCAGCAATGCTTAAGACAGCACCTGCTAAACCTGTTGTTGTTCTTGCAATTTTATTAAGTAAACTAATGCCTTCGTATGGATTATATTTAGCAACTGAAATATTGCTTTCATTAGTATAATAATTAGAAGTATTTTTTGCGGTAGTAATATTTATTTTTCTAGGAGGATTTCTATTATCAGTCCAAAATAAAAGATCTTCTATAAGGCTAGCTCCTGTTATAGGGTTACTTTTAGAAAAATTAAGAAATATACCTTGAACTAATAAATTATAACCATTATTGTTTGGCGTGTATTCATATATATAACAAGCAGCGGGTGACACTGGTCGAACAGGATTACTTATTGTTGTATCACCATCATCATAGTCAGTTAAAAAAACAATAATTCTATCGTTAACCTCATCAGCAAAATAACCTATAACTTCTAAGTTATTATTATTTAATCCAAAATTAGTTCCAATAGAATTACCTAAAACAGTTTCTAAAGCACCTATATCATCAGCTTCAGATTTACCTACAGATATATTCTGCGCATCTCTATATTCACCGTTAGGTATTAATCTATCATCCAAGTCTTTATTCATTTTGGATCTTAGAAAACTATTTTTGATTTCTGCCATGTATTAAAATTTAAGCCATTTAGATTTACCTCTCATAACTTGTATAATTTGATCAAGTTTAAGATTAGATAATCTAATTTTTGCATTTCTTAGTTTAGCACTTCTTTCTTTTTGAAACCTTCTTACAATATATTCTTGTGTATTTGCAGATGTAGATAATATAGCGTGTATTATATGAGAGTATAAAGCATCTTCTGCTAATTTAGGTATTCTAATATCAAGATCATAAGCGTTACCATCAGATATATATTGTAATAATATTAATTTATTTGCTAAATTACTAGTAAAATTAAATGTACCTTTTCTTTCATCAATTTTAAACCATCCATTTTTTTGACTAGTTTGTGGCTCTAATCCATATCTTTGACCTAATTGACCGTTATAAACACTTTGATCAAACACCGCGTTAGCGTTATTTAAATCATTTATGAAACCACCACTAATATTTCTAGGATTATTTTTTGCCCATGTATCATTCATTTGAGATGTAACCTCGGTGTTACTATCGCTGCTATCTTGAATTGGATTACCTAAATCATCTTGTGAAAAGGTATAATAAGGACTTTCATTTAAATTATTAGCAGGATATATAGGATGTAATACACCCATGTTATCAACCCAGTCTAAACTTACATAATTAACATAATCTTGAGGAATTGTTAAACCTAAACTAGGTGGTACGGTTAACTCTGAAGATTTAACACTTTTTAAAGTGTCATAACTAAACTCTTGTAACCCACGTTTAGCGTGAAATATAACATCAGTTCTTCTTACACTCGGTAAAAGTTTACCAGGCCCAACATAAGCAATTAAAAAATTATTAATAACATCTGTAAGTCTAGTATATTCATAACTACCAAAATTATTTTCTTTTGCAGCTTCTGTTAATTCTATTTTTACATAAGTATTTATAGTTAAAGATTGTGGTATGGTAATTATATTTTGTGAAAGCATTTGCCACACTGTAATTCTACGCACACTCAAAGCTGTAGCATTAGGTATACCACCAACTGGAAGGTTTTGATTTAAAGTTAACTGTGTGTTAGCACCATTTATTAAAGTAATAACCCCGTAAACAAATCCAGTAGTTTTATTTACTAAAGAAAAAATACTTCCACCTACTATATTAGCGTTAGCCGTAATAGTTACAATAGCTTGGCCAGCATTACTATTACCATTAGCTGTTGCATCAAAGTCGGTGCTTGCTGGTGTAAGTTCTAACCAAGTCTGAGCATTAGCGCTTGTAAATATTTTAAAATTATTTACATTATAACCTATACTTCCAGGATCTGCATAATTACCAGATCCAACAACTAAATTAGTATCAAACGTGCTTGTAAAAGTTTGATTAACAGCGGTTGCCGGTACTGTAAACTGCTGGGCTCCAGCGTAATATTGTCTGTTAGTTTCGGTTATTAAACCACCATTAGGAATAGGCATAGATTAGCTTTTTTGATTTTGATTATCTTGAGCAACTTGTGCTGCTGCAACTTGTATTATTTGAGGATCTTTTATTACAACACCTGCATATAATAATATTTTCAATATAAGTTCTGTTTGTTCTGACTGATGTATTTCAAAATTAATAGACGTATTTGTATCATAAATATATTGATTTTGTGTTCCAACTGTAAAGTTCCAAGAAGGTGCGGCTGGTTTTTTTATATAATCTGCATTAATTCCAGAATTAATAGTTGTAGGATATACAAATAGTTTTTCGTCTTCATAAATATAAATAGGAAAAGCTTGTGTTGGCTTGGTTAGGTTAGATCCTAATAAATGATATAACTCTGATCTAGTTACTCTTTGTAGTTGATGAGAAGATAAAGCGCCATTTGTAAAAGTAACTGTTCCTAGTCTATATACGGGTGTTTCACCAACCGTTGTCCATTTACCGGTAACAACAATATCGTTTGTAAAATTTAAAAGCGCACCAGTTACATAATTTTGAGCAATATTTAAAGTAAATGAAATAGATCCAATACCTACAGTTCTATCTGTAATTACAGGTGCTCCCGCGGTATTAGCTCCTGTAACTTTACATCCAATAGGTATAGTTAAATTTGTAGCATTGTTGGCTACTGTAAACTGAAATAATCCTACACCAATAGAAGGTCCATCTGTAGGTACATTTACTAAACTAGCCGGTGGGGTAGCTGCTACAGTAAAAGTTAATAAATTATTATTAAAACTAAATCCTGTTGCTAAAGCAGTACCATTTACTGTAACCGTAGGGTCTGTTACAGTTTGATTAGAAGTTGTTTGTGGAATAGAATAACTATTTGCTCCAGTAGAAATAAATTGACTTGTTAACGTTTGTGTAGTGCCAACAGGTAGAGCAAAATAAGGAGGGGTAGCACCAGCGTTGTAAACGCTTGCTTGAGATGTTTTAAATATAGATATTTTTTCGTCAAGACCACGCACTCTATTTGCGTAGTCAACGTTTGTTTGTGGAACACGTATTTGCTGGTTAATATCTTCAAAATACTTTTCAAATATTTCTAGTTGAACTTGTTGGCCTATTTTATTAAACTCAACAGGTGTCATATAACCTCTCTGTTCTTTATTTAGTATTAATAAAACGGTTTGATATACAGTATTTACGTTTATTGCCATTTTAATATTTTAGTTAATAATGACAGGGCCACCGAAGTGACCCTTCACTATATTATAGTTACATGTTATTGTAACTTTTTCTTAATTGTTTTAAAAACTTCTACGCCTTCATCAGTTTTAAACCAAGCAGCTAAAGCTGAATATGGGTTTTCGTCAAATGGTATAGTCATTAATTTTCTATTATTACTTCCCCATAGGAAATCTCTTTGATCTTGTGAAAGTTTTAATACACTTTGCTCTACAGCTATAATTCCAATGTTTCTTAATTCTACATTTTCATCAGCTGCTAAGCTTAGAAATAAATCAGGATTATTTTTAGCCATAATTAACAAGTCTCTTTTAACTTCTTTTGAGCTCATTGTTGATACTGCTGTTCCTTTTTCTACTCTTAATATAGCTTCTGCTTGATCTATTTCCATTTGTCTTGCAGCTATTAAAGCGTCTATTTCTAAATTTATAGATTCCATATCATCTTCTGCTTCAACTTCAGCTTCATACTCATAATAAGTATGATTTAATCTAGGGTGATATAACGAAAGCAATTTTTGTAAATTTTGTTTTTGCTTTGGTACTGTTAAAGATCCGTTTTCAAATATAATATGACCCATTGTAACCTCACCTTTTTGTTCATCAACAAATGGTGATGCTTGATTAGTTGCATATCTAATTTCTCTTTGTGTACCTGTTGAATCATCAAACCACATTAATTGCGATCTTGCTGAGTTTTTAGATGATAATGTATATGTTAAAGGAGTTAAACCTCCTGCTAAATAGTATGTTCTATTTTTTATCTCCCATTTTGGGGTTTTAATTTCTTTTGTTTTTGACATGATATAATATAATATAATTAATAAAAATAAAGGGCTGGGTGCCGAAGCACCCAACTCTTTAAAGCAATCTTAGTTTTGGAATAATACGAAATTATTCGCAGCTTGAGTAACCAAACATCTTTCAGACAACCAGTTAACTTGCATAGCATCTAAGTTAGTAGTGTAAGCACCACCAGCAGATCCTGTGATCCAGTTTTTGTAACGTCTGTCTTCAGTTTGTGAAGCTCTATATCTAACGTGTAAGAATGGTCTTCTTATGTTAGTACCTAATTGTTGGTCATACACAGTTGATGTTCCAGCAGGTATTAATACACCTTCTATTCCACTTACTGCAACTCCACCTCTTGTAGAAGCGTCGTTTAAGTATTTCCAGCTAGTTTTATAGAAGTCATAAGAACCTCTTCTAAAACCAGAGAAACCTAAATTAAGTGCCATGTCTTCAGAGTTTTCAAATAAACCGTAAGCTGTTCCACCTACAGATCCACCTGAAATTTGTCCTAGCATGTCATCAAAATCTAAATCAAGACCTCTATTTAAGAAAAGCATGTTTTCTTCGATAGCTCCTTGAGTATCTAGATTTTTAAGTACTTGATCAAAATCAGAAAGACCAGTACCAGCTGAGAATCCAGACATGATATTACCTCTTGCTTGAATAGCAGCAAAAAGACCTTCAGATCCGTAAGCGTTTATACCGCCTCCAAATCCTTGGATATTAGCTTGTTGAGCAGCGAAACTTTGACCACCAGCTCCAGTAGCTAATTCACCTTCAACCATTGCCATTTCTAAGTAGTCATCAAATCTTAGTCTTGTTTCAGACTCAGATTTTAAATACCATAAGTATCCTGATGTACCATCTTCTGTAGCAACTTCTACCCAACCGATTTGAGCCATATCAGAACCATTAATTTGGAATGAATCTTTTATGATAATCGGGTTATTTGCATATTGAGTAAATGAAGGTTGAATAGACTTGTAAGATCCAGCCGCTAGGCCATTATCTACAGGTCCAACAGATCCTTTAGCAAAGATAGAACCGTATACAAACATTTTAAGGTTTGTAGCTCCAACTCCTAAAGCATCCCAGTTAGCAGCAGTAAAAGGATAAGCAATAACTCTTTGCCCAATACCACCTGGTAAACTAGTAGATACTACACCTTTAAGTGTAACACCAGTAGTCGGGTTCATTACAACGATTGTATCATTTGGAAAAATAGCATTTGATACAGCTGGGTTACCACCTAAAGCAAATTCTAATTGTGCAACACCTGCACCACCAGTTTGATTTACATTGTTGTAAGAAACGTGTAATCTATTTTGTTCTGACCAAATTACTTGATCAGACGTCATTGGCATTTCAGCGCCAACCATTCTAAGGAAACCATTTAAAGTTCTGTTTCCATATCTTTCTACCTCAGCTTCGTAAACTTCAGGTAGGTACTGTTGAGCAAAGTCATTTGCACCACCAGTATTAAACGCTAAGTAGTTATTCTGTAGCGCTAGTTGTTGTTGAGAAGGTATAATACTTCCAAACACAGGAGTCATTTGTCCCATAATAATTAATTTTGTTTTTAGTTAAACTTTTTTGATTTTATCTTCAATTTAGAAGAATCAAGACCACTGATTGATTTAACTTTAAATCCTCCAACAAATACATCTCCTGTAGGAGTAGACCTTACATCATCTGTAATGTTTTTAGATTTTGCAATAAGATCTTTAGTAGCATCGGATTTACCTTGCTCATAAAAATGCTTTGCAATTGAATCAACATTGTCAGCGGCATACATAGCTTTGTGATAACCTTTAACATCTTTAACACTTCCGTCATTATTTAAGAACTTCTTAATTATATTAGAAACATTTGATTGTTTAGTTGCAACTTCATTAGGATTTTTAACTCCATATCTAAACTTTTTTTCTCCAACGTTGATGTCAAAACCTTTGAAATCATTAGAAAAATATTGTTTAGTATCGGATTTAAAAGCCTCATGCTGTTGTTGAGCTGTGTTTTGCTCTTCATTATAGCGATTAAAAAAGTCCATAGCTTTTTGTTGGTCTTGTGTCGTACCAGGTCTCAACTTGATTTCCTCGTAGTATTGACTTTTTAAACCATCTAAATGCTTTCGGGCTTTAGCAACCTCTTCTTTATAAGCGAGTT
>WLWG01002241.1_pt1 | contig 15120 bp, 20 predicted proteins | sample 6712871 | NCBI WGS metagenome assembly WLWG01 (sample SAMN12718693, study PRJNA515312) | sponge metagenome | isolation source: marine sponge | host: Mycale hentscheli | place: New Zealand: South Island, Marlborough, Capsize Point | collected 2003-05-01
GTCCTTTTATGTTTTACAATTTCTTTTGCTTCTGCTGGTATTTTAATTATATCACTCATTTTTGTCTCCGTCCTTGTCTATTATATTTTTTATTATTCTGCAACTTCTTTTTTTTATTAGGGCTCTTACAATGTCTTCTAGGTCTCTTCCTAGGTTTATCTCTTTCAACAAAGTCTTTAAACTTTCTAGCCATTTTCCTGTGAACGATCAATTAAAGCATAAGAAATTACTCCTTGTATTTCATTTGCTGTGTCTGCAGTCATTTTTAAAATGTCGCCTGCTTCTAAATTTAAAGTATTGTTTATCACATCTAATGTTGTGGTAGCTGCAATTGATTGCTTAAATATTCTAAAGGTTGCAGTTGCAGAAGTGTCAGTATATTGAACATCTAAACTTACAGCACCAGAATGCTCGTTACTTGCTTGAATTTGTTTTATTAAAATAGTTGCATCTGTTGGACAGGTAAGAACACTTGTACTTCCTGTTGTCGTTAAATTTATTCCTTGATTTTTATATTGTATTGTCATGACATAAAGTAATTAAACGAATCTTGTTCGTTTTTCAAGTCTTGTTGATATGAAGTATTTAATTGATTTTCAACAGTAGCTAAAGCTTGGTTAATTTGTCTAAAACCTTCTGTTGTGTATTCTTGTGGTGGTTCTGGTACATATACGTTTATTTTAGCCATTATCTTCTTCCATCTGGGTTTACATCTGCTCTAAATGTTCCAAATCTCCATGTCTCATTTACTGCAGTATTTTGTATTTTAATATTTGCAAGTCTTCCCCTAGCCCTAGTATCTATCTTTTGTGTATTAGCATTAATTGTAAAAGGTCCTAACTGTGAAGATGAACCTGAATCAATAGGAAAATTTTTTAAGAAAATTGTAACAATTGCATTACCTTGTAGGTTTTTAAAATCTGGTAAAAATCTACTTAATCTTAATAAGTATTCTCCATCACCATCTGTGGGTAAATCAAAATCTCCAGATTGAATATAAGCAGGTATAGCTGTTTCAGTACCATCCAAAGCTATTTCATTGTTACCTACTTCTTGAGCATAATAAGTTGATGCACCAAAAGTATTTGTAGCACCACTTAAATTTAAAAAGGATGGAATACCTGTTGAATTATATTCTGTTGCATAAGGCACATCATAAGTACTAGCATCTGCATATGAACTTCTAGCTAATGTCATAGTAGACCAACTATTCTCGACATAATTATATACTACAGCTCTATTATTTTGTACTGCAGGATTACCAGCGGGAGTACCTGCAGGATAGAACCATACAATTTCATTAAATAAAGAATTATGCGAACCATATATAATTTCATTAGATGAATAATTTATTCCCACATTTGATCCGGTAGTCGTGAATACAAAGTCTTCTACAAGTGATGGAAGTAATTTAACCGTACCATCAAATACAAAAAATCCTCCACCTGCTCCCATCCAAAATACTTTACCGTCTGCATATACGGTTGCGTGTTGACCAATACATCCACAGTTTGAACCAACTTGTCTTATAGAAAAAGTAAAAGGTGGACCAACAAACTGCATTGTGTAAGCTGCTTGGTCTGTTAAAATTAAATTATAATCTTTACCAGATACTGCTGCTACAATTTTATTACCTGTATCAAGTCTAAATGTACCTGCTGTATTTATAGACGTAGGTTGATAAACGCTAAAGTTTTCTTGATCACTAAATCGAATAAACATAGGATCTTGAGTTGTTGAATCTCCAATAGTTGTTTCAGTTCCAAAATGAACAACGTGTCTATCTCTATCTGAAGTTATTGTTAATCTTGATGCTGTTGGAGCACCTGTCATAATTACTGATCTTTGTTCTAGTGGATTTGAAACACCTGGATTCCAAACAAATGTTTTACCATCTTTAACTGTTGCTATTAATTGTTCTCCAAAATTATCTAATGACCAACTACCAGGATCTAATATTACTGAAGAACTAGTTGTAGCAGATCCCCAAGTTCCTCTACCCCATGTACTTGTACCCCAACCATAACCATATGTTTGTATTGTTGGACCAATTTCTTCATAAGGGTTTATCGAAGCTCCACCTGCTGCAGACATTCCTGTACCTGTTTCAGTGGTAGCCATTTTTATAGTAAATGAATTTGTAGCTGTAGATAGCACTTCAAAAGTCAAACTAGTAAAATCTGTTGTATTATATCTTGTGACTGTTGCCTCTCTTACTGCTATACCACTTGAATGAGATGCTGCAGTAGTGCTGTTTGTGCCTCTCGTACATCCTGTTAAATCGTTTGAAGACTTTCCTGTATATGTAATTAATTCATCTCCAATTCTAACAGTGCCTGCTGCAGAAAAACCTGTAGAACTTGTAAGTGTAATAGTTGTAACAGAATCATTTATAGCACCATTAAGAGTAGTTGCTTGTCCAGGTACAGTTACAGATGTAAATGTAATATAATCTCCAACTTCAAGAACGTGACTTGATTTATTTACTGTTACAATATTTGATCCGTTGGTAGATGTAAAAGTTGCACCTGTTATAGCTGTTGCTAAAGGAGTAACATCGTAAAATTTATCTTCATAATAAATATATAAAGCTTTTGAAGTACCAAGTGCTGCATATCTATTACCTTCTAAATCTGTCCAAGTGTGTTGAGCACGAGTTGGTCCTGAAATAGTTTGTTGTCCGATAGCTGTGTAGCCACCTATTTTTTCTGGTTGTCCATATCTAAATCTTACAAAGTCCCCATCAATCCATTGACCTTCTGCTCCTGAAGGAGTATCTGCTTTATTAAAACCTGGGGCTATTCTTACATTTCTTAAAGGCATAAGCCATTTTACAACATTTTATAGCTTCATCCAAGTCGCAGGTGAAGGTATATTATGTTCAGATTTTATACCTTCTTTCATAGTGAGCATTATATCACCTGATATAGATAGCCTTGGTACGTCTTTTGTATTCTTACCTGTCTCATGAAACATCATAGATGGAAATATAATTACATTACCTGTCTCTGCAGGATACTCAGCTTTACCATAATTACTTTGATCCCACTCTGTAAAGTATGGATCTCTTTTGGGTATAGTTAATCCAACCTTATGTGCATCATCGTCAAGTAAAAATAAGTTACCTTGTTCATGAGCTTGTGGATAATAGACAAAACTAAAGTGACTACTCATATGCCTATGATAAGATATAAATTGTTCTTTGGTTGATAAAGTAGCCCAAGACTTTGTTATATATATTTCAAATAAATCTAAATTATATTTCTGTGCAGACAAACATCCTTGTATTACTTTTGATAACTCAATATATAATTCTTTAAATCTTTTATCTTTGTGTAAGTTATCATCAATAGATTGTAACTCTTTTGGTTTAATGTCCGTGGTCCGTGAGTATTGAGAATTGGTTGGAGTAATATCTCTTAGTATTATAGGTACAATTTTTTTATTAATTTCTTCAAAGTTTTCTAACTTAGTTATGTATATAGGATAACCAAACCATTTAGATATATTTGCCATAAGGCACTATACTAACTTACTCTTAAAAATCTATATTGAATTTCTCCTGCTCCGCCAACACCACCATTAGTTGTTGGGGCAGATCCACCGCCTCCTCCAGAACCTCTAGTTCCTGCTCCACCTCCTCCAGAACCACCAGCTACATTTCCACTAAAAGAAGCTCCACCTGCAAAACCAGTGATACTACAGTTATCTCCACTACAGTTACCTGAACCTACTAAAACTCCTACTACTCCATTACCTGATTGGTTAAATGTTCCTACAGGTCCTGATGTTAATGATGTAACTGATTTAGTTGCACCATCGCTATCTCTATAATTTCCAGAAGTAATTGCCGTTCCACTTATGCTAGCTGAACCTGCAGTTCCTGCAGTGTTTGTTCTTAAGGGTCCTTGGACACCACCACCAGTTCCACTTGAACCACCTCCAGCACTTAATGTAAAAATAGATCCAGTTGTTGATCCAGATAAAGTTGTATTAGTACCTGCAGAAGCAACACGAGGTTGTCCAAAATTAGATGTTTGATTTCCTGCAGCTCCACCAGATCCTACAGAAAAAGAAATTGTTTCACCTTCAGTTACACTAAATACTTTATCAGATACAAACGCACCAGATCCTCCACCAGCTCCAGCAGACTCACCCCCTGCTTTATCATAATCTATTCCACCCGCAGCTCCTCCTCCGCCACCAACCCCAGCTTGAATATGCATTGCGTTAGCACCTTGTGGCACTGTAAGTGTTCCCGAACCCGAACTTATTGTTTGAACTGTGCCTGCTTGAAAAGCTGCAAAAACTAATTTCCAAACTCCAGATACTTTACCATAAATTTCATCTGCTTCCTGCCAAGTACCTGATACTTTGCCGTAAGCGTTATCTATCTCTTGAAATGTTCCTGATACTTTGCCATAGGTATTAGCCATTTAAAATCCTATGTTGAATATTTAAACCAAATGTCTCCATCACTTCCTCCTGATGGACTTGATGTACTTATTGTAAATTTTCTTTGTAACTTAGCAGCCGTTACTGCATCATCAGCAATTTTAGCTGTGCTCACATTTGCGTTTGAAATGTTAGCAGTCAAAACGGCATTATCAGCGATGGCTGCACTTATTACTGCATCATCAGCAATTTTTGCACTGGTCACTGCATCATCAGCAATTGAAGCTGTGCCTATTGTACCACCTAATGTATCTAGTGATACCTCATTTAAGTTCGTACCATCAGCATATGCTGCATAAATTTTTGAAGAATCTAATGTAAATCCAGTTCCCGATGCAGTTTTAATTGTAAGGTTTGTTGGATTAGTAATTAACCTACAATCGAATATATAAAATTTTTCTATAGAGTCTGGTATTGTTACTGTTGATGAACTTGCAAGTGTTATAGTTGCAAATTTGATTACCATATTTCTAGCAGTAGAAATAGATGCATTACTCATAACTAAAGTTGTAGTGCCTCCACTTGTAAGAGTAATAGACTCAAAACCTGCTATTGCTTGTTGAACAAGTTCTAGATTTGTGTTTGTTTTAGTCCCCCATGTACCGGCATTCTCACCGGTAGCCATAAGCTCAAGTTTAAGATCTGAAGAAAATGTTGATGCCATAATTTGGTATTATACACTTTTTAAGCTGCCTTATCAACTTCCGTCCAATTATTAGAAACTCCTTTATCTACTTCAGTCCAAGTGTTAGAAACTCCTTTATTTACCTCAGTCCAAGTATTTGTTACGTCAGGATCTACGTTAGACCATGCAGTAATTAAAGGGCTATTAAGAGATGCTGTCAATTGTATGCCTGTAACAGCTACTTCTACTCCTGGAACAGCCACTGCTGAACCTATTGATGAAGTTAATAATGAACCAGTTACATCTACAGGTGTATTGATATCAATGGTTTCCTCTCCTAAAGAACCTGTAAGTTGACTTCCTGTTACGTTTACATTTGCATTTGCACTAGTGGTTACAGAACCTGTTGATGTTTGTAATTGACTTCCTGTAACATCAACATCTTTACTTATTGCAATAGAAACTGAATCAATTGAGAAAGTACTTTGACTTCCTGTAACACCAGTATTAGCATCTCCGGCTATACCAACATCATTTGTTGACATCACCATGTCATGCTCTGTAACAACAACACTTACATTTCCATCAGCAGATACAGAAAAAGTTCCTAAAGATATACCTAACTGAGATCCTGTTACTGGTACGTTTGCATTTCCTACAAGAGCTTCTTCTCCCATAGACATTGTAAGTTGAGATCCACTTGGTGAAGCAGTTGCTCCAGCTAAACCGTTTGCACTTCCAGCTGAAGAAGTTAATTGTGACCCAGTCACATTTACAAATGTATTTATATCTATAGCAGAACTACCTACAGACCCTGTTAATTGTACACCTGTTACAGGAATATTTGCATCACCCGTAATAGATAAGCTTCCAGTATTTGAGGTAAGTTGACTTCCTGTTACAGAAATATCAACACTTACAGCATCTATACCTACAGAAGAAAAAGCAGATTGTGAAAAAGCGGTTATACCAAACAATTTAAACTCCTAAAATTTTATGAAGGAAGCAGGGGGTATGTGGTGGTGCCCTGCCTCCATCATAAAATTATATCATCGTTTAAACCACGAAGGAAGACCAATATGTGGTCTTTTATCAAATCTATTTTCTTCAGCTCCTTTTGTTTCTACATTGTTATAATGTAGAAATACTTGAACACATTCCTCACCTTTAAATTTATTTCGCCAATGCTCAAGCTCACAACCAGAATAAACAAGCATATCACCAGGTTCTAAATCTACCTGTATTCCTTTTTTGTTTTTTTCACCCGTTGGGTCTAAATATATGGGCCAAGGATCTCCTCCAAGATTCATTGTCGTAGAAATTTCACAATTAAATCTATCTTTGTGTCTTTTTAATTCGTCACCTTTTTTATATATTCTTGCATAGGTATAAGAAGGAATTAATTTTAAATTACAAATTTCTTCCATTTTTGGTTGACATTTTAAAAGCAAAGTTTCCATGGCTATATCAGAATAACATGAATATGTATGAGGCACTTGTTCGTTTTCAATTTCGTAAATACCAATAATTTGTTCATAAGGTGAAAAATATTTTGCTTTTATACAAGTGTCATAAACTTGTTTTTGTAAACAAAAATAATTTGCAATAAACACTGCTAGTTCTTTTGATATTGCTTTTTTTATTATTTGATATTTATTTTTTTTAAATGACATTATTCATCTTCTCCTTTATTAGTAAATTCTAAATAACCTGTTATTATATATCTATCTTTTTTATCAGGACAAGTTTGGCCTTTATGAGTATGAGTAAAATAAGCAGGAAACATAGCAACAGCACCTTCTTCACTTTTTATTACACTATGATCATAGAATTCAGTTCCACAATTATGTGTACTTAAATAAATTTGAATAATTAAAATTCTGTGAGGAAATGAAATACAGTGTTCAGAATGCCAACTATCAAAACTCTTTTCTTTTTCAAAATGTTTAAATCTTAAATTGGTCATAGCCCAATTAGAAGCAGTTAAATCAATTTCTTTAAATTTTGTTTTATATTTATTTATTTGTTTATAAAGTTTATCAAGAAAGGGAAAAGAATCTATATCAACATATTTATAACCATAATAATTTTTTTCTGGTTCTATGCATTGTGTTTTATATAATTCTATAAGTCCATAACACTCAAGGTCTGTAAAAACATTTTTTTCAACTAATGTAAAATTTTTCATTATACAAATGGTCTTCCTAAATTCCATAAAACTAAACTATATCTTGTACCTGATGTAACGGGTTTTACTCTATGCCACAGAAATGAAGGAAAGACTACTATAGAACCTTTTGATAAAATTTCTTTACATTGTACTACGTGTTTTTTAGCATCCCTCAAATGAGGATCGTAATTTCTAAAATCAAATTCTAGTTCGCCACCTTTATAATCCGTCCCATCAGATAACTGACATGTCATAGATAATTTTCTTACTTTTCCTTTCATGTTAGAGTAAGGCATCTCATCATGATTATCCCAAGTATCACAATGCCAATCATAATATTGATTCAATTTATATTTTGTAAATTGACATTTTTCAGACCAATCCCATTGAAAATTCCATTTTGCATTTTTATTTGCTATATGTACATAAGGCTGTATTTCTTTATAAATCCATGGTTCGTCTAACCAAACTATATTAGAATTTCTTTTTTTCTTTAAATCTAATATTTCTTTTTTATTTAATTTTTTATCTTCAAGTCCTCCGGTCTTAGCCATTAATTCTTTTTGACTATTTGCATATTTAATTACTTCGTCACAAAATCTTGGGGAAAGGGCTGATTTAAAATACCAATAATGTTCAGAAAAATTCATAAGTCATTGTTTGTACAATATTTTTATTTTGTTTTTGACTGTTTGTTATAAAATATAAATTTGTTGAGGGAAACATAATAAATTTATTATTTGTAAGAGGTATCTCCCAGCTCCTTCCTTTTCTTCTGTTATCATCATAAAATATTTTTACCATGCAATTTTCAACTTCTACACCATAAAGTAAAGTAAAGTCTGGTGAATTTTTTAAATCTACAGGATCTATTTCAAGAAGAGGTTTCGATCGTTCGTTAATATCATAGATGTCACCAAATATTTTTTTATTAATAATATTTAAATCATACTCTAAATTTATATGTTCTTGCAAATAAGTGTTTAGAATATCTGATGCTTTTAAAAATGGTAAATCTTTACCTTCAGCAAGTATTATATTTTTTGCAATTTCTTCTCTGTCAATATCCCAACCTTTAGGCATATCTACATCTCCATAATATAAAGATTGCTCTGATAGTGTTATTTTTTTCATATACCTGTTTTAAGTTGAGTTAACTCATTCTCATTCCCTATAATACCTTTAACAAAAACATTAAAAGCTAAACTTATTCTTTCATAATCTGATGAATTATTTTCAACACTATGTCTAAGATAAGAAGGAAATAAAATTATTGATCCAGATTTTACAGGGAAATCCCATATTCCTGAATTAAAAACATTAAAATTATTTTTATTTGAGAATTCAAAAAAAGAATATCTTGGATTTAAAAATCTTATAAAATCTAAATTCTCATTTGCTTTTATATATAAGACTCCAGAAATATATGAATTAGTGTGCCAATGTTCGTGATGATGAGTATTTGATTCATTATAATTTAACCATGACTGCGTAATATAAAGTTCAACTTCATCATTAGAGTCTTCAACAGATTTAAAATAATCATTTACTTTAACCATTAAATCTTTGTGTAAAGATTTCATTTTATTTTGTTTTAAAATAAAATTATTTTTAGATGTTTTGTTTTTACCTGTATTTATATTAAATTTTTTTTTATGATAATTAACACACTCTAATTCTTCAATTGAAAAATCTCTTTCCATATTTGATAAATATATTGGAGTTGCAAATAAAGCTTCAATTTTTTTCATACCACCACTGTAAAATTATATTAAGCTGCTTCGTCTGTCAAATTCCAACTTTGGTTTTCTTCATTCCACGCATATACCCAAGAGTGAGTTGCTGGTGTATTTTCATCAGGAGGTGTATTTTGTTGTTCTTGTTCTTCTGTTAAAGCGGGTGGAGCACCTATTGGTGATTGCCAATCTGCAATTGATGTATCTTTTACCCAAGATGGATATGGTTGTTTAGGCCAAAAAATTTCATTATCCTCATCCCAAGTGTATCCTATACATGCATGATTTCCTCTAAAAGGTGTTCCTCCTAATAAATGTGTATTTTGTATTGTGTTATAAGATGTTTGAACCCATAGTTCTGCAGGCCAATTACTGTGCTGTTCTAAATATTGTTTACCAACTAATTCATCCTCAATACCATCAGCATTTAATAGATCGGGATCATTCATTGGGTGCACACTAAGCACCTTTCCGTTAATTCCAATTTTTGCAAAATGTGCCATAACTAATTACTCTTGAAACCTGTATCTTATTATTACAATACCACTACCACCGCCTCCACCACCACGGCCTCCCATACCACCTGCTCCACCACCACCAGCTCCTAATTGAGACTGACCTGATCCTGCACCACCACCTGGACCTGCACCATTTCCACCACCACCTGGACCTCCTGATGCATTTCCCATATGTGATCCACCACCGCCACCACCACCTCTTGTGACAGTTGAGCCTGTTATACCTACACCTTTACCACTACCACCTGGACCTCCAACAGCACTTGATGGGCTACCATTTCCACTACTTTGAGCACCACCTCCGCCACCACCAGCAGAACCACCGCCACCACCTCGACCTCCACCTCCTGAGTTTCCTTGAGAGGGACTAACGGGAGGTGAATTTCCTGATCCACCACTTCTCATTCCACCATCGGAACCACCACCTCCGCCACCTGAACCACCAGATTGACCGTTTGTGTTAGTGTCTCTATCTCCTCCACCACCACCTCCATTTGATGAAAAACCAAAAGCACTTGAACTACTACCACTACCACCTGTTGACATACCAGGAGAAGATCCACCAGAACCACCTCCTACTGATATTGGATAACCTTGAGCGGAGACAGGAGTGCCTCCTGTGGCAGGGTTTGGATAATTTTGTCTATGTCCTCCAGCACCCCCTGCTCCTGCAGTACCAGATCCACCAGCTCCACCACCAGCAAGAACTAACCAATCTACGGTATTAGAGCCTGCTGCATTACCCGCTTGACTTACTGTAAAAGTTCCAGGACTTGTAAAAGTATGTACTTTAAAATCTCCATCAGTTGCTGTAGATCCTCCAGATGCTGTAACAAATAATGCGTTTGGTTTGACTAAAATTGAAAAAGCTCTATCCCCTGTAGTACCAGAGGTATTTGTAGCTCTAATTGTAAAATTAGATGTTGTATCATTTACCACCTCATCAACTGTTCCTGTAAAAGCACCTGTTGAAGTATTTAAACTCATACTTGCTGGTAAACTTCCAGAAGCGATTGAATAAGTTAAAGATCCCGATGAAGTAGATGCAGTCACTACACTTAAATTTGCAGCTGGATCATTTTTTTCAGCTGTCGTTTGTAAAGTTCCTAGAGTACCTGAGGCAGTGCTAAATGTAATAGTAGGTTGTTCAACAGTTATAGCAAAAGCTCTGTCAGAAGTAGTTCCCGAAGTATTTGTAGCTCTGACTGTAAAGTTAGACGTTGTTGTAGATGCAACAACATTAGCTGAGCCTTCTAAGGCACCTGTACTTGAATTTAAAGTTATTCCAGAAGATAAGCTTCCTGATTGTATTGCATAAGTTAAAGATCCAGAGGAAGTAGATGCAGTCACTACACTTAAATTTCCAGCTGGATCTGATCTTTCCGTATCTGTTAAAGTTCCTAGAGTACCTGAGGCGGTACTAAAAGTTATAGTGGGTGCTTGTACAGTTATAGCAAAAGCTCTATCAGAAATTGTTCCTGTTTCTGTTATAGTAGCTCTTACTGTAAAATTTGAAGTTGTTTCTGATGCAACAGCACTAGCCGTTCCTGTAAATGCACCAGCTGAACTCAAACTTACTCCCGTTGGTAAAGAGCCGGACTGTATTGCATAGGTTAATGTACCAAAACTTGAGGATGCTGCAGCAGAAGATGTATTTCCAGCTACATCAGATCTTTGTGCATCTGTTAAAGTTCCTAGAGTACCTGAAGCTGTCGCAAAAGTTATAGTAGGTGTTGCAATGGGTCCTGACTCACCTGCGCTAGAAACAAGCCATCCTTGAGTCGCACCTGAATAAGTTAAAGTTAGTGCTTGTCTATTTGTAGAAATACCTTGACCCGATGTTGCTCCTTCTATTTTTTCACCAGATTGAGGAGTTAAAAATATTGCATTTGTATTTGCGTTTGAAATGTAATCAACAACTGCAACAGATTCTCCTGCTACTCCTGTTGGTAAAGTTACAGTGACAGTATTTGAAGAACTGTCAACAAAATAACCTTCACCACTAGCAGCATTAAAATTTGCAGTTTTAACTGTTGTTACCCAACTTACGTTTCCAAAACCAGACTGAGAAGCACCTGATGCCAAAGTAACTGTATCCCCCGAAGCACCTATAGTTATATCAGTTCCAGATTGATTTATAATATTACCACCATCTGCTGCTTTTAAAGCTGCAGATTTTAAATCTCCTGATACTGTTAGATCATCAGATAAGGTTACATTATTACTAGCATCTTCTAAAACAGATTTAGAAGCAGGCCCTGTTACAAAAACATCTAGCGCAGCTCCACCAAAATTAATTTTAGAAGTGTTACCTGCTGAGTTGCTAATTACAGTTGTTCTCTCTAAAGTTGTAGATGCAGATAAAGTTCCTAAACCTACTTCAAAATTAGCTGTACCCGATTCAGTAATACAATAATATGTAGTATTACTCGTTCCAATACCTGAGGAAAAAGTTAGGAAACCCTGAACAGCTCCTCCAAGTGTAATATCGCCTGTTCCTGAAGTTGTACTGGTTTCTCTGACCCTATCGTTTATGACAAGTGCCATTTAAACCTCTCCTTAAGTTAATCTTAATATTGCTGCTGATGTTGTAAATGCAGGGAACTGAATAGTAAATGTTCCTGCAGTTGCAGTTTTATCTCCACCAAAATCTAAAACACAAACAGCGTCAGTAGTATTTGAACCACCATTAGTTGTTGTATTATAAATTAAAGCTCCTCTAGCTGTTAATGTTACACCAACAAAAGATAAATCAGCAAAATCAGTAATTGCTATTGATGAAGATACTTTTACTCCCTGATTAACAAGTGCTTTACCACCTGCTACATATCCTGATGAAGTAACTTCAGTATTAGATCCACCACCTGGATTAGTTGAATAATTTTCTGTTGATTTTCCTAAAGTTGCTGAACTTGTGTACATCGCTAATTTGTATGTATCTGTTGATGCATCAAAATCGTGACTTCCTTGTAATAACTCTTTTTTAAAAGTGTTACATATTGCGTTAGTTGTTATTGCCATATTGGCCTCCTTTAAATTTAACTGTTTGGTGACGGTGAAGGCACTTGTATTCGTGGCACACCATCATCATATTCTGCACGTCTTCTTCTCCCCATTTGTTGAAGAGCAAAATTCTGTATGCTTTCATTATACTTACTTTTATATAAGTTGTACATATCCATAGGTCCTTTTAGAAAAGCAAAAGCTTCAGTTAATACACCGTCTAAAAGTAAGCCTTGTTGATATTCTGATAAATAAGTATTATTAGTAGAGGTAAAGCTTGGTGGAGATATTATATAATTTAATTGTGCTGCGTACGCTTGATCTGGTGTAGGTGCAACTACAATAGATGATTCATCCCAGTTAGCATAAAATCTAGGTAATCCAGTAGCTCCACTTCCATTAAATTCTGTAATAAAACTAGTATCTCTTTTTTCCATAAAAGTCCTAGTTCCAGATTGATCAGTAGTACTAAACACTTGTAACGATCTAATTAATAAAAAATCCGCAGGGGTTACTAAAAATCTTTTGCTAGCAGTGAAAGATGAAGTTGCATACTTTCTTGTATCATCATAATCAACTGATCCTGCAATATTTAATTCAGTGTTTCTAATAAACTGTCCTATAATAGTATCTGACAATACATTACTATCTACTTCAGTATAGTTTCGAACTTGTGTTAAAAAATCAGAATAAGTTATAGCCATTAATATCCTCCTACCGCTAATTTGGGTTTAATTAATAAACCACCTTTCATTTTCTTTTGTGCTGGCATACCCCTAATAGCTCCTTTACTTTTTGGATTAATTTGACCAGCGACTCTTGGATTATTTGTTTTATTTTGAAGTCGCTCAGCCTCTAAATTTTTTCCATAAAGTTTTTTAAAAGTTTTTGAATCAGACATAGATTTTAAGTCTATGTTAAAAAATTTAAAACCTCTTTTTTTTCTTTCAGCAGCTTTTTTCTTATAAACAGGATCGCCTTCTTTTCTTTTTTTAGCCTGAAATCTGTTTTTTAATTTTCTATTATATTCTTTTCTATTTTTTATTCTTTCTATAAATTTTTCTGACGCTTTTTTCCCACCCTTAGATAATGCTTCCTTTACTTTATTTTTATCTCTAGTTATTAATAATTTACCTGTTGTAGTCGCTATTCTAAAAATCATTATGTAATACTCACTGTTACAGTTCCTGTTGTCAAAGTTAATTTTCTTCTTCTATTTTGTAAAGAAGGATCTGCAGGTGCCATTGTACTTATTACAACACCCTTAATTGTAAGTGTAGCTCCAGGTTGAATAGTGTTAAACGCAAACATACCTGGTAAAGTTAAATCAGCAACACCGACCATAGTTCCTCCTGAGCTTGTCACTGTTACATCACTTGTAAAAGGTTGTGTTGGTTGTTGAAATTTTTGAGGTCTTGTGTTCTGCAAAGCAATAGCATCAGCTGTAAAATGTCTTCTTCTTATTTGTGGGCTTTTAGGTTCAAACTCACTGTAATGTACTAATGAACCATTCCATTCTTTAACCATTTCATTGTATGGAAAAGCCATACCAGATCTATCTGATATTGCCTGACTTCTTTTTCCTGTTGCCCATTTAGCCATAATTATATTCCATTAGGGTAAAAAGATTGAGGTGTAATATAAGTAGATGCTCTTTGACCATCTTCATCAAGAGCTCTTTTTAATTGATCTTCATATATTAATTTATTTTGTTGAACTAAATTTGGTGCTTTTTTCATAGCTAAATAATAAGCTAGCCCTGCGCACATGCAAGGTAGAAATCTGTAAACAACATCTCCATCATTAGTATAAGCTCCAGCATCTTCTATTCTTTTTATTACATAGTATTTTAAAGTTGTGTAAGTATTTAAATTAGGTGCTTGGTATAAATAAATTTTTGGAATTTTTACTCTATCAACATAGTATTGAGAAGGTTGTCCTAATGCTAGTTTATTAGGTAAAGCAGAATAAGCAGATCTGTCAATTTTAGTTAATGCAACATCCTGAGTGTTTACACTATCTGCTGCTGCTGCAGTAGTAGATACAAAAGCTTCAAGTACATCACTGACATCTGAGTCAACTGCGTAAGCAGCTTGTCCACTTACTAATGCATTTTCATGAAGAGCTACTTTCCATAAATGGATACCTCGGTTTCCCCATTCTGCAAATAATAAATCTAAGCTTCTTCTTGCTGACCTTAAATCATAACCAGAAGTAGTGCTTAAACCACATCTTTCGTAACCTTCATCTATAATTTCATCTATATTTAAATTAAAACTAGTTGTCCCTGACGTAGCCATTATTATCCTTTTTACGGTTGTACAATTTCTTAGATTGTATCACTTTTTGACTAAACTTTGAAGACCTTAGGTTTTTTGCGATTAAGTTTGTTTTTAACTTGTAATTTTTTCTTTTTTTCACCTCTTGCACCTCTAAGCTTGCCGTCTATTTGAGCAGTTATTTGTCCTCGTCCTATTGTCATGTTAAATCCTTTGCTTTTCCTATAACTGGTTTATACTTTGTTTTACCTTCAGATTTGTATGCGTGCAAGAATTGTTTTCTTGGTTGATCTGTAGTATAACTACAGTGTATCCATCCTGAGTTAGGTTCGCC
>WLWG01002242.1_pt1 | contig 15115 bp, 19 predicted proteins | sample 6712871 | NCBI WGS metagenome assembly WLWG01 (sample SAMN12718693, study PRJNA515312) | sponge metagenome | isolation source: marine sponge | host: Mycale hentscheli | place: New Zealand: South Island, Marlborough, Capsize Point | collected 2003-05-01
TGCAGTAAATGTCATAGCTCTATCTGTTCCGAACCATCTATTTTTTGCAGCCCAATCTTCAGCCATAGGATCAGCTTGAGGCATTTGTTGAGGGGTTTGATTTGGTAATTGTCCACCGTCTGACAGTTTAACAGGTGTTTCCTGTTCAACTGGCTTTGCTTCTTTTCTTTGCTGAAGTTTAGCGTTCTCGAAAGCTAACTCAGCAATTTTTTTATTTGCTTCTACTTGAGCTGTTGCATCACCTGCTTCAATGGCAGACGCTAATTTTTGTTGCGCCATGTCCATACCAGATTTTACACTTTCCTCAAATTTAGCAGTGTAATCAGAATCAACTTTATTAAATCTTTCCTGATCTTGTTTTCTTTTATTTTCAATTGCAGTAGCGTATTCGATAGCAGCAGCTTCTCTTCTTTCTGCTTCTCTCATCTTACGCGTAAGTTTAGCAATTCTAGATTGCACACCTTTACTGTAATCTTCTAATTTTTCATCTTCCTTTTTTTCATCTAATTTTGTTTCTCTTTCATTTTCATATGTTTTATCTGTTCCTGTTTCTTGTTCCGGCTGATCTATTACAGCTTCATCTTTTTCTTCAGCTACATTAATTTCGGTCTCCGGACCGGATGTATCAATGTCTACTGTTTTCTTTTCCTCTTCTGGCATAGTTTCCTCCTATGTTAAAATTTGTGTAAGATATCTGTTGGATCTTGCACAGTTGCTAGTACTTCGTCATCGTTAAGAAGACGAACTTCCCCACCCTCAATTTCTATTCTAGATCCTGCATAACGTGCGAAGACTACCCAGTCTCCGACCTTGCACCATGGACCTTGTGAAAATCTATCTTTATCATTGTAACAATCAGGACCCATCGCAAGTACATTACCGCACTGTGATCCTACCTGTTGTCTTTCTAAAGTTTCTTGTCCAAGTAAAACTCCACCTTTAGTTTTTTCATTCATCTTAAATGGTAAAACTAACATTCTCCAACCGGTTGGTTGAGGAAGTTTTGCTTTTTCTTTTGTAACTTCTTTTTGTTCTTCTGATTTCTTTAACCCAAGTAATTCTTTATTTGGGGTTATTATTTTTTTTGTCACCGATGTTGATGACTGTTCCTCTGTCTTCATTTTGCTCCTTATCGTTTAGCAGGTTAGAGATTTCCTGTTGCACTGATTCCAATGCATTAATCTGTCCTATGATATACTTGTAAGTTTCCATACTGTCAACCCCACCGGATGTGACCGATATGGCTAACTGTTCTATTCTTCTTTTGATTGCTCGTCTTAGACTATTTAGTATTTGTTCTGGTTCCATTTAACATTTCCATCTTCTCCGTGCTTGTCTGATTCGAGAATTAGGATCGTTACGTGTTTTTGCAGATGATCGTTTTAGTTGGCCTGCGCTTCTTGCACAGTACGACTTACGTCGATTTGCAGCTTTTGATCCCGGTTTCACTTTACCAGTCACGGCTGTTTTTAATTTACTTCCAGGGTTTGCTCTTCTGTAAGCAGCGACACCCTTCTTAGTCATACCTGCTCCAGCTTTGGTCTTTCTATAATTACCACCTTTACCGGTAGTTTTTCTTATAGGTTTTTCGGCCATTACTTTTTCTTTTTAGGTTTTTTCTTAGCCGTCTTAGCCGCTCTTTTAAAATTAGCAGCAGTTGGTGCTCCTTTAGCTCCAGGTTTTCTCATCTTCTCACCTGAGCCAGCAGCGATTCTCTTTTTTTTCGCGTGAATATTCGCGTACAAACCACGTTTAGCCATTATTTTTTTCCCTTCTTCATTTTCTTTTTAGTTTTAGGAATTATTCCTTTTGCCATTAAGATATCTTTTTTAGTAATTTTACCATCACCTGAGTGATCTGGAAATTTACTTTTCTTTTTAGCTTTTCCACCTTTTTTCATCATCATCATTTTTTTCATTCCCGGCATATTTTCTCCTTTATATGTTTATACCATTTGCATGTGCTACGCACATAGGACATTTTGCTTTAAAATATCTATGTCTAGGACATGTTTCTACATGAACCGGCACATCCGGTTCAGGTACTTTTGTAAAAAATTCTATATGCTCATCAACTTCATCGCACTTACATGCTTTGATGTTAAATATTTTGCAAATAAAACTTTTTAGTTTTTTAAACATTATCTGTTTATCTTACCAGATTTTTTTGCTTTAGAACCAAACTTACCATATGAATCATCAGCAGAAGCTCTAAGTTGTTTCTTAGTTCTTTTCTTTTTAATTCTCATAGCAATAGATTCGTCTTTTCTATCTTTGTAGCCCTGCTTTTTCTTTTTAGCAGATCCACCTTTTTTCATACCAGATGCTCCAGTTGGAAATCTGACATTTGATCTTACTCCGTTTTGTCTCATTTTTTTCCTCCGTTTCTAAAAATTTGAGTTCCCTTTATACCATATATGCTCGCCACGACAAGGATCCACAAATTTGTGAACCAGCTCGGAAGCTGCGAGAACATATCGAAAAATAATTTTACTTTGTCCATAGCAGTTGGATCGTCTGATACGACTGCCCAAGCGAGCACCAAAACGGGCAAACTGAGAATTATCAAAACTGCCTCGTCTTTCCAGTCTGATTGTCGGGCTTCTAAAAGTTTTCCTTGGTAAGCTTCCTTACCTTCGGCCATACGAGATGCATGCATAAGCTGTGCATCTGACATAGCTATTTTTGTCTTCTGCTTGTTAGCGTAAATTTTACTTCCAGCAGAGACGGCTAATTTAATTGCCGATAACCACATGTTAGTACCAAGTAGCCTTTACAGGTTTCTTTTCTTTTCTAATAGCCTTCGTTCCTCTAACATCTACACTATCACCTTGAGCAACGTAGTTTCTTCCTCTAATACTTGATTTAGATCTTGGATCTAATTCTAAGTTTTGAGAAGGTACTTCTACTTTAACTCCGCCTTTAGCGTATCCGTCTTTGTTAACGAATTGTTTAAAAGTATCTTTTGTCATATTTTTCTCCTAATTGTTAATATACTAACTTCTTGGACCTTTCAAGGTCTTTACATCTGCAGCTTTCATAAGGTCTGATGTTAATTTAACTTCAGCAGACATTTCTGATTTAGCCATAGCTGTATCAGCTCTTAATTGAGCTAATTCTTCGTTTTGAGCTAGTTTTTGTTTGTCTAATTGTTGACCCTGCATAAACTTACTCTTATCAAGACTTAGTCTTGCTTCATCTTCTTTTGTCTTACGTTCTGTTTCCATAGCTTTAAGATCAACTTCTCTTTCTTTAAGTTTAAGTAATGGGTCATGATCAAACTGAGTCGTAACAGCTTTTTCTTCCTTCATAAAATCTTCAGTCATTTCAGCAATCAAAATAGCTTTTCTTGCTTCTATTTTTTGAGTTACTTGATTGTACTGTTGTTGCATTTGAGGATTCATTGTAGCCTGCTGTTGTAATTGTGGTAACATAGCAAACTCCTGTTGAAACTCTAATTGTACTTGTTCTTGTGCCATCAACGATATGTGCTCCATAATATTTTTTTCTAAAGCTGCAGTAATGCTAGGATTGTTTCTAACAAAATTACTCGCCATAAAATTTAAGTGCGCTGTAACATGTGCTCTATGATCTTGGCCTGGAAACGCTTGAAAAGGTTTTCCTGCCATTGCATCAATGTGTTCGATAGCCGGATCTTTTGGTTGATTCGGTGGAGGTGGGGGTAAAATTCTATCAATGTCTTTTACACCTACTGCTTCGTACATGTTTCTGTATGCGTTATACATGTTATGCATTTGTGGATTTGATTGTGCTAATTGTAATTGAGTTTGAGCCATTGATATTCTCTGACTCATAGAAAATATATTTGGATCAGCAACAGGTAAAATATCTACTCTGTCATCAAAGTCTGTTTGTTTAACATTTCTTGCAGCACCAGGAACATCATAAGGATATTCAGGTGGTAAGTATGTAGCAAAAACTTTTGCTAATAATTTAAATTCTTGTTTTAGTCCAACGTATAGTCGTTTATGGATTGCTGACATTACTCTTGAACCACGTTCTAAAAGAGCTACGGTTGTACCAACAGCGGCCTGTTGATTCCCGTCCCCAACCTGCATGTCAGCAATGGACGCGAATCTTTGTCCTGCTTGAACTACAATTCCCATCAACTGTAATAACGTTGCTGATGGTTCTTTGTAAGGTAAGAATACGAAAGCATCTTTTAGATTACCACCTGGAGTGTCAACATCTTTAAATTCTCCTGGTTGTATATTTGCGGCATCATCTTTTACTCTGACACCTCTTTGCTTAAATCCTGCGGGTAGGTTGGATAATGTTCCAGCGTCTAATAATTGACGGAGAGCCGCAGTTGCAGTACGACTCAATCCGCCAATCATATGAATTAATCCTAAGCCATAAAATCCTAGTCCTGGCAGAAACTTGAAGTGGACAAAATATTGGATTTTAATTTTCTTTGGATCATTGGGCGCAAAGTTTCGTCTAATAGACAAAACCTTCCTACTACCTTCCTCGATTGTAACGACGTAAGGCAATTTTATTCCCGTTGGTTCTCCGTCGGGACCAACATCTTCGAAACCTTCTAGATCTAAATTAACGTGGCATTCTAGAACTGTATATAAAGGATCTACTTTTTGGGATTTTGTTACACCTTCGACTTCTCTTTCTTTTTCTTCTAAGTCATTAGTGATTGTACCGGTTGGTTTAGTTAACTCGATGTCAGAATAAAAACCTGCAGCCATTTGCTTACGCAAATCATTTTCTGACATCTTGATAACATGGATGACTGCTTCCGCATCGTCTAATGAGGTAGCCGTATATGGAACAACAAGGTCATCCGCTGGAACAAACTTAGAAACAGCTCGTCCCAATAAATCGTCATAATAAACTTTTTTAAATGTAGAACCTGACAGAGGTAAATAAAATAACATTTGATCAAACTCAGGTTCGTACTCTTGCATTTGATCCATCAACTGATAGTTCATAAAATTTTTAACTCTTTGTGATTGTTGTTCTTTCATAGGATCAGATTTACCCATAACCATGGTTCTAACTGGTCCGTCTGCAGGTAACAATTCTTTATAAGCTAAAGCTTGAAACTGAGTTACAGCTTCAGCTAACACAGGGTGAGTTGCACCTGATGCTCCTTGAAAAGGTTCTGTTCTATTTGTGTATTTAAATCCTAATAAATCTAAACCTGTAATGTAAGCTCGTTCCCATTCTTTACGAGACATTTTATATTCCATGTAGTCTTGTTGTAATTGACTACCCATGGCACTTGTATCTTCTTCTGGAAGTAATTCGTTTAAGTTTGCAAAGTGATCACCACCCTCTTCAGGCATTGGCATTGAGTTAGGGTCAAAATCAATTGTAGCCCCACCATCATCTTCTGTAATTTCTACTGGTCCCTTACCTAACTCTTCTGCAACATCGACCTCTTCCATTTGTTCTTTTAGAACTTCGTCTTCAGGTCTTTTATCGTTAGGGAGAGCTTTATCTATATCTGCCATATATTTTCTCCTAGACTTTCTTAACTTGTTTTTTTGGTAATTTCAACCCTTGTGATAAAGGCCCTTTTTTAGGTGGCACTGCCCACCATTTAAATGCAGGGTTTTTAGCTGCTAGTGTTGGGTTTTTCTTTTTTTGTGGTTTATTTTTTATACTCATATTTACTCCTTAATCTTGTTATACCACCTTCTGAAAATCCGATAGCTCTTTTATTTTTATTCATAAAGTTGGCAGTTTCATTTATTGTTATTGGGTTGTCTGGATCTTGTCCTCTTGCTAAATTATATAAATACAATTCTCTTGGCTCCATATTATCTATTAAAGCTTGTTCTTTTTCTTTTTCCGTTACAGGTTTGTAATCCATAAAAGGTATCATTTGATTAAAAGTCGATAACCAATTCTGTGGTAAAAGTTTTTTGTAAGAGTCTTTGGTAAAAATAGAGTTAAATATTTTATTTCCAATAGGACCTGATTCTGTATTTACTTGTTTGCTAGTAACTGGAAAATTTTTAATTTGTTCTTCTTCTAATAAATCAAACGCAGCTTTTTTTGTATCTTTAATAGGTTGAGTTATATCTTTAATTTGTATTGGTGCACCGGCTTGACTTACCGCTAAATCTGTTTTGTATTGTTCAAATTTATTTAAATTTTCTTCGCCCATTTTTTTAACATTGTTAAGAGCACTTTGCATTCTTTCTTTCGCTAAGTCATCATAACCAACATCACTTAAATCAGTATAATCTTTTTTAATATTTTCAATGTACTTCATCATATCAAAATTAGATTTATTTAAATCTACAACTTGATCAAAAATTTTACCATCACCACCGTTTTCAATAAATTTTGCTTTTATTTCTTCTAAGTTTTGTCTATCCCCACCTTTATAAAGATTAAAAGACATAGCTTGCAGCATACTTTGATAGGCTTTTGCTTTACTCATTAGTGGCTCATTATTTGTATAATCTAAATAACCAAGAAGAACATCACCAACACCAAATAACTTACCTGGTGTTTTAGAAGCCATACTTAAAGTTTTTCCTGCTTTAGAGTTTGCAAATTTTTTAAATCCGTCTGAATTAACAACTGCTTTTAAATCATCAGACAACATTTCATACGCACCAGATAAACCAGAAGATAGCATTGGTTGTTTAACGGTACCTGTTTTGTCTGTAATGTAAGCTAAAATTTGTTTATCCATATCTAAAGCATCTTTAGATGTTATTTTTTTAGCAGAATCAATTGTTTGTGTTGTTCCTCTTTTAGTTGGAAGTACTTCTTCTAAACTTTCAAATATTGTTTTTTCAGTTTTTGAATTAGGGTCATAAAATTTAACAGACTCATCTATATTTTTAGCTATCTCTTCTCTTATTTTTAAATTACCTGTAAACTCATCTATTAAATTTTTACCTTCTGTTTCTAATCCGGTAGTTCCTGTTTGTTGTCGGTTTAATCTAAGTTTTCCTAATGATGATTTATCTCCTGTTAAGTTAGACCAAACTCTTTCTAAACTTCTTTGTTTTTTTAAAGCAGCTTTATACTCAGATGAATTAAGTCCATAGTTTGCTTTGGCTTCCTCTAAATCTTTTAAATTTTTAACTGATTGATTATCAAATCTTGATTTAAATGCGTTTATATCCTTAGCAATAGGAGTTACGTTTAAAAAATTTTTAAAATCTAAATTTCTTAATGCACGATATGAACCAGGGTGGTCGTAATTTATTTCTAATCCAGGAAATTCTTTTTTTAAATCATTGGTAAATTTAGTAAATTCTTTTACTTTAGAAAGAGCAAATTTTCTTACTTCAGGTTCATCTGGAAAACTATCATAAATCATAGATCTTATGTTTCTAGTATGAAAACCCGACATTGTTTTTGAATCAACTAAAGAATTGTAAACATCTGATATTGCATTTTGCGCGTCCTCGCCACGTAAAAACATAGGTGTTTCATTAGTTCTAACAAACATGTTGTTAACTAATTTGGATGTTTCTTGATTTATTCTTGATTTAGTCATTCCAGTTTCTTTAACTAAATCATCAATTTCATTAATCCCGTTCTTTAATGCTTTAAAAATTTTTTCTTGGCTTTTTGTTTGTTTTAAACCTCTTGCTTCATTGCCTTTAAAAATATTCATTTGATCTTCTGTTAATGTATTTGCTAGTGAATTTTGTTTTCTAAACTTAGAGGATTGTTTTTTAGGGTCTATATATTCATAGTAAGATGCAGGGTTACTTAAATCTTTGCTTCTACCGGGAAAAAAATCTAAATTATCTGCTTGATCAGGATATTTAAGTTCAATTTTTTTAATTACATCTCTAGCAATATCTGCTTTACCAAAAGGTTCTCCTATTTTGACTCTTTCATCATATGCTTCTTTAAAAAAAACATGATACGAATCTAAAAGTTTAGTTCTTTCGTTGTATGACATTTTAGCACTTAAACCATCATCAAATCTCATCCGTCCACCCTCTGCTGCAGGGTTACGTCTCATGAATGCATTGATTGCATCTATTTCAATAACATCTGGTCTTTGTGGTGGTTGTGATATTTCTGAACCGTACTTCATGGTTCCTGAACCATATTTTTTGTTCATCATGTTTTTAATTTTGTCAGTTTCAGCGCTTGCTAATCTAAAAGCTTCTTCGTCTTCTTTTACTAATTGTTGAAACACGCCACGACTATCCTGTGAATTTAGTGCGTAGGTTTTAAACCATCCCTGTGCTTTAAAATAATCATTGCTCATATTAAGTTGGGTCGTAATCACCTTGGACATCTGTTACAAAGTCCGTAGGATTATCTTGCATTTGTTTTAATTTCTTTTTCTTTTGTAAAGTTACTGAAATGTCATTTATTAATGTTTTGTCACCACTTAACGTTTGAAGTTCTGATACGTCTGAATATAAATTTTTAACATTGTCTGTTGTGTTTTCTCCCATTTCAATATTATAGTCATCGGGTCCAGTTTGTCTTCCTTCTGGAATACTTTCAGTTGCTTCAAATGTATCTGCTGGTTTACCTTTAGTTCCTTCATCCGCTATACCTGGTGTGTATCTCATATTGACACTTTCACCGAGAGCTGTGTTACCACCAATATAATCTATTTCTACTTCACCAGTTCTAACGTCGTAATAAACATCAACATTACCAGTTGGTGTGTCTAATGACTTAACAACTTGAGCATCTTTATAAGCTGACCCTTTTGTTTTATCTAATCCTTCTCTAAGTGCTTTATTTACTAATGGTTGTAGCCAAGCCGGTGCACCTGTGCCACCATCTATAATTACTTCGTCTATTACTTTTTTGCTCACGGCTCCTGATTCTTTACCAAGCATTTTACCAATACCTAATTTAAGAGCAGCAACTCCTCCAGCTGTAGCACCTAATAGTTTTAAAAATCCTCTACGACCTTTGTCAACTATGTTACCACCTGCATAACCTGGTCTTAAACCAGCAATACCTCCGTCTGCAAATTTATAGTTTAAACCCACGCCGCCAGTGTATCCATCATCAAAAAGATTTTTTTCAGCACCTGCTGTAAAAAACAAGTTGCCGTCTGGACTACCAAATTCTTTTTGATAACCCGCAACACCAGTTCTATCTGGTGATAATAAATTATCTCCTTTTAAATAAAAATCGTTGTAATTAACACCTGCACCTAAGTTAATGCCATCGCCACCTTCCATAATTTCTTTAGAAATATCTGCATTAAATATTCCGTCATTGTAACTAAGTTTAGGTGTTAAATCAGAACTTTTGTATGTTTTGCCATCAAACGTTGTAGCCTCTGTACCACCTGTAAGATTTAACTTAAATTTATCATTTATTGGAAATGTTTTATTTAAATCAAGTTCTGATTTTCTAAAACCATCTTCATTATATATTTTGCCTTTTAAGGCATCATCATAATTAAAATCAAGTTGAGTATTTAATAATTTACTGTCATTTGTGTTAACCATTCCAGATAAATCTAAATTTCCAAAAGTATAATCACCTTTACTACTTAGTTTACCTTCTTCAATATTATCACTGCTAAAACTTAAATTACCGATGTCAAAATTACCTGATGTTACAGATTGTTCGCCTTCTGTGTTAATAGATCTTTTTAAAGTTAATCCATCTATTGGAGTTATCTCAAGGTCTGCTTCTGCTTCATCTATTGCGGCTTTAAGGTTTTCTGTATTAACCATTCCTGTTTCTTTGTCTATTATTTCTTTATCTGGATATTTTAAGTCTAATTCCATTATTTTATTTTTTAACAATAGTTTTTCTTTTTTTCTTTGTTCTGAAAACATAAAAAAGTTAACTCGAGACTCAGGATTGTTTCTTTTAAATTTTTGGTATTCTTTAACCATCTTAAACATTTCTGCTTTTTCATCTTTTTGTTCAGGTTGATTACTTTGTACTTTTTCTAATACCTTTTCTGTTATTACTTCCACAGGATTGTCTTCTGCTAATAAACCATCTTGAAAACCGATACGACCACCGTTTGCCATGCCTTTAAAATTTTTAGGAGAAGTTGTTTGCGTAGATAAAAATTCATTAATTTTATTTTTGTTTTTTCTTATAATGTCAATAACTGTTTCTCTTTCAACACCTTGTTTTCTAAGTATGTTTCCTTTTTCAATCATTTTATTATATAAAAAAGTATTAGATTCTGGTCCTGTACCGTACATACCTTTTAACAATGTCATTGAATCTTTTTCAAACATATCTTCTGTGTAAGGTTTAGGTTGTGGTAAAACTGATAATCCTTCGTTAAACGGAATTCTAGTATTGTCGTTATCTTCACCTAATAAATAATTTAAACCTGTAGATGTTGTTGCTTGTGATCCGGGGGCCGTGAGTCTTGTTCTTGCCATCAAGGAATCCGAACCATGGCCAATGTCTGATAGATCAGGTTCGATAGTTGATTGACCACCCATGTAATAACCAGCACGTCCACCTTTAGCGTTTTTAGTTCTACTTGTGTTTTTAAAAGTTTCTATAATTTCATCCTCACCTTTACCTTTTTCTAACATTCTAAAAGCTTCATCAAGTGTGCCAAGTAATTCTGCTTTTCTTTGTGGGTTGTCATCTATTAAAATTTTATCTACCAAGTCATCCGTGATCCCTGGATACTTTTGTTTTAGTTTAAATCTTTCAGCAGTTTGAGTTGCACCAAGGCCTTCCATTTCTTTTATAGAATCTTCAAAAGCTAACTTTTGGTCGTTTGCTCTAGCTTCATCAACTTTGTCAACTGTTTTACCAAGACTACCTTCAACAAATAAATTATCAGGGTCTCTTTGAAATATAAAATCGTTTGTTGCTTCTACAATGTCATCAACATCTTTTTGTGTTAATCTTTCATACGGACCTTTTTTACCTATAATTTTATTAAGTTCTTTCATGGCTCCCATTGGGCTCATTTTTTTAGTTAACAATTTTATAATTTCTGTAACACCCATTACCGATTTACCACCGGCAAAACTTGCACGTCCACCTTCTGCAAAAGGCATGTCAGGATCATCTGGTGTAGGTTCAACTACTTCTTCCATTTTTGTTAAAACTAATTTACCATCACCAACATATTTGTTATCTTTAACTTTTAATAAATCTTCACCCATGTTTTCTCTAAAAATTTTTTCATAGTGTGAAAAACTTTCACCTTTTTCAAATGCACCAGGAAACGATCCAGCTTTGTTGTAAGCTTCTTCGCCATATATTTTTTTAAATACTAAAATAGGGTCATGTTCAATCATTGGCGAATATTCCATAACTCTTGCAGCATCTAAATCATCTAATTTAAGTCTGCCATTTTTATATTCTGATTGTAAAAATTGTCTGATACCAGTTCTAAGCTGACCTTCTTCGTGCATACTACCACCAAGATATTTATCATTTTTTGCTTTTAATGGTTGACCACCTGTATCTAAAAAATCTTTTAAATCTTTTTCTGCAGATGCAAGACCTGCTTCTGCATCATCTTTCATAGTTTTTGCAGTTGATTTTAAATTTTCTAAATCTTTTTGAATACCTGTTATACCTTCAGATGTTTTATTAATACTTTTTCCACCAAACTCATTGTAGTCAAGAATGTTATTTAAAAATGCCATTTGCTCGGCATCGTTCATTGAGTCAATATATTTTGCTTCATCTTTAAAAATATCTAATACGGTTGCAAAGTTTCCACCTTTATCTCGTTCAGAAGCTAATAATCCTACTTTGGTTGCTGTAGATTTGTTTTTAGGAGCAAGTTTTTTAACATTTGACCCTGATTGTTGAGATACGTCAACTCCTATGCCTTTTAATGCATCTAATAATTTTGTGTATACTATTCCTGCCATACTTAGTAGTACTCCATTTTCCTAGGTTCTGTTTTAATATCTTCATAATCTTCTGGATGGGGTAGGAAACCTCCCTGCCTGAATCGCATAATAGCCATAGTCATACTGTCGACTAAGTCATCATGATCGCCAAATGGGAATGATGCACATTCCTCAATAACTTCTTCTGCAAAAGGCTCGTCAGGAGCCCAGATTAATCCGGCCTCAAAGAGCGGAGCACAAGAATTTACTCGTACGTGCTTATCATTACCACGACTTGGCGTAAATGTCATCACTGGAATGTCCATTTGTCTTAGTTCGTGCGTTAACGGAGTTCCAGATGCTTTTTGCTCAACGATAACCATGTCAGGATTCCAATATTTGTATTGCTCTAATGCTTCACGACGCAATTCTGGAAATTCAAAACGATCTTTTACTGAATCAAGTAAAATTATGTTTGGTTTACCACCTTCGGTCGGATAAAAAACACCCCAAGTGGTAATTGCACTATAATCAGCTGTCTCCTTTTTTAAAAATGCAGTATCGTAGCTTTGAATGACGTAAGTAACGTCTGGTAAAAATTCTTTGTCCCATTTTTGCCACCATTCACGTTTTATAAGTGCTCCTTCTTCAGAAGTTGGCTCTTGCATCCATTGTGCGTTCCATTTTCCAACCGGAAGTGTTGCTTTAACACCTTCTAACTCTGATAATTTCCAATATTCTGGCCAAACAGGTCTTTTCTTATCTCCGTGGTCCATGATTGCCGGAAATTCTACAACTTCCCACTGATCACCTTTAACTTTTTTTTGATTGTCCATTAAAATTCCTGTTAAATCTTTTTTTGACCACCTAGTCATTACTAAAACTATTTGTCCGCCTGGTTGTAAACGTTGTCGAGGACCTGATGTGTACCATTCGTACGCATTTTCAAATGCATTTGCTGACATTGCGTCTTGCTCTGAGTGTGGATCGTCAATAATCAAGAGGTCTGCACCACGGCCCGTGATTGCACCACCAACACCAGCTGCAAAATACTCACCACCTTGGGCAGTTTCCCATCTTCCTGCAGCCTGACTGTCTTCTCTAAGCGTCGTATCAAAAATTTTAGAATATTCGTCGCTATCAATTAACGTTTTAGCCTTACGACCAAACCTTACAGCAAGCTCTCCTGTGTGAGTTGCTTGAATAATTTTGAGTTTAGGGTTACGGCCCACCATCCACGCTGGTAACAAGTAAGAAGCAAACTCTGATTTCGTATGACGTGGAGGCATATTGATAATCAATCTATTAATTTTTTTATTTGCAAGGTCATTAAACTTTTGAGCAATAACTCTATGATGTGCACCTTCTATAAACTCTGGCCAAACAGCTTTTGTAAAAGACATAAAGTCATCTTTTGCTTTTCGCTGAATCTTTTTTTCAGCATGCATAACTTTAAATCTTTTATACATTGCTCTAACGTCAGAAGGTAACTTATCTATTTCTATATTTTTTTTCATAAAAAATTTTTTATAATTTTTTGCACCTTTTTAACAGTGGAAAAGTATTATACCACCCTTATCTGTCTAAAACAAGCAATACAACCTAGAGTAGTGGGACCCCTTTTTGTGTAAAGGTGTATCGACTTATGTAAAAGAAAAATAAACCCAATCGGGTTTGGTACCTCTATTGATATGTAAAGATATTTGTGAGCCATGGCCCGTTAGGGCCATGGCAAGAAAGGTTAGTCCAGTAGGACCATGTATGCCTCGGCATTGTGTTGTCTAAACCAATTTAAATGCTCTCGCATTATCTTCCAATGTTTACTTTCACCTTGCCCAAGTCTTATGTCTTCTAGTGTTGCCATTGTTTCAGCAAGAAAAATACAATCATGTCTTCTTGCCTCTTCTTTATTTAGCATAACAGACTCGCCATTGAATCTGTTCTTTCTTTCGAACTTTCTTTCTGTGTTTGTTTGTGTCATATATCCTTTCTTATTATAGGATTATCCTAGTCTAGTTCGGTCCTGTTGTCAACCCTTTTAATCTCAGACCTTGTATAAGTTCCCTCACGATAACCATACTCATACTCATTAGTTTGTTTTTCATAACCACCACTCTCTCGCCTGTGTCTGATAAACTCGATCGGTCTGCCCTGTTCAATGTTTTCCATATTAACATTTAACCACTCACTTTCGCAACCTGTACTGCAAAAATATTTGGCTCTTGAATTATATTCATTAGAGGTATCTCTAGTCCATAATGCATATCTACCTCTAATCACACCTCTAGATTTTAGAAACCTATCCTGTGTAATTCTAGTATGGCAATCTGGTCCTTGGCAAAAATGTTTATTAGGCATTGTGTAATCCCCCTAACATTGCAACAAAACCACTAAAACTAATTAATGTTCCTAGTGTTGCGTGTTCGCCTGCATGTAAAAAAGTTATTACCCCTAACATCATCAATGCAAATCCTGTTAGTACCATTAGTAATCTTCCTATTAGTTCGCCTGTCATTATCTTTCCTCTCTTTCTTTCGCTTGTTTAAATGCTCGGTCTAGTCTAGCCTGTGCATTTTTATTGTCAATAAATTGTTGTGTGCCTTTGGCTAACCATATGCCAAAAAGTAAAAATAAAGGCAACACAATACAAATTACATATTCCATTATAACCTCACTTTCCAACTGCCTTTGGCAGTTCTATAATTATCTGCGTCCATATCAAAGTATGTCATCAGCTTTGCACCTTGTTTGCTTGTCCAATATCTACACTTGTCTGTCCACTTGCCTTGTCTTGTTATGTGTTTTTTATCCTTATTAGAATAATAAGTGATTTTAAATGTTGTGTTGTTTTCCATATATACCTTTCTATTTGTATGGGACAATCCTATATGAATTGTCCCATAGTGTCAAGTCTAATTTAGACTTTCTTCATATTGTTTTCTAGCCAATATTTTTGCCTCTCTTGATTGATGTTTATTCTTCATACCTTTAATCATACTAGCCAAATTACTAGGATTATAAATTGTCAATCCTGTTGAGTTAGTTCTGATTAATTCTGCCTCATCAACTTGTATTCCAAGTTCTGTTGCAAGTTCAATACCCTCACTCAAATACCTGTATGCTTTCAATCCAATTTTTAATTGGTCGCATTGTTTTTGAATTGTATCAATCCAAGTTTGGTGTTTGGAAACTAAATTGCCTTTTGCAATTCGCCATTTTTCAAAATGTTCGTACTCATCTTTAGTACAAGCTATTGCTCTTGATCTGCAATAAGATGTTCCAATTACATCAAGATAGTATGGCGCATTAAATTCTTTTTCCATACCAATAGCATTATCATCACTA
>WLWG01002244.1_pt1 | contig 15107 bp, 13 predicted proteins | sample 6712871 | NCBI WGS metagenome assembly WLWG01 (sample SAMN12718693, study PRJNA515312) | sponge metagenome | isolation source: marine sponge | host: Mycale hentscheli | place: New Zealand: South Island, Marlborough, Capsize Point | collected 2003-05-01
AATGGGAACTTCTTCAGGGACCGGTAGCCCTAAGCCAGTGAGTGTCAGAAAAAGCACGATTCCCAAATACGAACCCTGCTCCAACCATTCGATCATGTCTAGTGGTATTGCACGGGGAAGGGGTTCAATATTGACATGACAGTCAATCGGATAAGTGGCTCTGCCGAAACGATAAAATCACCTTTTCAGAAAAGTCATTCGAAGTAGCTGACGTCATTCACAAATCCCTGATCAAACCATGGTCGTTCGGAAGCAGGGAACACTTCTATTGTAGACTGAAAATTATGAAATGTGTAAAAATTGGTAATCTTCTAGTACTTCCGGTTGAAGTCTTTAGCCTGAATAACCGTAAGTCCCGGAGTTGTTCGATTTGGCACAAATTGTTCGGTGTCGAGATTAGCTAAAATCGCAGTCAATCGGCCGTTCTGCTCATCTTTTACTACGAGTATTGCAGCCACAGCACTCCCTTCACCTGCAATGAGATCAATTTCTCGCGGGCCCAGGATATATGCCGCTGTTGCCAATGCGTCGGCCTCGGCAGCCGTATCTGCAAGAACGGTTGCCGAGAGAACGCCACTGGCGGGTTGGCCCGTTCGTGGATCGAGTATGTGGCCGATTTTCTGTCCCTTCTCAATGAAAAACTGCGTGCCAGATCCACTTGTGCCTAGCGCTTTGTTCTGAAGCGTAATTGTGCCAATCCGCTTCTCTCGAAGAAGTGGGTGCCGAAGTCCCACAGGCCATCCATTCTGTTCGGTTTTCTGTCCTGCTAGACCTCGCGTGCCCCGGCTGCGAACACTGCTATGCCCACCATGAATAAGGAAATTTTCAATACCCTCCATTTCGATGAGATCAACCGCTTTGTCAATCGCCCATCCTTTGCCGATGCCCCCCAGGTTTATCTCAACGTCGGGCCGCTTAAAACGTATTTTGTGTTCATGCTCATGGAATTCAATATTTTTCATTCCAGAACATTCAACTGCCTCAGCAAGTTTTTCTGGCGACGGTGTTCGTCCTTGTTTCTGAAGAAACCCCCAGGCTTTTATAAGTGGACCTGAGGTGACATCAAAGGCATCATTGGTTTTGATATGAAGATGCTTTGTGAGCCAGAGTAAGTCGAATACGTCTGGTGATAGATCGTGCCAACTCGTTGACAGCGATTCATTGATTCTTGAGATTTCGCTTGAAGGTCGATAAACCGATATTTGCTCTTCAATGTGCTCAATGATGTCGAGTGCGTCGGTGCCGATTGTTGTTGCGACACTATTGTCGAGTAGGTTGAAAATAACCTCAAAGCGACACCCCATCGCTTCACGGCCAACAACAATAGTGTGGACCGTTTCCACGCTTTGCTCCTCACTGCAATACTGGTTACCGTGGTGCTAATCCACGATCAAATGCATCCTGATCTCTCCTGAACACGGCTAATTCTGTGTCGAATCGTTCCAGAGGGATCTTATAACAAGGGTTTTCGGCAGTATGTGCGTGACAATGCGCCACAAGTAGTCGATATAAGAACTTAAACAGCTGGCGAGGCACACGAACACTTCGCAGGCCATCAATTAATCGAGACTGACTGACTTCAGGCTCAAAAAGTTCGGCGAGAGTTGTTGGAGGCTCTTTTATGCTTGCGGCTTTGAGCCTCATGGAGGCAATGTCATAGAGAGTTTCTCCAGACCATTCTAAAGATGGTATGAGATTCTGCTTGTCGAGTCTTGCTCTCTGATTAAACGACTCATCCTCACGCTCAATGAATCGATACAACTCATTGGGAAGTAGCATCTTGAATCCAAGCCCTGGTGATTTTAGGAACTTGTTGTCAAAAATGGGCCAAATAATCTGCTTCATACGTTCTGCAGAGCCATTTATTACGTGTGGTTCATCGAGTCGATCGATGATCACAATCATTCCGCCATATCCGACAGCTTGGAGTACTCCTTGAAGCTTGGCAAATAGTTCATAACGATCGTCACTTCTCGCCATAATTGGAAGAGGCTGTCCTGCAAGATCTGCCTCAGGCATTTTTGCAAGTGCTTTCACAAGTTGCCCTACTGTTCTGTTTCCAGTTCGCATATTTCGGACGATACGAAATGCTTTCCACCAGCACTGACACCTTCGCCACAACCACGGCATCCAGGTTCCAGCCAGAATAAACCACGGCCACCACAGTGCCAGCCAATCTAAATTTTTTGTCGAAATGCTGGTGGCAAGAGCCGCCACAAATAGTGCAGTAGACGCTAATCCTAAGAAGGCCGGCCAACGACCAAGGATAGATCCGTAACCAACCCGCCAGCGAAGTTTTCTCCAGCGTGAAGGAAAGGTCTCAGCTGTTGATTGATCATAAAGTGCAGCAAGTAAGGTAAGGTCACGAGCATGCGGGCCACTCCACGAATGACTTCTGCCATCTCCTACTGGTTCTGCTTTTGAGCGATGAATAATTGCGGAGACAAGTTGGGTAACTGCCAGGGAAAGGATTGCATCCATATGGTCCCACAGTTTCCAATGCCCAAGCGCCTTCTCGACGGGCCGGTTTCTTCCGCTGCGGCTGACAAATCGATCTAGGAATGGATTGAAGTCATCATAGATAACGACAAAAGAAGGCTTTTTGTTTCCATTGGGGCCCCTGCTTGTTTCGTTGTGACGTTCAAATTGACGAACCATTTGCAGTTTGAGTGCAGTTTTTCCGGCACCTTTTTCGCCAAAAACTATTGATGTGCTTGGGTCTTCTGGTGATCCATAAATCTTGTCCCAACCGGGGTGAAATGTGGATTCTAAGCATGTTCGCTTAAACACGGTGTCATTTTGGGCATCTTCTTCAGCAAAGGGATTACCCTCGATCCCGTGGTGTTCTAAGAACTCCTGGATTTTCATTACTACCTTTTATCTGTTGAGGGAGGTGTGCTTTGCGAAACAAGAAAAAGAGATATCAGTTTGTGGAGACCATGCCTTCGATCATTTTTTGAAAACCGTCCGCTGATGCCTCTACAGTTGTTGCAGGTCCATAAAATTTAATGAAGTAATTGCCTTTGTCAGGTGTTTCAATAATAGCCGCCATCATCCGATAATTTGGGCGGTCTATTGATTGTCCTCCCGCAAACGGGCCACCGGGCATGTCTTTGAAGGTTCCTGATACATCAACACAGGTTACTTTGCATCCTGCAATACGTAATGTTTTCAGGCCGGCTTTATCTTTCGTAGATGAGCCGTCTGGCTGGCTGAATTGGCCGTACCACCTCGCAATATTGGCCTCAATGCTCCCACCAGCGCCCATCGAAGTCATACGTCCTGGTTGGTCATCAGGCTTCACTGGCTCGATAGCAAATTCAGTCTCGACTATTCGAGATCGGGGCTGGACTTGCTTCCAGCCAGCAGGAGCAGCGAGTGATAATTCACCATTCGCGACTGTGAACTCGGCGGCAGCGTCAGCTAACACAACATGAACTGGCATAATGAAAACTATTGCGACAGACAACATGCTCAATCCTAAAAAAAGTCGGGATAGAGACAATTGCATAGTACAGTTGGATCGTAATTTCATAAGAATGCCTTGAGAAGTGGTGTTGATTTACAATTGTTGCATAACGAGCAAGTGGCACGGAGGTGCGTTAAGAGTCACGTGTATTGTCACTGACCATCACCATCCGATTCAATAAGTGTGGGTTTTCCCGCAGATGGATAGCGAATCTCACTATTGTATTCGTTTAGGCTCTCCGTCGGCAACCTTTCGACGACGAGCCCAAGCATTGATGCAATGTCTGTAACCTGAAACGGATCAACTAAAGCCCCTTGTAATTCATTGGTATCCGCATGCATACCTGCTAACTGAGAACCTCGCAAATCAATTCCTGAAAGTGACGTACTGGGGTAGCGTGTGTTGCGCAGGTCACAGTCTCGGAAAATAACCCGCTTGAGTACTGTGTTTTGGAAATCAGCTTCTCGAATGTCGCATTCTTGGAATTGGCATCCAGTGAGTTGGGAGTCATGAAATAATGATAAATCAAGTTTGCAGCGGTAGAACAGTACATTGTGAAGGTTTGTGCCAGAAAGGTTACATCCGGTAAGCCGAGTACGATGAAACTCAGTGTCCGTCATTCGTGCGCCTGACCAGTCAACGTTTGCAGCATTACAGTTGCGGCATAGCAACTCAATGAGTTCGAGGCCCATCCATCTTCCGTTTGAAAAATCTGTGTCAGCGATGAATGATCGCTCAATGAAAATGTTAGAAGCTTGATGCGATTCGAGGTTCTCGCTATCAAGGATAATTTCACGATACGATTGATTGGAATCCAATGATTCCGATTTCAAGACAGTCATTTGGGTATCGGAAAGAATGTCAACTAAAGGTGTGGGATCAGCATCCATGCGAAGTCCTCACAAGTGAAGGGTGTCCAGGCAATCCAGAGACCACATTATGAACCGATTTATATATGAGGTACGACTAGCAGGTAGGTGAAAGAGTTTTTCTCTGCGGGTAGAAGGCCCACCCTGGCTTGTTAAGGGGTGTTATTATTTTCCAAAAAAATCGGGAAAAACATTCGCTACTGGTTTCCACTCAGCCCAATCAGTCCGCCAAACGTATACATTTGCGTTAATTTTTGAGGACGACAACAAGGCGAGTAGTTCCGAGCCTTCCATTGCGTTACTCGGTTCACCGCCGGGTGGGGCAACCCGCCATAGCTGACTGGGGTCCTCATCAAGTATTGACGGGATAGTCTCTACACTCTGTTTTACAGTCGCGTTGGGTTGAGCAGCCAGGTGTCGTGAGTTCAATCCATCGTCACTAAATGGTGAATCGAACTCTACTTGACTAGTAGGTGGAGAAGATGGCGATATGGCCGCTGCCTGTTCTCTCGTCTGGTGATCGTGAGGGGCGACTCTAAACTTTTCGCCACACTGTGGGCAACGCACTCGTAAGCCAGCAAAACGATCTTTCAATTTCGTGCGGTGCCCATTTGGGCAAAGGCAAATGATACCCATGAGAGTACGCTGACGAGTTGTTGTCTAGAAAAAAATCACACAATGAAAACGAGAGCATTATTTTTAGAAAAGCATCGATATACTAAAGCATGAATATATCTGCGTAGCAAAAGAGAATAGTATAAACATCTTCTCCAGAAAGAAAATGAATGGCCCATTTTTCAAAAAGTACTGAGCCAGACCATTTGTCGTCAGAGGAAAATGGTGGTGAGGAGGTACCAATAGAAGTAGCCTTAGTAGGTGACCTTACAGAGAACGCTGCTGATCTTGTTGGCAAATTACTTGGAGTTGAGCCTGGTAGCCAATGCACTATTTATTTTGATTCACCCGGCGGGAATCCGTACACGGCGAATTCTTTGGTCAGCATGATTCGCTTGCGTAGCTTACAGGCGACGGGAATTGTGACAGGAGAATGCTCTTCAGCAGCAGTCTGGCCGTTTGCGGCATGCACTCGCCGGCTTGTGACGGCGTCGAGCGTTTTGCTCTTTCATCCCATGAAATGGCAAAGTGAGGAGCAGGTTGGTATTCGTGAGGCGGCCGAATGGTCACGTCACTTTGCCAGCCTTGAACGTGAAATGGACAAGCTTTTGATCCATTTGTTTGGGGTAGCGGAGGGCTCTGGTACCGCTAACTTGATTCAGCAATGGTGTGACCAGCATCGGTATGTCACAGGCAGTGAACTCGCTGAAGCTGGATTGGCCGAGTTGATTGATTTAAGCCCTTTGAAATGGTTGTGTAAGTAAGGGCTGGTGAGAAGAGTTCGCACTACTTCATGCGAGGAGTTATCGATAGTCGGCATGGCACGCTGAACAGGATTGGCTTATTGCCTTTGCTGCATTTCTAGCGTTGTTGTAATTTCCCTCGTTGATAGAAACTCTTACTGCCAAAGCATACTCCTTCATTTTCTCAGCATGGGTTTTGTAGTCAGAGTCATCCCAGTCAACAAATTCCGGTTGCACGAGTAATTCTCCAAAGCACGCCACTATTTCAGCAGCATGAACCAACTGATCGGTCGACTTAGAAAAAATTTCTTCTGAGGCGGTTCCAGAGGCAAGCCTTTTGTCAGCAATTTTTAGGCGACGCATAAGTAATGATCTTTCGCAGAGCTGGCTCCATTGGAACTGTTCTGTTTCATTGTTCTTGAAGTTTCCAGCCTCACCACGGATCAAATTTTCAAGTTCTCCAACAGCGGTCGTTGCGGTGGCAAAAGAAGATCCGCCCTCCCGGTCGCAGCGATATGCTGACCTTTCAAATCGTTCACAATAGCCTGCTGCATTTTTCTTCCAGCTTGAACGCACGTCCTCGTCTTTGTCGTAGGCAGAAATGATTCCAAAGCAGATAGCCAGTAATTGAAATTCATCAATTGCGTCACCGATATGGCTTTCAAAAAAAGTCTTGGTTGCAATGATTTTTTTTAATCGAGGCATTGCTGTTTTAATTTCATCATCAAGTGTCGAACCTGAAATGAGTTGCGACCAAGCCAACGCTGACCCGCCCCGAATTATTTCAGAGGATTTTGTTGATTGGGGTGTCGCTTTGAAATCAGGCTTTGGTCCAACAAGGAGTTGAAAGGCATCTCTTGCAATAGCTTCGCTTTCAGGAAGATTCTCGGGGCGTGGTGCAGATTGACGTTTGGCTGGACCAGCTCGTGCATCTAATAGCGGTGGATAGAAACTTACGAAGAGTGTCGCAAGTAGCCACAAAAAAGGTTGTTTTGTTTTGAAACACCGGATGAACCAGGCCGAGAGTGTATTGATATTCAAAGCAAAAACCCCTGATATAAGTAAACCATGATTATCGTAGTCTATGCCTTGGTTTGATGTTGGTTTGCGGCATGCGGGCGGACAGGGCAATTTGGCAGGGTTATGTAGCAACTCATCGAACACCAGTTTTCACCTTGACCGCATCCTATCCCGGGCATCATGATCTGTAATGTCGAGATTGCCCACCGTCTGAAAATCTAAAAATAGTGCGACGTGCGCGCACGGAGACGGAATAAGTTAAAGAGTAGTTTCGCATACTTTGTCTCAGAAAGGCGTTTCAATGGTTTCTCCTAATCCGTCACCGATCGACGGCGTGCGAGATGTGTGTAAGCAGCGATTGAGAAAGGCTGTTTCGCTTTGGCTGATTTCGTTTATAGCCGGTTGTGGCATGCTTGCTTTGACAAGTCAGTCAGGATGCTCCGCAGGAGGTGCAGAACCGTCAGTTGTCGCAAATATCGAACCAGCAAAAGTCGCAGTTACGACATTTCTGGAGGCAATAAAACGTGGGGATGAACGCTCTGCAATGGCAATGCTGACTGACGTTGCGCGTGCAAAAACTCAGGAGTTAGGGCTTTCCGTTGCTCCTCCAGTGAAAGATACAGCTACATACCGAGTGGGTGATTGTGAAACCGTTGGGGGAACTGATGATATTGTCCACGTTGCAACTACATGGACAGATACAGATGCAGAGGGTTTTACGACCACTGATAATGTAATTTGGGTATGCAGGCTTGATCCTGAGGGCTGGCGGGTTGTTGGTATGGCCATGAGAATTTTCCCAGACATGCCACCTCTGCTACTCGATTTCGAGGACCCTGAAGATATGCTTGCAAAACAACGGCTAGTAGCCGAGGAGATTACGCGAAGGGCCAAGTTGGCGATGCAGGAGCAGGCTCAGCAGGCGTCAGCAAACCGCACGGCGTCTGGCGATTCTGGGACAGTTGTCGAGTAGCGTGGAGGACAGTCGACAGAATCTTTTTCGGATTCCGCGGCGTCATTGAACGTTCCTTCCAAACTGGCAAACATCCTGCCGAGCACGCTCGTCCCCTCATGATGAGGGGAATGTGGTCGCAGGAAGGCCGCAGCTTTACTTTTCACCCTTAATTTGCCTGTTTTGGCCCGTTGATGCACGCTTTGGCACTGCCACGAGGGCGTAACATCCTCCAAGCGGCGACTTAAAACCACCCCAAACCCCCTATGTTGCTTGACAGTCTTATTTTGACTGCTAGCCTTTTCCTCAAACTTGTTTGATGGAAGTATCGGCCGACCTGCAACACCTGCAGGGGGGTGCCGCGGGTTGTTCCGACGAGCTTCCAATAACGAGTTTTGTTTTTGGTTGCACTGTTCCGGTGGCCGTCCCGGATCGGATTTGTGTGTTGACGGCAAAATACGGTGCAATCCCGCACCAATTAACTTGTTTCGGAGAAAGAAATGAAGCGTTTTCTGGGAATTTCATTTGCGGCGTTCATCGCGTTGATCGCCTTTGCTCTGATCAGCGTCGACACCAGTGCCGTTGCCGGTTTCCGTCATGGTTGCCACGGTCGTCGTTGTCATGGTCGTAGTCATGGTCTTCTTCACCGTCATCGCAATCGATGCCATGGTGCACAAGCAACGTGCTGCGAATCGAACGAATGCTCTAGTTGCACGAGCGGATGTTCTGATTGCACAAGCGGATGTGCAGACGGAAACTGTGGTGGTGGCTCCGTTATCACTGAAGAAGCAGCTCCTACAGAAGCAGCTCCTAAAAAAGCTAAGAAGAATAAGAAGAAGGAAGCTCCTGCAGCTCCAGCTAAAACCTAATTTCGGTTTTACACAACATGTATGAATCTGCCCTGAGATTCATCGATGAATTGCCGGATCCTGCGTTGTGCAGGATCCGGTTTTTTAGTGCGCTGATTGCAGAACAAAATGTGGTGGCTATTGAGATTTGTTCGCTGTGCCGTCGGAGGCCTCATTATTACCAGCATCCAAAAGTTTTTTTAGAAATCGTCGTGCTGGTCGATCTTGTTGAGGAGTGTCTGAAGCCTCTTTACTCTTCATCTGCTCACGTTCTGCACGCCTCTTTGCAACCTCGTCAAGAAGCCCTCCGACGGCATCGATAACCGCATCGGTTGTCGGGTCGTCAGAAATGTCGGTAGGCAGAAGGCCTTTGAGTTGATCCAGTTTCTTGGCGTTTCCTACCTTTTCGTCCGAAGTTTTCTGGCTCTTGGGGTTTTTCATGCTTTGATTATCAGCTGGTGCCAACGGTCGCTGTTCTGGGGTAGCACGAGTTTTTTCAGAGCCTCCCTCTGGTGGCGTCTGGTTTTTTTTATTCCGTAGTTCTCGAATAAAGTCAGTGGCGACATCTGCCGCCGTTCGTTTCAGTGAGGCATCCAATTGAAGCTTGGGATCATCAAGAGTTCCTTCTACGGAGGCCTTTATCGTTTTTCCAGCTAAGGCAGCAAAAAGTGGTCTGTCGGTCGGTAGAGAATCAGGTATTGGCAGGGAGAGCGTAAGATCGATTGAGCGGTCATCGATGCCAACGGATCCTTCGGATGTGATTTCGAGTCGATCACCAGATGCTTTGAGGGGTATTCCAAATGCTAGGCCTTCATGTCGGATGCGGCGGTCTGATTTGCGGAAGTGTACTTTTGATGACTCTGCTATCCGTACGGTGGGAGGTACAGGGAGTTGTCCTGGCAATGCTGCAATTATTTTTGCCACCATGGGCCCAGGACCAATGTCGACCGCATGCAATGTAAGGTTCCCGTCGATAGTGGCATTTTTTTCTTCCCCAGCGATCCATCGAGCTTCGTCAATGACGAGGGAAAACTCACCACTTGCACGAGTGGTATTTGCGAGAATCGGTGCAGCGTAGGCTAGAGCCCCGGCAGCAACCGAAGGATTGAGTTGAGCATGATCAAGGAGAGTAACGGGAGTCAAAGCCCACTCCTTGGTTCCGTCAGTGTACTTGTTCAGAACCGCTTCAACATCAATTGCATCACTCTCCCATGGCGTGCTTGTCCAGGGGCCATCGATTCGCACACGTGCGTCTTTGACAGCAATGCGAACACGCTCATCTGACGGGCCCGTAGGCTGCTGTAGAGGTAGTGTTGAGTTTTCCGGTTGGTTGCTCAGTTGCCTTGGTTGGGGCTCTATGCCAACGGTTTCTTGAAGATTTGAAACATGGTTTTCATCATAAGCAAGATGGAGTTCCGTGTCGTTGACTTTTACGAGCCCAAGACGACCTCCTTTTCTGATGATTTCCAGCAAGCCTCGCGCGCCTTCGATGCTACCAATCCGTATCGGTGTCGGCCCGCTACGAGCAGAACGAAATTCAATATCTCGTATTTTAAGCGGTGTAAACCAACCGATTGATGCTGCGCCAACAAAAACATCACCTCGTAAATTCGGTACTGATCGGACGATGAGTTGACGGACACCACCTGCAGAGACAAGCCACTGGGGCAGCAATGCAACTGCAGCACACGCTAGAAGGATGCCTGCAAACAGCCCCATTCTCAGGACTTGGAAGTGCGGCTTTCTGGGTTGCTGAGATAGGTCAGTCACGATTGATTCACTCTGATGCGTTCCTGCCCTCAGATTTGTATCTTGGGGGAGCGAAACATTCCTGTTCTCTACGTGTTCTGGTTTATCTGCCATCACTGATTCCTGTTTGGATTACGAATACATGAAAACGGTTGAAGCAGCCTTGTAGAAAGAAGCGAGCCTGTTACCCGCTACTTATTGTACCCATGAAATTACTCCTTGTTTTGATGTAAAGTACAGTCCGAAACAGGAACGTACTATCTTTGCGGGCGTAGCTCAGTTGGTAGAGCACTAGCTTCCCAAGCTGGTTGTCGCCGGTTCGAACCCGGTCGCCCGCTCTTTCTTCGCTTAATGCGTTGTTTCAACCAAATTTTCCGACTGTCTTGTAACACCTTTAATTTGTCTTATTCCATTTAATAAGGGTAAAAACACGGTAGATATATCTGCAACTTAGGCATGTATTGGGTTTATTACGATTATTATTTGGCATCCGCATAAGTGTCTCTGGGCGGAGTGTCCGAACTCGTGTTCTCAACTAAATTTTTACTGGACGGATATGCTGCCGTTTTGGGTTGAAGAAAGAACAAACTCCTTTAAGGATTCAAAAGCCTTGATTCCTGGGTCGATCTCGTGGTTCCAATATTCATGGTGGTTGATTGAGTGTTTTGTTTTCTGCCTCAGTCCAATTTTTATTTATTGCATAGCCTACGCCTTCAAATGGCAGGGAGTATTATTTGGAATGTAGATTGAATGTTCCCCGATTTTAGAAAGTCTTTTTGAGGAGTACGGACATGAAACACGAAATAGACGAGCATTTGCAAGTGAGTCGATTACGTTTGAACGCGAATCGGCACGATATGCAACCTGCAGAGGTAGAGGCGCACTATATCTGTGATTCATGCGGTGAAGAGATAGTCGTGCCAGTCGATGTAACTGAAGGGCTTCACCAAGACTATATCGAAGATTGCCCAATCTGCTGCAACCCCATGGCACTCCACATTGATATCGCAGAAGATGGCGAGCCATTAATCACAAGCGAGCACGAATAAACTACGCAGCTTGTTGCCAGGGCGCCGCAGCCGCTTTTTGGAATTCCCACGGCGGTGTCGGTGAGGCCTCTGACCATAGGCCTCGCTTGCCGTTTTGGGCATCTTCCTGGTCCTTGATAAATGGACTCTCTGATTGCGGTTCAGTCCATGCTGCACCCGCAACGACCATCTCGCGTCCAATGTCTTTCCCATCCACAGAGACTTTACAAATCACGAGTCCGTCTGCCGTGCTTCTCATGGGGATAACAGCAAGTGATTTGCCAAATATTAGTTCTGCAAGTGTGTCCCGCGCGTCACGTCCATACGGTTGGCCAAGTTCGGGCGCATCAATTTCAGAAATGCGAACTTTTTGTTGCTTCCCTGCCGCATCAAGGCAGGTGAACGTATCACCGTCTGTGACGCCAATGCATCGCCACCAAGTAACCGAGGCAGTAGGTGCTGGTGCTGGTGGTTGATGGATGCTCACAGGTTGTGTAGAGGCTGTAGTCTTCGGAGGCACATCTTGTTGAGGCTGTGCCGCCAGCAGGTTACCCGGTTCAGCTGGAATTGTGACTGCCAAAGCATTGGGCTGAAGTTCACTTGCATCAATCGCAATTGTCGCCCAATTACCTGAAGGTGGTGGCTGTGTTGCCAGAGAAGGTGCTGCTTGTTTTGGTGGTGTTGGGGCCGCTGGTGGTTTTTGTGGTTCTTGCCTTGGTTGTGGAGGTGGCGAACCAACACTCGGAGCCCAGGAAGATGGTGGTACTAATTCAGGTTTTTGAGCCACGGGTGCTGACGGTGTTATCGGTGGAGCTGAAGCCCATTGTGAAGGAAAGGTGCTCGTTGGTGGGGTGATTGGTTTACCAGCAAGGACCGACGCTTGGGCTGGAAATCGGAAGACTTGGGGACGGTAATGTGTTACTCGCGGTACCGGCATGACAGCTCCAGGACCAGAAACTGTCTGGACGGTAAACCACCAGGGTCGACGGACAACTGGTGGTGGTGGAATATATCCAGGCGCTTGGATGCGATTTACTGGTACGTGGCCTGTTCCCGGTGCGAGAATGACCTGCTGGGCGAAAGCCGTCGTGCAAATCAGTGAGCAACAAAAATAAATAAACAAGTTGCGACAACAACCGACAACTGAAATTACAGATATGTTTTTCAAAATGAACTTCATCATTGAATCACAGCAGCTTAAGGGTAAAGGCATTGGGAACAATCGCAGAGACACGCACCCCTCCTTCTATATTTTCGGCAAAACACAGCTGCTTGAGCCGGAAAATCCTTTTAATTCTGCCCTCTTTATGAAAATTAACGTATTATTTTCCTTCATCAGTCCCCCTATTTCTCCTGCTTGGAGGTGGTTCTTGCACGCTGGAAGATTCTGGGAGCATTTCCGGTTGGAAGGAGCTCTTTCGCTTATAGGTTGCCGGAAATCGTCTCGGACATGCTCTTCAATGACGTGCTGCCTGATGCAACAAGGCGCCTTCCTCGTCTCTCTTACTCTTCTGTTTCTCCCAGTGCATGTTCTGGCAGATGAACAAAAAGCGGATCATGCGAAGTTATATTCCGATCGCATAAATTTCGATTGGAAGAATCTTATCCATCGATCGCGTCTTGCAGGCCTACAAGTTTTTGAGAGTGATCATCTGGTTTTGATAACAGATCGTCCTCCTCGTGCTGGTGACGATATGGAAGCATTGCCAGAAGTCTTTGATGAGGCCGTTAATATCTGGGCAGACCACTACAGCGTTCCATTATCAGTTGTTTCAGACTGGAAGGTCTGTGCTTGTTTAATTGTTGATCGAGAGCGATTTCGAGAAGCCGGCTTGCTGCCCGATACAATTCCTGATTTCACTAATGGCTATTGTGATCACTACCGGTTTTGGTTTGTTGATCAGTCAAATCCAGCATATCGACGCCATCTTATGTTGCACGAAGGCGTTCATGCATTTACCGCGACCGTACTGAAAATGAGTGCACCCACATGGTACACAGAAGGTATAGCAGAGTGGTTGGCTACACATCGGCTTGTTAAAGAAGGAAAGATATTTGAGCACACTCCAATACCATCATCGCCAAATGATGTCGAGCAGCTTGGTCGTATTGAGACAATTCATCGCCTTTTCAATGCAGGTCAAGCAGCGGGAATTCAAGATGTATTTAAGCTCCGCCCGACACGTCATGGCACAATTAATTCCTACGCACTAGCGTGGTCGGTGGTGGCTTTCCTGGCAACGCATCCGCGGTACAAAGAGGCGTTTGTCGCAATGGAGCAAGGGCCATTCGACGACCAAATAACCCACCGTTTAACTATGCATGCGGGTTGGAATCCAATTGTGGTAAGCCGTGACTTCAATGCCTTTATCTCCGAATTGGATTACGGGTATGACACGGAATCTATGGTTATCGATTGGTCTCAAGGGAATCCCGTTGTAGATAAGTGGCTCACTAGTTCTGTGGCAGCTGATCGTGGCTGGCAGAATCTGAGTTGGTGTTTGAAAGCCGGCCAACGATACCGACTTCAGGCTACAGGACTCTGCTCGGTCGGCACCATCCAAGGAAGAGATGGCCAGTTGGATTTGGAAAGTACAGCCGATGGCATCTCGTTCGACTGGTATCGTGGCAAACCCCTAGGGCGGCTTCTTGTAGCTCAATGGGTAAGCAAAGATTCTCAACCCCACTTTGAATTAATTGGTGAAGGTGCCGAAATAAATATTACGGCGAGTCACAGCGGCCCACTCTTTCTTAAGATAAATAATTTACCTGGCCGGCTTCGAGAGTGTCGAGGAGAGATACGAGTTCAGATAGTTCACGTCGAATCTGTAGAGCGTTCGCCTTCTCAGCAGTGAGGTCGGTGCACATAGCCTTGGCTTTCCAGTCAGAATGAGAATAAAGCCGTTCAAAAATCAAACTGAAAGTGGATGTGTCATTTCAACTGGTACAACCCACTCGTCATATTGCTCCGGGGTAACAAGGCCAAGTGCAACCGCTGCTTCTTTTAGGCTTGTTCCATCAGCATGAGCTTTTTTTGCAATCTTCGCAGAGTTTTCATACCCGATATGTGTGTTGAGTGCTGTTACGAGCATAAGCGAATCATTGAGGTGTTGTTCTATGCGATTTAGATTTGGTGTTATGCCAGTTGCGCAATGAACACGCATTGAGTCGCAGCCATCTGCAAGTAGATCTGCGCTTTCCAATACACAATGAATCATTACTGGTTTATAGACATTCAGTTGAAAATTTCCTTGGCTCCCAGCAAAGGCTACGGTTGCATCGTTCCCAAAAACCTGAGCACAAACCATAGTCAATGCTTCACATTGAGTTGGGTTGACTTTTCCAGGCATAATTGAGCTTCCAGGTTCATTCTCGGGTATAGCAATTTCACCAATACCGCAGCGAGGACCGCTTGCCAACCAGCGGATGTCATTGGCAATTTTCAAAAGAGCCATTGCAAGTCCACGCTCGGCTGCACTCACTTCTACAAGTGCGTCATGAGCAGCAAGAGCTGCAAATTTATTTGGTGCTGAGATAAAGGGATGGCCAGTTTCTTTCGAGATGAAAGCCGCAGCCTTTTCACCGAAATTGGGGTGGGAGTTAAGACCTGTTCCAACGGCAGTTCCACCGATTGCCAGTTCGTAGAGGCCCGGTAAAGCACGCTCTATTCCCAAAATTCTATCATCTAGTTGAGTGCGCCAACTCGAGATCTCCTGACCCAGTGTGATTGGAGTTGCGTCTTGTAGATGAGTTCGTCCAATCTTTACAATCGCACCGTAACGCTGTTCAAGATCAGCGAGCACATCTCGTAGTA
>WLWG01002245.1_pt1 | contig 15107 bp, 17 predicted proteins | sample 6712871 | NCBI WGS metagenome assembly WLWG01 (sample SAMN12718693, study PRJNA515312) | sponge metagenome | isolation source: marine sponge | host: Mycale hentscheli | place: New Zealand: South Island, Marlborough, Capsize Point | collected 2003-05-01
TGCTGTTTATAACTATTAATCTTTTTATGTAATTCATTTTTTGTTGTATTATCACCATTAAATGATTGTTCTAAAAATAACTGGTTTACAATACTAATATGATTTTTACTTTCTAACAAAAAATCTTTGTATTTCCATTTTTGAATAATTTTTCTCTCTTTTTTTTCTTTTTGACCAAAATTAATTTTTTTATGCATATATAATAATGAGTACAGATAAAAAAGATGAAAAAAACCCTACATATGAAGAAAAAATGGAGAAATTTGCAGAAATAAACTTACCAAAATTTTTTTTGGGATGGGTAATATTTATAATAGTATTCATTATTACAATTCCATATTTATTATTTACAAATAAATATTATTCCATTTTAGAGGCTTATTTACCTAATTTAGATTTAATTGCCACCGTTTTAACATGGCAAAATGGTCCGTATAATATATGGAATCATTTTTACCCATCTCCTATATATAATTATTACGGATATTTTTCACAAACAATAATTAATTATATGGCATTACTAGGATTAACTTTTATTATAACAAGAGAAACTAAGAAAACAAACAGTATGATAAAAGGTTGGTCTATGGCATTTGTTATGCTTTTAATGACCTATTTATTACCTGCCCAATTTATATCTATGTTTATGGATTATAGTGCCGATTATCTTAAAATACAAAATCAAGTAATTAAAGATATAGTTATAGCGTTAATAGGATTTATCATAACAATTGGGGTAATATCAACAGAAGCATATATTTTAAAAAACTATGGTAATATTTTAGAATCTGGGGTTAAGAAAATAATGAAAATTCCTAAGTTGTTAAAAAAATAATATAGAACTATGTCTTTATATTAATATATTAAATGAGTGAAGAATGTCAAGAATTGAAAAACATAAAATACCAAACAATGCTTTTAAATAGCAATTCCAAAATTGTATCTACTAAAAAAAATTCTGAAAACCTAGACGATTTTCTACAAAAAGAAAAGGCTAATAACAAAAATAAACCCTGGAGTAAACTGGGTCGTTCCACAAAACTTAAAAAAATTACTGAATTTGTTACTCAATTTGCTATTGAAAAAGAAATAACAGATGCTGGGAAAAAACAACTTCACTCATATCTAAATACTTCATTAGATAGAAAAAAACTACAACGAGTCAAAGATGTAAGCTATGACGTTAAAACTGGAAGAATTAAAGCTATTCCTGGATTAACTTTTAATAAAAATAAAAATAAATTTACACTAAGACGTGTAGATAAAAAAAAATCAACTCTCAAAGGCTTAGCACCTAAGAGAAAGAAAGATAAAATTGATATAAAAGAAAATGTTTAATATATATATAATCCAACCTATGCTTATGAATGAATTACCAAATTTATCTAACATAATTCATTCTATATCCGTTCCAAAACAAGTGCTAGAAACAGATATAGACGAACTAAGAGAAAGTGTTTATCTTATCATCGATGACTTTATAAGCAACAATATCGAAGAATATCGTTATAAAGATTTCGCCCATCGAATATTTGAACATACATATCATATTATAGACATGATTTACCGCGATATTGATTCAATGATTGAGCTTAATTTGACTGAACTCATTGACGAAGGAATTTATAGTTATTTCGAATTTTATGGTACAAAAAGGTCTGAAACAACTAAAGTAACTACTCCCAAAAACAAACGGAACTACTCCAAAATATTAAAACACATTAAAAGTAAAGATACTCACGAACAAGGCACTATCGAATGGTTTAAATTTCGATGGAATCATATTACAGCCAGTAGTGCCTGGAAAGCCTTAGAACATGATGCCACTAAAAATCAATTAATATACGGTAAGTGTAAACCAATCAATACCAAAAAATTTTCTGGTGTAAATATTACCTCCGCAACACACCACGGACATAAATTCGAACCATTATCTAATTACATATATGAAGATATGTTTGATACAAAAGTAGATGAATATGGTTGTATTGAAAGCGATGATTATTACTATCTCGCCGCATCGCCAGATGGTATTAATGTTAAAATAGACAATCCTAGATACGGACGTCTTCTTGAAATTAAGAATCCAACTAGTCGCGAAATCACCGGAATACCCAAAAAAGAATATTGGGTCCAAATGCAAATGCAAATGGAAGTTTTAAATTTGGATGAATGTGACTTTCTAGAAACATCATTTAAAGAATATAAAACTGAAACAGAATTCTTAGCAGACGGAGAATTTAATAAAACAAAAGATGGAAAAAGAAAAGGTATCATTCTATGTTTTAATAATGGGTCTAAACCTGATTATAAATATATTCCACTACATATCAATTCTTATGAAGAATATGAAATATGGCGCGATAAAATTATAGATGAAAATAATGAACTAACTTGGATTAACGATACGTTTTGGTATTTGGAAAAGATTTCCTGTGTATTAGTAAGACGAAACAAAGTTTGGTTTAATGCTATTAATCATAAATTTAAAGAACTATGGGATACTGTCGTTCAGGAAAGAGTAAATGGCTATGACCACAGAAAACCCAAAAAACGACAAAAACGAGCATCTATTCCAAAAATTGCTATTAAAACACCGCCTCTAAAAGCACAACCTTCCCCTTCTATAAAAGCAATCAAAATAGATACCCCTTCTCTAGAACAAACTCAACTTGCTATTTAAATTTTACTACAATAATAATTTACTCTATTACAACTTTCATCTCCCAATTTAGGTGGTGGTACTACTGGTGGATGGTCACAATGACGAGGTTTATATAAACCACCGCAGAAATCAGGTGGTGTTGTTAATCCATTACAAGGGGTTTCCCAATATCTTTTATTATTTGTAATTTGTGCGTAAGAACCAACTGCGTAAGAAGGATATAACTTATATGCTCTCTGCATATCTAAGTCGGATAAACCAGGGTTATTTTTCATTTGATACGTTGGATATAATAAACCTTTTGTATCACTCATAGGATATATGCCAGGAGTTAAATTATGAAAACCTTCTTTCTTTTTATTTAAAATAAACATTATCCCTAAAATTGCTAATACTGCTATTACCCCCTTTAAAATTATATCTTTTTTCATATATAGATAGCAAATATATTATTTTATTTATTTTATAAGTATTACAATAATAATATTTATAGAATCATTATTTAAAATTTAAACAATATAACTTTATTATCATGAAAAACGAAGAATATGTCATCAAACGCAATGGTCAAAAAGAATCTATTTCTTTTGATAAAATCTTAACACGAGTTAAAAAACTAGGTGGTAATGATTTATCTGTTAATTATACTTCACTCGTTCAAAAAATTATAGATAGATTGTATGATGAAATTCCTACAACTAAAATTGATGAACTTACTGCTCAACAATGCGCATCGCTTATTACCACACACGGAGATTACGGAGAATTAGCAAGCCGAATATTAACATCTAATCATCACAAAAATACTCCCGCCACTTTTTATGAAGCAATGTCATTGCTTTATTATTTTACAGATGTTAATAATGAACCACATCCTCTTATTTCACAAGAATTATGGAATATTATTGAAAAAAATAAACAGGATATCGAAAGTATGATTGATTATGATAGAGACTACCTTATTGATTATTTTGGATTTAAAACACTTGAACGAGCATACCTTATGCGTGTAAATAATAAAATTGTTGAAAGACCCCAACATATGTGGCTTCGTGTAGCTCTAGGAATATGGGGAAATGATTTTTCTAAGGTTAAGAAAACTTATGATGGAATGTCTCAAAAATTTTTTACACACGCCACACCCACTTTATTCAATGCTGGAACTCCTAGAAGCCAACTATCTTCTTGTTATTTATTGGCAATGAAAGATGATAGTATTGCTGGGATTTATGAAACCTTATCCGATTGTGCCAAAATCAGCAAATGGGCTGGTGGAATTGGTTTGCATATTCATAATGTCCGCGCAAGCGGTAGTCATATTAGAGGAACAAATGGTACTTCCAATGGTATTGTACCAATGCTTCGTGTCTTTAATAATACCGCGCGATATGTTGATCAAGGAGGAGGAAAAAGAAATGGAAGCTTCGCCATTTATATCGAGCCTTGGCATGGTGATATTATGCAGTTTTTGGATATGAAGAAAAATCACGGTGACGAAGAACAACGCGCAAGAGACCTCTTTTATGCTTTATGGATACCAGATGAATTTATGAGAAGAGTTAAGAATGACGAAATGTGGACCTTAATGTGTCCTGATAGATGTAAAGGATTAAGCGACGCCTACGGTGAAGAATTTGATGTTTTATACCGACGATATGAGTCCGAAGGCAAAGGTCTTAAACAAGTCAAAGCCAGACAAGTTTGGTTTAAAATTCTTGATTCACAAATTGAAACAGGAACACCTTATATGCTCTACAAAGACGCATGTAATAAAAAGTCTAATCAAAAAAATCTAGGCACTATTAAAAGTAGTAATTTATGTACTGAAATTATTGAGTATTCAGGACCAGACCAAACTGCCGTTTGTAATCTGGCAAGTATTGGGCTACCAAAATTTGTTAAGAACAAAAAGGTTAATTGGGAAACCGTTCAGATTTATACAAAATCTAATTGTATTTATTGTAAAATGGCAAAACAAATGCTAGATAACAATAATATTAATTATCAAATATTAAATGTAGAACCAACTGAAATGGATAGTTTTAAACATTTATTTTTAAAAACATATGAAATCGAGGTTAAATCTTTTCCACAGATTATTATTGACGGAAAATATGTTGGTCCTTACACTGAACTAGTTAGATTACTACGTGCCGAATTTGACTTTGAAAAACTACACGAAATGACCAAAATCATAACAGATAATTTAAATAAGGTAATTGATGTTAATTTCTATCCTACTGAAAAAACTAAACGCTCTAATATGTTACATAGACCTATTGGTATTGGTATTCAGGGATTAGCTGATACACTTGCTTTAATGGATATTCCATTTCATTCTGATATGGCAAAAGACGTTAATAAAAAGATTTTTGAGACTATCTATCATGCTTCTTTGGAGAGAAGCAATGAAATTGCCCAAGAAAGAATTGCTAACGTAGATTATGTTTATGATAATTTAAATAATATGGATTTTAATTTAGATACAGATTCACACAAACAACTTAGTAAAAGCGATATATTATACGGTTCTAATGCCACAATGCTTACTGTAAATACTACTACTATTGAACTCGTAGAACATCTTAAACTAAATAGAGCCGAATTAGCTCAACGTCATAATCATCCTAATTTAGCAGGAGCATACAGTAGCTTTTCAGATAGTCCAGCAGCACTTGGTACTCTTCAATTTGACATGTGGAATGTTACACCTAGCGATAGATATGACTGGAATAAACTTAAACAAAATATCATGCGACACGGGTTGAGAAATAGTCTTTTAGTCGCACCTATGCCTACTGCTTCAACTAGTCAAATTTTAGGCAACAATGAGTGTTTCGAGCCTTTTACTAGTAATATTTATGTACGTCGTACAATTGCCGGTGAGTTTGTAATTGTCAATAAACATTTAATGAAAGAATTAATTGATTTGGGCAAATGGGATAATGATGTTAAAAATAGTATTATAGCTAATGGAGGCTCAGTTCAACAATTAGACTTGCCAAAACCAATTAAAGATAAATATAAAATTGTATGGGAAATTCCTATGAAACATATTTTAGAAATGGCTAGAGATAGAGGTGCTTATATCTGTCAAAGCCAAAGTACCAATTTGTGGATGAAAAATCCAGACTACAAAAAGCTAACAGCAATGCATATGTTCGCTTGGAGTTGTGGTCTTAAAACCGGTATATACTATCTTAGAACAAAGGCGAAGGCTGCGCCACAGCAATTTACCATTGAACCACCATCAAATCCAGGAACACAAACAAACGATGATGAGGAGGAGTGTTTGATGTGCGGTGCTTAATTAATATATAAAAATCTAAATATATATTAATAATTCATGTCAAGAAAATTATCTTATAAACAACCCTACCCCGTTACAATGTTATCCAAATTAAATAGAGTTGGTAAAAAGCACAAACTAGCTGAAATTCACCACGGTATTTTAATGGATATTAATGCGACTCATAAAGAAATAATAAAACAAACAAAGAAACTACAAAAAAACTCAGGTGATTTAAGAACAAAAGATATTTTAGAAAACTTAAAATCACAGAAACAATCAAAGGAAAGACAAATTCAAGCTTGGATAAAAGCAAAAAAACCAACAACAATGGAAAAGTTTGAAAAATTTATTTCCGAAGGATGTTCAATAAATGAAGCAAGATTACCAAATAATATGGGCGATATTACATTTAAAAATTGTATTTTAAATAAAATGCGTTTTTTTCCCAGCAAACAAGAGGTTAAAAAAATTAGAAACAGTATTCCTAATTTAAACAACGAAGATTATCGAATTATTATATTAAACGGGCATGGAGCTATAGAAGGCGGTGTTGTAATTAAAGGAGATATTCAAAATCAACCAACGATAAGACAAGCTAAAAACGCACCTGTTATTTTGCCAAAATTACCAAACGGTATGTGGTATTTTGCACAAGGGTATCCTGGTACTTCTACTATGATGTGTAAAAAAGTAGATACAGCACAATTTACAAATTTAAACAATCAACAAAAAAGAAACAACTTTGTTAGAAGATTGTTTTCTGATGGCACATTTCAAACTTTCTTAGATGGAAAATCATATGATGAATCTGATACAGCAATGGTAGGTATTCCAACAATGCCATTTTACAACAAAGCATGGGATTTTGGTCAATGGACAGAACATAGAACAATAATGGGCATTTATGATATTACAGACCCAAACTATAGCGTTAATATTGATGCGACAAGACAAGCTGACCCTGGTGGTACTTATCTATATCCTACTTTATCCGGAGATAGATCACCCTCTGATGTTTTAAGGAGTCACATTTATTTTAAAGGAACTATAGCAGGTAATTCAAACAATGAACCTAGTGAAACTCAATTTCATCATAAAAGACTAGAAATGATAAGAGCTTTACTTCGAAAGTTTAAAACTGAAAATAAAAGAATCCCGACAAAAGATGAACTGGCAATTATAACCAAAGATAAAACATTTTCGTTCACCGCATATGGGAAAACAAATGATTATCCTTTGAAATTAACTGCTGCTAATAACAAATTTCAAAGAGTATATCGCAATATGTTATTTGCCTCTGATTGGGCTTCTCCTAGAATGTCTGGAAATGGTGTAGTCGATCCCATAGCAAAAGGTTCTGATGGTGTGTCTATTAGACAACGAATGATTGATACCATGAATAGTAAAAGAGATATTACAATGGATGACTTGCTCAAATGGTTTAACCCAAATGCTCCTAATGCTGTTGATAAACGCAAGGTAATTTTCATAGATTGGAGTTGTCAACCAATATCTGTGAGAGTTCAATATGACGGCCGTATTAGGGGTGTTGATTTTGATACTGCGCCTGACCCAACACAACCATACCCTCCAGAAAAAATACCATCTTTGCTTGGTTTTCAAGCAACACGATTAGCATTTGAAAAGATGGCTAGAAATTTAAATTTAACCTTTAATCGTGTTCAATCATTGTTTAACGAAAAAAATGGCGAAGAAGAATTAGGTGCTTCGCCATTCATTGCCAAAATAGAAGCAGATAAAGTTGGAGAAGGTGATTATTTATTGAATAGATCCGCGCGCGATGCATTATCGCCCGTGCCTATGGACGTAGATGCGATTTCAAAATCTGCTACTCAAGGAGGACGGAGAAAAAAGAGAACACGACGTAAAAAAAGAAAACGAAGAAAAACAAGAAGAAAAAAATAATTTTCTCTCCATCATTGTAAATGAGATATTATATTCCGCCAAATATATTATCTATAGCTCATAGGGGATATTCTGCCAAATATAAAGGAAACACCTGGCCAGCCTTTAAAAATGTTAAAAAAAAAGGCTTTGACATGATTGAAATTGACATTCAATTATGTAAAACTGGAGAGATTGTTATTTATCATGATTTATTCTTGAAAAACCAACGTATCATAAACTTAACTTTAAAAGAAGTAAAAAAAAAGAAAAAATCAATTATAACATTACAAGAATTTTTTAAATACTTTGATTCTAATGAACAACCTATTTACTTTGACATGAAGGGAAAAGATAAATTAGCTCATAGATTATTTTGCTTTATAAAAACATATAACCTTAATCTCAAGAACATAATTTGTTGTAGTTTTAACAAAAAACATATTGATTACTTAAAACTTAAATTACCGGAAATTAAAACTGGTCTTATTACTTCAAATAAATTATCTACTAACGATTTACTAGGATTAATTAATAATATTAATTTTCTGATAGTTGAATGGGTTACTTTGGATAAGGAAATGATTGATTTATGTCATGAGAAAAAAATAAGTGTTTTTACCTATACAATGGAAGACATAGATGCCTTTAATTATATAAAAGATTTTGATGTTGATGGAATAGTAAGTGATTATAGATTATTTAGGTCTGACATTGGATTTATGTTTACACCTTACCATTAAAGTCCGCAATAAATTTTACAATAATGTTTCATTTGGTCATTTGTATCTACTGGGTCAATGTCGTATGTTAGTGCGTAAAAGCATCTAAAACAAACAATCACATCAATTAGAGAATTATGTAAATTTTTTGGTTCTGTATTAAATAAATGTTTATGAAGTTCAATTAGTTTTGGCCATTTTGGCTCCATTTTACCCGTAAAAGGATTCTCCTTTAAAATATTACACCTATTTTTTCCCATCTTCATTGTACAAAATGTCATTTTTCTATAACTAGATAGTCTTCTAGACATATTACGAATACATTCTACTTCTAGCATCTTTTTATCAAACTCTATGTTATGTCCTATTATACCAGTACAAGAACTCAGGTCACGCATAAAAGTATCCAATACTCCTGAAACTGGTTGTCCTTCTTCTAACATTTGTTCTTGACTGATTCCGTGTATTTCTGTTGCCTTTTGTGGAATTTTAACATGTTTTGGCAAACGAATTATTTTATCCCTTACTGTTTCTATTTTATTATTTCCAGTATTGTAAATTAACCAACTTAGTTGAACGACATATGGAAATTGCCACGTGTCTTCTGGTTCAGCATATCTGCTTTTTGGTAGCCCAGTTGTTTCGGTATCAAATACTAGGAACTTCATTGTAATTACTTACTAGTAAAAAATATTTTTATAAATCAATTTTAACTCATATACATCTATTTAACGATATGTTTGAAACTCCGGATTTGAAATATGTAACTGCATTTTGTCATCATTCTTCATAAGATGAGCCTGGAAAATTAATCTCATACAAGGACCACAGTCAACAGGATATCTGTGTCCGAAATGATGAAGTTCAAAAGCAAAGTGAGCATTCTCTTTCTCATCTGATATATATTTTTGTATTGCATGCTTTGAAAGTTCAAAATTATATATCCACTGTACATCATATTTGTTTCTTACAATATTTAGCAAATCACAACATGGTATAGTGTTTGAACAAGATTTTAATGTTCTTGCAATTTCACTAAGTCGTGTACTCCTATTAATTGGTATAATCATAAATTCACGGATATCATCTGGACACAACGTCTCCATGTACCACATATCTCGTAAATACTGACCCATCAAATCAACCTCATCAATCTTAGATAACACAAACAGTCTTCGTGATATCCATACTCCATCACTTTTTCTTACGGCGAAGATATACCGCATGTTATTAGGTCCAATACAGGGGTTGCTCATGGTAAATTGTTGTTAGTTGTTTTAAACTAAGTAGATAGCGGGTGTTGAATACATCCTTTATATACTAATTTTTCTATTTCAATTTTTTCGGTTAATTACCCTAATCATACTGTCTACAAATTCCAAATGTTTTTCTATGCCACTTACTAATACCATGCTGTTTAATTCCTTCTATATGTTTTGCTGTACCATAACCTTTGTTACTGGCAATACCATAAAACTCATTTAAATTTTCATATTTATCACACAAATCTTGAATATATTTATCTCTTTCTACTTTGGCTAATATAGATGCTGCTGCTATCGCACTATATGTATCGTCTCCTTTTTCTATACAAATATTACTAACTTCTTCACCCTCAAACTTATATGGCACAAAATAACTACCGTCTACTAAAATTAATTCTGGTCGTACTTGTAATTTATCTAAAGCTTTGTGCATGGCATCATAGGTTGCTTTAAATATATTTATTTCATCAACGACCTTCTCGTCGTGATAAAAGGTAGCATAATCAATCGCATTCTCCTTAATATAATCGTATGCTTGAAGTCGTCTGCGTTCTGACAATTTCTTACTATCTCGCATAAGTGAATGATTGAAATCTGTAGGATGAAGAATTGCTGTTCCTACATAAACTCTACCAAATAAAGGTCCACGACCTGCTTCGTCTATTCCAGCTTCTAAACTATTTTCAGCATAATATCCCTTAAGTATCTTTCTTTGTTTGCTCATGTTTTGATATAATTGTAAATATAACATTTATATCAATTTTATTAACGACATCCAAGAGGGAAATGTCTGTTGACACCACCCGCACACTGACGAGAAGCAGGTGCTGCTAAAGCTAAGAATATAATTGGTACCTTCTCTCCCTTTTTATTGACGGTTGTGTTATTAACACATGTAACGCACAATTTCTTATCGAAAACCCTGCGTTTTCCTACACCTGCTGTTCCTGATGAAACCCGGGTCGATGCTGTACATCCAACGCCACTTGGTCTAACTCTTCTTTGCTGAATTCTCCAAGCACTAATTGGTGCACGAACTGTACCTAAAAGTCCTGCCATCTTAAGTCCCGGTTGGATTCTGTTTACTGCTCCTGTACGCTCTCTTGCTCTTCCGTGATATCTTACCATTATATATTTGTAAAAGAAAAAAAAAATATATAATAATTTTGGTTTATTGGCTAAATATATGTTTTTATAGGAAATTCAAATTAAGGGGTTACAGTTATATAGATAGATGGTACACTGGGGTAATTAATTGCATTACTGTAAGCATCAGTCCACCATTGGAAATTAGGGTCGACACCGCCAGAATTCCAGCTAATCAAGTCTGGACCAGGGGGGTAGGCGGGGCTGCCGCCGGGGGTTGTGGAGAATGTGCCGCCGCCCGTGGGGGCGGCACCATAAGTATATTGAATAGATTGACCAGTAATAGAATTTGTTAAAGTTATTGTTGTAAATGGAATAACACCAGTATTTGATACACCTATCTTTTTAGCCTCAATAATAAATCTATTATTGCCTGTATCATTATCATATTCATAACAAATACTATTACCATTTTCATATACTTGACCAAGTACGTTGTTGCTTGGAGGAGCTGTGGGTAGAGGAGTAATTATACCGTATCCAAATTCTATATTTGCTCCGACATACCCCGTACCTGTCCCGCCGGGCACACTGTCAGGGTCGGATGGGTCTTCGGCATCAAGCCCAAGCGTGAGTCTTATATTCGTTCCAGGAGGTGGTGGTAGTAGTGGTATTGGTGGTGTTGTAGAACTACTTGATTTTCTGGCACAGCTTCCAAGACAAGCATTGCGTGGATGATTTTTAGTCATTGTTATTAAACAACAAGGACAAGGTGTCTTACAAATAGCATTCTTTGTTGGCCATTCTTTCATATTGCGAGGACGAGTCGCTGAAGGCACATAGCCTGGTGCCATTTTATTTCTATTTTCAACGCGTCTGCTAATTGCTCTTTTAGTAGCCGCAGAGCGAGAACCAACACCCCCTAAAGCTAATGCTCTTTTTCTTCCTCTATTGTGAGTAAAAGAACATAACCCTCTTCTACATCCTCTAGGTTTAGAACTCAATGGTTGAATAGCGGGTCCGCAGCAATAAGCTTTCTCGCATTGAGCGGCTGTATTACATGGTGGTCCATTTAAATTTGTTAATCTTCCACGACTATTCGCTAATATGTGAAATCCATTTCTAACTCTACTATGTGTTTGAGCTGGCATATATGATATATGGAGAGATTTATTCTAAATAATGTGCGATTTTTTCTTACTCATTATATATAATGAAGTTCAATAAATCAACATTATTTTTTATAATATTAGCAGTGGCATTATTGGCTACATTAGGAATGAATATTAAGGAAGGTTTAACCTCTGACAGTCAAACTCATACCAGACAGGCATATAGAGATGAAATGACAAGGCGAAGCAATGTGCCAAATATGGGTTCTGATACAATTAGCTCTATTGAAACTGGTGTTACGGGTGTAGATGATGATGATGATGATTATAATGAAAGACGACGAAAGAAATTTTGGTCAGAACGTCGTGGCGTCCGCCGTGTAGATATTCCTGAAGGTGACGAAGATTTATATGTACTTAAATCCTCTATTGTTCCTCCAGTATGTCCTAAATGCCCACAAAGGTCCGCTTGTCCTAGACGCAAACCTTGTGCACCTTGTCCACCTTGCGCAAGATGCCCTGAACCTGCTTTTACCTGTAAAAAGGTACCAAACTATAATTCTATGAATAATCAATACTTACCTTTGCCTTGGTTGTCACAAGCTAGTCTTAACAGTGGCAGCACTTGGTAACTGTTTGAATTTCTCCTATTTTATGTTTAGCCCACAAGTTTTTAGCATGTGTGCTATGCCATTCAAAATGTTTTGAAACGTCTGTACCCGCTTTAGATAAAAGTGTAAAAGCCCCTCCTGGATGACGATTAATAAAAGCTGTTGCGTCGTAAACAATATTATTTGCTACGATCCAACAACTTTCTTTAGTATTATGCACATTTACTTCTTCTAGTGTATAAAATGTCATTTGTAATTAAAAAACATTTTATCTTTAGACGATTCTTTTCTTTTTACATTTTTTATCCATTTGGAAACTTTTTCCTCTTACAGATTTGGGAACAATTTTAACAATACATTTTGATTTAGCACCGTAAAGCGGTTCTGTACAGCCTTTTTCTGTCTTTTTACGCGTTTTTTTAGCTGCCTCCTCTACCTTTTTAGTTGTAAATTTCTTTTCATTTGTACATCTGGAACGAAAGTGTTCGTATCTTTCTCTAACATCACAATATTTTAATCCTGATTTTTTCCCTAACATAGTATTAATTAACTCGTGTAATCTAAAAACCCATTTAGAAAAAGATCTTCTACTTCGCATATCATTATTAGTCAATGGTAATGCTTTTAAATTTTTGGTTAAATTTTCTCTACAATATCGACAAGGTAATACATAACGTAAACTTAATATAAAATTTTTATAATTGCGTTTATCAGCGGGTGTAGGTTTAACAGGATAATTAAAGCTCATAGTGTGAAGATAATGCCATAACGGAGGCCCCCATACAGACGTTACCATACCATCTCCACTTTGATAGTGTTTTTTTGTATATGTTCTTTTTTTATGTTTTTTAGATTTATTACGCAGTTTTCGGGTTTTAGCCATTGTTATAATAGAATCAGAAAAAAGAATTTATGAAATAATTAATTGCATGAGTTCATTATTGAAGTCCACTTGGTCTTCATTTAAATTTACATTAAATTTAATCTTCCATAAATTGATATATAAATCAAATTCATTATGATATTTAGTAATATCAAAATAAACTAACTTGCCTTCATAATTGCGAATCCACATATTATAATTACATACGATTTAAACTTTATATTCGTTTGAAGTTGTTTTTTCCGTTTCTATATGTATATATAAATGAGTTCTATGATAGAGAATGTTAAAAATAGCGTAATACAAGCTGTATCAAATAAAAGGTTTATTATGATTATTATACTATTAGCTTTATTTATTGGTCTTGCATTTTGGATTTATACAACATATGTGGCTCCTAAACTAAATCCAGAGTACAAAGATAATAAAGAATTTATTGAGAGTAATGGTGATAGTAACGGATCAAGTACAAATGCTTCCATTTATGCATTCTATACCGATTGGTGCCCACATTGTAAGAAAGATATTATTTCTACTGATTCTGGGTGGAAAAAAACAGTGAGTAAGTTGAATGGACAAAGTATAAACGGTGTTAAAATAGGATTCATTGAAGTAAATGGAGAAAAATCAGAAGCTACGATGCAGAACTTTGAATCAGATCATAATGTATCTATCAAAGCATTTCCAACTATTTATTTAGTAAAAGGTAATAATGTTGTGGAATTTGATAGCGACATTACAGAAGATAACTTGACTAATTTTTTGAACACTGCTCTTTAGATACATATAATAAAAATAATTTAGCACATTCTTCTCCTTTTTTAATATAATTAGCTCTTACTTCTTTATTTTTAATAATTTCTACAGCACGCGGAATATTAATCCTATCACAAGGAATAATTATTTCATTTTCAATGTTATTTTTTGGCGGTTTTCTAGCAACACCAATTAATTTATCGAACATATAGTACCCATAATATACAATATTAGTAGATTCGTCAATATATTTTCTTGTATCCTTATTTAACGAAAACTGAATTCCCATAATTTCAGTTTTTTTTGCCCCATCTTCTATACAATAATCCAATGGATAATTGCATAAAACACCACCATCCACCAAGTATGTATCATTTAGAAAGGTTGGTTGAAATACAAATGGCATAGAGCATGTTATAAAAACAGCATCTATAAGTTTAAGTGTTGGGTGTGTTTCATATGAAATTTTTATTACCTCAAATGTATTTACATCTACTGCAAACATAAATAACTTAATTTTAGAGAAATCATATAATTCTTTTAATGTAATTTCACCAGATAAATTCTTAGATTTTAATAAGTTTTTAAAAAAAATTTTCATGTAGTCTGAATTAAGTATGCCCTTTTTTGGTATCATATTAAACATCATATCGGCACTAAAAGTAAGGTCTCTTTCCCAAGGTCTATCTAAAATATAGTCTATAATAATTGACCAATCTATTTTTAAACATAATAACGCACCAATAAATCCACCAACAGATGTACCATATATACTTTCGATATAGTATATAACAAAAAACTTTATTTCTA
>WLWG01002246.1_pt1 | contig 15105 bp, 14 predicted proteins | sample 6712871 | NCBI WGS metagenome assembly WLWG01 (sample SAMN12718693, study PRJNA515312) | sponge metagenome | isolation source: marine sponge | host: Mycale hentscheli | place: New Zealand: South Island, Marlborough, Capsize Point | collected 2003-05-01
CGGCTACCCGACCGGCCACGACCATGTCGAACACGGCCGTCTCGAGCTGCTCGTGCGTCGGGAAGCCGACCCACTGACCGTCGATCAGGGCGATGCGCACACCGCCGACGGGTCCGCTGAACGGCAGCCCCGACAGTTGCGTGGACGCGGAAGCCCCGTTAATGGCAACAACGTCGTAGAGGTCATTGGGGTTGAGCGACATGACCGTGACGACAACCTGGACCTCGTTACGCAGGCCCTTCTTGAAGGTCGGCCGGAGCGGACGGTCGATCAATCGACAGGTGAGAATCGCGTCCTCGGTGGGGCGTCCTTCGCGCCGGAAGAACGATCCGGGGATGCGACCCACGGAATACATGCGCTCCTCGACGTCCACGGTCAGTGGGAAGAAGTCGAGTTGGTCTTTCGGATTCTTCGATGCCGTCGTGGCGCTCAGCAGCAAGGTGCCGCCGTCCAGGGAGACGGTGACTGATCCTGCTGCCTGTCGAGCGAGTCGACCGGTCTCGAAGGTAACGGTGCGCGTTCCATGCGCACCGTTGTCAATGACGGCCTCGGCCGTCGAGATCTGGGTACCCGACACGGGTGCCTCCTGTTCTGAAATGGACAGGGGCAACCACGGCAGACGTCCGGTGGCGGTCTCCGATCGAGGCCCTCGGGGATTCATCCCCACGGGAGCCACTACCGAGGACCGACGACGACGCTTCCGTAGCGCCCCGGATCCTTACTGGTGAGTTATTCGGTTGTGTGGTGCGTTCGTGCACGTGTCGTGCACGAACGCGTTTGGTGAATGTCGACCCAGCACGGGGCTGGGTTGACACCCATGGGTTGGGACCTAGCGACGGATGCCGACCCGCTCGATGATCGAGCGGTACCGGTTGATGTCCGTCTTAGTCAGGTACTTCAGCAGCCGACGACGCTGACCGACGAGGATCAGCAAGCCGCGACGGCTGTGGTGGTCGTGGGGGTGGGTCTTCAAGTGTTCGGTCAGCTGGCTGATGCGCTCGGTCAAGAGTGCGATCTGCACCTCGGGGCTGCCGGTATCGCCGGGGCCGGTCGCGTATTCCGCGATGATCTCGGACTTGGTCTTGGCGTCGAGCGACATTCACATTCCTCTCGGGCGCGCCGGCGAACCGGCGATGGCCGCACCATGCGGCCTAGTCACGAGTCGCTGAGCGCCCGCCCAGCAACCGTCGGAGTTGAGCGTATCAGGAGACCTCCGGCGCCTCCCCGATCGCCCGGGCGGCTCGAATATCGGCCTGCATCTGCTCGATGAAGGCCGCTTCGGAGTCGAATACCTGCTGTCCGCGCAGGCGGGTCAGGAACTCCACGTCGATCTCCTGGTCGTAGAGGTCAAGATCGTCTTCATCCAGCACGTGCGCTTCGATCCTGCGTTCGGTGCCCGCGTACTGCGGATTGCTTCCCACCGAGATGGCGGCCGTCCTTGGCGGGCCCTGGGTGCCGGGCAGTCGAACCCTGCCCGCGTAGACACCATCGGCGGGTGCGGCGCGATCGGCGGCGATGTTGATGTTGGCCGTCGGCACACCCAGGGTGCGTCCCCGGTGATCGCCGTGGACAACGACGCCGCGGTAACTGAAGGGGCGCCCGAGTACCTGTGCCACGGTGGCCAGGTCGCCATCAAGCAACGCTTCTCGAGCGCGGGTGGACGAGTAGGTCTGGGCATCGCCGCGAAGATCGACGTCGTGCACCGAGAACCCGTAGGTGCCACCGAGTTCTTCCAGCGTGTGGGCATCGCCGAGCGCTCGATGCCCGAAGCGGAAATTATCGCCGACCACAACGACGTTCGCGCGCGCTCGTTGGTGAACGAACTCGCGGACGAATTCCTCCGGTGACTGCTCGCTGACCGCGCTGGTGAAGTCCACGACGACGACCTCATCGACGCCTGCCGCGGTAAGCCGCTCGATTCGATCGTCGATGGAACCGAGCATCAGCGGCGCTATGTCCGGCTTGACCACGGTCATCGGGTGCGGGTCGAAGGTAAGCGCCACGACTCCCCCGGCTCCGACGAGGGATCGCGCTTGCTCGATTAAGGCTTGGTGGCCGCGGTGCACACCATCGAAGACACCGATGATCGCGACTCGTGGGCTCACGCGGCAGAGCCTATTCACCCTCATTAGGACGCGAACACGATCAACTGCACCAGATCGAACACTTCACCACAACCGGCCGGTAAGTTCACCCCGTGCGCAAGTGGCTGCCGATACTGGTTCTCGGGCTTGCTCAGTTCGTCATGGTCATCGACGGCACGGTCATGAATGTGTCCATCACCGTTGTGGTGGCGGACTTGAACACCACCGTGAGCTCCATGCAACTCGCCATCGCGACGTTCACGCTGACCATGGCTGCACTCATGCTCGCCGGCGCTGGCATTGGAGCGCGAATCGGCCGTCGACGCGCCTTCGTCATCGGCACCATCATCTACGCCGTGGGGTCGATGACCACCGCTCTAGCGAGCGGATTCGGAATGCTGTTCATCGGGTGGTCCATCATTGAGGGAATCGGAGCAGCCCTGGTGATCCCCGCCATCGCTGCGCTGGCCGCCGTCAACTACTCAGGGAAAGACCGAGCGGTCGCCTACGCACTCCTCGGTGGCGTCGCCGGAGCCGCCGCGGCCGCTGGGCCTTTGATCGGTGGCTGGGTGACCACGTACTTCAGCTGGCGTTGGGTCTTCGGTGCAGAGACCATCATGATCGTGCTGCTGATCTTGCCGCTGAGCGGCAAAATCAAGGATCTGCCGGTGCCGTCTCGATCGTCTCGCTTCGACCTGACCGGCGTCGTGCTCTCGGCATTGTCCATGGGTGTCGTTGTCCTAGCGTTGGTGTCGGCAAGTTCTTGGGGCTTTATCCGTCCTCTCAATCCGCCCTTCGAAGTGTTCGGTTTCGCGCCGACCATCCCGCTGGTTCTATGCGGCCTGGCGGTCGGATGGGTTTTCTTTTGGTGGGAGCGGCGCGTCAGCGCCAACGGTGGCGAGCCGCTCGTGGGAACAGACTTGCTCGGGATCAGCACTTTGCGTTCTGGGTTGGCTTCTCAGATGATCCTGTACTTCATCATCGCCGGATCGTTCTTCGTGCTTCCGCTCTATCTGCAAACAGTATTGAATCTGGATGCTCTCGAGTCAGGTATTCGCATGCTGCCGCTGTCGGTCGCGTTGTTCTTCATGGCCCTCGCCGGTTCTCGCCTGGCCACCCGGTACTCGCCTCGAATACTCATCCGCCTCGGCATCGTCACCGCGTGCCTAGGACTACTGCTGCTTATTGGTGCGATTACGCCCGATGCTCGAGGCACCTTGTTCGCGATTGCCATGGCGGTCATCGGCCTTGGCGTCGGGCTCGCCATCTCCCAGATCGGTAACGTGAATCTTTCTTCAGCCGACGAGTCTCGAAGCAACGAAGTCGGAGGGTTGCAGGGCACCGCCCAGAATCTCGGCTCCTCCCTCGGCGTTGCGCTCGCCGGAACGGCGGTCTTCATCGGCTTGGCAGCGAGCTTCACCACGGCAGTCTCCGACAACGACGACATCAACACAGCCCTGCAACAAGGGGTGACACAGGCGGCCGCCAGCGGGGTGCAGGTCATTACCGTTCAGCAGGCGCAAACTCTCCTCGAAGACCAAGGAGTTCCCGCGGATCAAGCCGCCGAGGTGGTCGACGACTACGCGGCAAGCAAACTCCAGGCCCTGCGCCTTGGCCTCGGCATCGTCTTCATCGTGGGCTTGGCGGGCTTGCCCCTCACTCGTGGTCTGCCCCGCGAGACTCTGACGTCGTCTCCACAGCCCGAGGCGGGATAGCCGGAAACACCGCGGTGATGGAGTACTGATCACCGCTGGCCGTCCCGTCCACAACAGCCACGAGGTCCTCCCCCGGGCCGATGAGCGCGACCGTCGATGCCTCGGGCACGTCGATACCTACGCGCACGCCGTTCCGGACGCGGACAACGTGCTCATCGATGAGATCCACCGCCGGCAGGTGCCGCCGCGTGAATACCCCCGGCGCGGTCAAGTGCTCGAGATCAGCGCCGTCGAGGTCGACGCACTCGGTAACGTCGACTGTCCCCGACCGCGTTCGTCGCAGTGCGGTGAGGTGACCGCCCACACGAAGTTCTTCGCCGACATCGCGGGCGAGTGAGCGGATGTAGGTTCCAGCCGAGCATCGAACGCGCACATCGACATCGATCGCTGTGTAACGAGCACCGTCGGAAGCAGCATCGGTAGCAGCTTCGCCGCGACGAATATCGAGGATCGTGAACTCCTCGACGGTGACGGCCCTGGCCGGAAGTTCGACCTCTTCCCCATCTCGCACCCGCTGATACGCGCGTTTGCCGTCCACCTTGACCGCGCTCACCGCACTCGGTCGCTGCTCCAGCGCACCCGTGAAGTGTGCAACGGAGTCGGCGATCGACGCGTCGGTGACATGCTGGATGTCCCGAATGGTCGCCTCCGCGATCACGTCTCCTTCTCGATCGTCGGTCGTCGTCGATGCACCCAGTCGGATAGTTGCCGTGTATTCCTTGTCGTGCCCTGTGATGATCCCCAACAACCGAGTAGTGGACCCCACGCCAATGATGAGGACTCCGGTGGCCATCGGGTCGAGGGTCCCGGCGTGACCGACGCGCCGCACGCCGAGACGTCGTCGAACTCGATCGACAACATCGTGGCTGGTCAGCCCAGACGGCTTGTCCACACACAGCACGCCCGCGACGGACGGATCGTCCTTCGAACGACGTGATCCTCGCCCCACGTGTCGTCCGCTACTCGTCGCCGTCTTCTCGGGGATGCCGGTACGGGTCGGCCTCCCCCGCGTAGGTGGCGCCCACTGCCTGCTCGTGGACCTGGGCGTCCGCCTCGGCCGCTTGGGCGAGCAGGTCTTCCACGTGTCGGGCGTTCTCCGGAACTGCGTCCGGAATGAACTCCAGCGACGGCGTGAACTTGATGCCGGTTTGCTTACCCACTTCGCTTCGAATAACGCCGGTGGCAGAGGCCAGGGCTCGCGCGCTTTCTTCCTGCTCTTCTACGTCGCCGTAGACCGTGTAGAAGATCGAGGCTTCCCGAAGATCAGGCGTCACCCGAACATCGGTAATCGTGACGAACCCCAGCCGCGGATCCTTGATTCGCAGTTCGAGCATGTCGGCCACGATGTGTCGGATCCGGTCGGCCAGTCGACGTTGCCGTGCAACATTCGCCATGTCCTTCTCCTGACCTTTCGTGCCGTGTCACTACGCGATGCATTCGATGGGCTGATTAGGCCGGACGTTTCTTCTCTCGCATCTCGAACGTCTCGATGACGTCGTCCACCTTGACGTCCTGGTATGAGCCGAGGTTGATGCCGCACTCGAAGCCCTCGCGCACCTCGGTGACGTCGTCCTTGAAGCGCCGAAGGCCCGCGATGGACAGGTTGTCCGTCACCACAGCGCCGTCACGGATGAGTCGAGCTTTCGCGTTGCGCTTGACCTCGCCAGATTGCACGAGGCAACCGGCGATCGTGCCGAACTTCGAGGACTTGAAGACCTCCCGCACTTCTGCCGTTCCGAGTTGTGCTTCCTCAAACTCCGGCTTCAGCATGCCCTTCAGCGCCGCCTCGATCTCGTCGATCGCCTGGTAGATCACGCTGTAGTACCGGACGTCGACGCCTTCAGTCGACGCGAACTCGGCGACCTTTCCTTCGGGTCGAACGTTGAAACCGAGGATGATCGCTTGGGATGCGCTCGCCAGCGTCACGTCGTTCTTCGTGATCGCACCGACACCTCGATGGATCACCCGAAGGTTGACGTCCTCGCCCACGTCGATCTTCATCAACGCGTCCTCGAGGGCCTCCACCGATCCGGACACGTCGCCCTTGATGATGAGGGTGAGTTCTTGCACCTCTCCCTTCTCCAAGGACTCCAGGAAGTCCTCGAGCGAACGCTTGACACGGCTCTTCGCCAGTTGAGCGTTCCGCTCCCGGGCCTGCCGCGTTTGCGCGATATGGCGCGCCGTTCGGTCCTCTTCCACAACCAGGAACGAGTCACCCGCGCCGGGAACCGACGTCAAGCCCAGAACCTGGACGGGCGCGGAGGGCCCAGCTTCCTCGACGGCGTTGCCGGCATCGTCCAACATGGCGCGAACGCGACCGAACGCGTCACCCGCCACGATCGAGTCTCCCTGCCGCAGAGTCCCGCGCTGGACCAAAACGGTGGCCACCGGACCACGGCCGCGGTCCAGGTGCGCTTCGATCGCCACACCCTGGGCGTTTTGATGGGGGTTCGCCTGCAGTTCCAACGCCGCGTCGGCGGTCAGCAGCACCGCTTCGAGGAGCGGTTCGATTCCCATACCCTGCAACGCAGAGACATCCACGAACATCGTGTCGCCGCCGAAGTCCTCGGCAACAAGCCCGTATTCGGTCAACTGGCTGCGCACCTTCGTGGGGTCAGCGCCTTCCTTGTCAACCTTGTTCACGGCCACCACGATCGGCACCTGCGCCGCCTGGGCGTGGTTCAAGGCCTCGATGGTCTGCGGCTTGACTCCGTCATCCGCAGCGACAACCAGGACCGCGATGTCTGTCACCTCGGCACCTCGCGCACGCATGGCCGTGAAGGCCTCGTGACCCGGCGTGTCGATGATCGTCAACGTGCGTTCGCCATCGGGGGTGTGCGCCACCGCCTGGTACGCGCCGATGTGCTGCGTGATGCCCCCAGCTTCACCGCTGACCACGTTGGTTTTGCGGATCGCGTCGAGCAGTTTGGTCTTACCGTGGTCGACGTGACCCATCACGGTCACCACGGGCGATCGCGCCTCGAGATCGCCAGCCTCGCCCTCGTCCTCTCCGAAGTCGAGGTCAAAGGACTCTAGGAGTTCGCGGTCTTCGTCCTCGGGCGAAACGACCTGAACATCGAAATTCAACTCGGTGCCCAACAGCTTCAAGGTGTCATCGTCGATCGACTGTGTCGCGGTCACCATCTCGCCGAGACCGATGAGGACCTTGACCAGATCAGCCGGTGACGCGTCGATCTTCTCAGCGAAATCGGTCAGGGACGCACCGCGCGGGAGCCGGACCGTCTCACCGGTACCCCGCGGCAGCCGCACTCCGCCGAGTGTCGGAGCTTCCATGTTGTCGAACTCTTGACGCTTGGCGCGCTTGGATTTTCGACCTCGAGACGGCCGACCGCCCGGCTTGCCGAAAGCGCCGGCGGTGTTTCCACGCCCACCGGTACGGAACCCACCGCGCCCGCCAGGACCGCCGGGACCGCCAGGGCCACCCGGGCCACCAGGACCGCCAGGACCGCCGGGACCGCCGGGACCACCACGGCCTCGAAAATCGTCACGCCCGCCGCCCGAGCCACCACGGCCAGGGCCGCCGGGACCGCCGGGACCACCAGGACCACCCGGGCCACCACGCCCTCGCGGGCCACCGGGGCCGCCAGGACCACCGGGGCCGCCAGGACCTGCAGGGCGAGTGGGACGGTTGGGCATCGTCGATGGGTTAGGGCGCGGCGCGCCGGGAACGCCTGGCGCTCGACCCATGCCCGAACCAGAGCTGTATGGGTTGTTACCGGGACGCGGCCCTCCCGGTCGAGCAGAGGTGCCGCTGGTGCCGAAGGGATTGTTTCCTGGACGTGGGGCCGGCTTTGCTCCCGCAGCGGGCGCTGCCGGCGTACTTGCCGGTGGCGTCTCGGGCGGTGTGGCAGCTGGCGGTGCGGCAGGGGCTGGCGCTTCACCGGCCGACGGTGCCTCGGCGGCAGCCTCGGTTGCGGACGACGGTCCAGACTCTTCAGCTGCCGCGGTCGTCTTCTTGGTAGTTTTCTTCGCTGCCTTCTTGGTGGTCTTCTTGGCCGCCGCACCCTCGGGGGCGGCAGGCATCGCATCGATCAAGCGCCGGGCGACCGGCGGCTCGATGGTAGATGAGGCGGAGCGGACGAATTCGCCCATCTCTTGCAATTTCGCAAGGACTTCTTTGCTCTCGACTCCGAGCTCTCGAGCGAGCTCATAGACCCGAACCTTGGACACGATTCTCCTGTCTTGGTCCGGGCGTAACCCGGACGACTAGATCGAACGCTGCATCTTCATGCTCGCGTGCTCATTGGGTGTTCATCTCCGAGCCACTCCTTCGTGGACGTCGTCAACGGTGCTGTCAGAGGAGGAATCTACAGCCTCGTCCCGAGGATCTCGGCATGCACCTTCGAGATGTCGACACTTGAGCCGGGAAGGGCCCGTAAGGCACGCGGGAGCGCCCGACGCTTCGTCGCCTCCTCGATGCACTCCTCCCGGGGGTGGATGTGTGCCCCACGCCCGGGCTGATTTCGCCCACTATCCACTCGGCACCCGCCCGGGGCTCCGTCATCGGCCACCAGCCGGACCAACGAGGACCGGGGTGCTCGGCTTCGGCACCCGATGCACTGCCGGCTGGGTTCTGGCGGCGAACCCGCCACGTCTATTCGCCCCCGGAGGCCGCAGCTGGATCTTCCCGAACCCCGGCCGGATCCGCTCCGGGGCCACCGTCGGGGCGAATGTCGATCCGCCATCCGGTCAGTCGCGCCGCCAGCCGCGCGTTTTGACCTTCACGCCCGATCGCCAGAGACAGTTGATAGTCCGGAACGAGAACTCGCGCCGCCTTGACGTTGGCGTCCACGATCTCGACCGAGGTGACCCGCGCGGGTGAGAGGGCGTGGGCGATCATCTCGGCGGGGTCGTCGCTGTGATCGACGATGTCGATCTTCTCCCCACTCAACTCGGTCATCACGTGTCGAACGCGTTGTCCCTGTGGCCCGATGCACGATCCCTTGCCGTTGACATCCGCGGCATTGGAGCGAACAGCGATCTTGCTGCGATGCCCGGCCTCCCGAGCGATGGCCGTGATCTCGACGGTTCCATCCGCAATCTCGGGCACCTCGAGTGCGAACAGCGCCCGCACCAGGTTCGGGTGTGTTCGCGACACGGTGACGATCGGACCTTTGAAGCCCCTGCGCACACCCGTCACCAGTGCCTTGATGCGCGCACCGTGCTCGTAGGTCTCCCCGGGGGCTTGTTCCTCCGGTGGCAGATTCACTTCGAGCTTCCCCAGATCCACGCGGATCATCCGCGGGTTGGTCGTTTGCTGAATAACTCCAGAGACCAGGTCGCCTTCTCTCCCGCTGAACTCGGTCATGGTGGCCTCACCCTCGGCTTCGCGCAGTCGCGACAACAGCACCTGCCGAGCGGTTGCGGCGGCGATGCGCCCGAAGCCTTCGGGGGTGTCATCGAATTCTCCGATCACCTCACCCTCGTCGTTGACCTCACTCGCCCATACGATCACGTGGCCGGACTTGCGGTCGAGTTGGACGCGCGCGGTCTCGGCCGACCCGTCGGTTCGCTGATAGGCAACCAGCAGTGCCGCTTCGATGGTCTCCACCACCAGGTCCAGCGAGAGGTTCTTCTCGCGGACCAGGCTCTTCAATGCTGTGACGTCGATATCCATCAGGTGTCCTTCTTGCGATCGAATTCGATTTCCACGACGGCCTTGGACACATCGTCGTAAGGGATCTGTTGCATCTGACCTGACACGTCAACGGTCGCCGATCGATCGTCACTGGAGACCACACGACCTTTGACAGTGCCGCCATCGTTCATGTCCATAACGACGAGGCGGTCACGGGCGCGACGCCAGTGCCGTGCCTCGGTCAGCGGGCGATCGACTCCCGGACTGGTCACTTCCAGAACGAACGGTGCATCCTCGATCTTAGATTGACTATCCAACGCGGTGGAGATATCCCCGGAGACCTTCGCGATCAGGTCCAGGTCGACGCCACCATCGGCGTCGACGATCACACACACCTTGTCTCGACGGCCGACACGACCAACGGTGACGTCTTCGAGGTCGAGTTTCGCGGCAGAGACGATCGGTGCGGCAATGTTCCGCACTGTGTCGATGGACACAGCCATGGCCCCTCCGTCCCTCGGGCACGATCCTGTTGTTGATGCGATTGTGATCAGGAGTGTAACCGTCCGGGCGACGCCGTGGGATCCTTGCGCGGTGGAGATTCCCGGCGGACCGATCGGCGCGCGACCTCTTGAGCGGCGGCGGGTATTGCTCGGAGCGATCGCCGCTCCGGTGCTCGGCGCTACCGCCGTGGCTCTCGCCGCGTGCGGGAGCGACGAACCGCCACCGGAGGCCGTCGACATAGACCCGTCTCCGACGGTGGAAAAGAGCGAAGCCCTCCTTGACGAGCTCGCACTTGTCGGTGCCTACGAGGGAACCCTCGCCATCTACCCCGAACTCCGCGGTAGCCTCGCGGGCATCACCGATCAGCACCGGGCCCACGCACGTGAGCTCGGTGCCACCGAGGCCGACTTCACCGACCTCGCACCCATACCGCCCAAGGCCACTAACGCCCGCGAGGCGATCACCAACCTGATTTCTCGTGAACGCCGGGCTGCCGAGCAGCGCGCACAGACCGCTGAACAATCCGAATCCGCCGAGCAGGTGCGGGCGTTCACGTTCATCGCGGCGTCGGAGAGTTCGCACGTGCCCGAGCTTCGAGACATTCGCTCGGGGGTGAGTCGGTCGTGACCTACACCCAACCCGACGCCATCGCCGCCATTACCCGCGCGATCCAAACCGAACAGAACTACGTCTTCGCTGCGGGGCTCGCCGGCGCCTTTCTTCGCGGAGCCGGGCGACGCAGAGCCGTCAATCAACTCGCCGAGCACCGCGCGCGCCTGCAGGCCAACGCCGTGCTCGTGGATCCTTCCGACGTGCCTGCCACGCCGCCGGGGTTCACACCCGAATCGCCGATCACGAATCCGAAGACCGCGCGCTCGGCACTTGCGGCGCTGAGTAACACACTTGTGGGCGTCTACGCCGACGTCGCATCGGTGACCGAGGGAGCCGATCGCGCCACCGCGATCGCCTGGGCGCAGGCCTCGGCCCGCGACGCCGTGCGGTGGGGCGTCGCCAGTCAGGCCTTCCCGACCTAACGCACTGACCCAAGAACGCACCAATGCACTTACGCGTTCACGCCTTACCGCCTTAACGCGACACAGCAACCGCCTGCCTTACCAGCCGACGATCAACCGCACGATCAACACAGCGACGATCACCAAGAACACCACGCGAACGAAGCCGCTTCCCCGGCGTAGCGCCATGCGGGCACCGATCACCGCGCCCACCACGTTGAAGACAGCCATCACCAGGGCGACCTGCCACCAGATGTAGCCACCGAGGCCGAAGACGATGATGGCGGCGACGTTGGTCCCGAGATTGACGATCTTCGCGGTCACCGAAGCCGACAGAAACGAGTAGCCCAGCAGGCCGACGAGCACGATCAGCAAGAAGGACCCGGTACCTGGCCCGAGAAGTCCGTCGTAGAAGCCGATAAGCGCACCGGCGGCCGCCGCGATGACCGCATGACGTCGACCGGCGAAGCGCAAGCGGTCTTGCGAACCCATGGCCGGGCTGACCGCCACCCAGATCCAGGCCGCCACCAACAGCGCGATGATGACCGGCCGGAAAACATCCTCCGGAAGGCTCGACGCGGTCGCCGCCCCGATCAGCGAGCCAATGAATGCCAGAACCGTCATCGGGAGTGCGGCGCGCATATCCGGCCGGACCTTGCGCAGGTAAGTGCCGGCCGCCGCTGCCGTTCCGAACACGCTGGCCACCTTGTTGGTTCCCAGCGCTTGAACACCGGGGCCCGGAAGCCCGAGCAGCAGGGCCGGCACCTGGAGCAACCCACCGCCACCGGCGACGGCGTCGACCCATCCGGCGACCAGCGCCGCGAGGGCCAGCCAGATCAGGATGTCGAGATCGACCACGACCTACGACCGAACGAGGGACACCAGATGGTCGACGATCACCGCGGAGTCGACGTCCTCGCGCTCACCACTCGCCCGATCCTTCACTTCGACCACCCCGTCGGCCAACCCGCGACCCACCACGACGATCGTCGGCACGCCAATCAACTCTGAGTCGTTGAACTTCACGCCCGGAGACACCCCGCGGCGGTCATCGAAGAGCACGCGAATATCGCGGGCATCCAGGTTCGAGACGAGTTCGTTGGCGAAGTCGAAGACGGCGTCGTCCTTGCCCGTGGCGATGACGTGCAGGTCCGCGGGGGCGACCTCGCGGGGCCAGATCAAGCCCTTGTCGTCGTGGTGCTGCTCGGCGATCGCGGCGACGGCTCGTGACACCCCGATGCCGTAGGAGCCCATCGTCACCGTGACGAGTTTTCCTGACTCGTCTTGCACCTGCAGGCCGAGTGCATCGGCGTACTTGCGGCCCAACTGGAAGATGTGACCGATCTCGATACCGCGCGCGATCTCCACCGGGCTCTGGCACTGCGGACACGCGTCACCGTCGCGAACCTCCGCAACGTCGATGGTGCCGTCCGCCTCGAAATCTCGACCGTGCACCAGGTCGTAGACGTGACGACCGGGCTCATTCGAGCCGGTGATCCACGCCGACCCCTGAGCGATGCGCGGATCGAGCAGATACTCCACTCCCGAGGACCCTGCCGTCCCGAGGGCGCCCGGGCCGATGTAGCCCTTGACCAGCGCAGGGTTCGCCGCGAAGTCGTCCTCTTCGAACGCGCGGATCTCCGCCGGGTAGACCGCCGCTTCGAGTCGGCGCTCGTCGACCTCGCGGTCTCCGGGCACGCCGATCGCCAGCGGTCGCTCACTGCCATCGGCGTCCACCCGCATCACCAAGACGTTCTTGAGTGTGTCCGACGCGAGCCAGGAATCACCGTCGCTGCGCGCGAGCTCGGGGCGGGAGTTGGACACTTCGACGAGGGTGTCGATGGTCGGCGTATCGGGAGTGTTCTCCACATGCGCGGCGCCGACGGCGACCGGCTGTTCCACCGCTACTGGTACCGAGATGGCTTCCACGTTCGCCGCGAAACCGCACTCCGGGCAGCGCACGAACGTGTCCTCACCGACCGGTGTCGGCGCGAGAAACTCCTCGCTCGCTGAGCCGCCCATCGCGCCGGACATCGCCGAGACGATTACGTATGTCAAGCCGAGTCGGTCGAAGGTGGAAATGTAGGCATCGCGGTGCCGGCCATAGGAGTGTTCGAGACCGGAGTCGTCGACGTCGAACGAGTACGAGTCCTTCATCACGAACTCGCGTCCGCGCAGAATCCCCGCGCGCGGGCGGGCTTCATCGCGGTACTTGGTCTGAATTTGGTAGATCACCAGGGGAAGATCCCGATACGAGGAGTACTCCCCTTTGACCATCTGGGTGAACAGTTCCTCGTGCGTGGGCCCGAGTAGGTAGTCCGATCCACGACGGTCTTGCAAGCGGAACAGGTTGTCCCCGTACTCGGTCCACCGGCCGGTCACCTCGTACGGCTCCTTGGGTATCAGGGCGGGGAAATGCACTTCCTGAAAGCCGGCGTCGTCCATCTCCTCCCGGACGATCCGCTCGACATTGCGGAACGCGAGATAGCCCAACGGCAGCCAGGAGAACACCCCGGGGGCGACACGTCGGACGTATCCGGCCCGCACCAGCAATCGGTGGCTGGGCACTTCAGCATCGGCCGGGTCATCGCGCAGCGTGCGGAGCAGCAGCGTCGACATACGCAAGATCACGTGCGCGTCCTTCCCGAAGACTTCGCCTGAGGATAGTTGTCAGAACAACACGGTGGCGAAGCGCCCGTAGGGGCGAAACCCGACGGATGCGTAGCTGCGCATCGCGGGTGTGTTGAAAGCATTCACATACAACGACACCGTGGGCGAGATGGCCGAGCGAGCCAGGCGGATAACCGACGCCATCGCGGGCACGGACATTCCCCGGCCGCGCAGCTCAGGAGCAACCCAGACCCCCTGCACCTGACACGCATCCGGCGTAGCCGCACCGATTTCAGCCTTGAACTCGATCCGCCCGTCGACGATCCGGACGAACGATCGTCCCGCGCGCACGATCTCGGCGACCCGGTCGCGATAAGCGCTCCCGGCACCCCCGCGCACGGGTGAGATGCCTACTTCCTCGGTGAACATGTCCACGCACGCGGGCAACAGAACATCCATGTCCGCAAGGGTCGCCATCCGCACGTGCGGATCGTGCGGGATGTTCGCGTCGGTGTCCATCACCAGCAGCCGCTGGTCATCGCGCACTTCCCGAGCCGGACCCCACGCCGGCTCCAGCAACCGCCACAGGTCGAGGACTTCCTCTCGATCGCCCACGAAAGACGAGCAGCGACGCGGGCTCATCCGCAAACGATCGGCCAGCGCCGCCCGCGACGCGGGCGTGGTTGCGACCGGGACGAGGTTCGCCCCCACGTACGCCACCGAATGCAGAGCGTCGTCGTCCAGGTAACCCCAGATGTCACCACCGAGTCGCCACGGGTCGAGCCCGGCGCCCCGAACCCGGGCATCCAGAAAGCAATTCGAGACCGGATCAGACCGCAGCAGCGACTCCAGCGGTCCCAGGTCGGCGGAGGTGAGTTGCCGCACGAAACCGACGAGCGACTTCCCCCCGTCAGCGAACGTGGTCACCTGATGAATCTAGACGGTTTCCACGACGACAGGGCCGCTTTCACCGTCCATCTGTTCGGCCAGGCGCATGGCTTCCTCGATCAACGTCTCCACGATCTGGGACTCGGGCACAGTTTTGATCACCTCGCCCTTGACGAAGATCTGGCCTTTGCCGTTGCCCGAGGCAACGCCGAGGTCGGCATCTCGAGCCTCGCCCGGTCCGTTCACCACGCACCCCATGACCGCGACGCGTAGCGGGACCTCCATGCCTTCGAGGCCGGCGGTGACTTGCTCGGCCAGGGTGTACACATCCACCTGGGCTCGCCCGCACGAAGGGCACGAGACGATCTCCAGCCCGCGTTCGCGCAGGTTCAACGACTCGAGGATCTGCAGGCCGACCCGGACCTCCTCGATCGGAGGTGCCGACAGCGACACCCGGATGGTGTCCCCGATGCCGCGGGACAACAACCCTCCGAAGGCGACGGCGGACTTGATCGTTCCCTGAAAGATTGGCCCGGCCTCGGTGACACCAAGATGCAGTGGGTAATCGCACTGTTCGGCGAGCTGCATGTAGGCCTGCATCATGACCACCGGGTCGTGGTGCTTGACGGAAATCTTGATGTCGCGGAAATCGTGCTCCTCGAACAGCGAGCACTCCCATAGCGCCGACTCCA
>WLWG01002251.1_pt1 | contig 15093 bp, 17 predicted proteins | sample 6712871 | NCBI WGS metagenome assembly WLWG01 (sample SAMN12718693, study PRJNA515312) | sponge metagenome | isolation source: marine sponge | host: Mycale hentscheli | place: New Zealand: South Island, Marlborough, Capsize Point | collected 2003-05-01
AAGTAATCTTCTCAGATACTCTGACAAAGTTACCATCGATCTTCTTCCAGTTCCACTCATCAGGTTGCCAGCCAATAGTATGTAGGTATGCCTTGACATGTTCTACTTGACCTATCTTAGCTGGTAAGGTCTCACTGCGTCTGAAGGTCTGTAGAGGTTTCATAGGAGGCTCAGGTAACAGAGCATCTGATGGTGCTACTGGTACTCCTAGGTACTCGCCTATTACTCTTGCAGATACAGCTGTGTACTCACCGTTCTGTTTATAGATAGGTTTCTTATCTACCTTATCTATCATCACAGTTACTACACCTAACTTAGGGTTAATAAACTCTTCAATGGTTTGTATCTCATCATTAAGCTTAACAAGTATATCCTTGTACTTAACTAGATCTAGCTTCCATCCATTAGTTACCTGTAAGTTAGAGTAGTAAGATACATCATGTTCTATTCTCAATGCATCTTTAAACTCAGGCTTAACCTTTAGTACTGCCTCAGCCTCTTTCATTACCTGTCTGTATACTCTTAGATTCAATCTAATATCTTGTAGACAGTAAGGTAACATCTCATTCCATACCTCCGGCTCATCTCCTCTAGCAAACTTACTAGAATCAAATGATATCTTAGCATCACCGAACATACGACCCCAAGCATCTAACCCGTGTCTACCACTTGTTAGCTTACGAGGGAAGTTAGTCATACGACTATAGATCAATGTATCTGTACACTTATCTATAGGGATCTTATACCCAGTTACTTTCTCAACAGCAGGGTTATCGAATCGTATTATGTTATGACCACTGATCTCAGTAGCCTTATCGAATAGCTTAGTGAACTCCATTAGATTAGGATAGCTATCATTATAGTCTGTGAATATATACTCTTGTTCTGTATCCACATCTATAGCACATAGCATCCAGATCTTAGTAGATACTAGACCATCACTCTCTATATCATATATGAGTCTCATTTAAGTCTCCTTAATTTCTCTTTTAAACTCTCAGGTATATCCATCTTAGGAATGAACTTGATAGCTCCTATTGCTCTGTTATAGTAAGCGGGTGTACCATTACATAGAGTCTTAGTTAACACATGTAGTCTGTGCTGTAAGTGTGTCTCTAAATATACCACATCTCCTTTACCTTTACATGAGAATAGTATTTCAAACTTGAACGAGTCTTTACCTAGCCTATCGATGTCTTGATTGATATACTTGCTAGATGTAGTATACCCACGCCAGTTACCATTCAAAGACTTCATACCAATGTATTGTCTTCCGTAACCCTCATCCGACTCATTAATGTTAGTAACGTTATATACGAATCCCCAATGAGATACATCAAAGATACTCTCATCTTTAACAATCCAATGTGACTCTATATCTGTGCGATGACCCATCTGATCATCAGCTATTATAGGTGTAACACCATAGTAAGTAATAGTAATAGAACCCTTCCAGCCTCTAACTAGCTTATGTTTAGTCTTCAAGCGAGACTTACATCTTATCTCACCATGATTCTTAGTAACTAATCCATGCCATCCATTGCTATCTGCATTGGTAGTACGTAGGATCTCTACTCTTGTTAATCTCTTGTGTACAGTCATAGTGTACCTCCATTTATTCTTAAGTAATTTCAAGGAGTTAGCTATAAAATCTATAGTAACCCCTTGATATTGCTTGATTTAATTTCTGAACATAGACGCCATTGCATCATAAGATCTCTGATCCTCATCAGATAAATCCTTTGGTAACAAGGACTTAGCCTCACTAGACATTCTCTTTAGTCTATTAATGAATGCACTACCATCATCGTGGTATCCATCGATTAAGTTAATGATTGCTCTTGTCTTGTCAATGTATGTTTGATTATTGTTCATGGGTATTTACCTCAATACTAGATTCGTTATCGCATGTGGGGCATCCACGTGTACGATCAAATGATATGGATCTGGATTTAGACCCACACTTTCTGCACCTACTGGTACGGAATGGTTGACCTAGAAAATCATACTCGACATCTAGGTCTTCTATTGTTGCCTTCATTATACTATGGCAGTGATACTAACAAATAATACTGTCAATAATACTGCGGATAGTATTGTTACTGCTGTTAATGATATGACTGGGAATCCCTCGTCTACTACTCTCATTTTATTTTCAGCATCTAATCTACCTTCACTAGCCATTTGTAATGCTAATAGCTTAATGAGTGTAGGCTTGTTAGCCCTTGGGGCTTTAATGTTGTAGCTATTTAATAGTAATGCTCTGAGAGTATCATTAGTAAATGCTCCAGGATCTGTGTTAATCCCAACAGTAAATTCTCTTGCACTAGTAATCCCGGTAACCGGGAAAGTACCATTAAATCCAGAATTTCCAATACCAGTTGTATTAACACCACTGATTACGGTGAGACCAATACCAATGGATCCACCAGTTATTGTAAATAATTCATAAGGGTCTAATGTTTCAGGATTAATAGGTGGTGGTTTAAAATCTCGTGCTTCTTTTTGGAATTGGTCTAACATTTTTCTCGCATTAACAAACTTATTACCACCAAACATACCTGAATTATTAACTGCTACAATATCAGCACTTGCAGGTTTAGGGGCGGAGCGTTGGTATTTTGGTGTCTTTATTCCATCTAAAAAAGGATTACTCATAGTTCCAACAAATTCTGCATTAGCAAAACCAACTGGAAGTGATTTGTAATCTAAACAATTCTTCATAGTATTAACATCGCTTAATATACCTTTCTTTGTCGCCATTTATACAATTAGTAAATATTATTTTTTAAAAACTTTTAATTAATCTCTCATTTCTCTCATTAAATTTGCTACAAGAATTCTATTAACTATTGTTTCTTTTAGTATTCTATTTCTATTTTCTAATATATTTTTTCGTCTCTCAAAATTAGGTATAGCATTTGGATTAGTTGTATTTTCTATTAAATAATTTAAACGTTCTATTTCGTCCTGATTTGTATCTACTTTTGGTTTATAAAAAGTATCTCTTTTACCTATCATTAAATTTCTATAATGTTCTCCTATTTCATTAATTACCCCTGATGGTAAAAAACTATACTTAAAATCATTTTCATTAATAATTTTTTGTCTAATATCATCAGGTAAATCTGTTAAAATAGTATTTAATTCCATTTATAATAATACTAAATATTATTTTTTAAAAACTTTTAATTAAAAATCAGGACTTACAAGAACATTTATCTTTTAAACTATCAGGAATAATCAGCGTATCAAATCCTGACCTAAATCGTTTTGTTTCACATTTAGGTGAGAAATCAAGTAGTAAAAAATTATAAGGTATTGAATGTGCGAATTTACACATATTATCCCATTCTTCATCTGTAATCGGTAAATCACTTTCTTCTTTAACCTTTGCTATTTGTTTTGTATCATTTATCTTAAATAGTAATAAATGAGTTGTATTTTCCCTGATTGGTCTTGCTATTCCGCCCTGATTGCTACAATAAGACTGAACTAACATAAAAATACTTATTCCAAGACCATCTCCTATATGTCTGTGCCTAATACAAAGGTTAGTTAAACCAGCAGTTCTTCGTGCCATAAGGTCTGTCCCCATACAATCATCAATTATTACTGCTAATCTTGGAGGCACTTCATTTTTATATTTCCATTCTATTTTCTGTGTATCTAAAAATCCGTGTTCTAAATATTCTACAAGGTCATCTCCTTTAATTTGATATACTGGTTTATTTGCTATATCTTTTTTATACTTCTTAAATAATTCTTTTTTGTAGAGGTAATCGTCCCATTCTTGTTTTTCTGCTTCTACATTTTTAACTATTGTTTTTAATACATCAAAAGTAGGTTCATATACATCTTCCTCTTGTATGTCTGCAATATCCCATATCATTTTATTACTATTATAGGTTGGCGTAATTAAATACACTTTATCATAATATCCTTTATCTTTTGCCTTTTTAACTAAATTAGCAATTGCTACTGATTTGCCACCTCCTCTTTTGCCTGATGCTATACATAAGGTATGGAGTTTAATAAAATCAGGTTCTGTTTCTATGGTAAATGCCCCTTTTGCTGGTAGTTCTGTTTTATATTTATTTAGTTTCTTTACTTTCATAGTATATTAATATAACATTATAAAAAAAAATAAAATTGTATTAATATAATGAGTATTTCTTGTCCTATTGAATGTGTTAAATCAGGTTGCGAAGACCCACCTGACTTCTTAACAAAACATTCTACGTTTGTGATTACTTTATTTGGTTCTTTAAGTGCTTGTTTAGGTGTTGTATTTACTTACTTTTTAAAATCAAGATGTAAAGTAATAAAAACACCCTGTTTTACTTGTAATAGAGATGTAATAAATGTAAAAGATGTGGAAATTACAAACACCGATTAAAGTCCTGAAATCGCAGGACGACCGATTATAAACAACGCTTAAAAGGACTTTGATATTTTTTCATACATATAGTTCTTGTTCTATCAAATTCTACTGGATTACCACGATTACTTACTCGTGATTGTTTTTCTATATAATCCACGAGTGGTTTAACCCATCTGTATCCAATATCATTAGGTTCTAAATCACCAGTAAATTCTTGTGGTGGTAAAAAATTATATAGACTATGAATATCCATAAATTCTGTTTTTAATGCTCCACCTGCTAAACCATATAACGCAAAATTTTTTAATGTATCTTTTAACCAGTTAGGTCTTGGAACTTCTACAAAATTATCACGAGTATCCATATACTTTTTTGATACACTTACAAGGTCGCCGAATGTATGATAAATATTAACTGGTTTAGTTGTTCCACCACTAAATAAATCAACAGGACTACTACCCATATTAAAAAAATGTCCGTCTAATTCATTATTTTTTGCTACTGAATAACCTAATGCTCCGCCTAATGAGTGTCCTGTTGTTGTAATATCAGCATCAGGATAAGTTGCTCTTACTGCTTCGTATTTTTGTTGTGCTTCATTAAATCTATCTGTTAGTGGTATTCCAGTTGCTATTTTAGCGTCTGCTACTAAATCACTTATATTAGTTGGATTTGTTCCTCTATATGCTATAATTACATCATTATTTTTTTTAACTACCACAGAATTACTATCACTAAATTCAGGTAATATATCGTGTTTAGGTAAATATTTTTTCATATTTGCTTCTGCTACTTCATAAGGTTTATCATAAATATCGTATGCTAAATTACTTAATACAGCATATCTTCTCATAACTCGTAATCTGTCTTCTTGTCTTACTTGCCCTATATCAACTACATCAGGTAAATCAGGTAAATCTACTTTTTCTTCTTCATAAATTTTATTAGGGTCTTTTTCTTCTTCAAGTGGAGGACTACTAATTTCCATTATACTTATTATATAGTAAGTTTTTTTTTAACAAAAATGAATAAATTACTCTTAATAAGTTAGTAAAGTATTCTACATTATCTTTGTAGTTGTCCTGACCTAATTTTTTGATTTGATAAAAGTGCAATTTAATGCGTTTTGACAACTTAATTGTTCTTTGTGAAATTTCTTCATAATGGTTTTGTCCTTTTGCTGTAAATCTCATTAACTTAAATATTTCTATTGCTTCTTTAAAGATTTTTTCTCTCGTTGTTGCTGTAATTTTAACTCCAAAAGTTTCATCAAAATCAGTATCATTTTTTAAATCAGTTGCTATTTCTAACTCATTATATAAATGTTCTTTATTTCTTTGTAATTCATTAATAAATATTTTATTCATAATTTACTTATTAATGTATATTTTAATCTTAAAATAGTTTCAATTTTTTTTTTAAAGTAGAGAAAAAAGTATTTTTCTTTTTTTTACTTGTATTGTATGGTATATCAGTAGGATAATCAACTATGAAATAATGTTGGAACTCTTCATTTACACATTCCAAATAAGGCATTCTTCTTTACTTTACTTTTTATATTTTTTTGGAGGCATTTTTGGTTTTGGTTTATTTGATTTTTTTTCTTTGGCGAGTATTGCTTTCTGTAAGGCAGGAGGTAGTTTCTTCTGTTTCTCTGTGAGAGGCATTTTATATTATAACTAAATATTTTATTTTTTTTTTATTTTTTCGGCAAGGTCTAAATCGTGATTTAATTTAGTTTTACCTTCTATTTTATTAACAAATGAATATACCCTTGCCATCGCCCACTGCTCTTTACTCATCTTTTTACTTAATGGTGCTTTGGGGTCTTTTTTACCAGTTTTGGTTCTTACACTTTCAGGATTAGATTTATATGCACCTATCCCTCTATCATAAACATCATCTAATATACTTTTTGGTATTTTACTTATTTTTGCTATATCACTTTTACTTAACCCAGTATCTTTTGTAATAGAATGTCGCTTAAAGTATTGTTCTTTGTTTGTAGGCATATACTATAATCATAAGATTTTTTTTCTTCTACCCAACACTTTTTATGAAGTTTTCTCGTGTCCCAGTCATTATGGGTTTTTTTACCATTTTTTCGTGCTGTTCCAATTGCTTTTAGTGGTTTTCCACAATATTCGCATTCAGTCATTTTTCTATAATATAACATTATATTATTTTCTACAATTTAACGAATTAAAAAAGTGTAAAAAAATCTAAAAAATAATATTTACATTTAGTAAAAGAATATGGAAGAAGAACCGCCTAAACTTACTAAAAAAGGTCAAAAACCAAGAACTCTAACACCCGAGCATTTGGAGAAGTTAAAAATTGCACGTGAAAAGGCAAGGGAAGTCCAAATGAAAAATACAGAAGAAAGGAAGAAACTTCGTGAGATTGAAAAAGAGAATAAAAGATTAGAAGCAGAACAAAAGAAAAATGAAATAATTGAAAAGAATAAAAAATTACAATCAAAAGGTAAAATAGAAATAGAATATGAAGAGCAGAAACCAGTTTCCGCACCTTCTAATAATGAAGGGGTTATAGGGGATGAACTCCCTTATGATGAACCACAAAATCCAATAGCAAAAGATATACCACAAAAAGAAGTTCCTATAAAGAAGAAAAAGAAAAAACCAGTTGTAATTGTAGAGGAAAGTGGTAGTAGTGATAGTGAAGAAGATAATATTATTTATGTTAAGCGTAGAAGTAATAAGAAAAAAGGTGGGGCAGAACAAGCGATAGAACCTAAACCTGAACCAGTAAAAGAAGAACCTATCATACAAAAGGAATACATATATCCTAAAAATCCATTTTTTAGTATGAACCAATTTAGAAGATTTTAGTGGGGAAATCGCCCCACAAGCGATAATTTAATATTATAGATTTTAAATAAAAAAAATAAATTGTTATATTATATTAAATGCCTATACGATACAGAAAGGATTTTGAGGCGGAAAAGTTAAATAAATGTCCTACTGAATTACATAACAAACTTCGTAATCCAAGATGTAGAATGGAAAGTTATGAAAAAGAACCATTTAATCCAATTCCAGTTAGACCAACTCCACAACCAAGACCACAACCACAACCACAACCTAAACCTCAACCTAAACCTCAACCTCAACCAATACCTCCTATTCCTAATGTTCCATTTGATACTGGTGTAAGTCCATTAGTAGGTGCTGGAATAGCAACTGCTGGTGCAGGTGCAACACTTTTAGGTAGAAGACAATTAGGTAGAGCAGGTAGAGCATTAACACCAAGACTTACTCCAAGAGCACAAGCACCAAAAACAAGATTTCCAGTAAATTTTGAAGAAGGAGAAGGTGAATTAGGAGCAAGTGAAGAACCACCTGAACCAAGACCAACACCAAGAGCGCCATCTGCGAGAAGAGCACCTGAAACATCAGGAAGAGGTAGAGGATTAAGAACATATAGCGATAGTAGTCCCGAAGAAGTTAATGCACGAACTGCTACTAATAATGCTATGGAAAGAGCAAGAGCATCAAGAGCACCAATTCAACAAGCAGAAGGAACTGAAATGACTGAAAGCGGAACAAGACCAAGTCCATTAGAAGACCCAGTCCAAGCACCAGTAGAAGATACAGGAGCAGGTGTTTTTGAGGGAGGGGCAGGAAGAGCAGAACCACCTCAACCACCAGCACAGCAAATAGAACGACCAATGATAGAACCAGCAGATGCCCCTGATGCAATTACAGGAACAACAGAAGAAGGATTTTTTGCAGGTGAAGAAAGTTCATTATTAGAAGAAGCAACAGAAAGACAAGGTTTAGCAACAGCATTAGAGGCAGAAGGTGCTACTGCTGATAGTGCTATGACTTTTGCTGAATTAGGTGCTGGGGCAGAAGCAGGAGTAGGAGCAGATGTAGGAGGAGTTGTTGCCGAAACAGGTGAATTAGGGGGATTAGGGGCAACAACAGCAGAAGCAGGTGCGGAAGTTGCTGGAAGTGAAGGTTTTGTAAATCCAATAGCAGATGCGGTAGGTGCTGGATTAATTGTGGGCGGTGCTGTAATGGGTGTTTTAGGAATATTTGGTGTGGGTAAAAAGACACCAAGTTTTAATGGAATAAAAAACGCACAAGAATTATCACAAAAACAATTAGGACAATTAATAAATAAAGTATCAAGTCCATCTCTTAAAAGTAATTTACAAAGTATTTACGAAAGTGAAGATGGAACTCCAAGAGCAGTTGTATCTTATAAAGACGCACAAGGTCAAACTCGTTTATCAATACAATTAACCCAAACTCAATTATCACAATCTATTTTAGCATATCAAAGAAACCCTAATATATATAAAAATTATTCAGCAACACAATTAGCACTTATGGGATTAAATCCAAATATGTCAGGTGGTATAGCAGGTGCTATAAAACTTCCAAATGGTAAATATGTTCCAAAAACAAATGATTTAACTGGAACTGCTTATAACTCTAATGCTCCAATAGCAACTAATTATTACTCAAAAGCGATATTCAGTGATAGAGTAAAATTAAATAATCAAGGTCAAGTTATAAAAGAAGTAAATGCTCCTCCTTTATCACAAGACGATTTACAATTCCAATCAGGGACAACAACATTACAAGTAGAACAAAACCAATTTATAGCAAATGCGAATGAAACTATAAATAAAATAACAGACCCAGTAGTTAGAAAATATTTAAATGATAGATTAGAAAACTGGAAATCATCACAAGGTATAAGCGGTGCTAAAACAACAAGAGATATTACACCTTTAAATGTTAATCAAAAAGCGTTAGTTGATACTTTTAGTCATCAATTATTCGGCACTCCAACCACAGGGGCAACTAAACATATAGTCCCTGCTACACCAAATACACCAGCAACAAATACTCCACCTGCTTCATCAGGAAGAAGACTAACTACACCAACTACAACTACACCTGCTACAACTACACCTGCAACAACTACACCTGCTACAACTACACCTGCTTCAACTGCTTTTTTAAGAGCATTACAAGCAACAACAATTCCAGTAAATTAATTTTACAAAAAAAATTGATTTAAAGAAAAATTAAAATATTATATTAGATTATAGAAAATGAATAATTTAGTAGAAAAAAAAAATAAAGGAAGACCAAAGGGTTCAAGTAATATTTCTTATTATAAATGGAAAGTAATGTTATTTGATAATGATACAAAAAGATTTGTTGAAGGAAAATACACTTCTGTTCCAAATATAAATAAAGAACTTAATTTAAATTTAAATGCTGATTATGTAAGACGCATTATGACTAAATATAGAGCAGACCCTAATATGAGAAATGGTGAAAATTCATTTTTAGCAAGATACGGACATATACAAATTGAAAAAATACACGAGAAGGTATAAAGTATTTATGAATATTGTTTTATCTGTTCTTTTTTTTAAAGAATAAATAAAATTGATATATTTAGGAATATTTATTTAATTATAGAAAATATATATAAAGATAAAATTGAAATTAAATTATAGAAAAAAATGAAAAATAAAATCTCAACTAATATTAATATGCCTCCTTCTAAAAAGAAATTAACTTTAAAACAAATTTATAAAGATTTTGGACTTCGCTATGATATTCGTCAAGCAAGAAAATTAATGGGTTTAGACAAATCTGTCCCCAAAGCAGAAGTAAATAGAATGCTTCGTGATTACTGGTATTCAATTGAAGATGAAACTAACCCTTTTGTTTATGTATATACATTATCAGGAACAAGTCAAACAACTTATATGACTAAACAAAGTAGAAGATTAAAACAACCTGAAACTATAAGTATTTCATTTCAAAGTAGTCAAAAATTAAATGTTCCATTAAGACCATTTGCTATTAATAATATTCCTGAATTCCCAGTTCAATCACAATATCCAATTGTAGATGAAATAACAGCACAAACATTTTTACCTAATGAAAGAGTAATTGAAAAATTCTTGCAAGAAGGAACTGGTAGTGATAAACTTACCACATTTAGAAGTTTAAATAGACAACGCATTAGAAAAAATGATGCTGACCTTAAAACAACTCTTATGTATAAATGTGTTGTAAATTTACCTTACAAAGAATTTAATGGTTTTAGAGATAGTGGTAATGCTATGTGCGTTCCTGAAACTATTTTACACCATTTAAAAATTACTGGTAGAAACAAAAAATTAAAATTAAATGATGTTATTGAAACATTAGAAAATTATGCAAACGATGATAATGATATTGATTTAAAATACGATAAAGAATACATATTTACCGAAGAAGAACTTGAAGGAGAATATGAATGTCCTGATGAATACAGCGAATTAGGACAGCGTGGTTATACACCCGAAGAACTAATTAAAACATTAGAAAGTTATAAATGTAGAGCAAGATTATTAGATATTAACCAAAAAGAATTTATTTCAACAAATAATTATGGTAAAGAAAAATATGATAAAAATTTAAAAACATTTGTAGGTATTTGTTATGGTAATCATTTATATTACTGCGATGACGAACATCTTGTTAAAAGTATTAGTGCTAAAATAAATTATGAAAAAAGCGAAAATTTCTTTGATTTTAATGTATATGACAAAAAGAAAGAAGACAATAGAACCTATGAAATTATTGAAACTGATGATTTAACTGAATTGTATATAGAACGCTTCCAAGAAGATAATACAATTAGACATATTAAATTAAGAGATGGTAAAATTGTATCTATGTTAGATGGTGATAAAGTAGTATGTGCTAATCCTGAAAAAACACTTATGGAAAATTTACTTGGTGATAAATTTAAAAATGAAAATACAACTATTCTTGGATTACACGAATTTAATGAATATTTTAAAAATACAGAATTAGTTATGTCTAACTTTAATAAAGAAGTATTTGATAAAATTGGAAAACACGGAAATATAGTAAAAAGTTTTTGTGTTCCTGAATGTAAAGTTCAAGCACAATACGATATTAATAAATGCAGAACTGACTGCATTATGAATAATAAATTAGGTGATTATGAAATATTTAATGTAAGTTGTGATATAAAAGATTATTCAGGTAAATTACAAAAAGGTATTTATTATATTGAAACCGAAGACAGAGAATTATTTATGCGTGGAAACTCTTGGTATTCAAGTGATTATCTTAAATATGCTAAAAAAGAAAAAATCAAGTTTGATATAAAGTATGAATTATTAGCAAGTAGCACATTAGATAAAAATTTCTTTAAGAACTTTACAAAAGAAATAGTTAAAAAGTATCAAGATGATTTCAAAATTATAATAAATAAAATGATTGGTTATTTAGGTAAGACACATTCTAAAAGTAGAACTGGTTATATTGAAACTGATTTTGATTTAGCAGTTGCTTACTTTTGGGATAATAATGACGAGAAGATTGGATTTACTGGTGATGTAGATGTAAATAAAAATATATGGAAATGTTTAAAAGGTAAATTATGTAATATTGATGTTATGTATTTACCTGATGGAACTAAACAATATAAAGTAGAAACAACTGAATACAAAACATTATATCAAAATCATTTACCTATATTTAATAAAGTATTAGAAAATGAATTTATAAGAGTATATGAACTAAAAAAGAAAGTTGGTGGTAAATTAATTCAAATTAAAACTGATGCTATAATTGTAGAAGGAGATTACAACAGAATTAAATGTGGAACTGAAATCGGTGAAATTAAATATGAAAAATGTTTTATTGATAAAATTTATATTAAAGATGAAGAAATTAAAGAATGTATTATTGATACAAGTTTAAATTGGAACATTACAAAGGAAACAAAAGAAGGAGTAAAAATTCCAAAAAGTAGTTTCTTAATTACTGGACTTGCAGGTTATGGTAAATCTTATTTAGTTAAACAATTACCCCAATACTCATTAGATACAACAATTCGTTTAGGATTTACTAATGTATCAACTGAAAATCTTGCTGATGACGACCATATTTGTAAAACATTAAATAGTTATTTTGGGATTGACTTTACAACTGGTAAATGTAGTGAAGCAAAATTAAAACGACTTCGTAATGTTAAGTGTATTATTATTACAGAGATATTTATGTGTCCCAGTTATATTATGGGATATTTGGATAAAATTAAAATTGCTTTTCCTGATATTGATTGGATTGTAGAAGGCGACCCTAAACAATTAAGACCTGTAAAAGAAGAACATATTAATTGGTTAGATTGCAAAATGTTTCATAAATTATGTGATGGTAATTTAGTTGAATTAATTTACAATAAAAGAAATAATGAAACAAAAAATTATCATAAAATATTTAATAATGAAAAATTAGATGAAGAAAGATACATATACAGAATACCACAACGATTAAATATATGTAGAACAAATAGAATGAGAGTTAGATTAAATGATATATGTATGGATAAAAAAAATTATTGTAAATTTATTGAAGCAGGAAATGGAGAAAAAGAACAAGATGTATATTTAAATTTTGATACTCCTATTATGTGTATTAAAAATAATAAAAAATTAAATATTAAAAATGGTTCTATGGATTTTAAATTAACTGGATTTGATGAAAACAAAGTTTATGTAAATGATTTAGAATTTACTGATTTAGAATTTATGCGTCATTTTGTAGTTGCTTATGCTTTTACAAATCATAAGGTTCAAGGTATTACCATTAGAGAACCATATAATATTTATGAATGGGATTTTATGGATAGTAGAGCAAGATATACTGCTTATTCAAGAACTGCTGATGCTGAACTGGTAAGAATAATTATGTAAAAAAAAAATTGAAATAAAAATTACAATAAAATATATACCCTAAAAATTGAAACGAGTGAGTAATTGTCAAAATGCCTTCATCTTATCAACAGCGTATTAAGGAGAAAGAACAACTTGTAGCAAAAGTAGAAAAAGAAGAAATCGTAAAAGGCGGAGTTATGAATACTGCTGGTAGATTGAATATGGAAAAAAAATTTTATGAAAATAAGATGGAAGGATTGTTTAATATCATAACTAAATATGGAAACGAACAAGCATTAAGAGAAGCATATAAACTCGTAGGACAATCAGTATTGGTAAAATATGAAGCAATTGAAGGAAAGAAAACTCGTAAAACTAAAAATGGAGAAATTGAATATGATTGTTGGGTTTCTGTATGGGATAAATATGCTGGTAAAATGACTACTGATAAAAAACCAGCAATTTGTAATGGTTATATAAAATATATTAATGATGAAGATTTTGATTTTGATAAGGATAAAAATGTATTTATATATAAGTATAAAAGTGTTGTATTAAATGATAAAGAAGTTAAAGTTGTATAATAAAAAAAAAATTGATTTTTGATAATTTTATTATTACTAATATACTACATAATGAGTAAAATGTGCGATATCTGCTGTGAAAACTACAATCATAGCACTCGTGCTAAAATTACTTGTGAATATGCAGACTGTCAATATAGTGCTTGTAAAAGTTGTATAAGAACATATCTTGTTGGAACAACATCAGATCCAAATTGTATGAATTGTAAAAAGATATGGTCTGATCAATTTCTTGTTAAAAATTTAAATAGAACATTTTGTGAAAAAGAATATAAACAACATCGCAAAGAGTTACTAGTTGATCGTGAAATTAGTAAACTTCCAGAAACAATGATATTTGCTGAACAAAGTAAGAAAATTAAGCGTGAAGAAAAAGAAATTTCTGAAATTCGATCAAAAATATTAGAGTTAAATAAACAACTTAAAGAACTGAAGATAGCAACTGCTGTTCATAATAATAACATATATCATATTAGACATGGTACTGATAATAATGGTAAAGAACCTGAACGTCGTAAATTTATTATGAATTGTCCAAATGATGGTTGTCGTGGATTTCTATCTTCTCAATATAAATGTGAATTATGCGAAATGCATACTTGCCCTCATTGTCTAGAAGTTATTGGAATTTCAAAAGATATTCCACATACTTGTAATCCTGATAATGTAGCTAGTGCAGAATTTATTAAAAAAGATTCTAAACCTTGCCCACAATGTGGAATTCGAATTCATAAAATTCAAGGTTGTAATCAAATGTGGTGTACACAATGTCACGTTGCATTTGATTATAATACACTTAAGATTGATACTGGTCGAGTTCATAATCCAGAATATTACCGATATATGCGAGAAAATAATCAAAATGGAGCTGCACCAAGAAACCCTGGAGATCTTGTATGTGGAGGTATTGTTCAATTGCACCATCTAACACGAACTATTCTACCAGTTATTAAAAAATGTATTAAACAAAATAATCCAGATATGATTGCTCTAGACTTAGACACAGAATATGGAGTATTAGATAACTATCTTCGAGAGATTCATAGAACTATTTCTCATATTGCATATTATGATTTACCAAGAATGCGAACTACTGTAGCTAGTCTTGAAGATAACCGGGATTTACGTGTTAGTTATATTTTAGGTGAGATTTGTAAAAAAACGTTAGCTGATAAAATATATAAAAATGATATTAAACGCAAACGCGAACGCGAACTACTTCATATTTATGAATTATTAAATCTTGTAGTTACAGAAAATTTTAATACTATTTATAATGATGCATATCAACTTCTAACTTCAAGAATTAATACTCAGCAACAGACATTACAGTTTATGGATTCTTTAAATGAAAAAATTATTACATTAGATAATTTAAGAGACTATTGTAA
>WLWG01002252.1_pt1 | contig 15088 bp, 16 predicted proteins | sample 6712871 | NCBI WGS metagenome assembly WLWG01 (sample SAMN12718693, study PRJNA515312) | sponge metagenome | isolation source: marine sponge | host: Mycale hentscheli | place: New Zealand: South Island, Marlborough, Capsize Point | collected 2003-05-01
AAAGTACAGCAGTTCCCGCTGCCGCTAAAAGAACCCAATAGACTTTATCTATCTTACCGCCCAATTTTTCTACATCTTCGTGTATGTGTTTAAGATGATTATTCTTAATTTGGTTAATATCTTTTTTAAGACCTGTTATGTGTCCATAAAGCGATATGATATGTTCTCTAGTATTTTTAGGTTCTATTGCCATTATACTGTTCTGGTTCTTTTGTTTTTTGTGTATAGTTTTTCCATAGGGTCCAAGTATATCTCTTCCGCTGCTGTTAGTCTAGTCACTGGATCTATGTTTACATTGCCTTGTCCAATAAATCCTGTAGTAGGAGCTGCAGCCATAGCCGCATTTGCTGGGTTATTGTTAAGCATTTGATTAGCTTGACCTACTAAATCTGGTAATAGTTCAGAGCTTAATGGGTTTTTAATATCAGGAAATAAATCTCCAACTAAAGGCACTTCAGCCAACACTTCTTCTATTCTGCCTATAACATCAGCTGCTTGTTCAAAAGGATTTCTTACACCAAGCTCTTGTGATTTTGTTTCAAATAAACCTTGAACATCATTAGAAATTGTAAGTGGTCTAAACAATCCTTCATTTAAAAATCCAAACGCTCTATTTTCTCCTCTATTCTCCATATTTACTGCTAGCTCATCTTCAGTCATTCCTAAAGTTTTTGCAGCTTCCATATCTAAATATAGTGATCTATTAGTTTCATATAAAGCTCTATTTGCATTTATGTATGCATCTACAATTTGTTCCGGCGTAACTATCCCACCTTTTAATGTAGCAGAAGTAAATAAATTTCTAGAATTTCTTATACCTTTTTTAAAGTCTGTAATTTTATAATTAAAAGATTTTTTAGGATCTACTTCAACTCTTCGCAGCCCTGCAATACCAGCCAACTCATTACCAAACTCATATTGATTACCACGTTCATCGAACCTACCTAAATCATTTATAGGTCTAATTGATAGACCTAGTCTTGTTAACTGTTTCCAGTTTAATGGCATTTGTGTATCTACAAGGTGACTAATAGATTTAGATATCTTATCTCCAACAGCATCTTTTTCATTCCATAGCTGTCTGTCATCTCTTGTTCTACCACCTCTTACAATAATATCTGCAAGTCCTTCTGTCCAAATAGATTCTGATATAAAAGGTGAACCTAATTCTTTTGTAGATTCAACCATACCTAAAACAAAGTCATCAATTAATCCATCTTCATCAGCTCTACCGGCATTGACTGCATTTAATACAGTTTGTATTGGTCTTGTAGCTGTATCATATGCATTTAAGTGTGAGAAATCTATGTAAGACAATTTACCATCTTCATCTTTAAATGGAACAAGTACAGAATTTTTAGACCAATCAGCAACATATCTTCTCATTGCATCAATCTCATCATCTGCAACATTGTATATAGCTTGTGCTGCTGCAACTGTACCAAGTGGTAATGCAGCTGTAGTTAAAGCCATACCAGTTAATCTTTGAATACCTCTGCCTCTTAATGGGTTTACAGTTTTACCATTAATAACTGTAGAATAGTTTATTTCTTTTAATGCACTTTCAACAATGTTTGCACTTGTTCTGATAATTTCTGCAGGGAAAGCTACAAAGTTTCCAACAGGTAGTTGTCTTAAACCTTTAATAAAGTCTGATACAAATGCATAGTTTGGTACATTGTTTTTAACTAAATTAGCCGCTTCTCTTTTTAAATACTGATCATTAAATATTTGTTTAGCACCATTCATATCAATAAACTCCATACCATCTCTTAAACCTGCATTTTTATATGCTTTGTTTAATTTAGATTTTTCACCTAGGAATGTAAATATTTTCCAGAAGTCATCCTCTGCTGTGTAGTAATCTTCTGCACCTCTTTTTATTTTTCGAAGTCCTTTTAAAAATCTACCTAGACCATAGTCACTATCTAATTTGTTAAGTGTCTTACCAAAGTCTACATCTTCTAGTAGATCTGCTACTTGTCTTAATTGTACGTTAGAGTTCACAACACCAAGTTCTAAAAGTTCTTGATAGAAAGGATTATCTTTTCTAAATCCTTTGGCCTGTAATGCGTTAAATGCTTTTTTAACATCTTCTATTTGACCAAAAGGTAAGTGACCATTAGCTGCAGCAAAAGCTGTAGCACTAATAAAGTTTCTTGCGTGAGTAAATGGTGCAAGAATTGTTTTAGACATTTGTGATAGACCTTTAGGATATAAAATTAAACTATTATAAAGTTGTCTTGGTATACTTTTTGCAGACTCTTGTGTTTGTTTAAAAGATTGTGCGTAATCTTTTAGTGCAACTTTTCCTTGTAATGGATTTAATAAATCCATTATCTCACCTTTTGCAGTTGTTCTAACAAGTGAGTCTTGATCTATAGTTTTTAATGTGGCTGCAGGATCTAACCATCTGTCTATTTCTCTTGCTGCATCCCCTTTTGCAGATGTTATTACATCGAAATCATCAACAGTTCCACCTGCATATTTAATTGCATCATCTGTTGTATTATACAAAAAAGGTATTCTTGGCTCTACACCTACTTTACCACCAGCTAACCACTCATCATAATTTTTTTTAAGTTCATTGTTTTTTAAAATTAAATCATCAAAAAATTGATTACTTCTAACCATTGCAGATAGATTAGCAGTACCATCTACAATAGAAGACATTGGATTATTTGCTTTACCTAATAATTTTTTTATAGCTGTTTGAGATACGCCACTTACTTCAGAAATATTAGTATCATATAATCGTTTAGCTATACTATCGTTGTCTAGTGTTTGAGCTAAAGAGTCCTTCATAAATGCAGGTACAGCTTTAAATCTTACTTGGCCCGGTGCTGTGCCTTTTCCAATAGTTAGACCTTTAGGTAAGTATGCACCTTTCCACACATCATCTACCATATCTTTCGCTATGTCATCATTAAGTTTAAAACCTTTATCTGCAGCTATGTCTTGAAATTCTTTTACTGCTTCTTTAATTAATGTTGCTGAAGGTCTTCTGTTGTCAGCTAATTGTATTGGATTACGTCCTGTCGCTTTTGTATATTCATAACCTCTATCTAATACATCGTTGATGTATTTAGGTATCATCGTTTCAAAATCTTTTAAAGCTTGAGGAGTTAATCTTCTACCCATTATACTAAATAATTCACTCCAAGTATCTCTAATACCATCAAACTGATTAAACAATGTAGTAATGTCTTCTTGACTTGCTTTGTATTTAGTTTTTAAAAGTTTTTGTAAAGCTTCTTTTTTAGCTGTAGGAATAGATTCTATTTCTACATTATAGATTTGCTTACCTGTTTTAAATTCCTTACCTGTTGCATCTAATTTAATTTCATCAACTGTTTGAAAAATAGGTTTTAATTTACCATTCTTTGCATTGCCTGACATCAACACATTATTTAATTCTTTACCAATAGTTTTTTTAGCTTCTAGAAAAGGTACTTTATCTACCGCAACATTTCTGTAATTTCTAGCTAGCTTATCAGTAAGTTTATCTATCTGTCTCATAGCTACATCACCAACGTTAGTATCTCTAGCTACCCTACCTGCCATTACATTCTTTGCATCAAAACCTTCTTGAGTTAACAAACCATTAGATCTAAACCAGCTATCTAATTTATCTACACTCTTATCAAAGCCACGCTTCACTTTATTCGATCCACGCACCTCTCTCATCTTACCAACTAATTTACCAGCCGCGCCAAACGCACCGGTGAACGCCATACCTTCTACACCAAACTTAAGTCTGTTCATAAGTTCGTTGGCAGCACTATCACTATCTCTATTTATTTCTGTTGGACCACCCATAAAATCACCAAAGGTCCCAGCATCTTGTACGTCACCGACTGTAACACCTTCAGCTAAACCTGCAGCTATTGATCCTTGTGTAAATCTTCTAGCTTTTTCACCTGTTGTTATAGCCCTACCTGCTTGCTTTGCAGCTATAGTTGCTTTACCTAAACCACTTGCAGCTTTAAACGCAAGACCACCAGGTACACCAATGTTAACTATAAGTTCTGTAATTTTACCAATGCCTGTTGAGGCTGCTAATTCATCGAATGGATTTATTTTATCAAAGTATGCTTCAACTGCTTCAACTCTATCTTTATCAACACCTAAATCTAATAACGCTGCACCGAATGTTGCAGTTCCTTCTACAATTTTTATAACGCCAGAAGGTATAGCTGCTGCCATAGACAGCGCCCAATTTGGATCGTCAGGAGTTTCAGTGTTAGTTGGTTGATTTGTAAAGGTTACCATTTAACCTCCTAATTAGGTCTATATACGTTTTTTAAAACACCATCTTCAAATTTAAATACGTTTTTTGTTCCTTCTTCAAAAAAGAAAAATCCTTCATCTTCTGAACCTGGTTTATAATTATTTTCTTGTCCTGCAGGTATTGTTCTAATTCCTCTTGCTTCACCATCTCCTACAGCAGCTCCTAAAATTTCTTTAATTTTACCACCAGTTAAAGTTTGTCTTGCTGCTACTGCTAAAATTTGATCACCTATAGAACCTTCTTTCATTTTGGCTGTAGCTGCGGCTATTGATAATGCTTTTTGAATATCTTCTTTAGATCTTTTACCCGAAATGTAATCATTGATTGCTAATACTGTTGCTGTTTGATCTACTTTTTCATTTGCAGCTCTAGCTTTTTCTGTTCTACTATCTCTACTTGTTGCAAATCCTGCTACATCGGCTGCTGCAGATCCTACAGTTGCACCTTCTTTTTGTGTGCCTTCAAAGAATTTTAACAAGTAATCTGATGCATCACCTATTCTAGCTTTTTTAATTTTTTCTTTTTGTCCTTCACCCAATAACTCTTTAAATAATTCTGCATTTTCTCTAATTAAATCTTCTGCACTTATCTCAACGTTTGATGTGTTATTACCTGTTGTGTCATTATTATCAGTGGATTTTAATGCGTCTGTTACTTGTTCAGTGGTTAAGTCTGTTATTTCATCTTGACTTCCTTGTGTATCTCCTGAACCTAAATATTTTTCATTAGGGTCTTCATAAGTTTGAAAACCTTCTTTTTGTATTTTTTCAGAAAATGGTATTGTTATTTCATTTTCTGTTCCTTCGTTTTCTACTACTTCATCAGGAATAAATTTACTTTTTGGATTTATTTTAAAATCTCTTCCCAAATTCATTTGATTAGCTGAAGCAAAATCAAGTATTTGTTGACCTGTCATTGGTGCGCCTACAGATTTTAAAATATCTTGAATCTCAAATATACTTTTACCTTGAGCTCCTGGAGGTTGAACTACAAATGCACCTTGATTATAACCAACTCTACCACCTGTAGCATATGTAGGTGTATCCATTAATCCAGATGTAATCCCCGTTCCACGGCTATCTACCGGGCCACCTCTAAACATTGGTCTTCTTAAAATTTTACTCATTAGCCGAATAATCCTAGTTTTCCACCAATACCTGCGATACCTGCGGCACCTCCTAGGAATTGTGACATAGGACTAGCCGGAGCTGCTGGTGGTGCATAACCTACAGTTTGTGTAGGGAACGCGCCTGGTTGAATTTGTGCAAGTTGTTGACCCTGTAAACCTAATTGTGTGAATGGTTGAAACTCTGCTTCTCTTGCTGCAATTTGTGCTGCATCTAGTCTTGCTTGTTCTACAGCTTGTTGTTGTTGACCTAGTGCAGATTGATACTGACCTAAACCTTGTCTTGCTGCAAGATCTGCTCCTGCTGCAGCTTGTGCTTGTTGAAATCCTTGATTTAATAATTGTGCTTGTAGTTGTGCTCTGTTTGCTGCTGCGCCTCTTGCAGACTCTGCAGCCATAACACCTTCACGACCTCCACCATACGCACCAGCTGCAATAGCTTGATCTCTCATACCAACGTTTTGAATTGTTTGGTTTCTGTCAAATTCTGATAAAGTCGCATCAATAACTTCTTGTTGATACGGAGACATAAATTGTTTGTATGCATCTGGTCCAACTAAAGTTCCTAAACCTGCTGCAGCAGCAGCTGCGTCTGTTTGTAGTTTTACTTGATCTGCTACTTTTGGATCATATACAGATGTATCAATACCTCTGTATATCTGTGTTTGCTTTCCTGTATCAGGATCTGTAACTGTTGTAAATTTACTAGGATCTAATCTAGGATCAAGTGCACCACCACCTAATTTATCTATTTGACTTAAAAAGGCTGTAAGCGAACCTTCTAATATCGGTGCTGGTTTTGTTATTGTTACTGTTTCTTCAGCCATTATGCTCTTGCCTCCAGATCATTCATTACTTTATACATTCTCTTCGCACCTTCATTAACACTGCCACCACCTGCTGCTCTAACAGCATCTGCTGTCATTACAAATTCATTTTTAGAAAGTCTTGCAGGTACGTCGTCTGCTCTTTCTTTTTTACCAATTGGCACGAAGCCACCTTTTCTTAAATCCATTTCTTTACCACCTAAATTCATTAGTCCGCCGTCTTTCATACCTTGTGCTTCAGGTCCACTTTGTAGTGCGCTGATACCTATACCACGGTTTAGATTTAACATATTTAGTGGTTGATAACCTAACGCAGGTTGAAGCATAGGTTGAAAACCTGCAATCTGTGCTTTTTGTTCAGGTCCTAATCTACTTCTTATTCTTCCTAAAGTTTCTTCAGCTCTGCCTACACCTTGTTCTAATTGATTGAGTCTAGGAAAAACAGCTTCAGCTTGTCGTAAAGGTTGTAAACCTGCAAGTAAGGGTCGTTGTGATAGTGTTGTTATTTGTGATGCTTGTGGAAGTATTTGTGCTAACACTCCACCTTCTTGAAGACCAATTCTACCACCATCTTTAGCTTCCATAACTACTTTTTCTTTAATCTCTTCTTTCATCTTTACATCACCTGGACCTTTGTATTCATATCGGTCTTTGTAAAATTGTTTTAATTCTTCCATACTATTAGGTTTTCTTTTAAATTGTATTTCAAATTCTTCAACTAAATCCATTATTGGTATATCCATATCTTGCATAGCAAATTTTGCAGCCTCTTTCATCTCTGCATCTTCTATATTCTCAACAGCATTACCAATACCACCGAATCTTAAACCTACTCTACCACCAGTTTTATATCCTGCTGCGTAAATTGCATCTTCTATTTCTTCTTCAGTTGCACCAGTTGCTTCCATAGCTCTTCTAATTGCAAATGCTCTTTGTGCATCTGATGCTGCATCTGCTTCTGATTCTTCTTCCATCATTCGATCGTATTCATCTTGATCTCTTTTAGCTTGTGCAAAAGCTAAATCACCAGTTCCTTGAGCTACTGGTATTGCATATTTAGATAAACCAGGATCAGTCATAAATTTAGAAGCTTTAGATGCACCAGTTAAAATTTCTCCCATTGCACTATCGGCTCCATATCTGTTTATTCCTTTTGCTGCAAAATCTTGAAAACCTGTAGTGGCTGGAGTGCCCTCAATCATAAAACCTTTTTCCGCTGGTCCTATAAATCTATCTGGAGTTCCAGGAGTTCCTGGTGCAGTCATTGCACCTGACAACGCTCCGAGTCCCGCTGATAATAAATTAATATCACCCTCATTACCCTCTTGTGATAGTTGTCCAGCAATATTTAAACCACCAGATATTAATGCTCTTTGCATAATACCTTGACCCATTAAAGCTGAAGTAGGACCAAACATAGGTGCAAACGCAGCAAGATATGGTAATGCTGGTTTTAATTCATTAGGTATAACTTTATCTAATACCTTCGATACTGGTTTGAATATTTTTTTTAAAAATCCCATAGTTTCTCTTTATATTATATGATGACGGCAAGTTCGCAAAGCTTGTAAAAAGGCGATTGTATCACAATTTACAAGGTTTTTATTCATTCGTCAACGTCCTTAAAATATATTAGTTTTGCCACCTAATGGTATGCTTTGTACCTTAATATGAACACTTCTAGATATGTCTTCTTCTTTAGTGTCTGTATTAGGGTCATCTATATCTTGTTTTGCTTCCTCGTCTGATCCGTATTCTTGGCCAGTTTTCATGTGCTTCACAGTAACCTCAACTCTAGGTTTATACACATTAACCTCAACGCCATTAATGATTTGTTTTTCAAATGATTCTTCTTGTTCTACAAACATTATCTGTCCTCCCTGTTAATTTCTAATATTGATGCTACAACATGCAGACGATTAGCATCTGCAGCAGTAGCTGTTAATATTTCACTTTCTTGTAATATTAATGGTTCACTTAACAACTGTTCTGTTGCATGACCCCCTATAGTTTTTACATCAAATAACACAAAAACATTACTATTGGCATCTGTCAATGTAAGAGTAATTGTACTACCATTATTACTATCATCACAAACTAAAATTGATTTTACAATTGCTCTTGAATTTGATGGTGTAGAATACAAAACCGTTGCACTAGTGGTTGTTAAATCTAGTTTTGAATTTTTATATATATTTGCCATTAACCTAATCCTAACCAGGTAAATCTTTCCTGGTCCTCTTTCTGTTGTGTTAAGTATGTAGAGTTTAATTGTTCAATAATATTAGTTAGTGCTTTGTTAATTTGTCTTTGGTTATCTTCGCTGTATTCTTTTTTAGGCTCTGGTAATCTTACTACTACTTTTGTCATTATCCTCTCCTTCCATCAGGTTGTAAATCAACTTGAAATGTTCCAAATCTCCACGATTCACCGACCCCTGTATTTTCTATTTTAATACTTGCATAACGTCCTCGTGCTCGTGTATCAACTTTTGTTGTAGTTGATGTAATGGTAAAAGGACTTAATGTACTTGCAATAGAGTTATCTGCGGGAAAGTCTTTTACTGATATTGTCACTTGGTTATTGCCTACTAAAGTTTTAAAGTTTGGTAAAAATCTTCTCATGGCTAGAAATACTTCACTTTGATCTTTTTGTAAAGAAAAGCTAAAGGACTCTATAAAAGAGGTTAAAGTAGTGGTACTTCCGTCTGGATTAATTTGATCATTTCCTGTTTCATGTTCAAACAACACACTTTGTCCTAAACCTGATTCACCTATAATTGTAGGAAAAGAACCTGTGCCTGAACTGTTATATGCCGTAGCGTATGGTTTAGGATATACTAGTGAATCAATCCAAGTTGTTCTAATTGAATTTGTATTTGTTCCTGTGTACCAATTACCCATAGGTAATTGTGCATTATTTTGACCGTAGTTATAAACTACATATCTATTATTAAAATCAGATCCTTGTGTTGGATACCACCAAGTTACTTCTGTAAATAGGTTATTAATACCTGCACAAATTTGTTGACCTTTTGTTGTGTCTACATCATCGTAAACATAATCTTCTACTGAACAAGGTAAAGTATTAACCGTACCATCAAAAGAGAAGAAACCATTATTACCCATCCAGTATGCAACACCGTCAATCTCAATCGCTGCATTTTTACCAATCAATCCACAGTTAGTACCAACTTGCTCGAACCCAAATGTAAATGGTGCACCAACAAATTTCATTGTGTACAATGCGTTATCTGTCCATACTAGAATATTTTCTTTTGCAACTAAAGCTCCTACAATTTTTGTACCGTCTTGTATTCTTTGTGTGCCTGCTGTGTTAGTTGCTTCTGGTGTGTATGCATTTATGTTTTCATCTTCAGAAAATCTTATAAACATATCATCTTGTGTATTTGGATCTCCAATAGTTGTTTCAGTTCCAAGATGAATTAAGTGACGTGTAGTTGGTGAAATTAAAGTTACTCTTGTAGCTGTTGGATTATTTGTTGTGACAAATCCAGAAGTACCTGTAGATGCTCTTGTTGTTAGTCTTGCTGCAATGTCAGAGTTCCATGTAAAAGTTTTACCATTTGAAATAGTTGCAACTAATACATCACCAAAATTACTTAAAGACCACAGTCCTGGTTCTAGTGTAATTGTTCCAGCATCGACTGCATCACCCCATCCTCCCCATTCAGTAGCGTCAGTAACGGTTGCACCATTTGAATGAGCTTGACCATTTGAAGTACCAGTGGTTGCAGTTCCAAAAGCTCCTCTAGTAATACCTGTTAAAGTATTTGTACCTTTTCCTGTGTAAGTAATTAATTCATTATCAACTGCTATAGTTCCTGCAGTCGGAAAACCTGTGTTTGATGTAACATTAATAACGGTCCCCGATCCACCAGTACCGTTTGTGTCTGCGAGTAACGCTCCATTTAAAGTTGTTGTAACAGAACCTTGAACAGTTCCTCCATACTGACCAATACCAAAACCATAACCATAAGATTGTGCAGCAGGGCCAACTGGTTCATAAGGAATAACAGAACATGATCCACCACCAGCAGCACCTGTTGTGGTTTGTGTTCCAGTAATAACTGCAACTAGAGATGATGTAACTCTAGTTACTTGAAATAACTTATCTTCAAACGCAGCATCTGTTAATCCTATACCACTTGGTACAGTTACACTATCTAATAAAATAATATCACCTGATTGTAAATTGTGATTAGACGAAAATGTTAATGATACTTCTTTAGTTGCATCTGCAGCAGACATTACTACACTTGAGATTGTAGCTTTTACAGGAGTAATGTCGTGTAGTTGTCCTTCAAAATATAAAAGTAAAAACTTATCTGTTCCAATTGCAACATAACGGTTACCTTCTTTATCAACAAAAGCATGTTGTTTTCTGGCTACTCCTACCATAGTATCTGTTAAAAGAGATTGCCATCCTCCTACTTTTTCTGGTAGGCCATATCTAAATCTTACGTTATCTGAATCTACCCAACGACCTTCTGCACCAACGGCAGTATCTTGTTTGTCAATTCCAGGAGCAAACTTAATTTTCGTAAGCATCTGTTACTCCTATGTAGTTTGGTTGTATACGTATTGCCAACCTTTGGTTGCGTTAGTGTAGTAAAGTTTAATCGATTGATTATTAGTGCTTAAAGTTAAATTAGAAGCAGCGCCTCTAATAGGTTGACTATTTCTGTTTATTGTTACGTTGTTAGACCCAAATCCTCCAGAAGCTGAAGAATCCATAATCGTAACCACATCGCCAGCACTAGGTGAGGTAGGCAGTGTAATTGTAACAGGATTAGTTTGTGTATCTATTAATAATACGTCACCACTTACAGCAGTGTAAGCTGTAATAGAAGATGAATTAATTGCTAAATGACCTTCTTGTCTTAAAGCTAACGCTGTATTAGTTCCATCTGATCTTACTATTAAAGTAGATCCTACAGGCACTGGAACCGGACTCGAAGATCCAGCTGTTTTAATACTTAATGTGTATTTATTTGCAGTGGTTCTATCGGTTGCGTCTTCTATAATATAAACTCTAGTTGCAGTACCACCTGTTGTAGAGGCAGGTATGATTAAACTAATGTTAGCAGTCATTGTACCAGTAAGTTTTAAATATATATTTTTACCATTCGCGGTCGCCGATCCATCAGCCAGACTCAATGTAACATCAGAACCTGATGTCATAGGTACTTCTACATAACCCGATGCCGCTGCTTGTAGTATTTGTAAATTAGTATTAGTAATGGCTCCCCAAAGACCAGCTTTTTCACCGGTTGCTACTAGTTCTAATGATAAATCTGTTGAGTAAGTTGATGCCATATTAATAAGGTTTTATTGGTGTCCAAACCATTGTTGCTCCTGGTATAATTTCATTCCAAGTAATTACTCCTGCGTTTCCTGTTGCTAGCGTTAATGGAACTTTAAGGTTCGTTACATTAGCTGTACCTGTTATTGTAACAGACCCTGTTTTAATAGTCAACGCGTTTCCAGCAGATGCAATATTAGCATTACCTGAAACAGTAACCTCTCCTGTGCCTAAAACTAAAGGAACTTTTAATCCTGTAATATTGGACGTTGTAGATAAAACTACAGTTCCTGTGCCTAATGTTAATTTTGTTGGATCTGGATCTGCTACAGAAGAAGTTCCTGCAACAGTAAAAGGTCCTATGGTTGCAGTTAATCTATTTTTTTGTGCTACAACCGTAACATTAGAAGCCGATGATATCGATGATATCGCTGTTTCGGCAAATGAAGCAAATCCGAAGAGCATGGTCTACGCTCCTGGTTTAGTTGGCCATGTGACAGCGTCTACTTGAGCTTTTGTAGTTAAACCATTAGTTATATCTCTTAAAGATTGTCTGTAAGTTGTCATATCTGATGAAAGAGTGTTGTCAGATAAAGCAAGATAATCAGTATCAGCTAATAGTTTATTTCTTTTAGTTCTTAAATCTTCCATAGCCATATCAAATTCTACCGCTGTGAATTGTGCTTCTATGTCAGCTTTAGAGATAGGTGTTGTTCCATTGTGCCAAGTTATTTGATTAACATCATTATCACTAACTGATACTTCTGCATTTGGATTTATTTTTTGTATTGCTTTAATAATATCTGTCATAATTTATCCTGCTATTTCCCAAAGTGTTACACTACTAGATGCGTTATCATTAATACCTACTGCATATGAAGAATTATTTGTTTTATACATTAATTTAAATTGATGTTCATCAGTTGTAGCTATTGTATGAGGATACATTAAAGCATAAGATGTGTGACTAAAACCAGATGTATTTGTATCTGCAACAACTTCAGTATCAATTATTTTACTTGAATAAGAACCAGAGCCTGTTTTCATTTGTAAATCTAAACCTACTCTAGCACCACCATTATGATATAAAGCCAAATTTAATTGAACTAAAATTAAATTATTTAATGCACTTGGTGTAATAGCTAAATCAGTAAGTTCTGTTATATTTGTATAGCTTGTAGATGTAATATTTTGACCAGTTTGTGATAATGTATTTTTACATTGCAAAACTTTACCACCTACACCAGCTGGTAATGCTGTTACACTTCCAATAGAAGTGTTGTTAATGTTTGCTGCAGGAAGTGTCCCTGTTATTGCATTCGCTCCGCCTAGTCTAGTTATTGCCATATTATGCTCCCGTCAACGCTTTAATTTCTGCGTCGTCCAATCCTAAATCTTTTAGCTTCTGTTTACCAGAGGCTTTTTTATCTATTGCTGCTTGTTCAGCATCTTTAATTTCTTGTATCTTTGCATTAACTTCTGCTTCTGATGGCATAGTAGCTGTGTCATCATTTAATTTTATATTTGAATAACTCATTGGTGCGTTTAAATCTGTCCAACCATACCATTGATGTTTTCCAACATTAAACTTTCCTAATGCTAATTGTAAATAATCTTTAGACATCTTATGTATCTCCTAATCTAATAAATGAAAATGTAGTTTTGTTTGCACTTGAGCTACCAGCAAAAATAGTACCTGAAGTCATACTTTCTGTCTCAAACCTAACTTTATGAGTTGATGTATTTGTAATATCAACAAATGAAATACCTGTAGAAGTTATACCGTCTCCAGTATCACTACCCATTTTATTACTAAAACCTGGTCTATCTATTTCAGTGTAAGAACTATTGTTTGTTGTGAGATTAGTTGAAAGAAAAACATTATCACTATTTTTTATAGCACTAAATTCTAATCTTGCTATAATTAAATATACTCCTGTTGCTGGAAAAGTAAATATTCCAGAACTTTCTGACATACCACTACCTACAACTGCTCCACTTACTTGAGATAAATTTGCTGTTATAACAGCATTTGTTCCATCTATATTAGCAGTTAATCTCCATTGATCAGCTTGTGTAATTCCAACAGCAGCACCATTGTTCTGTAATGTCCCAACAATATTTGTAGTATCACCAGATGCACCGATAGTAATAGTATCAGAACTCTCGTTGATAATGTTATTACCTGATGTATCTTGTATTGTATCTACTTTTAAAATTGCTGTCATAATTTTCCTATTCTATTAATCTAAATCCACTAAAAAATACTCTTTCATTTCCATCTAAAGATATGCTACTGCCACTATTTTGATAAAAGAAAACTTCCACATAATCTCCAGCAGATAAAGTATCAACAGCAAATGTTTGAATTTGTGGATAAGGATTTCTTAAATAAGATGACATTCCAATTTCTGTACTTCCTTTTTTTATTGACATTGTAAATTGATTTGAAGCGTCAGCAGAACTAACATCACTTGATAAACTAGCAAAGAAAATATACCTACCACCTTTGTCAGTTGGACAAGTAAATCTGCTTGATGCAAAAGCATTATCGGTATCGTATTCTTCTGTTCCATATTGTGTAATTTTTGTAGCTGTATTGTTACTAATTGTTTGTGCACCATTATAGTATGCTTTAAAAGCTGGAGTGTTAGCTCCACCAACACCTGTTTGTGTTGCACTAGACATATTAATAGTTGCACCTGAAGGAATAGTAACAGTCTCCCCAGATTGACCAATAGTAATGGTCCCTGATCCAGAGCTCGTTGTTATTGTTCCTACTTTTAAAGTTCCGTCTGCCATAATATTATTCTATAATTTTGTATCCTTGAAAAACATTGTTAACAGCATTTGCTTGATATGTACCACCACCATTATTATATATATAAACATATGCTTCTAAATAATCTGATACAGATAAATTCAAAACCCCACTTACAACAAATCCAACTGGACTACCAGCATCAATTATATCACCATTAAAAGCAAGTCTTGTTTGCATACTAGATAATGCAGAGCCATTTTTATATACATAAGCTCTCATCACTCTTATGTCATTTGAACCTTCCATAAATGCTTGAAAAGTAACAGCATATTTACCAGCTTTACCACTTGGAACTGTAAATTTATCAGATGCAAAAGCATTATCAGTATCAAAAACTTCTGTATCAAATGTAAGTTTTGTAAGAGTTCCGTTTGATAAAGATTGATTACCAGTATTTGAAACTTTAAAATTTGGAGTATTAGTTCCACCAAAACCTGTTTGAGTTCCGTTATTATTAATTGTAACTCCTGATGGTACGTTGATTGTATCACCACTTACACCTAAAGTAATAGTAGATGTGTTTGTACTTCCGACTTGTAATGTCGAAGTTCCTGATACTGTATCAATTGTGTTTGTTTCTAATTTACTCATTATAAAATTACGAATGTACTCCCTGATGGAATTGTTATTGTGCCTGAAACTGTAACGGGTCCAACCAAGGCTCCGTTTGTAGATCCAGCCATAGATATACTACT
>WLWG01002261.1_pt1 | contig 15040 bp, 29 predicted proteins | sample 6712871 | NCBI WGS metagenome assembly WLWG01 (sample SAMN12718693, study PRJNA515312) | sponge metagenome | isolation source: marine sponge | host: Mycale hentscheli | place: New Zealand: South Island, Marlborough, Capsize Point | collected 2003-05-01
TTGTTCATTCATTAGTTTATCTGATAATGTATCATGTGAATTTTGTCCCAATTTAAAATTCATCAGACCTTTCATCCTATTTAACTGTTCGTTAAGTGTCTGTATTTTTTTCATAATTATTTTTATATTACTTTATTATTATTTACGTCTTCTATTTCTTCTCTTTAAAGAATTTAATGAAGGTTTTCTATTTCTAGACTCATTCATTCTTCTTCTCTTTTTACCTCTAGACTCCATAATTTGTCTTCTTTTTTCATTTTTAACCTCTTTTACTATTCTTTCAATAAGGTTTACCATTTCTGATTCAGTTAATCTAATCTTTCTTTTCATTTTAATTATTTTTATTGTTTTATTATTTTTATTGTTTTATTATTTTAGTTTATATAGATACTCTGATATTATATTTATCTATGATTTCTCTAAGTCTATTTTTATCTTCATCACTTAATTGATTACCATCTATTGATATTGATACCATACCACCACGTTCATCTAATAAACGTAATGTTTTCTCAAAAGAGTCAAAGTCCACAGTTCGTATAGGGTTATTTCTAATTTGAAAGAAGAATAAATCCTCAAGTCTTTCATAACCACTTATATCTAAATGAGTGATTTGATTATCATGTAATACAACACCCATGAAACCATCTACTGGGAAATTTTCTGGGTTAGGTAGTTCACTAATATTTGTATTAGTAGCCTTCACCCTAGTTAAATTCTTAAAAGATGATAAATCTGGGATTTTAGTTATATTAACGCCATCAAGTTCAAATTTGTCAAATTCGGGTGAATTAGGGAAGAACTCTCTTAAATCAATATTAGGATTTTGTTGAATTAACCATTTCATATACTTATCAGAAGTTAATGGTAGATTTGGGTTAAGATTTTCTCTTGCAATGTTTTCAATGTTTCTACGACCCTCTTCATAAACATCTTCATCTACGTAATCTTTAACAGAACCACCAAAGTCATTTAGATATTTACTATATTTACTATCTAATAACCCTTTACCAGTTTTTATTTCCATAGCGGTTAGTGCGCCCAATTCTTCTAAAAAGAATTTTCTCAAACCAGGAAATCTGTTTAAAACACTATTAACCTTATTACCTAAAGAGCTATTATTTTTATCATGTAATTGGTTACTTTCAAAATGGAATTGTAATGGGTACATATCACCTTCATTTTCACCCTCAAAATAATTTTTAGGTATGATTACGTAAAATTCAGATATATCACCATTTGGTTTAGGATTATTTCTTCTATAAGAATCAAAATAAGTATTCCCTTCCCTTCTTGTACACCAAGATGCTTTATCACCTAGTGGATCACAAGAAGATTCTATTGTTAGTGGTATATAAACCAAAACATCATTATCTCTATATGCCAACTTAGCCTCACCTATATCAATATATTTTCTCAATTTTTTCCAAAATACGTTACCAGTTTCTTCATCTTCAGCTGCCGTAAGGAATGGTGAAATAACACTATACAATTGTGCTAATGACTCATATTGATTTATATCTGTTGGATTATCAGGTGCATTTTGTAAGTTAGGTGCAGACCTTTTAAAAATATTTGTCCTTTTAACTTTATTGAAAATTTCAATAAATTCATTTGCTTCGTGTAAATCTTCGTCTACAAAACGAACTGCACCAGGAATATCGTTATCTTTTACATGTTTGATAAACACCTTTATCATCCATTGTGTATATTTATTATTAGTGTCAGGATCTACCGCTAAAATATTATCAAAAGTTTCATCAGTAAGTTTTACAGATTGTTTACCTTTTTTATTAACTATATAACCGATGTCTACCCCCTGTTCATTTTGTATTGGTTTAATATCCACTTTTTTGGGGTTAACACCACCGGGCATTCTTCTACCTTCTTCATCTTCGGCAGGTTTTAGAAACTTTTCCAATAATTCTGGATCAATAACATATTGTTTTCTTAAATAGGATTTTCTATCTTCTTTTAGTAAAATAGAATACTGACGTTCATTTAAAATAATTTTCATACTTTTAATTTATTTATTGATTATCTAATTTTATATATAAATATTGTTTTTTTCTAAAAAAATCTATTTATTTAAAAAATAACTATGATTTATAAACGTAAAGGTAAAAAAAAAGAACTTGAAATTGAAAAAATATTGAAGAAAATTTTAAAAAATAACCCAAAAATTAAGAGAAAGATAAAAAATATAAAAGACATATATAAAAAATTATACTACGCTTTAGTTTGGGAAGTTACTGAAAATCAACCATTACATATTTTAGAAAATCATAAAAAAAGAGGTTGGAAAAAATTTCATTTAGATCATATTTATCCTATTTCAAAAGGGTATGAAAACGAAATACCACCAGAAAAAATTGGTAATATTAAAAACCTAAGATTCATACACCACAAAAAAAATATGAAAAAGGGTTCTAACATTACCAATGAGTCTAGATTAGCATTAAGAAGGATAAAAAGATTAAAATAGTTATAAGTTTATAAGATTTTGTGCTTGTACAACCAAACTTTGTTTTTCTTGTTCTAATTTTGCGAGTTGTGATTTCTGAGACACATTCAACTCCATTCCTGCCGCTTCAGATTTAATATCTGCAATTTTACCATCCAATTTATCGTGTCTCAATAATAAAGAATGATATAAGTCTGCTTTTTCTTGATTTGTCATAAAACTTTTTTTTAATTTTTAATTATCTAATGGATCAAAATCAGGATCCAATCTTTTCATATATCTCTTATTAACTCTATTTGCAAATTCTCCAAAATTAATATAAGTATGGGATATATCTTCTATGGTTTCATTTAGGATATCTTTAACCTCCATAACACTCATACCTCTTGATATGTGTTTAACCATACCTAATTTTTTAATCAATTTTTTATTTTTTTGGTTAAATTCAATTGCTACTTCTTTATAATCTCTATCTAAATATATTTCAGGTATAAATACATCTAACATCTTAGAAGTGTTATCCAACATATCTAATATTTGTTCAATGAGATAAATTACATTTTCTGTTTTAATACCATCAGTATCTAACAGGTTTATAGTTGCTTTCATCGCTTTGATTGTTTCAACTACTTTAACCATAATATTATTTTGTATCATAGTACTATGGCTACCCATTGCATCTTTATCATCGAAACCACCAATTTCGTTTATAACTCTTTTCAACTGACTTTCAGATATAATTAATTTCATAATGTTTATTTTTTAAATAAATATCTTAAAAAATAAAAAAATCTGATATTAACTATCAGATTTTTCCGATTCTAACGCTTTATTTCTTAATTCCTCAATTTGTTTACGAAATTCTTCTTCTAATTTTTTCTGCATACCACTTCTTTTCGCTTGAATACTTTCAGTTCTAAGTCTAGATTTCTTTTTGTGTTTTTTTCTGTGTTTACTTTTCGGCATAATATATAATTTTTATTAGTATTAATTATAATAATTTTTTTATAAAAGTAAAATATTTATAAGTATGAAATTTATAAATTTAATATTAGAAAATGTAAAAATACCATTTGAGTCTAAATGTATACTAACTATTGTTAATTCTGAAGGTAATAAAATACAAGTTAATTGTGAGATACCAACGACAGAAGAAGAAAAAATGACTGGACTAATGTATAGAGATAGTTTAAATGATGATTGTGGTATGTTCTATGATTATGTTGATGGTGGTTTTTGGATGAAAAATGTTGAAATCCCATTGGAAATGATATTCATTGATGGTGATACTATTGTTGATATAAAAGAAGGTAAACCATATGATGATACCACAATATACCCTTCACAACCTTGTGATGGTAATTTAGAAGTTAATAAAGGTTTTTGTGAAGAAAATAATATACAAATAGGGGATAAGGTTTATAGATCGTAAATTTCAGGATTTATATCACCAAATTTTCTAACTAATTGTCCAGCCTTAGTATTCGCCTCATCCTCCCAAGGTGAACCTACTTCACCCTCTTCTGGTACACCCCTTAAATCACCTCTATCATTTTGATTATGATGTACCATTTCGTGTGCAATGGATCTAATAATATCAGGTATCGCTCTGTTCTTTGTAAGAACATTTATTTCTTTAGTACCCATATCATAATTAGCCAGAGTTTCAATATCATCACCATTGTCAGTTAGATTTATCTTAAAATCGTCACCCAATAATAGTTCTTTCTTACCAAACCCAATAAAATCATCAATTATTGATTCATTTAATGAAAAATGGTGACCATAATCAAAGTCAACACCAAAATCTTTACTTATTTTTTCCCCTATTTTTCTTATTATACCTTTTACAATATATTTTATCCATTCATAGGGAAAATCATACATTTTTTTTATCTTATTTTCAATAATACCTAACGCACCTGATTCTAAATAATATTTCTGATCACTATAATCCCAAAAAACAAATATAATAGGATAACCACTAGGTAGATAAATATGTATGTCATAATTTACTAAATCGTAGTGTGTACCACCATAAATAATATCACCCCTTTCAATTAAATAATCTATAATTTCATAAGTAATTTCCTCTTCAAAACCTTTTTCATCATATACCTCACCATCTTTAACATAAAAAGAATCTGTATTCATATTATTGGTATTACGCACCCAACCTAATTTATTTATAAAATTGTCATCATCCATAATACGATGTATATATATATCTAAAGATGTGGAATCATCTAATAAATTCAATGGGCTTACAGTTGAGTAATCATAACCTTCTTTTTCAATAGTTAAATCATTTACATACCAACCAACAACAGTGTCCAACTTATTTTTTAATTTGGGGGTTATATCTTCTTTTAATATATTCAGTAGTGATAATTTCATATTTTCTCAAATTCATCCACATCAATTATTAGTGCTAAACCTCTACCATTATCCCATTTTACATTTACTTGGTCAGTATCGAAAACTGTTTGTGGGTAAGAAATAATAGTACCAGTAGTACCTGGTTTAACACCATAAGGATCATCCATACTAACTAAAACAATTCTTTCACCAACTCTAGGGAAGTTACCATCTCTATAGTTCCCATAAAACCAATCATTAAGAATATCAATAATGATTTCTTCATCATCTAGTAAATATTCTAATTTTTTACCATATAAATCTTCTAAATAATCTTTTATTTTAGTTTTTGTTAAGTTTAGTAAAGTTGAGGCGTTTGTACCAATCTCATTATTTTTATTATTAAATGTTTTATTTATATCATCTAATATAAAGTTATAATATTTTTGTGTTCTTTTATCATACATAATTATAGTGGATTATACTCACCCATCTTAAAGTTTTCTAAAATAGGGTTTATTGCGTGTAATGAATAACTACCATCCGGTCTATACTCTGCATATAGAAATTCTGTACCCACAACCTTATTTTTACCATCTATTGTGTGGAAAAAATCTGAAACTCTAGGGTCATATTTTATTTCTTCTGAAATTTCTTTAAATGTTAATGGGTCAGTAGGTAATTCTTGTACAATACCACCAACACCAACAACCTGTGACCTTTTTAACGCCTCACCACTATCAAATTTATTTCTAATCATTTCATGATACCCATAACTTATATCAAAATTTATATCACCACCCAACAAAATATCGTTAGTGTATCCATATACTCCCAATTTTGATTCTTTACCACCTTTAGGACTTCTTAAAAATAAACCAAACGCCCCATTCTTTTTATTTTTTATATTGTGCCTATTAGTATGAAACCAAATTGATTTACCCAATAATTCTGGTGAATCACCACCTAAATACCCATATTTCGCACTTTTTGCAGTTATAGGGTCACCCATATTTCTATGTAAAGGTGAGTCTTCGACTAGATTACTTCTCATTTCCATGAGTAAATTAGATTTTTTTATATTGTTTTTTTTGTCCCTTAATCTCATTTTTATATCTTTACATATAAATATAATAAAAAATGAAAAAAAATATAGTAAGATTTAAGTTAGATGATAATAAAAAAAGGGTAGAATTCCTTAAAAATAAAAAATACCAAAAACTATGTGTTAGTATTGATGGTAATTCATTATATTTTTATTATAAGATATTTAATTAGTATCTTCCTGAAATATAGTAATACATAACTTCTGGTATTTTAACACAGATATGTCTATTACCATTTTTGTCAACACAATCTATCTTTTGTAAATCTTTAACCAATACACGGATATTATAAGGGAAATTAATTCCTTTTATATAGTTGTAACTGTAAAGTTTATCAGGGTTATAGTATTCCCTTAATAATTTTTTATACTGTGTCTCCGTAATTATTATCTTCGCCATAATTCATTTTTTTACTTTCTAACCAATCATTAAAATATCTTACATAAAGTTCATCAGTATCAATAACTTCATCAATTTCATCAACCCAATTCTCAAAATCTATTTTTTCTTCTTCGGTAGGTTTTTTATCGAATTTACTTTTTAAAAGATATAAAACATTTTCATCATCAATATAAGATTCTGTTAATAATCTTTTATTCGCCTTAAACATATTTTCTACCCTCAATTTTCGCAATCTACCCATAAATTTGTTTTTTTATATAAATATTAGTATAATTATAAAAAATAACTAAATCTAAAAAAAAGAATATGAAAAATTTATTACTTTTAATATTATTACTATCAAATACTATTTTATTATCTCAGAGTGTACCTTACTCTGAAAATCAATCAGAATGGGTTTGGGATAGAAATCAACCAATATATAATAGTAGATTTCAATCAATTTACTCTATATCTACCTCAAATGATAATTGTTCTAACGCAACAACATTAAATATCAATGATCCCTGTACGAATGGTACTACTAGTACAAATACAATTGAAACTAATGAAAACACTAATTTCCCCTGTAATGGTATCGGTGGTGGAGGTGTAAGACCTAGAAGTTCTTGGTATAGAATAAATAGTGGTACTAATAGTGCTTTAAATATAACTATTGATAGGGTAGGGTTACCAACTAACTGTGGGTATCACATTGCGGTGTATGGTCCTTTATCACCCGGTGGAGGATGTCTACCAACATCCGCACAATCAATATATTGTGAAGATTTCTTAGATTTATATGATCCAGGTTTTCATTTCCAAATTTCTTCTATATCACCTAATAGTGATTATTTAATTCAAATAATGAACGAAGATTGTGGTGGTGGGAATAGTAGAACAATTGACTATTGTATTGCAGTTTACACACCAACACCTAATAACTTACCAGATGGGGCGAATTTAATTGATCAATGTGGTATTAGTGTAAACGGTACTAATATAGGTTACACACCATCAAATGGGTTACCAGGTAATGAAGATTTGGACAATAATGCAACTACTCAATGCCCAACTTGTCCAACCGCAGGAGAAGATGTACCTTATGTCGTAAATAATGATTCTTGGTTTTATTTTTGTGCAACAACTGCAGGGACTTGGAATATTGATTTTACTAATATTTCAAATTGTGTGCAAGGTATGACTAGTGGTTTACAAATGACATTATTTAGAGGTACACCTAATAACTTAACAGTTATAGAACACGCACCATCACCATCAGTTCCCGGTTCATTTTGGACATCATCGAATTTCACAGTTTCTGTGGGTGAATGTATTTACTTAGTTGTGGATGGATTCGCGGGTGATCAATGTGATTATTCATATACATTAAATAACGTAACAGGTGGTTGTAACATTTTATTGGGTCAATTAAAGGAATTTAGTGGTTATAGTTTAAAAGATAAAAATTATTTAGAGTGGGGTATTACTGAAGGTGTTGATGGTTTAGTTTTTAATGTACTAAAAAGTAAAGATGGTGTCATCTTCCACAAAATAGATGAGGTTAATAGTGAAAATAACGTAAAAAATTACAATTATAGTGATTATAACCCCAATAATGGTTTAAATTATTATAGATTATTTTATGAAACACTATATGATGATGTTTACATCTCAAATATTGTGGTTTTAGAGAATTATAAAACAAATAACACATTAATCTTCCCAAACCCATTTAAAAACAAAGTAATAATTAAAGATATTGGTGAAATCGTAAAAAATGTAAAAATTTATGATAATTTAGGTAAAAACATCAAAAATTTTAGTAATTTAGTGTACACAAATTATGGTATAGAGTTAGATATGAGTGATTTAGGTAGTGGTATCTACTATATAACCATAAAAACTGAAAGTGGGAACACATTTTTTAATAAAATAATAAAATATTAATTATGAATTTAGGTGAATTATGTGAAATTAAGACAAATTATCAAAATGCGGACTTTTGGATAAAACCAAACCTTAAAAATGGTATAAGTTCGGTTACAAAAACATTTAAAAAAGAGTATATCGGTGTAAAAGTAGAAAGAACTGATTTATTAGTACCTGATTATTTGTATTATGTGATGTCTTACTACAACCAAATTGGTATTTTTAAAGAATTAGTAAATTCTGATAATGAAATTTCAGAATATTTGGTTAAAAATATTTTTTTAACCCCACAATAACAAAATTTTTAATATAATGTTTTAAATGTATAACAAATATGTCCTTTATGTAGTATTTTTCCTCACAGGTTTGTCAGTCCCTTACATTTTTAGTGATTCTAACGTTAATAATAGTACTAAATCTGAAATTTTAGTTAAAACTGACACTATTTTTATTAGTGATAATAAAATAATCAATAAAAATGATTATTTAGTGTATCAATATATTGAAAGATTCAAAAAAGTCGCCATTTATGAATACGGAAAATACGGTATTTTACCGAGTGTAAAACTCGCACAAGGTATTTTAGAATCTGGTTATGGTAAATCTTATCTTTGTAAGAACACAAACAATCATTTTGGTATAAAATGTTTTGGTGAATGTGATGATAACAATTCAATTAATATGGAAGACGATGATCCTAATGATAGATTTAAAAAATATACCTCTTCTTGGGAATCATATAGGGATCATAGTTTGTTATTACAAAAAAACAGATATGAAAAATGTCTTAAATGTAGAAAAGATTATAAATGTTGGTCGTTAAACCTTAAAAAGTCTGGTTACGCAACATCAAAAAAATATACTGAAAAAATAATTAATATCATTGAAAAATATGAACTTTATAAGTATGATTAAATATGGATTATAATCAAAATGAAATTGGAGATTTCGATGAATTTGAAAAAAAAATGGCGGATATGTTATATCCACCTAATTTTGTAAATATTTTCCCAACAATGGGTTCATTTAGAGAATGGGTGTCGTTGGGTGAAAAAGAAGATATTGAAACAATATTAAAACTTTATGAATATCACGAGTTGTACGAACACTGTATAATCATAAAAGAAGAATTAAATAAAAAATAATGTCATTATCTACTATTATAATGGTTTTAGTACCAATGTTTTTTTACTTATTAATTATTATGTTAACAACACCTGTTACCTCAATAAAAATAAGTACATCTTTAAAATATTTATTTTATGGTTTTACTTCCGTTATATTAGTAGACTTTTTTCACTACATATTCCCTTCATTTTTCAAACCTGTTTTGTTCAATATTGAGATAATCAGTAAAGACATTGATACTATTTTTTATTTCTGTTTCGTACAGATAGGTTTCATTGAAGAGTTTTGTAAATTCCTTACCTTCATACTAATAACTAAGTTTCTCCTTAAAAATGAGGATTCTCACCCCATTGGTACTATGTTTTATTATGGAATGGTTGGTTTATCTTTTGGTACTTTAGAAAACTTACATTATGCAAAGTTATATGGTGATCAAATTATATTACCCAGATCATTGACATCAATGGTATTACATATGATGTTAGGGTTCATATCTGGTTATTGGATGGCACTAATTAATGTAAAAACAAATATGGGTAGGTCGTTATTGGAGATATTTATACATAACAATAGATACTTTAAGGTTATTTTCTATTATTTGTCTGCGATATTAATACCAACACTTATACATGGTATTTATAATTTTAATTTATTCACCAGCGGTAAACCTTCTTGGTCTATAATGTTCACACAACTGTTATTAATTATTTTTATAACTTATATCGCCTCTAAAAATTTACTGAATAAATATAAGAAATCATTTAAAAATATATCATAATTTTAATCCTCCACATATATTTTATCTATTATCTATTATCTCTTATATAACCATCAGAATCTATAAAATATATCAAATAACCATTTTCATCATATTCTCTTTTTTCCCAATAACCATCAGAATTCTCATAATATATTACATTACCATTATCATCATATTCTCTTTTTACCCAATGACCATTAGAACGTTCAGAATATATTTGATTACCATTTTGATTATATTCATATTTTACCCATTTTCCATTAGAATTTTCTTTATATATTAAATACATTTTTTGATTGTAAATAGATTTATCTATTACTGTTACAGGTTCACCAAATATTCCAGATAAAACATAAATTAATTCTTGATCAGATAATTTAAATCCATAATCATTCAATTTTTTATATATTGGATAATCATCTTTCATTAACAATATTATCTTATTAAGAAATTGTTCTTCTCTTTCTTCTTTCAATATTTTTCTTATTATCTTTTTCATATTTTATCTTTTATCTAATATTACACCAAAACGATTTTCCCAATATATTCTTTTACCATTTTCATCATATTCTGATTTTTCCCAATGACCATCAGAATTTTCAAAATATATTTCATTTCCGTTATTATCATATTTAGATTTATACCAATCACCATCAGAATCTTCATAATATATTCTATTACCATTTTGATTATAAATTGAATTATAACGTCTACCTTTTTTTCTTACTGGTTCACCAAATATCCCAGATAAAACATAATTCAATTCATATTCAGATAAATTAAATCCATAACCTTTTAAATTCTTAAATATTGGAAAATCATCTTTCATTAACAATATAATTTTGTTAAGAAACTGTTCTTGTCTATCTTCTTTTAATATTTTTTTTATTATTCTTTTCATATTTTATCTGTTATCTATTATATCACCTCTAGAATTTTCAAAATATATTTCATTACCATTTTCATCATATTCTTTTTTATACCAATAACCATCAGAATTTTCATAATATGTTTTATTTCCATATTCATCATATTGATATTTTATCCAATAACCATGAGAATCTTCATAATATATTATATTTCCATATTCATCATATTCTCTTTTTTCCCAATAACCATTAGAATATTCTTTATATATTATATTTCCATTTTGATCATAAATAGATATATAGTTCTTATATCTTACAGTTACAGTTTCACCAAATATACCAGAAAATACATAATCCAATTCATATTCAGATAAATTAAATCCATATTCTTCTAATTTATTAAATATTGGATATTCATCTTTCATTAATAATATAACCCTATTAAGAAATTGTTCTTGTCTATCCTCTTTCAATATTTTTCTTATTATCTTTTTCATATTTATCTATTATCCATTATATAACCTCTAGAAGTTTCATAATATATTTCATTTCCATTTTCATCATATCCATATTTTTTCCAATAACCCTCAGAATTTTCATAATATATTATATTATCATTTTTATCATATTCAGATTTTATCCAATCACCATTAGAATCTTCTCCATATATTCTATTTCCATTATCATCATATTTAGATTTTTGCCAATAACCATCAGAATCTTCATAATATATTTGATCACCATTTTCATTATATCCATTTTTTTCTCCAATTACCAACAGAATTTTCACGATATATCTCATTTCCATTTTGATCATAAATAGATATATAGTTCTTATATCTTACAGTTACAGGTTCTCCAAATATACCAGATAAAACATAATTTAGTTCATCTTCTGATAAATTAAATCCATAATCACCCAATTTTTTATATATTGGAAAATCATCTTTCAATAACAATATTATCCTATTAAGAAATTGTTCTTGTCTATCTTCTTTCAATATTTTTCTTATTATATTTTTCATATTTTATCTATTATCTATAATCCCTTATAACGCCATTAGAATCTTCATGATATATTATATTTCCATTTCCATCATATCCATATTTTACCCAATCACCATCAGAATCTTCAGAATATATTACATTTCCGTTATTATCATATTCAAATTTTTTCCAATAACCCTCAGAATCATAATAATATATTTCATTACCATTATCATCATATTCAAATTTCTCCCAATAACCAAACGAATTTTCAAAATATATTTGATTACCATTTTGGTTATAAATTCTTTGTCTTTTTTTTATGACAGGTTCACCAAATATTCCAGATAAAACATAATTTAATTCTTCTTCAGATAAATTAAATCCATAATCATCCAATTTTTTATATATCGGATAATCATCTTTCATTAACAATATAATTTTGTTAAGAAATTGTTTTTGTCTATCCTCTTTTAATATTCTTCTTATTATCTTTTTCATATTTTATCTATTATCTTCTATATAACCATTAGAATCTTCATAGTATATTTTATTACTGTATTCATCATATTCTCTTTTTATCCATAAACCATTAGAATTTTCATAATATATTTGATTACCATTATCATCGTATTCATATTTTATCCATAAACCATCAGAACGTTCATAATATGTTTTATTTCCATTTTCATCATATCCCCATTTTTCCCAAAAACCATCAGAACGTTCATAATATATTTGATTACCATTTTGATCATATCCTTGTTTTATCCAAAAACCATAAGAATCTTCATAGTATATTTTATTTCCATTATCATCATAAATTGAATTATCTTCTATTTCTACAGTTTCACCAAATATTCCAGATAAAACATAAATTAATTCTTGATCAGATAAATTAAATCCATAATCATCCAATTTTTTATATATCGGATAATCATCTTTCATTAATAATATAATCTTATTAAGAAATTGTTTTTGTATATCCTCTTTTAATATTTTTTTTATTCTTCTTTTCATATTTTATAAATATAACAATAAACACAAATATAATAAAAAACCCCATCAAAAAAGAAGGGGTAGGGGTTGGTTTATATTTTTTCGGTCAGAAAGAAATTTTTTTATCTGTTATATCTTATATAACCATCAGAATCTTCAAGATATATTATATTCCCATTTTCATTATAATATCTTTTTACCCAAAAACCAACAGAATTTTCACGATATATCTCATTTCCATTTTGGTTATAAACTGATATACAATTTCTTGTCACAGGTTCTCCAAATATACCAGATAAAACATAATTTAATTCTTCTTCAGATAAATTAAATCCATAATCTTTTAAATTCTTAAATAAAGGAAAATCATCTTTCATTAATAATATTATCTTATTAAGAAACTGTTCTTGTCTATCTTCTTTCAATATTTTTCTTATTATCTTTTTCATATTTTATCTGTTATCTATTATATCACCTCTAGAAGTTTCATAATATATTTCATTTCCATTATCATCATATTCAAATTTTACCCAATCACCATAAGAATTTTCAAAATATATTTTATTCCCATTATCATCATATTCAAATTTTTTCCAATAACCCTCAGAATCATAAGAATATATTTTATTCCCATTATCATCATATTCAAATTTCTCCCAATAACCCTCAGAATCTTCATAATATATTATATTTCCATTTTCATCATATCCCCATTTCACCCAATAACGAAACGAATTTTCAAAATATATTTGATTACCATTTTGGTTATAAATTCTTTGTCTTTTTTTTATGACAGGTTCTCCAAATATACCAGAAAATACATAATTTAATTCATCTTCAGATAAATTAAATCCATAATCATCCAATTTTTTATATATCGGATAATCATCTTTCATTAATAATATAATCTTATTAAGAAACTGTTCTTGTATATCCTCTTTTAATATTCTTCTTATTATCTTTTTCATATTTTATCTATTATCTCTTATATAACCATTAGAATTTTCATAATATATTTCATTTCCATATTCATCATATTCTCTTTTTTCCCAATCACCATAAGAATATTCATAATATATTTCATTTCCATTATCATCATATTCTCTTTTTACCCAAAAACCTTCAGAAGTTTCATAATATGTTTGATTTCCATTTTCATCATACCCCCATTTTTCCCAATTACCAAACGAATTTTCATAATATATTTGATTACCATTTTGATCATAAATAAATATATAGTTCTTATATCTTACAGTCACAGGTTGTCCAAATATACCAGATAATACATAATTTAATTCTTCTTCAGATAAATTAAATCCATAATATTTTAAATTCTTAAATAATGGAAAATCATCTTTCATTAACATAATAACCTTATTAAGAAATTGTTCTTGTCTTTCTTCTTTTAATATTCTTCTTATTATCTTTTTCATATTTTATCTGTTATCTATTATATCACCTCTAGAATTTTCAAAATATATTTCATTACCATTTTCATCATATTCTTTTTTATACCAAAAACCATCAGAATTTTCATAATATGTTTTATTTCCATATTCATCATATTCTTTTTTATACCAATCACCATCAGAAGGTTCATAATATATCATATTCCCATTTTCATCATATTCCCATTTTCTCCATAAACCATTAGAATTTTCATAGTATATTTTATTTCCATTTTCATCAAATTCTCTTTTTACCCAATCACCATTAGAATTTTCTATATATATTCTATTACCATTTTGATTATAAATTGAATTATCTCCTATTTCTACAGGTTCTCCAAATATACCAGTTAATACATAATCCAATTCATATTCAGATAAATTAAATCCATATTCTTCTAATTTATTAAATATTGGATATTCATCTTTCATTAATAATATAACCCTATTAAGAAATTGTTCTTGTCTATCTTCTTTTAATATTTTTCTAATTATCTTTTTCATATTTTATCTGTTATCTATTATATCACCTCTAGAATTTTCAAAATATATTTCATTTCCATTATCATCATATTCTCTTTTTATCCAAAAACCATCAGAACGTTCAT
>WLWG01002262.1_pt1 | contig 15040 bp, 18 predicted proteins | sample 6712871 | NCBI WGS metagenome assembly WLWG01 (sample SAMN12718693, study PRJNA515312) | sponge metagenome | isolation source: marine sponge | host: Mycale hentscheli | place: New Zealand: South Island, Marlborough, Capsize Point | collected 2003-05-01
AAACGATCCTGCTGCTCTTGGCTCGGAGCCATAGACTTTTGATATTCCATCAACGCCTGATACTGCTCGTTACCCTCAAAAGGATTGGCAGGTTGAGCAGGAGTTTGTGGTGCTCTAGTTAATCCACTACGCACATTGTAGTCCCCTTCAGACTCACCGATACGCCGTGCTACACCAAACTGCACAGGTTGTGCGGCGTTATCTGGCCCTTGAGACAATGAACCCACCATAGAAGCATTGAAGACATCGCGGGCTGTTCTGATGCTAGGTTGCGCTGTCCCAATATAACGTTTTTGTAATTTCTCAAGCAAACCACCCAAACCAAACTGAGATGGATCAAATGTTGATGTCGGCTGTCGAATTGAACTTGCAAAAGGAGAAGCTGCCATTCGATACCCTTGATTTCCGTAAGACATAATCATCTCCAAAATAAACTTATTCGGGTTATATCACCCTTTTCGAATCCAATCAACTCTGCGCTCACCCATGTAAGCATCAACAACCATAATCAAAAAAATTGGTAAATCATTCGGATGCAAACCTAACCCGAACAAAAGTTCGCAAACCAAATTGCGCGAATCAGATAAAGAAACATTTTCAGGAAGCTGCTGGAGAAGATCACTAATAATCTCCTCCACACGCTCTGGCGTTAATGGCTCAGAATTTAGGCTCATAAACCACGCCTGCTTTATCCAACTCCTTAAAATACTCCAACTCTCGCGCTAAATAAGCAAGCCTCGGATCATCATTCCATTCCGCATCGTCACACTCACGCTGCAAACAACTAACCTGCGCACCCACATTCCAAAGTCGATCATCCATCATTGCCCAAACCCTCTGGCCTAAGTCGCGGCCTAACCAATTCATTCGATGCCTCCTTCGTAACATAACATGACATCATGATGTCATTGCCATACAAATCATACAAGCGATCATAAATAGGCTGCGCAATATCTTCGTTCATTACCTCCTGACAATGACGCTCACTCTCAAACCAAACACGCGCCTCCATATCATTGCCCTGCAACCCATAATCAATGATCAACACCGTGAAAAACTCAAGCATAATCAATCCCTAACTTTTCCATCCAATTCTGTAACGTCTGGTAATTCTTTAAACCAAGCAGCTTAGACGCCTCGCTCACATTCTTAGATCGGGCCAACGCACGCTCAACATAATCAACCTTGATCCTGTCAATCGCCGCGGTCACATTAAAATCATCAGGATCAACGGACACTTGTTCGGGTAATGTCGGAGGATTAGCCTGACGCCAATCCTCGTTTACCCGCAATCCATGATCAATTTCATCAATAAACCGCAACATATCACTCTCGGTAACAATGCCGTTCAACCTATCCCGAACATAATGCATGCACATCGTATCATCTACCATCACCAACGCTCCCCAAATACCTTGCGAAATACCTCGTCAAGCATCTTATCCATATCCTTCTCACTCATTAACAATCTCCTGCACTTGCTCAACGCTCACATCAAAAACCTTTGCAACCGTTCGAAAGCTCAACTTAGCCTTCTGAACACAACGCTTGATCCAGTAATCACGATCTGAGTTTTCTACCCTCTCATCACGCTCCTTTTCATCGCGGGTTCTAAAGTCAATGCTCCTAGCGTGCGGAGGAAAACGAACGTGACTGTCAGGCCAATGCTTTAAAATAAACTCATCAACCTCCCTCTGCGTACCTACACCCCAACCAAAATTGCAAGAATAACGCTTCTCACGGTAGTTAATAACGTCAAAGTATAAATCCCTATGCTCCTTGATGTTTAAATCAAAATCCTCGCAAATAGGAGAAGATAAATAGCCTGCGTCTCTTAGCCATTTATCAGAGTTTCCAATCCTAGAACGAAACGAATAATCCAAGCAATTAACCGCTCTGTTCGATAAATTTAATCTCCAATCAATCATCATCAACCTCCAACTCTCCATAGCCCGAACAAGATTCACAATCATCCATCACCGTATCAATGTAACCAATATCACGGTGAAACCCATGAGGTCGGGGGAGGTCATACTCAACCCGCCCCTCCCCATCACAATCGGGGCAAACAACTACGCCCATGACATCACAACCCCAACCAATACCGCGCCAAGCGTAAAGCCCAACGCCGTCCACTTAATGCGGTTGAACTCCGCGTCAGGAACATCCAACAACTCAACCAACTGCTGCTCAGGTGTTAGCTTTGGCTTCGGACCACTCGGCCCAGCCTGCCCTAACTGTCTGCGCATGTTGTGCAGCTTAACATTCAAAGCCGTGGGATCACGGCCCAACTTCGCCGCAATATCAATCGGGCTAATGCCCTTGCTCGTCATGTTTAAAATCATGTTAACTTCTTCAATTGTATAGCGTTTCATAATAACTCCTCTAAATGCTAGACATATCCCATCTTATCCCAGATAAAATAATTTGTCAATAAGAAAATTTATGTCGGGGAAACAAAAAAAGCCCCCGACGCTAAAAGGACATGCATCGGGGGCGAGTCTAGTATTGAGGCAGAAAGGACCAGACATGCATCCTTTCTGTTCCTAATCTATAGCATGGGAATATTTGGGACGCAACAGAAAAATGCAGAGTTAGTGCAAAAAAAACTGGTCGAGTTATGCGCCTACATAACCCCGTCAAATGTTCGGGTTATCTCAGCAGCACAAAAAAAACCCGCGAAAAACCGCAGGTAAATCGTGAGCCTTTTTGCGTCATACTCAGGACGCGAGAAAAAACCTATTCGGTTTCGTACTTCTCTTGTTGGTAATCACTCCACAAGGCGAACAACTTCTTAAAAGCCTCTTTCGCCTCTTCGTCATTATCGCAATACGGACGCAAAATATCAAGCGCCTCGTTCGGAATTTCACTGTCTTTTAAATCATCAGCCATCACATCCACCCCATTGATACAGATAAAATCCAAAGTAAAACCAGAGCAACAGAAGCCGCTCCGATTAACCAATCCTGCCAATCTCCCCAGTCCATCACGCTGCAAGCTCCGCATCTTTTGCCGCCGCTCGTAAATACCAATCATCAAGACCGAAATCACGATAACCCTCGGCAATCATGTCATAATAGTATTTGCTCGGCTGGCCCAAATCACCCTTGTTGCCGTTCATGTCATAAATCAACCAGTCGTTATTGATCTTGCGCCGATCATATAAAGTCGGGTAACCCTCCAACTTGTCCAACGCACGCAAGCAATCATGCGTAATTTCCCACGCAACGACAGGTAAAACCATGTCAATATCATGCCGAAAATCAGCAACACCGCGGAAAACCAAGCGGTGATCAGGTAAGTAAAAACCGCCCATCGGCTTGGCCTTCGGGCATCTCGCCGCCATAGCAGCGCGGTTCGTATTCATTCCATATGCTAGATAATACATATCTTCTCCTTTTGTTCGGTTTAAGAATGGGGGCCGAAACCCCCAAACCTTATGCAACTTTGCGCCACTCTTGTTCGGCTTCCTTGACATAATCATCAATCAGATCAAGCGCGTCATCAACTAACGCATCTGTGAAAAGCCACAGAAAATGCTTGTAATCTGGATAAGGCGGTTGAAAACCCTCCGTGACATCAATGCCCTTGAAATGATCAACAATGCACTTCTGAGCATAACCGCTCGAACACTGCGCATCATGCGCCGTAAAACGAACAAATTGACCAATAGTCCAACTGTGCAACCGCTTGCGCCAACCTTTCTCACCACCGTCAATAATCGCCTTCAAATCTGCGATATTTGAGCGGTAATGATGCTCGCCCAAATAAGAGCCATCTAACCAGCAACGAAACATGCGCCGCGTAATGTGGTTGCTGTCCATCAAGTCGCCGTTAAGATCGCGGATGATGCGGGTTTTGATTTCTGCGTGTGCCATAGCTTTTTTCCTTTCATACTAGACAGGACCATATATACCCACACCATATGCGCATGTCAACATATAAAGATAAGTTTTTTTATCTTTTTTTGGGCCATTGATTTTAAACGATAATTTACGGTAAACGATTTCACAGTATTTTTTACCGTTTACCGTAATACTGTAAATTTACCAACAAAATCAACGGTTTAAGGTTTTACAGTATTTACGGTCAATTTGCGAATTTACCGTAAATTATTGTTCAAAATCAACAGGTTATTTACGGTAAAACCCCTGCCCCCTATAGGGGGGGATATACAAATCCCCCAACTATTACTTTTAACGCGCCGCGTACTGTTCTTTTTAGGTGTGGGATCTCTTGGGTGCTTTTGGGCTTGCGCCGTAGCCCCAGCAGCGGTATTCTCAAAGCACGATAAATTATTCGGGTTGCACAGCAGATGCCTAAAGTCGGTGAACAAATAGCCAAAGGGGAAAAACGACTCACCCCACCGCAGCAGAAGTTTCTGGATAACTACATCCACAAAGACATGACGCAAACCGCAGCAGCACGAGCAGCAGGATACAAAAACCCAAACGTATCAGCCGTGCAGCTTCTCAATCACCCGCGAGTCAAAGAACGCATGGAAGAAATGCGGCAGGAACTCGAAAGCAAATACGGAGTGTCTGTCACCAAATCTGTTCGGGATATGCAACGCCTCAGAGATGAAGCATGGCAGGCAGGGAACTTCGGTGCAGCAATCAAAGCAGAGGAACTACGCCTAAAGGTAACGGGCCTCATGGTAGCTCGTAGCCATGTAACACATGAACACGTCGATAACCTCAGCAGAGAACAAATCGTCGAACAACTCCAAGAATTTATGGATCGTGCTAAAAATAGAATGATCGACGTAACACCAACAGAAAATCCCACAGAATCCGAACAAATCCCTATAACGGATTGTAGCGGCGAAGCCGCGGAATAGCGGGAACGCACCGTGCGGGGGTCGGGGCGGGGCCGTACAGCCCCAGAATCGGGCCTTCAGGTGGGGTTGTGTCGGGTTTCGGGTTCGGGGTGCTGAAAATTGTTCGGGTTACTCATCGGGCCTCTCAGCGCCTCTCAGCATATACACGCATTTTCGCACGAAGTCGGGCCGGGGACAACTCTCCGGGGCAATAACCCGACAAATTGTTCGGGTTCGGGTTCCGGGGAGGATCGCCGGGGTCGGGTCCGGGCTTCGGGTTGCCGGGGTATATAACCCGAACAATTGTTCGTTACCGAACCGTTACCGGGCCGTTACCCGGAGCGTTACCAAACCGTTACCCCCGGCAGTAAATTACCTCCCGGCAGCATAACCCGAACAATTGTTCGACTTGTACCGGGAGCGCCCGGAAACGTCCCGGTTTAATCCCGGTAAACTTTTTTTATTTTTCTTGTTGACATCCCTGACCAGGTGGGATATTGTGGGATTGTCTAGTATAGAGGAGAAGTAAAATGAAACACTGGGAAGTAGAGCACAACGGCGAGTATCTTCGCATTGAATGGAACGAGGCCGCAACATTTAACTTGCAGACTCCAGTAGGTGGGCAGTGGGTAGATTACCATTGTTTCACTTGTTACGGAATCGACAGCGAGCAAGGGGCACTTGAGCACGCAATGGAAGTATTAGAGGAAGCAGCATAATGGAAACGATCACAATGGAGTTGCCCGATCACTGGGCAACCGCACTTTTCTACGATGACACGAGCGGGTTTGAGTATGAAGATGACAAGCAGTTTCAAGACTTTTGCGCTTGGATGCTTTTATATTACGGCACGAGCGAACCAGTAGATAAAGAAGAAGAAGGACACTTCGCAACGTATCACGATGCAAAAAGGTTCGGTGTTCTTGCTTGCAACGTCAGCACTTACACCTTTTTAGTCGGTAACGGCAACCCAAAGACTAGCGCAATGACAACACTGGCGCACACAATGAAATAAACAATCGGGCTTTCGGGTTCGGTATCGGGGTTCGGGCTTTCGGGTTCGGGCCTTTTTTTTATGCCGAATCCCCAATACCCCCCCTATTTCCCCCCTACACACATAAAACACCGAAATAACCCGAACAATTGTTCGGCTTAGGCCAAAAATAGGCCAGAAAAAATCGTATAAGTCATTGATTTTAAACGACTTTCTGGGTCGCTTTTTTCTTGTATCATATGGGAATATATGGGAATATAGGGCAAGGGCAAGGACATGCCCCCAAATCACGCTGCACCGCAGCATAATCTAGTAAGAGGAAAAACAAATGATACACGCAATAGGCAACGAATGGGAAATGGCTTTCAACCGTCACGTTTCACGCGAGACAATAAACAGCGCGCTGCGCATGGCCTGTGGAACTGGTACCGTTAAAGTTGTATCCGATCCAAGCATCCCACAGAACGAGGGCAATCATTCCACATGGGAGCTTGTCTTTACACCAATGGCAGACTGCGACCGCACATGGGAAATCTACAGAGCAGCGCAACAGGTATGCGACGATCTAGGCGCATACGCTCCAAGACCCAGCGGCATCAGCTCAGCTGGACACCATGTCCACATCAGCCGCAGCGCACTTGCAGACGGCATCACAGCCGAGCAATTCACAGACGCCAGCATTGCCCACATGCAAAACAGCCGAGGATATTTGCAAGGCAGCGCATGGTTCGCCGATCCAATGGACGCAATAGCCGTCAAAGACATTGCAATTCGTTATGGCGAAAACAATATCAACCGCTTTCTACCGCGCAGCAGACGCGACGCATACTATTGCAAGCCCATGTCATCACGCACAATTTCACAATTGAAAGCATGCACTGGAGGCATCAGCGCATTGAGAGCGTGCATAGGACAAGGCAAATACCATGTCATCAATTTGACCGATGCATGCTGGAACGACAACAAGACCATTGAATTCCGACAAGGTGGATGCACTTGGAGCGCAGACAAAACCAAAGAGTGGAACCGCCTACTGCTAAACCTCGTTTACAGCACACGCAAAGACCGCGTTGAAGAGGCGAGCCAGCGCACCATCACAACGCCAGCACGCGGAAGCGAATTGTTTCGCGCCAACAGCCGATCAGCCCCGCAATATGATTTGATGCGCAACAACAACGGAGGCGCAACCACCCGCGAAATCATTGAGGCAATGGGAGGCAGTGAGGGAGACGTAAGACGCCGCGTCTCAGAATTGCGCAGCCGCTTTGCAGAACGCAACTTGCCAGAAGCAGCAATCGTGACCCACACCCAGCAGGCACAAGGGCAATCATACGGAAGCGGCACAGACCACACACGCTACGAAGTATTGACCCAATACATCACAGGCAACCAAGCACGGATGATGCCAGAAAACAGACGAGGCCCATCGACCATATTCGCTCGCATGACAGATGCAGAATACGAATACTGGCAAGACCGAGCGGAGGCATTGCGCTAACAGCGCAGACCACCACCAGCAGATCAGCCCGCCCAGCGCGGGCTTTTTTGTGTCTACAGGTACCCTAAGCAATCGGGAACTTATTCGGGATATCGGGATCAAATACACCCGCACACCCCCTTTTCGGGTACAGCCAGATCGGACTACACTACACAGTGTTCCGCACGAACGATTACCAGCGAAAACCTTTTTGCTTACCGCGGGTCCTATAGGGGGTCGGAAAAATTTTTTACAAAAAAAATCCGTTGACGGGTCCCTTATCTTCCCATACCCTACCACGCAGAGTGGAACGGGAGTTATAGATGTCTAGCAAGGGTTGGTGGGAAGATTTGGACTTGATGCGTAGGTTGTATCGTTATGACGCGGAGAGTGGTTTGATATATGCGTGTGATCGTTTAGATTGTGATTTTGAGGATCGTGGTGAGGGTAGTTCATTTATGAGTGCTTCTGGTGCTGCTGTGAAGTATAACAAGGAGTTTAGTGGTCGTTTATCGTTTAACAGGCGAGTTAGGACGAGCAGATCGACTTGTGATTATATGTGTGGTGGTGCGTCTTATAGGGGTGTTGACAAGAAGTTGTTTGCGCATCGTGTTGGTTTCTTTTTGCATCATGGATATTATCCTATTTTTCCAAATTCTGTGGATCATATTAACAGGGATGGTTGTGATAATAGGATTGTGAATTTGCGAGAGGTTACGCCTCGTGAGCAGTCTGCGAATACTGGTTTGAGCAGGGCGAATACGTCTGGTGTTAAGGGTGTGAGTTTTTTGAGGGATCGTGGGAAGTGGCGTGCGTCTGCTAATATTGATGGACGGAAGGTGAATTTGGGAACTTTTTCTGATATGAATGATGCGATTGCTGCGAGGAAGGCTGCTATGGATGCCTAGATATCGTTTAATGATTGGCAGGTATTATGATTTTGATGCTCAGACGGCTGCGGAGGTTGTACCTGTGATGCAGGATCGTGTTGGTAATTTTGGTTCTAATGAGCGTGATTTCATGCGAGATTCTGCGATTGGATTTTGCGAGTGGAATTGCGGAAATTATTATTATCATAGCCGTGAAGCGTTTGCTGGCAGTATGATTCGGAATGGATTATTAGAGGTGATTGATTAAATTTTGATAAATTGTTAGTGTTGTGTGGACAACATCGGAGATATTAGATGAATGTACGCATGATGCCGCCACAGGGTCCTATGGGTCAGCCAATGCCACAGGGTGGAGCGCCTGCTCCGATGGGTCCTCCGATGGGGGGTCCACCACCGATGCCGATGGGAGGTCCTATGCCTCAGCAGTCTTCTGGTAAGGGTCAGGGATTGGGGGCTACGTTTGGTGGCAGTGCGGCTGGTCGTGGTCAGTTTAAGCAGTTTATGAGTTCTAAGAAGCAGCAGGCTCCTTCTATGCAGGTTCCTCAGATGCCTATGGCGTCTGCGATGCCTCAGTCTCCTATGTTGCCGCCTCCTATGCCGACGAATATGGGTGCTATGAAGCCTATGGGTGCTCCTAATATGGGTGGTGGTGCTCCCCAGTTGGGTCGTCAGGCTCCTGTTGGTGGTGGTATTGGCAGTGCGCCTATGGGTGTTGCGTCTAATACGAATGCTGTTCGTGGTTTTGCGGATGGTGGTTCTGTACCTCGTCAGACGGAGATTGCGGGTCAGCCACATTATTTGGCGTATATTAACCCTGAAGAGGGTGATATTTTGAAGGGATTGGGCGGTTCTGGTATTCCGGGTCCGGGGGGTGTTCCGAGTTATATTACTTGGGATGATGTTGTGAGTTTCTTTAGCGGTGACAGTTCACCTCCTCCCGCTGCTTCTCCTAGCAATGACCGTGATGAACGTAGTAGTATTCCAGTTTATGATAATTACTATGACGCGATTGATGCTGAGGGTGTTGGTGCTACGGTTAATATTGGCGGTAACATAGTTAGTGCTGAGACGGCTGACGGTTATACTGGTGTGGGTTCGACGGCGAGTGACAGTTATGTTGATGATACGTTTGGCAGTGGTAATGTTTTCACTGAGACGACTCCGGGCGCGAGTACGGTAAATTTTGGAAATGACGACGACAATGATTACAGTTACACGGATACGTCTAGTATATCTGGCATTTCTGATGCGTCTGGTACTGATTATACGAACTACGACCCTACTGCTGGCGATGATGATGTTGATACGTCTGACGTTGATGATGTGTTTGGCAGCGGGAATATTTTCACTGAGGATACTGATGGTGCGAGCACTGTAGATTTTGGTATTGGTGATAACGCTGGCACGACTGACACTGGGATGGAGAATGAGGCTTATGGCGGTTCTCAGGAGGAGTTTTATAACGCTGGTGGCTTTGGCGGTTCTGATGATGTTGGTGATGGTGTTGGTGCTGGTCCGGGTGCCGATCCTGTTTATTTTGACATGTTTGGCGGTCAGCATTCTACTTTGGACGCTGCGAATGAGGCTGATAAGAATTATTTAGATTCTGAGCAGAGTGGGATTGATTTAATGTCCCAGTCTGATGGTCAGGCTGGTTACACTTTTGGCGGCATGGACTTTGAGGGTCCTGATTTTATGGGTCAGGATATTGATACGGGTCCGAGTCAGTATGAGATTGACGCGAGTAACAACACTGCGAAGTTGATGAATGATTACAGTGCGATTAGTGATGATTACAGCACTTTTCAGGGATTAGATTTAACGAAAGAAGATGCTAATACGATTGGTTACGCGACTGGTGGTTCTAAGGCTGGTTATTCTGCTGTGATTAATCCCTCTACGGGTGGCATTGATATTTTGACTCCGGGCAGTAAGAGTGTTGCTGGGACATTTGAGGCGAATGAGTTAGAGGATGCGTTAAATTTCTTAACTGACGGTGACATTGATTTAACGAATTTGGATGCTCCGTTAGATTTGTTGCCTGAAGCGAGTGGTGGCACTGGTCAGGTTACGTTGGACAGTGCGGGTAATATTGTTGAATACGGCACTGGTGTTGAGGAGGGTATTGATTCTATTCAGGAAACTATTGATAAGTTGAACACAGAGGGCATTAGTGGTTTTGAGGATGTTGGTGCTACTGACGATGATTTAGCGACAGATTTTAGTACGGTTTCCACTGGGCTTCCAGATGCGTCAACTGAGTTTGATGAGTTTATAACTGCTGATGGTGTTGTGACGCGAGATGAGATTGAGGCTGATTTAGCTGATGATGGCTTAACTGATTACGAACGCGCAGCGTTTGGAACTGACGCAGAGACTTTTTACGGTGATTTAGGTGATACAGAAATTGAACTTGATGTTGCTGATGGAAGTGAAGATGTTGCTGGAAGTTTTGAGAATATTTTCAATACACAGCCTGCTTCTGATATATCGAATGCTGTTATTTTTGAAAATTTAACTGGTGATAAGTTCCTTGATTTAAGCGCGAGTGATCAAGCTATGATTAATGGAGGAAACTTTACGGTTATTGAGATGTCGGATGGTCGTGTGGAGGTTGTTGATACGAATAACCCTACTCAATTGGAGTACACTTTAGACAAGAATAACATCAGTGATTATAAGGTACTTGGAACTGGGGATGTTGGTTCCAGTGATTATGTTACTTCAGATAATCTTGAAGATGATGTTGTAGTTGACGTTCCGAAAACGCGTGAGCAGAAGATTGATGATTTAGTTGCTGCTGGTGTTGATCGTACTTTAGCGGAAGCGAGTATAGATAGTTTAGAGGGTGGCGTAAATGTTGATGATGGCACATCTGCTGCTGAGTTGCGTGATACTCTTGTAGAGCAGGTTATGTCTACGCAGCCGACTGCTTCTGAGTTGTATTTGTCTGCTATGGGCAAGGTTGGCAGCGGTGTTTCTGACTTTAGCCCCGAAGAGCAGCGTGCGTTGTATGGTGCTCGTGGTCAGGTTCCTAATGCTGCTGAGACTGCGTATTTGCAGAGTTTATTGAGAGATGTGAAGCACACTTCTGATAGCACGGTACTGGATGAGCGAGAGTATATTACGTCTGATGGTGATGTTATTGCCAATCCAAACTATATGAAGCCTATGTATAAGGCTGGTGATTCGGTTGTTAAACAAACGCTAGGTGAGACTGTAGAAGACTTTTTTGTTAAGGCGTTTGATATTTTCGTTAATCCTCTGACTATTTTTGGGGATGATTACACGCTTGAGGGCGCGAATGCGCGGAATGTTCAGGCTCAGTTGGACGCGTATAAGAACGGTGGTACGTTTGTTTACGGGGAAGATGGGGCGACTGTTGTTGGTGTAGCGCAGCCTAACTTTGACGCGAGTGGTGATGGTAACAAGGACACTGTTGTTTTGATAAATGACGATGGTGAGATTACTGTTTCTAGTGGTGCTGTTGCGAAGGTTGACATTGAGAACAGCAACAAGAATTCTGGTTTGGACAGTGATGTTGATGACATTGATTTGATTGACTCAGGCACCACGTTTACGAACACTGAGGACGGTGTTGTTCAGGAGTCTGCTTTTGATGACATTGTTGTTGGCGGTGATGACAGTGGTGCTGATCCATGTCCTGAAGGTTTTTATCTTGATCCAGTAACTGGGATTTGTATGCCGATGGATGATATTGGCGAGGGTGGTGATGCGTCTGGCGGTGGTATTTCGATAGGTGGTATTAACCGCGGTGGTTCTGGTTTTGATTACATTACTGGTGGTGTTCCATCTGATGCAAAGGGTTTGAAGATTAAGACGCCGAAGCAGTTTAACCGCGGTGGCATGGTAAGTCCGAACATTGATAGATTCATTCAGTCTTTAGCAAGTTAAGGTTTTAGCTATGAGCTTTATGTATGAACGAGGTCGCGGTAGTATTTACGATAACTACCCTAGTTCGAAGCCAAAATCGAAGCCTACTGAGGTTCCGAAAGAGGATGAGGAGAGGGGGTTTTTTGAGTCTATAGGTGATTTTTTCAGTAGTTTTGGTGGCGATGATTCTCCTGCGCCTGTTTCTGGTGGGCGTGGAAATGTGGTTGAGTCTCCGACTGAGCGGCGGGATTATTTTGAGGATACGGCACTTTCTCAAGCGATGGCTCCTTCAATGGGTTACAATCAAAATTCTGTAGCGGAGATACCTCAGCAGGATCAGGAGCAAGGTTTTGATTATAGTGGGGATGTAGATAGATATAGTATTCCTGTAGGTGAATATATACCACCGGGTCTTAGGCCAGCGGCTAACGCTATGGGTTTGAATGACTTATCTAATCTTAATCCTATAACTGGTTTTATGCGTGATCGTGATGCTATGGCTCGCGGTGATTATGGCGATGCGGCTATTGGTACAGCGGCGAATGTTTTAACGTTGGGTGTTGGTAAGGCATTGGGGCAGCCGATTAAGAATTCTCTTGGTAATCTTATGGGATTTGATTTTGGCGACCCTAAAAACTCTAATATTGCGAAAGATTCTGATCCTTTAACCCTTTATCATGGTTCTGCATATGAGTTCATGCCGTCAGTAGAGGTTAAGCTCCCTGATGGTAGTGTTCAAAGGATGGACGATAATTTGTTTGATATGGTTTCCCCGACTGGTATGACTAATTTCAGAGAAGGTATGGATGTTTCAGAGGCTCCATTTTCTTCAGTGTTTGAGCAGATGGGTTATCCTGAAGGGACAACAATAAATCGCGTTGATCCATATGGCAGGTTTAGAACGAATATGATTGGAACGGGTGAGGGTGGTTATCAGCCCGGTTCGGATCAGGCACTAAATGCTTCTGGTGGTGCGGTTTATGGCAAGGGAACGTATCTTGCGGAGCGTCCAAATGTTGCTCAAAGCTATCGTTATAGCAATACTAATAATGATTATGAGATGCCTTATGAGGATTCCTTTAGCATGGGAATTGGTCAAAAGACTGTTGAGAATGCTCAAAAGGCTTTGAGTGAAAAGTACGGTAGTATGGATGAGGCTAGGGAGGTATTTAATCGCGGTGATGACCCTTACATGGGTGATATTAATGAAGACATGTCGTTTAATTATACACCTAATGCCCAAATAGAATCAAAGTTTGAGGCTGACACGATAAGATTTGCGAATGATCTTGTTAAAGACCCTGAGCTTAATATGTTAATTCCTGATTTTGCGAATCAAGCTGGAGATTATTATGGACCTCGTAGTAATCCTAAAATGGATGTAGATGTTACGATATCAAATGCTAGATTTATTATAGCTAATGAAATTGGTGAGCTTGAAAACACGATTGATCCAGAGGCTATGTTTTTAAATAAAAGTATTGATGAATACAGTGATCCTGTAAAATATGTAATGGCAGATCAAGCTGGTATATCTGAGCAAGAGATTAACAATAAACTTGCTAGATTAAAATCTTTAAAGAAAAAGCAAAAAGACGTTGAGGGTGATTTTTTAGCGATAGAGGAAGATAAATCGAATGCTCTTTACGAAAATGCTGATTTTCAAAGAATAATGGATTACGAGCCGGGTGATGTTCCCGGTAATTTGTATATTTCACAGATGCAGACTTCAGATTTGGGCCGCTCTTTAGAGCATGATGATCCAATAGATGTTGGCACTTTAAATGACATGGTTGATATTTTTGGGAAAGATACTGTTGAAAATATGCTTGCTGATGGTGGCTTTCCATTAACGATTGGAAATATTGGTCAGGAGGGTTTAGTTGAGCTTCCTGATAATCCAGCGGGTCTTAAATATGCTCTTCCTGATTTTGGCGGTATGACTGATGCGTTTGGAGAATTTCGTCCTAATAAGGTTCCTACTGAAAAGGTTTTCATTCCTAAAACTCAAAGTGATATGAATAAATTATCTGACGCTGGTTATTCTCATGTTAAATTTGCAGATGGACCTTCTAGGGGTTCTGCAAACCCCAACAATCAAACGTACAATTATGTAATGTTTGGTGATGATGTTATGCCAAAGATTTTGGATCGAAAAAATGAGGGCGGTTTAGTTGGTATGGGACTTGGTTCTTTATGAATGATTTAAGCGACTACACAAAGTACCTCACTGATGAGGAACTAGCTAAGGTTGCTCCTATGCTGGAGCGTTTAAAGACGCTTGATGATAGGAATGAGAAGCATGATAACTTTATGAATTTTGTAAAGCATGTTTGGCCTCAGTTTATTGAGGGTCGGCATCACAAGATTTATGCTCAGAAGTTGCAGGACGTTGCTGACGGTAAGTTAAAGCGTTTGATTATCAATATGCCTCCGCGTCATACGAAGTCAGAGTTTGCGAGTTATTTGTTTCCGACTTGGTTGATGGGTAGGCGTCCTGATTTAAAGATTATTCAGGCGACACACACGGCTGAGTTGGCTGTTGGATTTGGTCGAAAGATCAAGAATTTGATTGAGAGTGAGGATTTTAAGGATGTTTTCCCGAATGTTAGCTTGGCTACAGATGCTAAGGCGAGTGGTCGTTGGAGTACCAATGGCGGTGGTGAATATTATGCGGTTGGTGTGGGCGGCGCTTTGGCGGGTCGCGGCGCGGATTTGGCAATTATTGATGACCCTGTTTCGGAGCAAGACGCGTTAAGTGTTACTGCTTTAGATAACATTTACGAGTGGTACACTTCTGGTCCGAGGCAGCGTTTACAGCCCGGTGGTTCGATTATTATTGTTATGACGCGTTGGAGTATTCGTGATTTAACTGCGAAGGTTTTGAGTAAGCAGAGTGAGAAGGGCGCTGATAAGTGGGAGATTGTTGAGTTTCCTGCGATTATGCCGTCTGGTGATCCTTTGTG
>WLWG01002263.1_pt1 | contig 15030 bp, 24 predicted proteins | sample 6712871 | NCBI WGS metagenome assembly WLWG01 (sample SAMN12718693, study PRJNA515312) | sponge metagenome | isolation source: marine sponge | host: Mycale hentscheli | place: New Zealand: South Island, Marlborough, Capsize Point | collected 2003-05-01
GAGATTGCAGCTAGCATATCATCAAAATCTAAAGCAGTTTGGCGATTTAAGAAAAGCATGTTTTCTTCAATAGCACCTTGTGTGTCTAGATTTTTCAAAATAGCATCAAAATCATCAAGTCCAGCAGCAGCAGTAAATCCTACTTGTACATTACCACGTGTTTGGATAGCGGCAAATAAACCTTCAGATCCAGGTAAAGTAGCTGTTGTAGCAGCGATTTGGTTATACTCACTTTCTACCATTGACATTTCTAAGTAATCTTCAAAACGCAAGCGAGTTTCAGATTCAGCTTTTAAATACCATAAGTATCCAGATGCACCATCTTCTGTAGCAACTTCAACCCATCCAATTTGAGCCATATCAGAACCAGATACAGTGTATTGGCTTCTAATGATGATTGGTGAGTTAGAAAACTGAGTTAGTTGAGGCTCTATAGAAACATATCCATTTGCAGCAGCTCCGTTAGCAGCCGTGTTAGATGCAATTGAAGTTCCTTTAGCGTAAGCAGATCCGTATACGAATACTTTAAGAGTTGGAATAGCTCCAATACCTGTTACACCAGCAACAAATCCATTAGCTATTAAATCATTACCGTTTAAACCAGCGGCTGTGAAACTACCACCAGCACCTAAAACGTTAACAGCAGTTACAATGGCTTTTACTTCAACACCATTTACTGGGTTTAAAAATACTACTGTATCATTAACAGATACAACAACGTTTTGATCAGCAGGAACTGAAATAAGGTTACCACCAGCAGCAGCAGCACCGATACCATAGCTATCATATGAAATATGCAATCTATTTTGCTCAGACCAAATTACTTGATCAGATGTCATTGGCATTTCAGCGCCAACCATTCGCAAGAATCCAGATAACGTTCTGTTTCCATAACGCTCTACTTCTTGTTCGTAAATTTCTGGTAAATACTGTTGTGCGAAAGAATCGCCACCATTACCAGGACCAGCAGCACCGCCAGCATTAAATTGTAAGTAGTTACTGCTTAGTAATTCCTGTGTTGGGGAAGGCAATAAACTACCGAATTGAGGAGTTAAACTCATAATTTTAAGTTTTTTTAGTTAAATTTTCTTGTTTTTATTTTTAGTTTTGTAGAGTCAGCACCTGAAATAGCTTTAACTTTAAGTCCACCAATAAACACATCACCTTGAGTAGTCCTAGCTTTAGTGTCACTTAGGTTTTTTGATTTGTTTACGACTTCTTTTACAGCGTCTGCTTTTCCTTGCTCATAAAAATGAGAGGCAATCTTATCTACGTTTTCAGCAGCATAAATAGCTTTGTGATAACCATTAACGTCTTTAACATTACCATTTTCGTCTAGGAACTTCCCAACGAGGTTTGTTATATTAGACTGGTTTTCTGCAACTTTATCTTTGTTTTGAATATTATACTTATATTTCTTTTCACCAACACTGATATCAAAACCTTTGAAATCATTGCTAAAAAGCTTTTTTGTATTATCTTTAAACATTTGATGCTGTTGCTCAGCTTGTTCTTGTTGCTTGTTATATCTATTGAAAAAATCCATAGCTTTTTGTTGCTCCTGAGTAACGCCCGGTCTCAACTTGATCTCGTCGTAATATTTACTCTTAGTTTCTTCTAAAAAGTTTTTGGCTTTTGCAACTTCTTCTTTAAATGCAAGTTTCTTTTTTCTTGCATCTTTTTCCTCATCCATATCTTCGTCAATAACAAAATCTTCTAATAAAAGATCTATATCGTCAGATTCTAAATAAGGTTTATTTTTTTTGTAATACTCTTTTAATAAAGTAACATCATCAATGCTAGAGTAATCAGCATTTAAACGAGTATAATCTTCTATTGTCCCGCCGGTTTCTTCCATAAAAGAAACTAGCTTTTCAATATTCTCCGGCAATGGTTTGCCTAATATTTTTTCATCTCTTATAGCCTCTTTAACTTCAGCCTCAACTTCCTTAACTTCAGCTTCAGTTACTTCTTGGATCGGAGAAAACCCTTCAGTAGTCTCGTTGGGCTCTGATATAGATTCTTCCACCTTGTCGCTATCTCCGGATGGTGTATCTCCAGATACTTTTTCTGTTTCTCCGATTTGAATGGCATCGTCTTCTTTTTTTATTACTACTTTTTTAACCTCTGGTTCTAATTCAATCAAAGGTTCTTTTGGGTTAACATTTACTTTTGTAATGTTATCTTTTGTTTCTGTTAATTTTTTAGGCGTTGTTTTCTTTTTAATTTTAAACTCACCCTCCTGTTTAACAGGTTCATTTGTTTTTACTTCTGACATAATATAATATAATTAAATAATTAAAGACTACATAAACGCTTGAGCGCCTTGTTCTTGTTGTTGTTCAAAGTTAATTGGTAAACCATCGTTTTTACGCTGACTTATCATTTCACTTTGTTGTGTTGCTTGTAATTTAGTTCTTTTATCTTTTCTATCTTCAATTGCGTTTTCTTTTTGTTGCATTGACTGTGTTTCGATTTGTCTTAACTGCATGTCATATTGATGCTGCAACTGCATTTTTTGTTGATCAAGTTTAGATTGAATTTCCATTTTTTGAATTTCCATTTGAGTTCTAGCTTGTTCATATTGAACTTTAGAACCGCTTATAGCTTCTTGTTTTTGAACTTCAGCCATAGCTGTTTTTTCAGCTGTTTCAGCTTGGGCTTGACCTTGAGCCGCTATGTTAGACTGTTGAACCTCTATATCTCTACGCTCTTTACGCTTCCGCTTAATCTTAAGCATTTGATTAGCAAGTTTGAGATTTTTTATTTGTCTAACATCTATAGCATCATCTAGCTGTATACCTCCATTTTGCAAAGCAATTTGTATATTTTGTTCTAATTTTGCCTGCTCTTCTTCGTCTGGTTCTAATTCTAAAAATATACCAAAGTCATGTAAATTTAAATTTACTAAATTTTGTAAAGTTTTAACATTAAACACAGATATAGAATTTTGAAGTGAATTAGCAGTTAAAGGAAAAGATAGTGCGTCTGCTATTTTTAAAGATATATTTTCAGCCATTCTAAGAGTTATATATAAACTAGACTGATTTATATGCTTGGTAGCGGTATTTGATGCACTAGCTGCTAATTTCTGTAATCCTACTAAAGTGTTACGATCAGGCAAACTACCGTCTCTAGCTTCGTTAAGACCCGTTACGTCACGTATCATTTGTAAGTAGTATTGATATGTGGTAATTAAACTTTGTATTTTAGCTCCACCACTACTACTTTGCAGTTCTTGAATAGGCACTTTACCTCTATTAAGCTCGCCATCTTGAGTAAGAGATCTACCTACAATAGAACCTGTTTGAAAATACATATTTAATGCTTCAGCTGGATTGTAATTTGTACCATTACCTAAGTCAACTTCAGCTAACCCATCCATATCTAAATAGACACCGTCTGGTACCATGCGAGATAATACTTGCTGTAATTTTAAATGCGTAAGCTGTATCATGTCTGCAAAACCTACGCACTTGCTAACTAAACTTTCTATTTTACCCTTGTACATTCTAGGCGCACATATAGAATAATTCATCTCTACTTTAGTAGTGTCAGCGTAGGGTCTAGACATATTTTCAGCTAATTCCCACTTAAGCATTGTATCTGTACCTAATACCTTTGCACCACTATATAAAACCTCAATAGATCTTGAAACTCTTTCAAAGTTTTCGTTTTCAGGTGGATTAAAAGTATCTGGCTTTTCAATAGCTTTCATTAAGCCTTGATCAGTTTGTTTTATCTTAAAAACTTGATCATTGTATGTTTTATAATCAAAGTATAAAACCTGTACTGTATTTTCATCATATCCACCCCAGCCGGTTATATATTGTCTATTACCTGGCATTTGTTGTATACGCTCTAGTTCTCTTTCAGATATGTTTGGAAACTCTTTTTTAAGTTCTGGTATTGTTATAGATTTTATTTCACCTACATAATATATATCTTCAAAATTAGGATCTTCCGTATATGAATAAACCATATAAGCTGGATCCACATAATCTATTGTAACACCGTTAGCAGTGTTAAAATTAGTTTTACAAGCGCCAATACCTATAGTAACTAAATCCATGTTTATTCTGCGCCTTGTAAGATTATATTTGTTTTTAGCCATAATATTAGATATAGCTTCTTCTTCAGCTATTTCTATTGATTGCTTATAACTAAGCTGCATGTGAAGTTCTAACTCTTCTTCTGATTCTGGAATTAAACTAGGATCAGGGCTTTGATACAAATCAATTCCTAAAACTTGTTTTATATTTTCTATATATTTTTTAGAAATCATATCTTCATATATTTTAGAAGCATATGATGTTCTTTTCTTTATAGACTCAGGATCTTGTGAATAAGCTTTTATTTCATAAGATTTTTGAGATATTCCATTTACAACTATATCTACAAATTTAGATAAAATAGGTACAGGCTTCCAGTCTAAATTTAAATAAGACAAATCACCGTTAATAGCTAATTCATCTTTATATTTTTGTACAGATTGCTCTCCTCTGGCATATAATCTCAAGGAGTGAAAGTTGTTCCAGTTTGTTAAATATCTGTTACCGTTAGTTCTACCAGATCTAAACCACTCATATTCAATAGCCATAGCAACTTGACTGCCGTATTCTATAGTGTCTTTTTCAGCATTACTTACAACTTGGCTAGGAAACGCGCTATTTGAGTTAGTGTATATATTCATTTAACTTATTATTTTTGATGTAGCTCCTTTATTATTGTATTTTTTAATTCCAAGGTCCACAGGCTGTAGTTTAATTTTATTTACAGGTGAATACCTGTGCTTATTACAGGCCATAAGAGCTAGTCCAGAGCTTATAGAAGCATCATGTTTAGTTCTGTTGTTTATATTAAACTTAGCCCAGTCTTCTAGTGTTTTTTGGAAATACATATCACCATAGCCAGTTTCTTTCAAACCAATAAATGTTTCTATGTATGTCTCTATAGCAGACGCATGAGCTTGTTTTATATCTTCACTTGAGTTAGGTATTCCGCCTAATTCTCTTTCTGTTACAGACAATTTATTATATCTTCTATCTGGTCTATTCATTGAAAATCCTCTATAACCTCTTTTTTTAAAATAATATAAAAGCCTAGGTTTATTATTTTCAGCGAGTATAGGCATGCCATAAAAGACACAAGCCATTAATACATCTTCAAAAAATATTTCAGCTGTTTGTGGTCTAGCTATATATTCTAAAAAAAAATGATTAGTAGGCACGTCTTCCATTGAAAACTTAGTAAGACCGTGTAAAGATCCTTTTGAACCTCTTTTATCAACTGTACCTGAAATATCGTATGGATCACATCCAAATGCTCCTATAAAATCATTACCTGGATAATTGGTGCCATTTTTTTTATAACGCCTATTTTGCATATGCGTAGGTGGAACCCAACTTATTTTAAACCTTCCATTGTTATTTGGAACAAATATAACTTTAGTATCTTGCTCTCCGTTTTCCCATTGAAAAGATCCTTGTGTAATATTTAAAGAGTTTTTTAAATCTTCATTATAATCTATTTGCTCGTATATTTTAGTTAGATTAAATAAAGATTCTTTTGATTCGTCTCTAAAAGCATGTTTAGTTGTACGAGGGAATTGTCTATAAAACTCATTTAAAGCATCTTGATCTTTTTTAAGACCATCTACTTCATTGTCCCAGTACTCTATTACTCCTAAATCTATTATTTCACCCTGAGGTCCTTGTTTTGATTTTTTAGGTGTATCAAAGACAGGCAATCCATAAGAATCAATGTATCCTTCGTAATTCCACTCCATAGGTATAAACAAGCTATATAATCCAGAGCGAGTTTGTCCATTCGCATTTCTTTGAGTGACGTCTGAGTCATTGTATAGTTTTTTAAAATTATCTCCACCTTTGTCTAATGAGTTACTTGTTGAACCCATCATACATTTTCCTATAACTCTACTACCTAATCGGAGACACGTTTTCGTAACCCTCCAGTTGTTGAGGATGTTTGTCGGACGCTCCCATTTACCGCTCTCGTCGTGGACGAGTAGTTTGAGTTTCTCACCGTCGTACGAGTTGTCACCGGTATTCTTCCAGTCGATCGTGGTGTCGAGACCGTCGAGTTCTCTAAGCGTCTCGTTGTTCTCGAGCTTCTTACGGGTGTATTTCGTCGCGGGTACTCTGTACGCGAGTTCTGTCTTGGGGCGGTCCATACCGTCCTGTATTGGTTTAAAAAAGAAGGGGTAATTAACCGATATTGGTACCACCTTGTCCGTAAACATCTTCTTCGCATCAGGTCCACTTTTTGATAAAATGCCAAATCTAGAGTCGCTTGATATGGTTGCCATATTAACGCACTCCCCGGACGCCATAAATGAGAATCCAGATCGTCTATTTTTAAGGTAGCACATTCCATATGACCTATGATCGGCTTTACAAGCTTCCCAGAATATGTAAAATAATCTGTTTGATTCCCTAAAATCTGGTTGCCCAACATCAATTTTGGACCACTGCAAGTACATATAGTGAGTACCAGTAAGGTAAGTAGCCACATTCTTATTATAGAACCAAAAGCCTTCTTCCCTGCGGACGAACTCATTATCGATGTAATCATACCATTTTTCTTTAAAGTCTAGTGGATATTGTTCCCAATCAAACACAGACTTTATTTTTTTCAATACTTTAGGATATTCTGTGTATTCCCACTTATTGGTTTCAAACTTATGTAGATTTTTAGCTTTAGGTAAAGCTATTTTTAAGTTTTGTATTTCGTATATATCACCTATTGTACCGTCTTTACTTATTATAACAATATCGTGTTCTTTGTTATAACCGTACTCCCATTTTTTATAACGGTTCATGCGTTTTAAAACCTTAGGCTTTATGTGATCTTTTAAAATTTTATATAACGTTTGTTCGTACATTATTTCTTAGATCTTCCTTCAGCAAAACCTTTAAAAGTTCTTTCTTCCTTAACTTCTTTAGGTTTTTCGTTTAATAAGTTTTCTTCTTCTTCAATGCGATTAAGTATTTCAAAGGCATCGAATATAGCTAGCTTTTTAGTAGCTGCTGCGTTTTTGAGTCTGTCAGCTGATATATCATCATCTGAATCAACAATAGCTTCTTTAGCTACTTTGATTAACTCCTCAACTGCTCGCTGCCCAGCTTGGATTATATTCTTCTTCGTTTCCTTGGTGTTCATACTTAATTACAATATCATTAGATTTCATACAGTAAAGTCTTTTTCCTTCAACTAAAAATTCCCATTCGCCATTAGGCGTATAGCCAACTAGGTCTCCTGGGTTTATTTCTAGCGCTTCTAAGGACTTATTACCATATTTTAATATACCAACAAGCTTACGCTCTTTATTGAGCGTTAGAGAATCATTACTTTTTATAGGTGTTATAAAACATCTGTCACCAACAGTGTTCCAACCTTTTTTATTTTTATATAAATAAACCTGGTCAAGGCCACAGAAATACAAATCATTTTCAAAATAAGATCTGCTTTTCTTTTTCTTACCTTTCATGTCATAAAAGGTTCTAAATACATTTTGGTGTATAACTACTATATTACCTTTTTTAATACCGGATTTAAAAGCTAGTGGTGTTTCTACGACTTCAGCTAAACGGTTTACAAATTTCCAGTTCTCAATTTTAGTATTGATAACTACATCTTTACCTGCTATTTTAACTGTATTCTTATATTTACTACCAACAGGCTTTACAATAAAATCGTACAAGCTTTTCATCAATACTCTAAATCATACTCAACAGATACAGCCATGTTAGAATTAAATTTTTTCCATGGTAGTACCTCGTTGTTTTTCTTTATATGAATATTATAAGATCCATCAGTTTCATCAAACAAAATATAAGCTATTTCGTGGCCTCCATAAACCTGTTGTCCTACAGAGTAGTGCATGGCTTCGTTTTTGTAATCAGAACCTATACTGATTTTTCTTATAACTGAATCCATTATGCTTCTTCAGTTATTTCAGTGTATTCACCAGTTTCTAAATCAATAGATATTTTACCGTAAGCTTCCTCTAAAGTTTTCTTTTCTTTAGCTAACTTTTCGTTTACTTCTGCTACTTTATGTAGTAAAGCGTGCTTCTGCGTTTCTACAACCCCAATTTCAGACACTAAAGCATCTAACTCTTTTTTAATAGAAGTTACAGCTTCTAATTCTTCTTGTTTAATTTTTGCCATTTAATTTAATTTAATTGTTTTATAATTATATAGTTACCTAATTCTTTCCTTTTTTAGGTATTCCATACTTGCCTGACTTAGGATCCTGTCTAACCCCCGTTTTAGAATCTTCAAGTTGAGCATCTATTATAGCCTGTGTTGTTCCTTCGCTTCCAACTTCAGCTCCTTCATCTACTTCATTTACTGTGTAAAAATTACCTGCGTTTTCTTGAAAAAATTTCAATACAGAATCATACTGTTCTTTAGTATATGGGGATGGTACTCCATAAGTTTTTTTAAATTCTTCAATTAATTTACGTCTAATTAAGTCATTTAGTATAATCTGAGTTTCTTTAATATTTTCTACACCGGCTTCTTCATTAATCGCATTAATGGTAAAAAAATTAGGAGAATTAAGTTGCAGAAAAGCAAGGACATCTTTATTATTTTTTCTAGTAAATATAGGTTTTGTTATAACCGAATTACCACCTGCTACACCTATCCAGCCCATATTAGTATATTGCTACTAAATCTGAAGCAGCTGTTGCTGTTGCTGGTAAAACGTAGTCTACTATAACTGGCACGAAAGATCCATCTTGAATATTTATAAACTCTACAGCGTCTGCAGCTGTTGGAGGCCCAGGCACTGCTACTACTCTAAACACTGCATTATCATCACCACCATCTACTTTTATTAAATCTCCGTTAACATATCCAGATCCAGCCGCGTTTACAACAATAGTATTTATAACACCATTTACTTGAGTTATATCTACTGTTAAATTTCCATCTCCGTTTCCAGATACTACTGTAGTTCCTCTTCCAGTATCATTTCCATATCCTGTTCCATTAGATCCAGCGTATCCAGGTGACACAAGTTCAGTTGGTGTACTAGCGCCTGTTGTCCCAGCTATTATTACTTTTAAATTTCCTCCAGTACCTACATATATAGCTGCGCTATCTAGAAAGGTAGTTTGATTTATATTAACGTCTGGTGTTATTGGTCCTACAGCTTTTGTTGCAAAGTCTGGTTGATTTGCATATTGTCCCATAATTATTTATTACTTATTGATTTATATTTTTCAAAACCGCGTGATCCAAAATAAGCCACGTATACGGTTGTTAATAGTTGTTTTAATAATTCTATCCACTCCTGTTCTACAGTAAAAGATATCTCATGATGACTATCCACCCAAATAAAGGCTATAGCCATAAAAGATAAAAATATCAAAGCCATTGGCCTAGTGTTTTTACTAAGCCAAGAGTCTGATGTCATGTCGCTTTCCCAGCGCTTTGTTATTTGAATATCTGCTTCAGCTGTAGCCTTTTCAATTATGATTTGAATATCTTTCTTAATCTGAAGTTTTTCTTCTTTAGTTGTAGTAAGTTTGTCTATAGCATCTCCAACGTCTTTTATAACGTTACCGCTAAGCCAATCCCAAATTTTTTTCATTTATATTTTAATTAATTTAACTTGTCCAGTAAAATCACCAAAAAAATCACAATAAAGTTCGTCTTTTAAAAAATAATATTTTATTAAAACTTCATATCCATTTCTTGGATTATATAATTTCGTAGTGAACCCGTAGTCGTTTTGACTAATTATTTCTTCTTCAATAAAATAATCTTCTTTAAAACTAAAATTAAAAACTTTTAATACCCCGTATTCACTAGCTATAATTGTAGTTGTATACGTAGAGTTTTTACTAGTCCACTTGCCTTCAAACTGTTCTTGTGCTTGTGTTGATAAAACAGTAAAAATCAACGTTAAAGTTATAAATAATTTTTTCATAATATTAGATTTAATTTAATTGTATACTAATATTATTACATAAGTTTATAAATTTTTAAATGTCATTATTACTATTGCCAGATCTTGGATCAATATTCTCTTCTTCACCAAAAGAGGTTAATCCTATGTCTATAGGTCTTAATTTAAACCTGTCTGGGTCTGTATCTACACCATATCTAAAAAAATCTCGATAATACTCAGCAGCATCTTGAGCATCTACAGCTTCTTTTCTAGCTTCATTATACTCATCTATCATGTAAGCGTTTTGATAAGCAGGATCATTATATACATAATTACCACTTCTAGGATCACGTATAGGGCCACGTCTAAGTGACCAAGGATTATTTTTATCCCTAGTAGCTGCTTGAGCATCAAATATAGCTTTGCTCATAGCCTCTTCACTTCCAGAACTTGTTTCACTTTGCACGCTTTCTATAAGAGCTTTAGATAAATTTTTTCCTATGTTAGAAGAAATTTTAGCGGCCTTTTCTAAGCCTTTTAAATATTCTGGGTTACCATAAACACCATGTCTAGCTCTTTGCTGCTGTTTTTCATTTCTATCTCTGCTTATGCTGTTTAACCTGCCTCTACCTACGCCTTCTTCTTTAAAGCTATCCCGTTCAGGATTTATTAAAAATCTAGAACTTAAATAAGGATATTTTCTATTGTCTCCTGTTTTAGTAAAAGAGTTTTCCATTGCGTTTTCTGACAAAGACGCACTAAAAGCATCGCTACCTCTAGGTCTAAACTTATCTTTTAATTCTTCTTCTGTAATATTATTCATCATTCTTTTGAATGAGAATTTATCAAAATGATTTTTATTATGTGGCATGGTTATGTGTTTTTATAAGCCTCGTCTTCCCAAGGTAAGTTTTTAGCGCCTTCGTTCATTTTGCTTCTTGGATATGTTTTACCTTTCCAATAAACGTTTTTATCATCGTAATTTAAATCACCACGCTTCATTTGGTCTATATGTACCATTTCGTGATCTATAACTTCTTGAGTTTTTGAAGGGTCTACATCTTTGTTTATAATAATTGTACCATTGTTATTGGCTTTACCCATAACCCCGTCTTCCATATCTACGTGATATATTGGAGTGTTGTCTATTGTATACGGAGGATTATTAAGTTTAAAAGCCATAGTTAATTTTTATAAGGAAACATCTTATTTAATGCTCCCTTTCTAGCAGCGCAGCCGCAAGGGATGTTTAGTCCCTTGCTAACTGTGTCTACCATTTTTTTAATACCAGTAGCTTTAGTAAACTTTTCTACACTGTCTCCTAAACCTGTTGATTTCATAATTATACTGGTATACTTCCTCTAGTAAGAACTAAAGCGCCTACGGTATAATCTCCGGGGCCTACTTCTATAACTCTACCTCCTGGATTAGATGTTAAAGCTTTATTTATTGCTTTTAGTAGATTAGCTCCTTTACCAGTGCCCGCTTCTAGCGTATAATATGGTGAGAATTCGTCGTTATTGACATCATAGCTCGTCTCTGCTAACATTATAATCACTGAGTTTGCTCCATTTTCTAAAACAATATCAATTGAATCTGCATTCAATATTAAAGAGTCTGTTAATTTTATAAATTGTGCCATTTTTTTTTATTTTTTATATTAATTTCCTGTTTGAATTGATACATTTCCTACGGTGTAATCTCCCGCTGGCACTTGTAGTAATCTACCTCCTGGATTTGAAACTAAAGCGTTATTCATAGCTAAAGCTAAATTAGCTCCTTTGCCTGTTCCAGCAGCTATTACAATTACTGGAGTAAAATCTAATCCATTTGGCAATAAAGTAGCCGTAGTTGTTACTTCTGCAGCATTAGCAATAGATGTAACTTGTACGATATTATCAGCGTTTAAAACAACTGAATCTGTTAATTTTAGTCTTGTTGACATATTTTTTGAGTTTATGTTATTGTTTATGTTTGGCTGGGTTTTACAGATCCCTACTGTTTTACATGCTTTTAGCTATAGCTTTTCCAGCTTCAACTGTAGCTTTAACTTTTTTTCTTTTTTCAGATCTTTCTTTTGCTTCGTCTATTTTTTTCTGTCTACCATATGCGTGAGAATGCATGAAATAATCTCCATGACCCACTTCTCTCTTGTGCTTAGCGCCATATCCAGAACCTTCGTGCTTAGCTGGTGAATCATGTCCCATTTCAGCTGGACTGTGTCCCATGTGCAATGCAGACTTTGAGTGTTTTGACATCCATGATCCTCCGCTAGCGTGTTTAGCCACTGGATTATCATGCATTAAGTTATATTTTTCTTGTTTTGCAGATTCCATTTTTAAAGGTCCACAATGTCCTTCAAGTGGGCTATGACCCATTTCTGCAGGTGATTTTTTTCCGTAAGGCATAATATTAATTTTTAAGTTTAACTGTGATGTTTTTTGTCATATTTCATATCGCCTGCTAATTTTGAAATATGTTTCTCGTCAGCAGTCATTTTTTCGTCGCTATGCCCGTGATGATCATCATATAATACATCACGCTTTAAATAATCTATATGAGCCGCGTCGTCTCGCTCAGTAGCTTTATAATTTTCTTTTGTTACCTTAGTATGTGCGTGATCCATTGACCACTTAGCGTTACCAGTATATTTTCCGTAGTGTCCTTTGTGCATTGCCATATTTTCTAGTTAAATCCGTAATAAGTTCTATAATCTAAAACTGCTTCTTTTTTTGCTTTTGGAGGCAAAGCATTCCAATCGTCCTCTGTATTGCCTTCACTTAAAAAGTTTTGTTTGGTTATTTCAGTTTTTTCTGCTGCTGTAAGCTTGTCAGTTGATCTTTTGTTTTTAGCGCGTTGTTTTAGTAGATCTTGTGCAGCCTGTGCTTTTTTATCAAGCTTTGTAGCTTGTTGCTGTAATTTAGAAGCTCTAGTATTAATTTCACCTGTAATTTTATCAAAGTAAACTGCATTTCCTTCTGGATCAGTAACACCTTCTTTTTTCTCTAGATTTTTTCCTTTAACTAAATTGTCAAATTTTTCTTGTTTTCTAGCTTTTCTTTTTTGAGCTCTTTCTAATTGAGTCTGTGGATCATTTTCTCCCGCCATAATTGATATAGCAGCACCAGCTATTCTGTCTTGTAATTGTTGAAAATCTTGTCTATTTGAAACATAAGCTTGACCGCCGGCGCCAGAGGTATAAGCTCCATGTAAAGGTGAATTAGAATCAGAGTCTGGTCTATCGTGTGAAGCAGATACTCTAGCGTCTTCACCATATTTAGATCCTTTTCTTTTTGAACCTTTTTTAAAGCCTAAATCTTTAATAAAATTTTTATTTTCTATTTTTTTAGCCTTGTCTAATAGCTTTAAAACTTTCATATCAGAATAGTCATAGTCGCCGGTCTCGCCTGATCTTTCTGATCTGCGTTGAGCTCTTTTTCTTAATCTTCCAACTCTGTCTCCTGCTATTTGTTTTACAGGTGAAGCTTTCATAAATCCGTCTCTAAACTGTGTCATAACTTATTTTCTTGAACAACCAAAGTTTTTAGCGTAATTAGCCATTTTAACGACTTCATCACTATATTTATCTTTACTTTTCATTACAGCGCTAGCTGCAGAACATGCGTCTTTAAAACCGTTCTTTTTAGCCCAAGCCGTAAATTTACCTTTATTCTCTTCCTTTATTTCAGGAAATTCTTGTTTTTTTAAAAATGGAGAACTATACATTTTTATAAACTTTAGCTTTATTGCTAATTGGTCCGGCTGTGTATTTGCATGGAAACTTTAATACTTCCATACCTGTAATTCCAGAGCTAGAACCCACAGCGTGAGGTCTTCCAGATTGATCTAGTGGTCCGTCCCATATCGCGTTTTCACCTACAACTCCGTGTACGTTTTTAGACGCCATTGTTTTATTATAATTTGGATCTGTTTTATGCATCATTTTTTTATTTTTATATTTCTCTATCGTATGTTCCAGGTATTTCGTTTCCTACAATACTAGTTAAAACTCCTCCTAATTGTCCTAAAGCGTTAGGATTATTGGGCATTGGTCTAGGCTCTGCCATCATTTGCTCTTCTGGAGCTTGTGACATAGGTTGACTGACAGCATCGTTTCCTTCTAAAGAACCTAATCTTTGTTCTAGACTTTTTAATCTAGCTCTTATGCCTCCGCTTTTTCCTCTACCACTAAAAACTCCATCCGCAACACCACGACCGCTTACTGCGCCTGCGATATTTCCTAAAAATTTATTTGGACTATTACTCATCTGTTTTTATCTTTATTTACATTATAAATAGCTTTTGTCATAACTTTATCAGTGTATGTCTCGCCATTAATTATTTTATTTCGTCTACCTGTATTTATATCTTCTTCACCAAGCATTATCCTGTATATTCTACTTATAAGTTGCTTGCCTTTAAAAGACACTTTATATATGTGATATTTCTGAGTGGTCCTGTTTCTATGTCTCCAAACTTTAATCCAGTCCTGTTTCAATAGTCTATTCCATCTGCGGTTATCCCAACTATAAGAATAGACCCCCATCTCAAAGTCTTTCTTAGTGAAAAACTCCATACAATCAAGGTATATAAGAAGTTCTAGATCTGCATCGTTTAAATCATTATTACGGCAGGCCCATTTTCTTATAATGCGGTAGTGTTTCAAGAGGTTTAGCTCTCTAATGTCACTAGCGTCTAATCTCATAATACAACGACTATGTCACCTGATTTTATAACGTGATAAGATTCTTTATCAACTTCTATTTTGTGGCCAGCGTGACGATCAAAGTATATTACATCGTTTGGTTTAACACCTGCTACTTCGTCTCCTGCAGAAACTACTGTAGCCTGAACATAACGTATATCGTCTCTTTGGCTTTCAGCAAGTAAAAGACCACCAGTTGTTTTAGTAGTACCTTCTTTTGCTTTATTTATTATTAAGTTTCTACCTATTGCTTTCATCAATTCTTAAATTATTAATTACACAATCAGTAGATAATATTGTTGTTGCTACAGAAGCTGCATTTTGAAGAGCGCTCTTGGTGACTAGTAGTGGATCTATAATACCCGACTTAATCATATTTACCATTTTTCCTGTAACCACAT
>WLWG01002264.1_pt1 | contig 15029 bp, 7 predicted proteins | sample 6712871 | NCBI WGS metagenome assembly WLWG01 (sample SAMN12718693, study PRJNA515312) | sponge metagenome | isolation source: marine sponge | host: Mycale hentscheli | place: New Zealand: South Island, Marlborough, Capsize Point | collected 2003-05-01
TTACTCGTGCTTTCTCGGTTTTTCTACAACAAGTAAACAACCCCGGTCCGTGGCAGGCGTCAGCGTTGACGTTGCCAAACTTACAGACCGACAACTATAACCTTCCTCTTGGTGGTATTTTTCAGTATGGCGATGAATTGCGCATAACTGTAGCTAACAAGCCGTACTTGAGAGGATCACAAGCAGCGGGGGCCGTGGGTAACGTCACGGTGACAACATAATGAGTGATGGAACAATAATTAACATGCCGGATGGCAGCCAGTGGAAACCTTCCACTAGCACAGACATGGTACATTGTGCTAACTGTACTAATAAGGTTGATACACCGGAGGAAATAGCGTCATATCCGAGCGGGAATTGCCCTGAATGTGGTTCTTCATGGACTGGAGGAGAGAACCGAAGTACAATAATACAGGTAACCATGCCTGAAAGCATTACTGGTGGAGCGGGATAATGGCAAAAGAAGCATTAAAGGTTGAAGAAACCGAAGAATTAGAAGAACTGGAAGTCCCGACCGGTGGTATTGGCGATTTTGTCATGGAAGATGACGAACTCGAAGAAGTTTACGGAGATGATTCCGAAGTCGATGCTAAAGAAGAGTTTGGTGACAACGGTATAGCACAATTTCCGGCGCTTGCAGAGCGCATGGCGAAGTATGGTCGAAACGAAGACAACATGCTGGCCCACGTTGCAGAGGGTGAATTAGTCATCCCAGCACAATTCCTCGAAGACGAGGTAATGAAGCAACGTATTTACGATATTCTTACAGAAGCTGGGGTTGAAGACCCTGAAGCTTATGTTGTTGGCGCAGAAGCTAACGATCTTAACCCTACGACAGGCCTACCTGAATTCTTTTTGAAGAAACTATTCAAAGGAATTGGTAAGGCTATTAAGAAAGTGGTTAAGGCGGTTGTTAAAATCGTCAAGAAAGTCGCTCCTATTATCTTACCTATTGCACTGGCGTTCACGCCTCTCGGACCTATTTACGGTGCGGCACTTGGTTCAGGTATTGGAACACTTATAAACGGCGGTAGTATAAAAGACGCTCTCAAGTCTGCACTTATATCCGGTGCGGTAGGTGGTGTAACTGCTGGTTTCACTGGAAACACAGGCTCATTTACTGGAAACGTTAGCGAAGCCGCCTCTGGATTTACCTCTCGTGTGGGTCAAACGGTGTCTGGATTTACTGAAGGTGCTACAAGCGGAAGCTTGGGTGGTTTTAAAGAATCCTTCTTCACTGATTATGTACCAACGCCGGGAGCAGAAGTAGCTAAAGTAACGGAATCTGCGACTTCACTTGCTTCTCAACCAATCCAACAAGGCGATACTTTGAGTCAAATTGCTCAAGCAAACAACACTTCTGTTGATGCTTTGATGGCGGCTAATCCACAAATTACTGATCCAAACATGATTATTGCAGGTGAAAGCCTTAATATTCCGCCCGTAAGTGCCGGTGGTACGACGCTTTCTGAAAGTGTAGTAAAAAACGTCGGAGAAGATGTAGCTGGAGCAGCGGTAGAAGAAACCGCAGAGCGTAGTTTCTTAGAGAAAACCAGCGATTACATGTTCCGTGGTGGTCAATCACCCGAACAAATTGCACTTGCCGGAGATAAGGCGGGTCAAGCTTATCTTGATAAAATGGCAGCATCCGGTATTGCTCCCACAGAAGCCGGGCTCAAAGCAGCAACCGCTTCAGCCGGGCCCGGAATGCTAACTAAGTTTGGTCCTACAGCACTGGCGGGAACAACATTAGCGGCGGGTGCAGGTTTCTTTGATGTGCCAGAAATCGAGCAAGCTAACTTCCTAGATTACAACCCTGACGGTACACCTACTACAGGTAGAGACCTGATCGACGCTGATCCCGGTAAGTACCTTGTACACAACTTAGGTCAGTTGCAGTTAAACCAAGAAACAGGTCAATATGAACCTGTTGCTAACCAAACTGCTTTTGAAGAAGAGGATTTAGTGGGTTACAACCCGCCTGAACAAGTAGCGGCATTACCTCCACTAAGCCCACAAAATTATTTAGCAGCTAGTACCCCCGGCGGACCATTTGCACGTCCTTACGTGACAGCCGCAGAGGGTGGACCGATCTTCCCGCGTCGCACAGGCGGCATTGCACCCACTGAAGGTACTCCGGGTGAAGATAGCGTTCGAGCCATGTTGATGCCCGGTGAATTTGTAATGACTACCGATGCAGTACGTGGTTTAGGAAACGGAAATCTTAACAACGGAATCCAGAATATGTATTCAGTAATGCGTAATCTTGAGAGCCGTGGGAGGGCTACGGCGTAATGGCTGAACAATCCACACAGATAGTCCGCGAAGCACCGGAAATTGAGGCGTATAAACTAGGCCTCTTACAATCTGCAAAAGCTCTCGCTGACCAAGGACAAACTATTCCGCCCTATATGGTCGCGGAAATGTCCGGCCTACAAATCAAGGCAACTGAATTAGCAGAAGCCGGAATTGGCGGTTATCAACCTTATTTAGAAGAAGCTGGCTTTACGCTAGGTGATGCACAGACCGCCATAGGCGGTGCAATGGCCGACGCCAAACCGTTCCAAACGGAAGCGTCAGCACTGATGACCGCAGGCGCGGCTAACATTCCCGGACAGGTTAGTGCGGCACAAGAAGGTATTGCAGGAGCTATTGCTGCGGGTGGCACGGCAACGACTTCCGCACAAACTGCTTTAGATACCGCTGCAACTGGTGCTAGAACAGCCGCGGGCGGTGGTCAAACTGCTTTAGGTACTGCCGCAGCTAACATTCCCGGCGTAATTTCAGGGGCTGAATCTGCTAACACCGCGGCCAATGCGTTGGCCCTTCAAGCGGCAAACCGTTCTGCTGAAACAGGTGTTACTGATAAATTAGGTACTCAACTTGCCGCCGCTGACCAAGCTTCACGAAACTTGGCTTCTACCGTTGGGCAAGCGGGTGTACTACAAGCGGGTGCTACACAAACAGGTTTAGATGCAGCGGCTTTAGCCGCGCAACAAGCCGCTACCGCCGGACAAACAGGGCTTGGTGCGGCCACTTTAGCCGGACAACAAGCGGCTACTGCGGGTCAAGCAGGCCTAGATGCTGCTTCACAACAAGCTTTAAACGCTAGGGCACTTGCTCAACAAAGCGGCCAAGATTTAGGAACGGTAGCGGCTAACGCAAGACAACAAGCGGCTACTGGACAAACCGATTTAGGTGCTGCTGCCGGAACTGCGCAAGGACAAGCTCTTGACGCGGGCGCTGGAGCGCGGGCCGCGGCTCAACAAGCAGGTACAAGTACCGATGCCGCTATTGCAAACGCACGTCAGGCCGTTACTGGCGCGGGTGCGGGTCTTACACAAGCCGGTATTGGCGGTTTACAAGCTGCACAAGAAGCAGGCACTGCCACAAACGCAGCCATTCAAGCCGCACGAAATCAAGCGGCGGGTGGACAACAAGCTCTTGGCGCAGCCGGTTTAGCTGGCGCGGATGCTGCTGCTCAAGCAGGATTAGGAGCAAGACTGGGTGCTGCTGGAACGGCGGCAGGTTTAAGTGGAGTAAGTGGACAAGCTAGAACAGACGCACAAGCGGCTGGTGCTGGCGGAATAGGCGCTTATGAAAGAGCTATTGGCGGAATTGACGATGTTGCGACAGCGGCTAGAAATGTTGCAGGACAAGCTCGAACTGGCGGCCAAACGGCAGCGCAACAAGCTGCTCAACAGACTCAAACCGCAATTTCCGGCGCTAGGGGCATCACATCCGATGCTGCACAAGCTTTACAACAGGCTGGAGCGTTAGGAACACAAACTGCTCAATCAGGTATTGCTGGTTTAGCCGGTACTACGGGTGCATACGACCCCGCCTCTGCCGGTTCGTTTATGAATCAGTATGAAGATGCCGCGGTACAACAAGCTTTGGCGGACATTCAACGTGCGGGTAACATCCAAGCACAACAAGTTGGCGCACAAGCAGTTGGCGCTGGTGCCTTTGGCGGATCACGTCAGGCGGTGGCTGAACAAGAATTACAAAGAAACATACTGGAACAACAGGGTCGTACCGCTGCCGGTATGCGTCAACAAGGGTTTGAAAGTGCTTCACAAAGAGCGCAACAGGCCTTTGAATCACAACAAGCTAGGGCTCAACAAGCCGCACAACTTACTGGCGCACTGGGGGCTCAAGGTTCTCAGGCAGGTATGGCCGCGGCACAAGCTGCTGGTACACTAGGTTTGTCTGCGGAAGAACTTGCGGCACGAACAGCACAACAACAAGGTCAATTGGGACTATCTGCCGAGCAATTAGCAGCTACTACCGGTATGTCCGCAGAACAACTAGCTCAACAAGGTTTAACGCAAGGCGGTCAATTAGGCCTGTCCGCGTTTGGTCAGCAAGGTCAGTTGGCGCAAGGTGCCAGCCAATTAGCGTCTTCAAACTTGGCGCAAGCAGGACAATTAGGTCAATCTGCCGAGCAATTAGCTGGTCAGCTAGGTATGTCTTCTGCTCAATTGCAGGGTCAGTTAGCTGGACAAGCCGCTCAAATGGGTATTTCTACGGAGCAGTTAGCCGGTCAGTTGATTAATCAGCAGGCTCAAACAGGACTTTCAGCACAACAATTACTAGCATCGACCTCACAACAGGCCGGTCAATTGGGACTTTCCGCTGAACAATTAGCGGCGACCACGGCTCAACAACAAGCTCAAACCGGTATATCCGCAGAGCAGTTGGCCGGACAGTTGGGTATTAGTGCATCACAATTAGAAGGCCAATTAGCCGGACAAGCTGCACAGATGGGTATATCCGCTGAACAACTTGCTGGACAATTAATTAATCAGCAGGCTCAAACAGGAATGTCGGCTGAACAACTTATTACGCAATCTGGACTATCCGCCGCGCAACAGGGCGCTCAACTTGGAATGCAGGCAGCACAACTTGGTCAATCTGGAGCGCAACAAGGCGCTCAAATGGGCCTAAATGCAGCACAATTAGCACAGGCAAGCGCACAGCAGGGCGGTCAGATGGGTCTAGCGGCTCTAAATCAGGCCGGTCAGCTAGGATTAAATGCCGAACAAATGGCGTCAGCTAATGCAAACGCTTTAGCTACAACCGGTATGAACCTGCAACAGCTTGCATCACAAACAGGCGTGAGTGCCGCGCAGTTAGCGGGTCAATTAGGCCAGCAAACGGGCGCGTTAGCCATGCAGGGTGTAAACCAGCAGGCGGACATTGCCAACAGAGCGGCACAACTTGGTATTTCAGCCGAACAATTGGCGGGTCAGTTGGCCAGTCAATCTGGTCAGTTGGGTCAAGGCCAAGCACAAATGGCTATGCAGGGTTCACAAGCAGGTGGCGCTCTTGGTTTACAAGGCTCCGAACTACAAGGCCGAATGGGCGAAGGTATCGCGGGTCTTGGAACAAGTTACGGTCAGCTTGCGCTTCAGCAGGGTGAAGGACTTAGCCAACTCGGCTTACGTCAAGGTGCCTTGGGCGAACTACAGCAAAATCTGGGTCAGAAAGAAGCTGGATTTATCTTCGATGTTGGTAAGCAACAGCAAGCACAAGATCAGGCGGTTCTGGAAGCTACTCGTAAGACAGAAGTCGAGCAAATGTACGAGCCTTACCAGCGTGTAGGTTTCTTATCTGACATATATAAAGGTGCGCCGTCTAGTCAGATGGCCATATCACAAACATCTGGCGGAAGTGTATCACCGGCTCAATCAATATTGGGCTTGGGTGTAGCGGGCTTGTCGGCAGCGGCAGGTGCTAAATCAGCGGGGTTATTTTAATGAATAGAGAAGTAATGGGCAGGCAGATGTTTGCCAAAGGGGGCGCAGCTTTCCCAGACCTAAGTGGTGATGGGAACGTTACGCAAAAAGACATTTTGATTGGTCGTGGGGTTATCCCCATGCAGGACGGCGGTATGGCTCCTATGCCAATGCCCGCGGCTCCCGGACCACAAATGATGCCTCCCGGTTTACCCGCAATCGACCCAAATTCCGTTGATATTAACGAAGCTGCTCAAGGCGCTATGCAGCAAGGTATCAATCCTGCTGAATTAGAAGGAATGCTTACTCAGTATGCAGGCCAAATGCAGGACTTGGAAAACGCTGAAGATTACGAAACAGTCATTAACGGTATTCGAGGCGATACAGCACCTATTGAACAGCGTTATCAAGAATTAGCGCAAGTGGTTGGACCTGAAGATTCACAACAAACGCCCGAATCAGTTTTGACTCTGCTTCAACCTGTAATGCAGATTGCAGCGGTAGATCAAGGCATTGGAGGGTTAGCTGCCGAAGAGATGTCGGCCCCAGTAGAAGGGGCGATGGCAGAAGGTATTATGTCCACTGTTAATATGGGCGCACCAGAAGCTCCTGCACAGGTCCCCGGAGGGCCTGCTCCTGTAAATTTTAACCAAGGCGGTGCGGTTCAGTATATGAACGTGGGCGGCGCTGCCGATCCTAGTAGAATGCAAACGTTGTATAACGAACAACTTGCACTCATGAACCAGATAGATGATCCCGCGACCCGCGAAGCGAATTTAGCAGAACAACAAAAAATGACCAAAGCGGGCATTCTTTTTGATATAGCTCAAGGTGCTTTGAGTTTTGCAGGTGGGGCCGGACGCCCCGGAGCAACGCCCGCGGAACAACTTGCTTCAGCATTTACCCCTGTAGTGGGTAATATTGGCGCACGTGCGGGTGAATTGAACAAATTTAAGCAATCTCAAACAGCGCAAGATCGTCAACTTAGATTAGGCGCTATGCAAGGCGCTCAACAAGCTTATCAAGGTGAACTGACCCGTGCTGCCGCGGCAGCTAATGTTAAGCCGGGAGAAACTTTTCAAGTAAAAGACGCCGAGGGCACTCTTCTTTGGCAAGGTCCAATCGGTACGGTAGGCGCACAACAAAAGATAATGGCTAAGTACCCTAACGCCGTATCGTTTACCGAAGTTACGGACCCAAAAGCACCGGAATACATAACATTTATTGATCCAAACAATCTTTCAAATTTCCATGTTTTTAACAAGAATGATATGTCTAAGGACAATCAGGATAAAATGGAACTAATTAGGCAGTCAGTTAACGCTGAAGGCCAACCCGTGTATCGTATAACAGGAGCGTTTACACCTTCAAAGGACAGCGGAAGTGCCTCCTCCGTACAAAACTTTTTCCTAAAATCAACTGGAGCAACTGAAACTGTTGATTTATCTACACCTGAAGGACAATCTCGAAAAGCAGAACTTATAGAACTTGGGTACGTCAAAGGCGGCGTAGCAGATGTTGATGGTGATTCCACTACGGCTAAATTACAAGTTATTGTAAATAGAGATGACCCCACGGATCAGCAAACTTTTGATATGAATGATCCGGACCAACGTGCCGCGGCTAATAAATTATTAGCTGGTAGATACTTGCCTACTACCGTACCGAGTTATGCCGATGCTGTAGCTGGAGCCGAGTTAGGCAACGATAGAGAGTCTAAGTTTATTAAACTTACTGCAAATCCGGGCACTTTGGCCGGTTATGCAGATGGGACTTTGGACGCAGAGACCGCTAACATGATTAATGGGTTTATTACTCAAAACACGCGACAAAAAGCAGTCGTGGACCCAACCACGGGTCAAGCTATTTTAGTTGCGGGCTACAAACTTCCTCCGGTACTTATAAACGCTATTATTGAAAGAAGAAAAATAGAAGGCGCTACGTTACCCTCTACCGAAGGTGTGGATATATTAAACGTTACTAACGCCGAAATAAGTCCTGACAAAACAGATACGGGTAGAATTAAATTTTTACCTGACGGCACTATTGACTACAGCACCTTTGAAGATGACAACACCTTCTTGGTAACAGGAATTGACCTGACTAAATCGCAAACGTGGCGTTCAACCATGGACCGTTTCTTTAACCAAGTAGCGGGACAACTAAAAATTGGAGACGGTTACGCCGGAGATTCGGGTAAAATTACATCTCAAGCAGACACTCAGTTAAACGCGCTTGCAACACAAATTAATCGTATTGCACGAAAAGGCATTGATGGCAAAGTATTTGCAATGGATGTAGCAAGTGTCGAAGAGCAAACAGCTAAATTTAGACCGGGCGGCGCGAAGACTGACGTAAGCGCACGAGATCAGTTAGTTACCGTCCGAAATACTTTAGCCGCTATGTATGGAGATGCTTATACAATTGCATCAAACCCTGAATCTTACCCAACAGGGACTAAACTTAAAGACGCTCAAACATTATTACCTCAAATAGAAAGATATTTAGCTGAGACAACAGCAGCTATTGCTGTTTATGATCGTTTTCTTACAACCGATCCGATGGCAGATGCGGTTAAAGATCGTTCTGTTACCAGTACGCTTAAACGCGCAAATGATGGAGATGATTAATGGCTGACGAGCAAGAAACAGGCATAAAAATCAACCCAGTCATCTTAACGCCAGAAGTGGTAGATGAGTTTAGGCTTAATTTTGCAGACCCGTCAGAAGCGTTGGCGCGTGACATTGTTGAAACAATGAAGGTTGATTACGCAGAACAGATAGCAGAAGACCCTAATTTTTTGACTTACGAAGGCTTGGTTTCTGGAACGGCTCCTTTCTTAGATTTCTTGCCTTCAACAAAAGGTAAATCGGCTAAAGAACGACAGTATTCCGCAGACCAGCAAATTGTTTTATTTAGCAATGCGCAGCCTGCTACGTTTATGCGTCCGTTTTTGTCTGAATTTGCCAAGTCTGTTCCTGCTACTGAAGCGATGGCGCTGACAGCAAGAGCTACCGGCCCACGGATCATACCGGCAGCCACTGCGTATGGTGCGGGTCTAGGCGGCCCACCGGGCGCAGTAGCAGGTTTTGTTGGCGGAACACTAACAACAGGTGCTTTGTCTTTATTGGCAGGAGGTGGTGTTTACCTTTTAGGCGACGAAATAGAAGAACAAGTAATGGGCCCGGATGCGGTGATTACTCCCGGACAACGCGCTGAATACGAAGCATATAGAACACTAGGCGGTGGTGCGGGTGCTATAAGATTCCCATGGCTACTAAGCTCTGAATCTAATTTAGCCGGAAAAATGATGTTGCAAAACATCGCAAATGAAGCAGCCGAATCCCGTGCTATGAAGCTGGCGTCTGGCTTAGACAATATTATTTCCAGTACAGGTAAGGCGGCAGCACGTAATCCCGTTCTTACAGGCGTTGGAGAAGGTGTTGCAACCGCAGGGTCTGGTTTTGGTGCTTATCAAGCCGAACAAATGGACCCCGGCGGGACCGGAACAAGGTTGGCAGGAGAATTAATCGGCGGCGCAAGTTTGTATGCAACGTTTGCCAAAGCTTTACCACGTATTTTAGGTAGTGAAGTAACCGAAGAGATGGGCGGTGTATTAGTAAACGATAAACAACGTAAGTTGTTTGAAAACATCAACCAATTGTACGCGGACTACGGCACTCCTGAACAACACAAGACTTTACTTGAAAACTTAACCAGTCCAGAAATGACGGCGCAGCTTGAAGAGGCTTTTCCCGGCGTTGACTTTACCGCAGCACAACGTGGCGGTGATCCCTTAATAATGGGCGTGGAAGCAGTAAAAGCGGAAGGCGAAGTAGGACTTGATATTGCGCGTAAGAAAGCCGAACGACAGTCTTACGAGTTTATAAACAATTTTATTAAAGGTTTAATATCGGACGGTGACCCCGCAAACTTAAAAAGAGCCGCCATTCTTAGGACCTCTTTATTTGATGATACGTTAAGAGCGGGTCTTAACACGAAAATACAAACATTTCTTGATGCTAACGAAAAACTGGCAGCACAACCCGGACAAAGCGCAGAACGTTCAAAACAAGAACTGTCTGAACAGTTGTACGGACTGGTCGATGAGTACATCACGGCTGCGGGCAATAAAGAACGTGAGTTGTGGGGCGCGGTCCCTAATATTGAGGTAATACAGCCTTTAGGACCAGACGCGGACCTCGGTTCTTTACCGAAGTTCATGCAGATATTTGAAGAAATAGCGTATGCCGACCCTGCGGTGCAAAAAGAATTTGCAAAAAAAGCGCCTGTTCTTTTTAATTTTATAGAAGGTGCTCGATCTGATCTAGGTTTAACCCCAAGAGCCGTTTTAAGTGAAGCAGAAATAAGCACTTTAGATCGTTACAAATCTTCTTTTGATAACTCTGTTATTAAATTAGGAGGATTTGATGATGCTGAAACAGACCTTTCGACTATTATGCAAGAGGCCAATCAGCTTCCATTAGCAGAAAGAGCAGCTTTTCTACGCACCCGACAAGAAGACATAAAAAGCAATCTTAAAAACTTAGCTTATCCGGACGGGCAAAGACGTTTAACAGTATCTTTGGACAAAGCCGCCGATTATTTTTCAGCGCAAGCGGCCTCGGAAACACGAGCCGCACAACGTTCTGGAGAAGCGTCAACTGACGTAGCCCCTCTTACTGCGGATAGATTGGCAGAAGTTAGAAGCCAGTTGCTTAGAACAGCACGAACATTAGCTGCCGATGCGGACACTTCAGATTTTGCACGTAGAGTGGGATTAGTTGCCGAAGGTATATCGGATGATTTAGATGTCGATGGCTTTGGTGAGACTTACGACATAGCTCGTGCATATACTAGAGCTAAACATGACTTCTTTAGTCGAACAGTTGTTGGAGATGTTGGAAGAACGCAACGCTCTGGAGCAAGCCGATTGCCCGCAGAAGTAACTTTTGAAACATTTATAAAAGCAAACCCAAGCATAACGCTTAGTCGCGTAAGACAACTACAAGGTATGGCTGAATTTGCGGATCAACAAGGTTTACCTTTGTTTTTACCAGAAGATGCCTTGCAACCTACAGAAGCTGTATTTACTACGACTACTAATTTAGTCGATAGTTATTTACGTGGTTTAAAGCAAGTTGCTTCCAAAGAGGTGTTTGACCCTAAAACAAACACTACACGTAGCGTGATTAATGCAAACGCCTTGGAACAATGGAAGTCTGAAAACGCTGATTTGTTAGAAGCTTTTCCACAATTAGCTGATGATTTAGCTGACGCAAGTAAAGCTCAACGTGCCGTTGAAGTTATGGAACAGAACGTTAAAGAATCGCGCAAACTAGCTCGTGGGCAGACCTACTTGTCAGACTTGTTGGAAGGTGTATCGCCAACGCTTGCGGTGACTGAAGCTTTTAATTCTAAAAACCCTGAAAGACATTTCAGGAATTTGTTTGCGCTGCGTCGTATGGGCGCGGATAGAGTAAAAAGTAGGGTTTCTGCAAGACACGGTGAAACACGTGCTTTACGAAGATCACGGGATCAGGCAATTAAAGAAGCCGGTCTTGAAAGCTCTGAAATAAACGATGCAATGGGACGTGCTGTTTTAGAACACGCTTACCTTGCAGCAGGCGGTGAAGGCTCTTTTAATCCACAAGTTTTTTATCAAACCTTGTTTGGCAAAATGCCCAATTCCGACAAAACCTTAATGCAGGTAGCGGATCAATTTAATATTTTTGACGAGACAGCAACTAATAAGTTGAGGTTCATGTCACAACAGTTGATGCGTGTTCAAGCGGCTGATGCCGCCGGAAAACTCCAAGACCCTGATTTCATGGCAAGTGCCGGACCTATTGTAGACTTTTATGTAGGTGTACTTGGTTCCGCTGCGGGTTCGCAAGCGTTTGGAATGGTTGGCGGGCAAGGCCCCGGTGTTATTGCCGCTTCAGGAACAGGTTCAAGGGAATTACGGAAGTTTCTTATAGATTTACCCGCTACCGCAAAGCTTCGTGCTATTGATTTAATGTTTACAGACCCGCAAATGATTGCGGCGCTAATGCAAAAACCCGGCAATAAACAAGACGCAGGATTTAAAGCGCGTTTAGCACGGCAAGGCAAAAAAGTTTTAGGATTGCTACAAGACAAGCTATTTAACAACACGGTGACAATGGCACCGTATGTCGTTCGTGAAACCTTTGAAGAAGAGGATAGGGGCATTGACTCGCCTATGGCGGAAGACAAAAACCTCATACCGAACTTGCTTTATGGCGATGAAGTTCCCGCTTTGAAGCAGAGACTTAATCAACAAATCCAACAACAGAATATGCCCCCTAATAACCAACAAGGGGCCCTTAATCCACCTGTTCAAACTCCCACCCAGAACAGTGGACCTGCACTTGGTCCGGTTAACCCTCCACCTGCTGCCGTTCAAACGGCGTCACAGGGATCAGGTCCTGTGGACCGGACTAAGTTTGCAGCTTTATTCCCAGAAGACCGAGAACTTCTCGGCATCGGTAGTTTAATGGGGCAAGCGTAATGAGTATTTTTGCAGAATACGGGGGCAGATCATCGTACTACACGGCCAACGAACTTGATCGTTTGCAAAACCCTGAAAAATACAATTACACTCAAGAACAGTACGACGCTTTTTCAGCACAAGCACAAAGAAAGTTTGATGCACGACAAGCGGCTGATGACGCCTCGCAAGATGCTATTCCTTTTAGCTACGTGGGCCGCGGCTCTGGATCAACAAACCCAGCGTTTAGTTTTTCCGGATACAGCGGTCACACCAGCGGCGGTACCGCCGGAAATGTAAATTTAGGGGGTCTTGCCGGGATATTTGGCGGTGGATCAACAACCGAAACAACTGGGGGAAGCACCGGAAACCAAGACGGTCCTGATCGAGGACCGGGTGGCAATCCACGGGAGCCGGAAGGCGAAACACAACTTAAAGCAGAGGGCGGTGTAATCTACCCCGTACAACACATGGAGGCCGGTGGCATGATAAAAGCACCTTTCGCAAACCCTATGAAACAACAAATGGGTACTATAAAACCAAGTTACCCAATGATAGACCGTGCCCCCGAAATGGGTGGTGTTGGTGGTATGTTCCAAAACATGCAACAACAGTTTGGTCAGCAAATGACTCAGATGCAGTCTTCACCGTTGAAGGTTTACAGTAATTATTTAAATCAAACTTACACGAGCCCACAAGCCGAAGAAATGCAGGCAAAAGTGACAGAATTTGTGGACCTTGTGGATCAGGCAGAACGTGCGCACTTCGGTGCCGAAGAAAGCTTTGGCTACGGTAAACCACCTGCTCCTACTATGCAGCCGCCTATGATGCAAAATCACCGTGCGGTAATGTCTCAAATGCCTATGATGCAGACCATGGGCCCCGGATCAATGGGTGGAGGCATAGCCTCTTTACCGCCCGCTTTTTAAAATGTTATGGCAGAAGTATCTGAAAACACAAATCTGACAATACCACTCAAAAATATTTTGGGTATGATTGCGTTTACTGCGGTTGCCACCATGGCGTACTTTTCTATCGAATCACGGCTCACGACACTTGAACACAACATTGATATGACAAATGTTGAAATTAAATCAAATTCAGAATTTAGAATTTTATGGCCACGCGGGCAGCTTGGTTCGCTCCCAGCGGACGCTCGGCAGGACATGCTAATCGAAGGATTAGAACGGGACGTAGTAGAACTACGGGAAATGCAAGATAGGGTACACGAACTGACTATCCGTATTGGCACCTTAGAAGCCCTATACGAAAATAGAAAATCTGAAAGCACAAACTGAACATGGAAATAATGGACGCCATAGGGGTAGTTTGGCCCATAGCGGCGGCATTCGTGACTCTGGTAATTGTGCTTGCGAAAATGCACAGCGACATTGAACAGATAAAAGAGAAGATCAGAGTGTTGTTTGATCTATGGAACAAGAAGGACTAGCGTAACCAGTCCTGCACGTCTTCTCCCAACACTTGCCCCGCTATATCAATCTTGCTACGCAAGGCCCCTAATATCTTTTCGTCAATCGTACCCGGTGACACTAGGTCAATATAGGTGACCTTATTAGACTGGCCGATGCGGTGCGCACGGTCTTCAGACTGTAGCCTAATCTCTAAGTCATAACTGTTGCTGTAGTAAATGACAGTATTGGCCGCGGTTAGCGTAATACCATATCCACCTGTTTTAGGTTGACCCACAAAGAACCGCAAAGGGTTGTCAGGGTCTTGAAAGTCCTCAACGATCTGCTGGCGCTCATCTTGCGGAGTAGCACCATAATAGGTTGCGACCGATTCGGGCCCGAACCGGTCGCGCAGGGCATCAGCTACCTGTTGGATGTCGTGTGTATACGTCGCCCAAATGATTGCCTTACCCTGAAACTCTTCAGTGATGTCGAGTAGTTCGTTCAAACGGTTACTTTTGACCGTCTGTATCTCACCATCATCTGGCTGCAAATGTCCGCAGCAAATCTGTTGTAATCGCATAATCTGTGTCAGCACACTTGCTGTCGTGGCTAACTCCCCGCTTTCTAGTTTCGCAAGCGCAAGCTTCTTCATCTGCATGTACAGTTTGACTTGTTCGGGGGTGAGGGAAACGTCCCTACGGATATAAACTTTGGCAGGTAGATCAAGGCAATCGACCTTTAGAACCCGGCTACTAAACCGGTCTAACTTTTCAGATAGTTCGTCTAAACGTCGGTAGCCCACAATCTGTTGGAAGCTGCGATGACCCATTTGGCGTTTCTGCACATTGGCGTACCGCGCTTGGAAAGCATAGTAGCTATTAAAGCCTAATGCCTTTTCGGCAAGGAAGTTACATTGGCTAAACAGGTCCATAGGGCTCTTAGTTATCGGAGAGCCGGTCAATACCCGGCGGTATTTAGCCCGTTTCTGTAAAGCTATGATGTTCTTCGTTCTCGCAGCCTTCCTGTTTTTAATTGTAGTTGATTCGTCAACAATGACAATGTTATCTGGGTTTTGATACAAGAACGCTACGGCTGCCTCTGTCCCACGTGGTGAGGAGAAAGCCTCTGTATTCATAACAAACACTTTTAATTTAGGATCACGGTCCACGATAAAATCTTTTAAATCAGTCTCAAAACGCTGGGTCTTTGCGGGAATCCATCGCATAATGTGACGGGGAATGCGCTTTGGCAAATGTATTGGTACTTCACCTTTTACCCAGTTGTCATAGACCCCCTTTGGCGCAACGATAAGAGCGGCTTTAATTTTACCCTCTTCATACAACGCGCCCATCGTGTCGATTGCTA
>WLWG01002269.1_pt1 | contig 15011 bp, 21 predicted proteins | sample 6712871 | NCBI WGS metagenome assembly WLWG01 (sample SAMN12718693, study PRJNA515312) | sponge metagenome | isolation source: marine sponge | host: Mycale hentscheli | place: New Zealand: South Island, Marlborough, Capsize Point | collected 2003-05-01
GGGGTGAAGGTACACCCGCCGCGCCGTCGCCGCCGGTGGGGGAGGGGGCCACCGGTCGCCGCTTCGGGTCCGGCGCGTCCATGTAGCCATCCTCGATGAGGCATTTCCGCAGGTAGTGGACGACCTGCTCGGTTCGGCTGCGTGATTGGTCGAGCGCGACCCGATCCAGAGCGTCTGTGAGTTCCTGGTCGCGGAGGAGCACGTGTTTGGCGCTCACCGTGCTCTCCGGGGTGTGGGGCGTCCGGGGGATGCGTGGCGCGTAGTCGCGGTGGGTGGATAGGGCTGCCTCTCGGTCCGGAACCGTGGCGCGCAGTCATCACCCGACGAGAAGGCTACCCTCATGCCCCCGGACGCTTTGGGGGTTCATGCTCACCACAGTACATCTGACCGGTGGGCATGCGATCCTTGGTGCACCATACCACACCGCACTGGATGTGCTCCTCGCAGTACACTTGCCCGTCCGCGGCGGGCTCGACACACCACACGAGGTTGCACTGATCTTTCAGGACGTGTTGGTCTACGTCGTACCGGGCGAGGGGCACGAATGGTCCACCACTGATCGGCCAGATGGATCGTGTCACTACCTCGACCACGACCACGAGTGCACCGGCCACCACCCACGACCCCCACCAGAGGAGTAGCACGCCCAGCACTGCGGCGATTGTGGAAAACACGCGTAGTTCCAGACGAATCGCGTATCCGTAGCGCTTGCGGTGATAGTTGACCCACGGCGCGCCTGCGACTCGCACCATCCAGACCTCATGGGTCCAGGGATTGCGCTCGCGCGTCTTTTGGTTGGCGCTCATTGCTTTCCCTGGGATCGGCGTTGGTCTTCCCGGCGTAGAGCCCAACCGCACGCCATGAGATCACGACATGCGAGTAGATACGCAGCTTCTGCTTCTTTCAGCTGCCTGCGCGACATGGCGAGCTTGGCGGTGGTCCATCCGACTCCCACGGTGTACCCCAACAGAGCGATGATCGTGATCATCGCTCTGCACCGCATGTGGGCCCGTCACCGATGGCGCCGTAGTCGCGGGGCGTCATGCCTCACCACCGCGCTTGTGCTTGGTGCGGGCGGGCTTTGGTGAGGCTCCGATGGCCGGCGCGCGCCTCATTGCGGTCTTTCTAGTACGGAAAATGGCGTCCCGCGTCGACCCGTCTGGTTCGCGGACCCTCCAACAACCTCCGGACCCCCTCCGCGCGGTGGAGACCACGGCCCACCCATCGATGCGTTCCCATCGACCTGCGCTGCGGCGGCGCCATGTGCGGCGCTCTGATCCGGACTTCGCCTTCTTCAGGCTCGGGTACCACCCATCGACTTGTCCGCGACGCAGCCAGAGCCCACGCTCCTTGGTGATCGTGCCGCCACGGTCGTCGGTGTAGTGGCCGGGTCGCTGGCGGGTCCATCGGTGACTCATGGGGTTCCTCGCATACGGTAGACGATTGGCGGTTTGCCCACCTGGCGGGGGCATCGCTTCACGGACACGACTTCGCAGTGCCGCTGTACCCACCGGGACACGGTGGGCTGCGTGGACCCGGCGAGCTCGACGAGCTGTCGCTGCGTGAACTGACCGAGGTGGCTCGCGCACGCGTGAAGGCGTTCTCTAGACATACCTGTATAATAATCGCGCTCCCTTTCCCTGTCTACCAAAAATTGGCCCCTTGCGGAATCCGAGACTCGCATTATATTCAGAATGTCCAGCAACGGGGAGGTTCCCATGGACGTGATTTCGAGGATGCACGGCGGTCGGTCCGAGAGTGTGAAGTTCGATTCGCAGGGCGATGTCGTCACTGGCACTGTTCTTGAGGTGCGCGAGGTGCAGATGAAGGATGACGGCGTGCCGGAGGTGTGGAAGGAGGGCGTCCCTCGCATGACCCCGATCTTCGTGCTCCAGACGGAGGAGATGGATGACGAGGATGACGACGGGCGCCGCACGCTCTTCGCCCGCTCGGGCATCTACACCGCCATCAGCAACGCTCTTCGTGAGACCTTCAAGAAGGGTACCCCCACGTCCGCGATGATCCTCGGTTCGGAGATCCGCGTGGAATGGGTCGACACCGTACCGGCGCGCAAAAAGGGACATTCGGACCGGAAGATCTACGACGCGCGCATCCACGTGCCCGTATGAGAGGGTACGTAGCAGCAACACTGATCGGTATCCTGACGATCGCATACGCGGTGTGGACTTCGAACGCGATCATGGGTGCGATTGTGGGATCTACCACCGGATTCTATGCCTCGCAGTGGATCATGGCGTCGCTGGGGTGGTCTGACAACGAGATGGATAACTAGTGGCTTCAAACGCTGACTATCGACGATGGGCGAAAGAGGTGAATCCGTTCGTGGACTGGGATCTCTCACGACGTCGTCGGTTTTCAGCGTCGGAGCGGCGCCAGATCACGACGGCACGTCGTGAGCTGGCGCGTCTCCGAGCCATCGGTCTGACACCGGTGCGTGTTCGTCGCGCGCCGGGGGAGTCAGATCGGGCCTACCGTGACCGTTTACGCACGATCAAGCGTGGCCATGGGGCTCGTGGGTCGACGTTGGCGGCGGTGGGGGTGCGGAAATCGAGCGGCGAGCGGGTCCGGGTCTCGGGCACGCGCGTCACGGTGCGGAAGAAACAGACAGGCCGCCGCCAGTGGTTCGTTGCCTTCGATGGGCCCCGGATCGCAGACGATGCGACTCGGGCGGCAGAGGTCCGGAGGGCGTGGGACGAGGCGCAGCGGGGTGGCGCGGAGCGGGTGACGCTCGCGATGGGCCAAGGCCGCCGCACCGCCTTCATCAACATCACGTCCGAGGACGTCCTTTTTGACGAGATTGAGCACGCTGTGATGCTCTATGCGTCAATCCTTGAGCACATTCTAGTTGGGCTCTACGCGGAGCGGGGCGCCCGGAGGAAGACACGTGGCCCGTAGCAAGAGAATGGCAGTCATCGACTGTGAAACTGACCCCTTCGCCCCCGGTCGGATCCCCGTACCGTTCTGTTGGGGGTACTACGATGACGAGGTGGGCTTCCTGGAGTGGTGGGGACCAGACTGCACGAGCCTGTTCGTCGAGTTCCTGAAGGGGCGCAAGGTGGTCGCGTATGCCCACAACGGCGGGCGGTTCGATTTCCACTACCTCTCGGAGTACTTCGAGGTCGGCTCCAAACCGCTGCTGATCAATGGGCGCATCGCGAAAATGCCGTTTGGCAAGGCCGAACTGCGTGACAGTTGGTGCGTAGCGCCTCTGCCACTGTCAAAGCTCGGGGCGAAGCTGGATTTTGACTATGCGCTGATGGAGGCGCACGTTCGCGAGCAGAACCGCGGGCAGATCATCGAGTACCTCCGCGTGGACTGTGTCGAGCTGTACGAGTACCTGTCGCGGTTCGAGCGCGTGCATGGACGGAGTCTGACGATCGCGTCGGCGGCGATGAAGGCCTGGCGCGAGATGAGCCCCGAGGAGGATGCCCCGCCGAAGACCTCGCCGCGGTACTACGACATGATCGCACCGTGGTATGCGGGTGGTCGGGTGGAGGCCCGAGAGCGTGGGGTCGTCATGGGTGATTTCCAGCTCATCGACATCAACAGCGCGTACCCCCACGCCATGATGAGCCTCCACCCGTATGGGGGCAGCTTCTTGCTCGACCGCAAACAGGCCGCTATTCACGCGTTCGATCCCGAGGTTCGCCGCTTCTACCATGTACGGGCCACTCACGATGGGTGCCTGTGGCGCCGTACGGACACGGGAGGACTGACGTTCGCGCCGGAATCGGGTGACTACTACGTGACGGACTGGGAGCTACAGGCCGGCATCGAGACTGACTCGGTGGTGATCCACGAGGTCTACGAGACGATGACGTTCGAAGAAACCCTCGATTTCGCTCCGTACGTCGATACCTGGTTCGCCGAGAAACGCCGATGCGAAGAGGCCGAAGACGCGACGGGGAGACTCATTGCGAAGCTGTTCCTCAACTCGCTGTATGGGAAATTTGGAGCAAATCCGGGGAGATACCTCGAATATCTCGTGGATGACATCGGGTGGGCATCCATTGACGGGGGCAAGGCGGGCGACTGGTATCCCGGACCAGAGCTGGGGGAAGTTCAGGTCTACGCGAGACCGCTGCCACCGTCCCGACGGCGCTACTACGACGTCGCGACTGCGGCGAGCATCACCGGCTACGTCCGCGCGATGATGTGGCGGGCTATCCACGCGAGTGACCGGGTGCTCTACTGTGACACCGACTCGATGATCGGGTCCGGACTCGGTGCCGCGCTGGGCTCGGCCCTCGGTGAGTGGGACGTGGAGGTACCAAAAATTGACCGCGTCGCGATCGGGGGCAAGAAGCTATACGCCGCTTTTGATGGGAACAATTGTGTGAAGCAGGCCAACAAGGGCGTGAAGATCAGCGCGGCGGAGATCTTGGCCATTGCCGAAGGGGCGGTGGTGACCTACGAATCCGTCGTACCTACTTACAGTTTCGGGGTACAACCCCGGTTCATGAAACGGCGTGTACGCGCCACACGGTAGTGTTCCACGTGGAACACTCATGGAGATCACGATGTCGAAGAAGGATGCTCGCCGCGCGCGAGCCGCACGCGGCGAACCCACACCAACGATCGACGACGTACCGCAGTGGGTGCGCGACGCCTTTGTGGAGTACATGGGCCGGGTGCTATCCCTCGCGGCGATGGCCCGTCACGCGGTAGACCAGATCGGGTCGATGCACCCTGACGAGGCTGTAGAAGCTTTCCACGATACCGGTCTGCTGCCGGAGGACTGTCCGGATCACCTGGTGAGCGCAGGCGTACACGTGGCCCAGATGATGTCCGGCACCACGCTCGATGCTGCATCGTCACCGTCCGAGTGATGTCACCCGCGCTTGTCAATGACCTGGCGACGCGGCGTCCCCCACGATTTGAGCCCCACGTGGATGTGTCCGCTGTAGAGGATGATCTGATCGTACGGTAGTGTGCTTTCTTCTAGCACTTTCGCCGCCTCGGGGATCGACTTTGTGAGCGGGACGACATCGACCCCGAGGCCGAGGGGGTGCACCGAAGTGGATGACGATCCAGGAATCCTGGTGTTTGTGCGCCAGGTCCGATAGCCCGAGGTCACGCGCAGAGGACCGACGAGGCGCCTCCACGGTTCGAGGACGGTCTCGGTGAGACGGCGCAGTCGCCCCACGATGATGGGGCTGGGCCACTGCACGCCGCCGACATCTGACTGGATCATCTCCCACAGGGTGAAATGCTGGGACAGTCGAGCGGTCCTCACGTAGAGAGCCCACCCGATCGGAATGGTCGCAAGTAGCGCGGGCGTGGAGGTCCACATCACTCGAACCCCACCCACTCATCGGCGCAGAACGGGCCTACTCCGACGAGTCCGTGCTCCCTGGGGTGCACACACGTTTCCGCCGCATCACAGTCAAGATCGAACTCGCATTCCGAGCAAAACCCGGGCCACTCGGGCCCGATCTCTGCCGGGACGCACCAGATCGACACCGAGTAAGCGGCAGCGCATTGCTCGTCCGTGACACAACAGTCGTGTAGCTCGTCGTCACCACAGGTCAGGACGGGGTTTCGGCATCCGGTGGCGAGGAGGAGTCCGAGGATGACTGCTCCGATTCCTCGGCTGCCCGCGCGGCGGCTGCCCGTTCGGCGGCTGCCCGCTCCGCCATAGCTGCGCGCTCCTGTGCCATGCGCTGGGACGCCTGTTGGTGTTCCCACCCCTGGGCAGCCGCCGTGGCTGCGGGAGCGAAATTCTCGACTGCGGCCTGTGCTGTTTCCCATTTCGCCCCTTCATCGCCGGCTTCCGTACGACCACGGATTTCAGCCAGTAGAACAGCCAGCTGTAGCTCTTTATCGCGCGATTCGATTAGAGCACCGCTCAACATACCCACGAGATCGTACAGCAATCGGTTTGATCTGACACCCATGGTCGCGAGCGCGTGCCAGGCGCCACCTTCGTTCGCCTCGATCGCGTCTTCCGGTGCGCGCAGTGGGACGGTGACTGTGTAAAACGGGCTCTGTTTACCGGTTTGTAGACATTCAACGTGCAGCTTCGTGCTGTCACCACATTCCGACCGCTCCCGCCAAAAGTTGGTGATCTCGTCTTCGAGTTCCTGTGGATCGTGCGAGGCGATACCGCCCCCGACGGTCTCTTTGGCCGCCTTGCCCGGACCTCCGCTCTCTCGGTATCTGATCCGCCAGTCCTGGTCTCCCAGCCCCTGTGACACCGCGCGGCTGATCATGGTATCGGCTTTGGTCGAAAAATCGATGGTCTGCACAACTGGCTCCTGGTGCTGGTATGGCGGAGATCCATACCCACACGCCACATAGCGCGATATGGTGTGCTAGACCCTTGTCTACGGAGGATCCGTGTCGAAAGCGCTTCCGGCAAAAATCGCGAGAGAACTCGATTCCTATAAATTCAAGGCGACCAAGGCTAGCCGAAAGGCCAAGGAGATGCCGATGAAATGCGCGGTTCAGTCCGCGCAGATCGGGGCACTCACGGGAGCCACACTGGCCGCCGTCGAGGCTCGCATGCCGATGCTCGACAGCACGATGGGGCGCGGCGGCGTGGCCGGTGTCCTCGCCGCGTACGGCGTGGCTACGGGATCGCCTGCGGCTGTGCAGGCTGCCGGTTGGATCGCTGGATTGATCGCCTACAACCTCGTCGATGACGTTTCACAAGCTGCCACCACTACGGAGTGACCATGCGACACTACCCAAAAAGTCGATTTCGGAACCCGTTCGCGAGATCTTTTGCTGACGACAGCATGCGCGAGTACGACCGCGACCGCGATTACCCGGACATCGGGCCCGGACGCGCGCCCCGGTATCGAGGCGTGGTGCTCCCCCGACCGGCGAAGGGCTCGGCCCTCCGGGGTGGCGCGTCAGTCGTCGCTTCGGGTCCGGCCACTGCCAGCACGTCGATCGCCGCTGCCGGGAGTCAGACGTTCGAGATCGATATCGTCGAGGATAGCCACTTGGGCTTCTTGTTCATCCAGACGCAGGGCGATCTGAATGAGCTGACGGTCAGCTCGATCTCGGTCGACAACGACGGACTGATCAACGGTACTGTGCCGGCAGAGCTTTATCGGGCTGATAACCCCAATACGCCGCTATTCGGCCATTGGGTGACAAAGAACTCGACGGTTCGGGTCACGATCGCGAACGGTGGGGCTGGCGCTGCCGTCGTATCCGTCGGCTTCACTGCGCTCGAAGGGATCGCACGCTGATGCACTCGTGCTCACCAGCATGTGACGCCGATCTGGTCGGTCGCCGACCTGTCGGCGCGCGTCTGGCGTGGCGCCGTAGTGAGCTGCTCGGACCTCCGTTCGAGTCGGGTCGGTGGATCGACGCGCTCCGCTCCGAGCCGGCTGACCTGTACCGCACCGCGCTGTGTGATAGTGCAGATCACGGTCAGGTGCTCTGGCGTCTCCAGTACACGCGTGATCGCGTGCTGGTCACGGAGTACGACGCGAGCGGGCCTGGTCACCCTGCGATCTTCAGTGTGCCACCGGGCGGCGCGCAGATCGCCTATCAGATGCAGCACGATCCTCCAGCGGGCACGGACCGCGATCCGATCACCGGCGAGGTGCGGACGGTCCAGACCGATCTCACGATCACCGCGTGGGAGTCTGACGGTATCGCACCCGGGGTTGTGCCGCCGCAGCTGATTTTCGCCGAGGTCGCCCAGCAGTACGATGGGACCTCGCAGACCGTCCAAATCGAAGTCCCGCGGGGCACGTACACTATCCGCCGTGCGCTGATCAGACGTACCAGCGGAGTGGGTGCTTTCACCGCGGTGTCACTGCAAGACGGCACCGGGGTCGTGTACGACAATCTGACTGGCGCGGGTGTATTCACGATCCAGCGTGGGTCGCCCATCTATGTGGGATCTGCAGGGTTGATCACCCTCGCCTTCGAAGGCAACGGATCTACCTTGACTTTCGAGTACTGTATCTGTCTAGAGCGGGACGACGCCGAGTCTGTGCTGATCACTGACGCTGTGGGCACTGTGGGGGCACCGTGAACGAAGACGAGGAAGATGGGTACACGATGAGCCTGGGGGCGGAGGCTCGCGAGGCCTGTGCCGTCCTAGAGGACGAGCTGGACAACCTAGAGCGGCTATACAACCGCGCGAATCGGGAAGTCCGAGAACACGGGCTAGGGAAAGGGCGCGGGCGCACTCGCAATAAACTCCGCCGCGACCTCAAGAATGCCCGAAAAATCTACCGCCAGTGTATCGATCAGGTCGCCGATTCCATCAGCGACCGAGAAAGCGTGACCCAGGACGAATACCCTTCATCGTCAGCACCGTACCCGTCAAACAGTGCCGCGGGCTACTCGCCGCCACCAGAGCCCGGTCTTCCATGGATGGAGATGGGTCTGGGTCTCGCGGTGCTCGGTGGTACGTACTATGCCACGCAGATGCAGGGGAGGTAGACCATGAAACGATGGGACGAAATCATTCTCGACAGCTTCGAGTGGGGGATCGATGCGATCCAAAAGCCCGCCGAGCGCGGGAGAGACTATTACTACCAAGCCCAAGAGCTGATCGAAGAGCAGTATGAGCGAGAGCGAGCGCAGGCCGCCGCTGAAAGTCGGGATCTCATGGTGCTGGGGATCATCGGCGCCACCGGGCTCGGTGTGGTGGCCCTGGCTATGAACCGAAACGGAGGCCGACGACGATGACTGCTGACACGCTACGGATGACCGGTATGGGGCTGATCGTGGGCGGTGCTGTAGCGGCGTCACCACTCGACGAGGCTGCTCTGGCGGCTATCAGTGCTGGGGCCGCTCTCCCCGTGATCCCGATCCAGGGCACGCTCACGCTCGCGTCTGGAGTGACCTCGATGGCCGCTGGCGCCTTTCTGATGTGGCAGGCTAATAAGCTAGATAGAAAGCGCTGATCTAGGAGTCACATGCCCACGATTGCCAGCAGTGGTGAGTTCGACCGCGTGTCCCCCGCGGGTACTGGCTGGGAGGAACTCGTTTTTCCTCCTGAAGTGACCCGTGCGTGGATCACTACCCCGTCGGGTAGCGGATACATCTCGGACAACCTCACGGGCGTGTTCAACAGCGCCGCCTCTGGATGGGTGGCCCTCTCCACCAGCGACGTGTACGTCTGGGATGCCGTGGTCGACGATGTGCGGCGTGACCGAATCAACGTCGCCCATTCTGACGGGTCGACCGGTGTTTTGCAGATCGTAATGGAACGGTCCTAGTGCCATGGGAGAAGCGAGGCGGTAGCGGGGGTGGTGGAACTGGTCCGGCTGGACCACAGGGTCCTGCTGGACCTGCTGGGCCTCCCGGTCCGGCCGGGTCTGCGATCACCCGGCTCCGCGATTTCCACACGAACGCGCCCACCTCGGTGGTTGCTGGTGGGACAGTCCCTTCCGGTAGCTACACCTTCAGCTATGTGCTCGAAAATCCCGTACCGCTACAGACCGTCCGACTGGTGGGGAGACAGCGTACCCCCTCGGGTACCGACGCGGTCGCTGTCACCGTCCCCGTGACCCTGACGCTCATCGCGGGCGAGAACCTCGCGTCATTCACGTTCCCCACCAACGGTGATTTCGCGACGGTCGGAAATCGCTATGACCTCGTGCTGGAGCTGTACGACGTCGGTCTGACGCCGGGCACAGACACGCCCACCGCCACGGAGACCATCGAGATCCGGACAGAGGCGGCACCCAGCACCGCGCGGATGTATTGGGACACCCAGCCCAGTGCTACCCCGTCGACGTTCGACATCGCCTCTACCACGGTGCAGAGTCAAACCCAACTCACTGGGCGGATCACGTTCCCTGCACCCTCATCCGAGGAGGGGTTCTTCGCGATCGCGTACCCTGATTCTGCGCCGCCGCTTGTCGAAGTCCTTTTCGGCAGTCTCGACTACCTCCCGAACTTCACGGTCGCCGCAGGGGCCATTATGGTGGGTGGGGTCCCCTACACCGTAGCTGCGCTGGCGCGCGCCCAACTGGGTGCACTCCTAGCGACCGTCGTGAGGTAAGACATGGCCAAGGTTCCCGACAAGATCGAGCTGAACTACAGCGATGACTTCCTGACCGATCCGCAGCATCGGCACGTCACGATCTTCTCGAACACGACGCTGCGCGAGGATTTCCATAACGGTAGGAGTCTGGTATCGACCAGCTCGCTCGCCCTCGTGCTCACGTTGCCCACCGCGAATACCTTCCCGAACACGTTCGCCTGTGAGTACGTCAACGACGGGTCGATGCCAGTCACGCTGACCTCCCCGTCTACCATCCTGCTGAACCAGAGCATCCCAGTGGGGGCGCGTGTCCGGATCAGGCGCTCTGCCTCATCTTGGGAAGTCCGGATCTTGGATCGAACCGTCGTTCCCGGCACCCAGGTGTCTATCGACGCCAGCGGATTCAATGGGCAGTTGTCGGACACCGACGACACGGCACAAGAGGTTGCCCAAGCGCTCGATGACCTGTCCCTCACGAACATCGAACAGGCAGCGAGTCGAACATTTCTGACCAGTTTCGCCATCACCGCCGCCAACATTGAAGAATGGCAGAACCACGAGGCGATCTACAACGCTGCCGGTGATGGTGGTGCTACGGTCACGCTGCCAGACCGGACCCTGACCCAAACCACCGATGGGGCGGCCATTCGGTATCCGCTGCTGCTACGGTTCAGGCATGATGGTGGAACCGCCGTGTTCTCCACCCGCAACCGACTGCAGATCAACACCTTCGGTAGCGACCCGATCACGCAGGGCGGCACTGCGGTGACCGGCGTCAACCTCCCCCAGGGCGGGGCGGTGGACCTGCGTCTGGATGCTGCCGGAGGGACGTGGCGCGTCCTGTCGTTCAACTCGCAGGACCCCCGAAACTTGGGTGGGTCGCGAGTCGTGTTCCGGTCGCCCACGGCGGATCTGTCAACAGCTACGAGCCTGGTCGGCTCCCTGACATCCGAAAGCCTATCGGGCATCCAGCAGGGCTACGCCTACACCGTGCGAGGCACGGAGGACGAGTTCAGCGATCTGTACTTCGGTCGTCGTATCCACGGGCAGTCTGTGATCGTCGCTGCGGTCGCGGACCCTAGCCGCCTCACCACGTCCGATGACTGGCTCATTTTCCCCAACGCCCTCGACGTGCCTGTCACGCTGCAGCAAGTCCGGTTCCTCGAAGATGTGAAGGAGTCCCAGCCTCGCGTCGTTGGCGCCAAGATCCTCAATGACAACGTGATCGCCTGGATCTCGCCTGGGACCTTCGCCACCGCGCCGTTCATCGATCCCACCGCTGACCCGGTCAACCCGCGACCCGGCGAGACGGTGGCCTACGTGGGCGCACGCCAGCAGTACACCCTCCCCGACACCCCCACGACGGCCTTCCCGTCCGGCGTGCTGTACGTCGGCGTGACGCCTACCGAGATCACGGCGCGAGAACTGGCCAACATGTGCGTGGTGATCGAGGACACGGAGGGCAACAACCGCCGTGTGTTCCCGCTGGCGCAGCCCGCGACCGGGGCTGGGTTCAAGCAGGTGTCCATCGGCGCGAGCACTTTCAGTATTTACATCTACACCGAGGATGTGGTGGCTGGGAGCGCTCCGAACTTCCTGAACTTCGCACCCGGCGACAACATCTCGCTGCGCGTCTACAACCAGCAGGTGGTCCACACCCTGGGCTCCACCGTGGACATCACACCGCGGATCCAGGATGTGCCCGTGACGGCGCTGGATGCCGAGATGACGGCTCGCCTCAACCGACCGTCGCGAGTGGGCGCCACCGCGCGCGCGTTCACCGATACGCTCCTGGCCTTCGGTGTGACCGAGGCCGGGGTTCCGCAGGATGCTACGGGGTTCTTCTGGTACAAGACCGGAGCCCCATCGCTGGACCTGACGCACTACATCGCCACCACCAACGCCGTGGGGCTCCGCCCGCAGGGCCAGCAACAGCTGTTCATCCTGCAACTGTTCGAGGGGATCGTTAGCTCTCCCACCAACCCCTTGCAGCTCCGCCGTGCTGACGACATGTCGGTGGTGGCACTCACTCGCTACCCCGTGGACCTGATCCAGGGGCACACCACCTGGATCGCCACCATCCCGGCGAGTTCCACACCAGAGACCTCGTTCTACCGCCTTGAGGGTGCGGTGGAGCAAGTCAGCAACATGCAGAGCCCCCTACTGCAGGTGGCGCTAGGCAACCTGTCCCCGGACGTGCAGGCGCGGCTTTCCAACCCCTCGTCGAACCCCACCACCGGACTGCCTGTAGTCCTGCAGACGCTGGCCCAGGACCTGACGCGGTCGGTGGTGACGGAGTCGGGGTGGCGACAGACGCAGCCGTTCCCGTACCCGTTCACCATCACGCGCGGGTTCGCTGTCCTCTGGACCAAGAACCCCAACACCGCCACGAACCTCACCGAGTTTGACGATCTGACGGACCTGGTGACCGTGACGGCGACGAATCCGGGGAACTACTACTACTACACGTCGGATACTGCAGCCCAGGCGCAGACCGTGTGGCCGGGACATCGGGCCTTCATCCGGGAGTCACGGCTCACCGTCGAGAACGATGTTGACGCCGATGTAGCCCCCATCGTGCCTACCCAATGGCGGATCATCTGCGGGTTCGAGTACTTCATTGAAGCAGGCACCACGGGACAACAACCGATGGTCCGGCTGGGCCCGGCCACGGAGCCATTGATCGAGCTGGACACGGAGGGAGACGGTCTGAACGTCCCCGTAGGCCGGGGCGATGGCGGTACAGTGACACAGACCGTCACGGTACCTTTGCAGGTGGACAATCGACAGTGGTCGGTTCCGGTGGGACAGACGCTAAGCGACGAAGCAGACATCATCCTGCCGTCCGCCAGCGAGGCGACGTACCCGCTCACGATCGACGTGGCGTTCCACGCGTGGAACAACAACAATGACCGGGGCACGAACACCCAACAAATCGTTGTAGCGAGTCCGGACGCCGCGGCCACCTTGCCCAACGAGACTTTTACGTTCGCTGCAAACCCAAGCTCAAACCTAACAATTGGCGTAACTGTAGCCACAAACAGTGGCGGGGTTACGGGGCTGAACGTCGTCCGGCTCGCCACCACGGCTCTGCTAAACAACGCCGCGCTACACTGGGATATCAGCGCGTCATACGAGGTGAGCACCACCGTCACGACCTCGACAACCTACGCAGACGAAGGCGTCAACACGGGCGACCCGTTCGACCGAAACGGGATCTACAACGTCCACGGCTATGACACCGACCGCCAGGGTGTCACCAACTCGGTGATGTTCTTCCTGCGTCCCACGACGGTGGGAGACACGTCTGCGGATCCGCTGCTCACGCTGGAGATCATCGTGAACGGCCAGCACTTCACCGTCAACACCAACCGCACCGCAACGAACATCGGGTTCACGCAAGCCCTCCTCGGCAACGGGGGGATCCGGTTCGGAAACGGCGATATCGACATCGCCAAGATCCAGTACTACACGTGGAGCGGATCTGTGGTGCCCACGGTGGCCAACCTGCGCGCCATGTACGCCGCCCGGGATCGGTGGCTAGGCGCCTTCCGAGATGACTCCCAGGTGACGGACGCCTTCACCCTCGACGGGAACCTCATCATCGAGAACCCGGGGGATCGATCACTCGACATCAACATCGGCGAGAAGCTCGCCCGAGACACTGTGAGGCGATTCCGGCTGATCGCTGCTGGGGATCTGAATGCGAATGCCGGCCTGCAAACGTTCGTGAACGATGGAGCCTCTGCCGCAGCCCTCGCCAATTTCGACGCGATCGACTACGACATCACCAACGGCGCCAACCGATATAGCGGTACCCTCCTCGCCAACGCCGCGACCTACCAGGTCGCAGCGACGACCCTGGCCCTATCCGATACTGGGTTCACGATGGGCGTCCCCGTCACCGTCCACGACCTGACCGGCGTGAAGTACGACTAGGAAACACCAATGCCCACCGCACCGACACCCACGCCTCCGACCGGGCTCTTCACCACCATGGACCGCCTCGCCAAGGCCCACCCGGGCAGGTCCGGCATCGCCATGGCCCTCTCCCTGCTGGGGACCGGCGCGTACACTGCGCTGTGGATCGCAGACCGCCTCGGCGACGAGGTCTCCGAGGTGGTCGCCGTCGAGGCCGCGGCGGTGCGAGAGGATGTCTCCGCCGTAGAGTCGAAGGTCGAGGGCGTCGACCACAAAGTAGTCGTGCTGGCCACGCAAGTAGACGGGCTGACAGTCAAGGTAGATAGCCTAGAATCAGCCTTTGTGACAATGGAAGCATCTGTTGCCCGTGAACGCGCGGCACGCGAATCGCTGGAGCGACGCATGGCCGATATGGAGCGCGAGCGTGGGGGTCGGATCCGTCTCGACCGAGGGGCCCCATGACGTTCCCGACCATCGCAGCCGTCGGCGGTATCCTAGTGGGGGTCGCTGGTACCTGTATTTTCGTGTGTCTGCTGCACATAATTGACGAGGTGCTCGCCGACGATCTCATCACCAGGCTCTGGGGCGCCCTCGACACCCCCACCAATGATGTCCCCTCCCCTCCCTCCCCGCCCTTTGTGCCCGCGGTATGGGAACAAACGACGGTGCCCCTCTCTTGGGATGGTCAGTCCACAGTGCTACCGAAGGTGCGTGCCCGTTCGCCGCACCTCCAACACGTGATCGATCATGCCTACACACGTCCTCGGAGAGCCCAATGATCGACCTAGACGAGCTGACAGAGGACGAGCGGTGGAGGGTGGTGATGGCAGCCGGTGTGGGCGCCGTGAGCGCTCGTGCACTCGGCATCCATCCAATGCTCGGGATGATCCTCGGCGGGGCGGGCGCCGTCCTCGTCTACACAACGCGCGATGTGGCAGATGATGACGAGCCTGTCCATCCGTCGACCTGGACCGGCGCACCGAGCCCCGGACCCGCATCCCCCGGCCCCGTCCGAGACAACAAATCGCTGGTGAGGTCGTGACCCTCCCCGAGGCCGCCCCCTCCCCCACCGGCGGCGACGGTGCGGCGGGTGTACCTTCACCCC
>WLWG01002275.1_pt1 | contig 14974 bp, 27 predicted proteins | sample 6712871 | NCBI WGS metagenome assembly WLWG01 (sample SAMN12718693, study PRJNA515312) | sponge metagenome | isolation source: marine sponge | host: Mycale hentscheli | place: New Zealand: South Island, Marlborough, Capsize Point | collected 2003-05-01
AACTGTATTAGAAGCATTGGTATTTCTCAGTGCTCTACCAAATAAACGAAGTTCAGCAAATTTTGCCATAATTCAATAAGTTTTATTAAGTGAAAAAAATAAGAATCAAGAGAGATGAAATGTAATTTTTTCTGGTTATAAAAAGGAACATTTTATATCTCTCTATCTTCTCACGGCCCTACTCTGGAACGGAGTTTTCAGGCATTACCCTCCTTTAGCGACACACTACCCCACAGAGACCACAGTAAGACGGTCAGTATAATTGTCTGATTTACCTTCAAACTCTGCAAGTAGATATGTCTTTCTCTGTTTATGTTGTAAACAGGAACTGACACTTTGGTTTTATTTAAGACGGGAAGTAGTTCTTTTGTTTTGGTTAATGTAAAGGAACTTCCTATGTCTTTGATGTAACCTCCAAGGTTTGTTTTAGACCTGATGCATCTCAGGTACTTGGATTATACAATGGTAGATTTCAGGTGATCAATCCTGCGGGTATCCTACCAATCCCGCTCATCTTAAATATTATTAAGGTTATCAAAATGCAACCCTTCATGAATTTCAAACTCTCTTATGAGTTTATCATCTTCATCATAGAATTGCAACATACCTCTTGTAATCTGCACCCACATAGCTTCAATGTATGTGGGCTTATTACCTGGATTTACGAAATACTTTTTCATAACTCAAGAGATATTATTAAGGTCAATCTTACCTACGATCTTAGGCTTATCATCTTTCTTGCCCATTGCTGACCAATCAAAATCCTTATTAGCTTCTTCATCCAAAACTTTTTGACATACAACCTTTGTACGGTACTCCATAACAAACTGGATAAGCTCTGCCTCTGCAAGGAGAATATTTCTATACTCCTCCATAGTAAGCATATCATGCATAATGGCATCATCTTTACTACTATCAACAAGCATCTTACCTAACGTTGTAACACGAGAACCAAGTTCATGCTTCTCCATATTACCTTTGTGGGCTGAAACTAAATTCATCAAACCTGATTCAAATAACATAGTCTTAACTATACTATCAGGCAAACAAACGGTATCACTGTTTAAAGTCTCAAGGACTGTCTTTAAGTCTTTCAATTTATTAATATTTAGAAAGTGAATAATCAAAAAAAAATCAAGAGTGCATTAACTAGATATGGTTAATTACTCCATATCATTCTCTATCACAACGTAATTACAATGTTACCACTACGACCATAAGGTCTATGCTCTTGATTTATAAATTCGGGAAACTATGATGCTCTTCCTCTATATAGAGAGAGTACTAATACTCTATAGACATAACATACTATATTAATGACCAAAGTTAGCTATATAAAATATTATATATACTATATACTATGTAATAATTATAATACTAATATACAACCAATGATATAGTGTATAGTTTTACACTCTACTAAAGATTAAAACACACAAGTATTTCCGCAAAAACAATAAATAAAATGTAAATTCTGCCATCTAAATCCAAATATGCTAACTATTTGTTGCTGGGTCTTTACATTTCATTAATATCACAACAAATTATTATTGCAAAGCAGATATTGCTTTTGCATTTGGCTTGCCAATGACATCAACGTAAGTTGATGGCTAGCAAAAAGAGGGTAAAGAAAAAAGAAACAACAAAGGATCTATGATCCCTTGTTGATTCCAAAGATTAAGACTTTGCTTTAGCAGTCTTCTTCTTTGTACCTGATGCAATCTTCTGTGCAATGCTTTGAGCATCAACAGTAGATTCTTCAGTCTCTGATGTCTCTTCTTCTTGGGAAGGAGAAGATTCATCAGTATCCTGATAGTCTTGTGCAATAGCATGAGCAAGACTTGTTCTTGCTTCTGATATGCAGAAGTCTAGATTAGATGGTCCATATTCTTTAATGGCATCATTAACGAATTTGACCAATCTAAGGTCAGGATTGATGGACCCTTTGTTGTCACCCACGCGGGTTTCAACCATAGGGAAACGTTCAGTTAGCAACTTGGAAATTGGTTTATCCAATGAGAAGTGCAACGGAACTTTCTGTCCATCACTGTTTAACATAGGAGTGACTTGGTCATCCTGTGTTAAATAGGATACTTTTCTTCCTTTCTTTAGAATGGAAGAAGAGTAATTGGTGAGTTCATCATCAGTCCCATGGACTTTGAAGATGTGCTTGCCACTTACGGTAGTTTTGTAAAAAGTGGCGTAAAAGGTTAAATTTTGGTTATCCATGATAATCAATGAATTTAAGTGTAATATTGCAATATTGCAATTTAATATTAAGGCTAGTGACGAGCAGCTTTAGCTGTGAGGAAAAAGAAGGGAAGAAAAAAAAAGGGGTTTATCCCTTTCTTTTTTCATAAAAGCATTAAAACTTGTTTACAATTTTATTGATTTTAATCTGTTGTAAATTGGCTTTACCAATTTTCAGCTGTCTGTTAGGCAATCTAACAGGTTTACCATGTGCAGCAATTTGTGCTTTCACATATTGTTGTATATGTTTCATATGAAATTATTTATAAGTTCATATTAAGTTAAGGGCTAGGGAAAGAAAGAAAAGGCTTATTCAGCCTTTACTTCTGTTAATACATCACTTGTGTATGTATCAGGAAAGTCTTCATTGTATTTCCACTCGCTAAAGCCTGTGGAAATCCATTGGAGAACTTCTCCTTTGTAGGCATATTCTATTGCTATACCTGGTTCAGGGTATACGCTATAAAGAGGTCTACCTTCGTTGTCACCTTGTGGGGCAACCATGCCTGCATCAAGCAAGGCTTTAAATACAATTAAAACTATAGTTTTCATTTTATTAAGATTTAAAATTCATTTTAATATTAGGGCTAGGAAAAAAAGAAAAGAGAGATTTTAATCTCTCCATTTTCTTGTGATGTTGAGGAGCATCTGCTTCATCTCAGCATTTTGCTGTGATAAGAAGTGAGCTTCTCTTTCTTGCATGGCTAACAGCTTTAGCTGTGTGTGCTTTGCAACTCTCTTGTTGACATTCTTCTTTGATGAATGCTTGACATGTTTTTTCCAATTGTATGACATAAATAATTATTTATAAATTCAATTTAAGTTAAAGGCTAGGTAGGTAGTAGGCATAGCAAACATTCAGCAGTCAAAAAAAAAGCAATTCTTTTTTGAGAAAAAAGTTTTTTGTTTAAAAAAACATAGGGGGTGGTCACCAAGTCAGTTGAGGGGTGGGGTGCTGCAGCATAGGATCCATCACAATGTCTACCACAAAGCATTTCTACCACCGTAACCCTTGGCAATGTCCTCAGTAATTACTATCTTATATGTATGAAGCTATTGACTTTTATATTATTATTCTTTACTATTGTATCATATGGACAGATTGATGAATCTTTTGACAGCTTTGACAGTCCTGGTGATTGGACAAGTCCTGGGGGTAACACAGGTTCACATAGTGGTGAGCTATGTTTTAACATTAGTGGTAATTATCTGGCAGGGGAGTTTTACGTATTTCAATCTCCTATATATGATCTGTCAACATGGTCTACAGTTGAGTTACTATGGAGTCAAGAAAGTGATATCAGAAACGGTGATATATTTGGTCTTTATTATTATGATAATGGTTGGTTTTATTTTGACATTTCTAACCTTAACGGTTTTTATGGTGTCACATTGCCTAATACAACAATTGCATTAGCATTTGTACTTAATACTACATCTGGATCAGGTAATATAAATGGTAAGTACTCTCATGTAAGTTTTTTATCTATATATGATCCGACACCTTTACCAGTAGAGATGTTAGAGTTCTCTGCAAGCTTGCAAGATCAAGGAACAATGCTTAAATGGGTAACAGCATCAGAAAACAACTCTCAGAAGTTTGATTTATATAAATCCTTAGATGGAACTACCTGGGGGTTACTTGATGAGATCCCTGCAGGGGGGTTTAGTAATAGTGAGCTTACATATAAGTACTTTGATACACGTATAGAATCTGGATACAGCTACTATAAGTTAATTCAGATTGATATAGATGGAGAAGAAGATACATATGGTCCCGTGTATGTATACCGTAATGTATTTACGGATCCTAAAAAGTATAACTTAATGGGACAAGAAGTTAATCAATTTTACAAAGGTTTAATAATAGATGAAGATGGAAGAATCAAATACAATGACTAAGGAGGAGATGCTAGCAAAGGTTGAGTTTTTAAAAGAGCAGCTTTCGGGTGATATGTTTGAAGATATGGATATCAAAGATGAGATACATAACTTACAAATGAAGATAGATGGAAACAAACCAATGGATACAAGAATTGATTGTGTAGGTTGTGGTTCTTAAAATTATTTCTATATTTGTTTAAAACCAACAAATTATGAGTGAATTTATTTTAAGAGGCAATCGAGTGTTAATTGATAAGCCCGAAAAGAAAGAGAAAAAAGAAGGTGAGTTAGATCTTATCATTCCAGACAACATGGAAAAGGATGCTGAGAAGGAGATGATGAAAGAGTGGACTCATCTAAATGTTTGTGCCGTAGGTACAGATGTGACAGATGTAAAAGTCGGAGATAAAGTTTATGTCAGAACAGGAGCTTTACACAATGCAGAGATTATTGATTTAAATGGTTCCATCAAGATGATGGTTCTTGTACATGATATAGTAATGGTATGGCAATAAAGGAATCACCTATAGATTGGTATAAAGATATGCACGAAGGAGTTTACGCAAATATGTCAAAAGGTATTGTACCTATTAAGTCACCTGATGAAGATAGTATTGTAAAGTCTGTTAGAGACAAGTATCAAGAAAGATCTGATATAGGTAAGTTAAAGTACGGTAAGACATTAGATAGAAAAGACTTATCTATGAAAGAGTGGCTAAATCATTTGCAAGAAGAACTTATGGATGCTACTTTATACATAGAGAAATTATTAAAAGAAATACAGTCGTTATGATTATGGAATCACTAGTAACATTAATGGCAATTGTAGCCTTTATTATATTAAGCACTTTATCATATGCATTGATGCAAGATATAACAGATCCAATAACAGGAAGAACTATTAGAGATAAAGAAGCAAGAAGGATGGGAATGTTTGGATATACTCTATGTGCTGTTATTTTATTCTTATTATACAGGTATCTTTTTGGTTAGCTTGTTACGCACTCATCCAATTCTCCATACAAGCTAACTTAAAGCCTCTAGTTTTTCTACTAGGGGCTTTTTTATATCAATAATTTTTATTATATTATAACTGTATATTTATTTAAAAACATTTAAAATGGCATCAACAGGATTAAAAAGCTCTAACGTTCTAAAAGAGTTTGCAATTAAAAAAAGAACTCAACTTTGGCAATACTTAAATACAAGTGTAGATTTCTTTCTTAGATCAGTAGGTTTAAGGTCAACTAAAGAAATATTACCAGGTGCAACGTCATCCTCTGCAGCAAATCTTGAATTAGTAGAAAATGAAACATTTGTTTTAGGAGGAGTAGCTTATAAAAAGTATGTTTTTCATTCTTGGATGGTTTTGACAGGTTCACCTACTTATGTACAAGACATGGGTTTAATTAACGTATCTCAAGGATTTATGTTAATTACAGATCAATCAACTAATATTGTTGCTGATGATACAGCAAATATTGGTGGATTTACTAATGGAGCTTTAGCAAATTCAGGTACATTGCTTGAAGATTCTGGACTTTCACTTACTATTCCAGCTACATTAGCTTACGTTAATCAAGATAATACTTTAACAGGTCAAGATGACAATTACATGTATCTTATTGTAGCTCAAACAGGTGGTGTACCTTCTGTTGACTGTGAAGCATATGTAAAAATTGAGTTTGTTGTAGAACAAGCTGCTAAAGTAGAATTTATTCAATTTTAAAAAATAAAAAAAATGGCAGAAGAAAAAGTAAAATTAAGCGCAGTTGATTTTAGCGCTACAATGACAGCTCCTACAAGAATTCAAGCACTAGAAGCTGATGTTAAAATAGAAGCTAAATATAAAAATGAAAATGAATATACTCTTGTATCTGATTCAGCTATGGCTAGAGGTCAAGTAAAATCTGAAGAAGGACAATGGGAAAAAGTTCCAGCAGATAAAGAAATGGTAGAACGTAGAGTAACTATTACTCCTAAAAATATAGCTTGGTATAAGTCAAGAACTAGTACAAGAGCTATTATTGCAGGACCAGGAGACTTTATGGGCGAACCAGGAGAAAAGTTTGAGCTAGAACCTATTAAAAAGAGAACAGGACAAATTAGAAAAGCTGCAATGCAAGATGCTGTAGATGCAAAAAAAGCTAAATTTGCAGCAGCAGCCAAACCATCATAATTATGCCTGCTAAATTTAAACCAGAATCACCAGATCCTTTTTTAAAGAAAGGTGAAGATATGGCTCCTGCTAAGTTTGGTCATCTTAATGAAATATTAAGAATGATGCAAAGAGAGTTTGTAAATGATACTGCAGCTAAAGAAGCTGGATTAACAGTAGGTGAACTTTACAGCAAACCTTCTGGAGTAGTTCATGTAGTAAAACCTTAAATTATGTTAAGAAATATAAATAACTTTTTTAATATTATTAAAGAAAAAAGAGTTAAGAAAAATCTTAAGAATACGGATATGATTCCTATTGGTTCTAGAGATACACTTAACCCTTCTCAATATAATGATGCTGCAATTAGCTGGGGTGATTTTCAAGCAATTGGTGGAGGAGGAACAGGGCCGCAAGGTCCCGCAGGACCTCCAGGAGCAAATGGATTACCAGGTGCTACAGGTGCTACAGGACCTATAGGCCCTCCAGGACCAGTAGGTGCAGCAGGATTAAACTTTACAGGCAACTTTGATCCAGCAGTAGGATATGCAGTAGATGATGTTGTATTTGAAGCAGGATCTAGTTATGTATGTGTTAGTGCTACATCAGCACCAGGACCAAATCCAGCACCTCCAAATGCAGATTGGACTTTTTTAGCACTGCAAGGTTTAGATGGTCCACAAGGTCCAATTGGCCCTATTGGTCCAGCTGGAGCTAGCTTATGGACACCTGCAGTAAATTTAACATTTGCAGGAGCTGCAGATACAATTGATCTTTCTACAGGTAATACTTTTAAGATTCTTATAACTGGAGATACAACTATAAGCATGACACTACCAGGATCTCCCATAGGAGATTATATTTTTATTATTGATAATAGTGGTAGTCATATTGCTACACTTCAAACTGGTACAAACATGTATACTAACAATAGTTTACAACCTGTTATATCAGGAACTACACTAATGAAAGGAACTTCAGATGGTACTAAAGTTTACATAACTTCATTAGAAAACATGGAAATACTTTAATATGATCCCAGTTAGGAGAAATATAGACACTGATAAATTAATATTGTGGCTAGATCCTTCTAGCCCTTTGTCTTATGGAAAGTCTGAAACTATTATTAGTATTGCGGGTAGAGGTAAAAATCAATTTGCAGGTACTGAAGCTTTTACAAATACTTATGCTTTAAATGGTGTTAAGTCTTCGTGGACTTATGAACTAACTTCAGCTAGAGGTAGACGTTTTTTAGAGCCAATACTAGATGGTATGATTCTAGATCCTGATGGAGGTAATCAAACTAGACTTTTAAGAGAAACTGCTGATACAGGTCAACACTTTTTTAGACAGGATATGTTAATTGAAGGTAATAACATAGGACCTTCAGAAAGAGTTACGTATTCAATGTATGTTAGGGAAGATTTAACAAGTGCTCCCAGGCAGATAAGAATTTCTTACAAGAATACGTTTCCAGATACTGGAGGAGTTCTTTATGATTTTGCAACAAGTACACTTACACCACTTAATGCATCAGCATTAGAAGATTATGGTGTAATACCTGCTAGTGGCGGCTGGGTTAGAATATTCTTTACTGTAAAAATTGATGGAGCTGCAGGTAGTGGTATTACAGCAAGAACTTATATTTATTTAGTAGATAGTTCTGGCAATACAACTTATGCTGGTGATGGTACATCAGGAGTTTATGCATATGGTCCTCAGTGGGAACAAGGTGTATTATCTAATTATGTTAAAGTAGATGATGGTGGTGAGTTTGCTGCAGGATTTCAAAATAGAAAACTTGGAAAAGGTAGCTTAACTGTAAACCCTTCAGCTAATACTACAACATTTGAAGGTACAAATCTTAGATTTAATGGTGTTAGTAATGGTATAGCATCTTTATCAGGACCAAGAAATCCTTTTAGATCTACTGGTATAGATAATTTTAGTTTAAAGGATCATACTGCTTTTGCATGGATTAAGTTTGATTCAACAGGTACTCCAACAGGATCTGATCAAGTATCTACAGTAATGGGGCGTATAGGTGGTAAGTCTAACAATGGTGTATTTGGAATGAAACCTGATGGTACTAAAATTAGATATAAGGTTAGAGCTAGATACAGTACTCCTTCAGGGGGTATTTCAATACCTATTGCAGTTTTAGAATCTAATGCATTTTCTGATATAAGTTTGGGATGGAACTTAATAGCTGCAGATTTTGATTATCTTACAGGAACAGTTAACTTTTATTTAAACGGTACACCTGTAGGATCTGATTCATTAACTATACCTCCAACATATACACCTTTAGGTATAGATGGTAGTGGTAGTGGAGTTCAAATTGGAAATTATAGTCAGACTGGTGGAATTACTTTAGGTGAGTTTAAAGGTATGATGAATATTATAGGGTTTTATGATAAAGCATTAAGTGCAGCAGAACACCTAGCATTGTATAATGCAACTAAATATAGATTTATATAAAATAAAATAAAATGTCAGTAGGAAATTTAAAAACAGAAGGTAGTAAAGGGACAAACTTCCCTTGGCAATATAAAATGCTTAAAGGTATTGGTGAACTTGTTAGAATATCAGGTGGTGGTGGATCTACAGCAATCAAAAGAACAGTAAACTCTAAAAGACCTAAAGCAGGTGATGCAGATGATGCTGGTACTTTAACAAATTGTTATTCAGCATCTTTTGTAAATGTAGGTGCAGCAGATATTACAGTTGATAGTACAATAGTTAAAGTAGGTGAAACAGTAAACTTTGATGGAAATGGTCCATTGCTTAGTAACATAACTTATGATGCAAGTATAGCAACTGCAGAAGTACTAATTACCTATATAACATAAATTTTGTATATTAGGATTAAAATGTAAGATGAAATTAATTAAGCATGCTAATAACATTCATGAATTAAAATTAGAAGGTAACAAAGCACAAATTGCAATGTTTTCAGATATTCATTGGGATAATCCTAAATGTGATTGGAAGTTATTAAAAAAAGATTTAGATTATTGTGTAAAAGAATCTATTCCTATTCATATTAATGGAGACATGTTTTGTCTAATGCAAGGTCAAGGAGATAGAAGAAAAAATAAATCAGATATAAGACCTGAGCATAATAACTCTAAATATTTAGATAGTATTGTAGAAACAGCAGTAGAATGGTGGTCACCTTATTCACATTTACTTACAGTTATAGGATATGGTAATCATGAGACTGCTATTATCAAATGGCAAGAAACTGATATACTAGCTAGATTTGTAAAACTTCTTAATCTTAAAAATCACAGCAACGTTATGACTGGTGGTTATGGAGGTTGGTTTGTAGTAAATCAAGTAGTAAGAAAAAAACCTAATACAAAGGATTCTACAAGATCTATTAAAATAAAATACTTTCACGGATCAGGTGGTGGTGGTGTTGTAACTAAAGGCGCACTTAATCTTACTAGAGCGTTAGAAATGTATGAAGACTTTGATGTATTTACTATGGGTCATATTCATGAAAATGCAGCTAGGAATGATGTAAGAGATGTTTGTGTACAAGGATCATCTTCATATAGGCATGTACAAAAACAACTTCACATGATGATCACAGGAACTTATAAAGAAGAGTATGGTACTGGAGGTAAAGGGTGGCATATAGAACGTGGTGCTCCAGTAAAACCTACAGGAGGTCGTATACTAACTATAGAGTATAAACGTGTTAATAATAAAGAATTAGGAGATCTTCATTTATGTCAAGTAGATTCAATGAAATTTCCCTTGTAAATACTACGTACTTACACTTATTTTTGTTATATTATAGTATATATTTATTAGAGTACAATGGAAGTTTCAAGTTTACAAATAGGTTTTGATGCTTTAGTAGCATTATTAGTTTCAATAACAGGTGCGTTGGGTGTGTGGTACTCATTAAAAGGAAAAGTCACAATTCAACAAATGACTTTAGATAGTTTATCTAAAGACCTAGAAGAAATGAAAGTAGATAAAAAAGATAATCATACCCTATTACACAAAAGAATTGATGATCTCAAACATCAAGTAGAAAGAAATAGAGAAAAGAATGATAAGTCTCTAGCTGATCTTAAAGCTGAAATGGGTCAAATGGAGATTAGAATTATAAATGCTATTAATAGTAAATAATTAGTAAGACTCATAAACATTATTGCCCAAGCTGTATAGGTTATACAATACAAAAAGGTAACACATGTACAGTATGTGGTTTTAAAAGAAAAAGAGACTACTCATTTATAACTAAAGATATGAAGTTTATACTTTACATAATAATGACTAGTTTTCTTTTAGCATGTACTCCTCAGAGAAGGTTTACTAGGTTAATAGAAAAATACCCCCATTTACTTACTACAGATACTCTTATTATACATGATACAGTTAAAGTTACTGTACCTAAAATAATTCATGATACAATTATCAATGAACATTTTTTTCATGAGATTACAAGAGACACTTTAGTATTACAGAAAGAAAGACTTACTGTAAAAATATTTCATGACACTATTAAGAAGAATGTATTCATTCAAGGAGAGTGTGACACAATTACTGTAGAGAAAATAGTTGAGAGAAAGATCCCAATTAAATATTACGAAAAAACTCCACTTTGGAAAAAGATACTTAATTGGTTAATCATAGCAGCAATACTTTACGGAGTATATAGACTGTTTTTATTTTTAAAAAAAAGATTACTATGAAAAAGTTTTTTAAAGAATTATTAAGTGATGAATCAGGTATGTATTCATCAAAGAGATTAGGTGGTTTACTTTGCGTTTTAGCACTTGTAGTATCACTAGTGGCTAATACCTTTACTCATGGAGATATAAGACCTGCAGAGTATCTTGTAGACGCTGTAGCTTTATTTGCATTTGGTGCATTAGGATTAACATCTATAGATAAATTAACTAGAATAAGAAATAAGAAATAACAATGGGGTAAGTGCAATTTTAGTATATTTGACTTTCTTTTTAATATATGCAATACCCGCAATAACAAGATATCTATGGAAAAAATTATAACATGTCCACATTGTCATACTCAATTTGATCTATCAATAAACCCTGCTTCACCAGATGAAGGTTCAAACTATCTTTGGATATTTGATAATGGTCATGGTGGTATGATAGACGGTGTTTACCAAACACCAGGTAAAAGATCTCCAGTGTGGCCAGATGGTACACAGTTGTTTGAAGGAGAGTTTAATAGAGCTATAGTAGATAGATTAGTTGTTTTATGTAAAGCAAATGGTATAGATTATGTTAATCTTGTAGATACTCCAGAAGACATACCTTTAAAAGAAAGAACTTCTAAAGCTAACTCTATTGCAAAAGCTTCTGAAAAACCTTGTATATATGTAAGCATACATGCTGATGCTTTTAGTGATGAATCTGCAAATGGTTGGAGTGTATATACTTCACCAGGTACAACTAAATCTGATGGTATTGCTACAATATTATTTGAAAAAGCAGCTAGAGAGTTTACTGGCGAGTATATGAGATCAGATAAATACTCAGATGGAGATGTAGATAAGGAAGCTAATTTTACAGTACTAGTGGAAACTAATATGCCTGCAATACTATCTGAGAACTTCTTTATGACTAATTCAAGCAATTGTCATAAGTATCTTTTACCTGAAGAAGGTAGAGATAGAGTAGCTAAAGTTCATTTTGAAATGATTCAGCAAGTAGAAGCTGAGAATAAAGTTTAATTAAAAGTTCATAGGTTTAATTAATGTTTGACGAAGGAACCTAGGTTTAATCACCTAGGTTTTCTTATTTAAACTTCTGTAGTTTAAACTTTATTTGTATATTTGATTAAATAAAAATTTAAACCAATGAAAAATCCCGAAGAAAATCTAACAGCTGAACAGTTAGATGAAAGAAAAGAAGAAATGAAGGAATTTTATGATTCTTCCATTCCTTACTTAGAATCACAACTTAAATATGAAGTACTTCTTACAGATGTAGAAGAGGCTAGATTTAAAAGAGCAAACTTTGCCTATCAATGGCAAATGCTAATGGCTAATACACAACCACCAGAAGGTTCTGATAAAGATATAGATGATCCAACACCTGAACCAACTCAAGATAAAAAACTAGCTAGAAAACAAAAATTAAAAAGAACTTAAAATGGCTGTTGTTAATCAAGTTCAAAAAAGAGTTAAGCTTAATAAGTGGCAGGTTGTAAAGTATCAGATACTTACTCATTGTTATCTTAATAATATTATATTAAGTAACTCTGATCTTGACTGTTTAACCTTATTAGCATTGAATCAACCAATGGAGTTAAGTATCTTTTGTTTAGATGCTTCTTCAGAAGAAGATTCTATTTTTAAATCTGCACAGTCTGTTAGAAATTCACTAAATAAATCTGAAAAATATAAACTTATAATTAAAAATAAAAAACAAATATCACTTAATCCAAACTTAAAAATTCAAATTAAAGGGAATATTTTATTAGACTATAAATTTTTTGCAAGTGAATCCAAAGAAGAGTAAATCTTTTATAGATGAATTTAGCAATGAGTTTAAATTAGATAGTCAATTAGTAGATGATTTAATAGATTTTTACTATAAAGAATGCAGAGAAATATTAAGTAATTTAAAGTATACAAGATTAAATATAGATGGTCTTGGTCATTTTGTATCAAGACCAAATCTTGTAAAAAAATCAATTAACAGAATTATAAAATCTTTAAATAATCATGATACATCTACATTTTCAGCTTATTACAATAAAAAAAAATTAGAAGAAAAATTAATATTATTAAAACACTTATTAGAAAAACAGAATATAGAAAAAGAACGCAAAAATAAATTTAAAAATAATAAGAATGAACTTAAAAAAGATTTGGGAAAATAGAACGCAAATTTATGAAGGAATAAAAAATTCAATTATTAGAGATGACTTTGTAGAAGATGTTTCTGCTAAAAGAATGTTTTTATGTACTAATTGCATTGAATTTGATTCAACAGGGTCTAAGTGTGAGGTTCCAGGAACACAACCTTGTTGTGGTAATTGCGGATGTTCACTTGCATTTAAAACAAGATCTTTATCATCAGAATGCCCTATAGGTGAGTGGAAAGCACTAATGACTGAAAAAGAAGAAGATATTATAGATCAATTAACAGACTAATTATGAATTTATTATTTAATGAAAAGGATCATAGCTATCATAGTATAGATGACTTAGATATAAAATGGACTAGTGTAACTACTGTAATTGGAAAACTTAAAAAACCTTTTGATGCAAAAAAAGTTGCTAATAGAGTTAGCAAAAATAAAAAATCAAAATGGTATAATTTAGAACCAAAAGAAATTATTAAAATTTGGAATAAAGAATCTAAACGTGCTACAGATTTAGGTACTTTTTATCATAACCAAAGAGAAGCTGATTTATGCGCTTTATCATCTATGGAAAAAGATGGTATTGTAGTTCCTATAATAGCACCTCAACCTTTAAAAGATGGTAAAAAATTATCATCAACTCAAAAGCTAGATCCTGGAGTTTATCCAGAGCATATGGTTTATTTAAAATCTGCTGGTATATGTGGTCAAGCAGACCTTGTTGAGGTTATAAATAATAAAGTTCATATTATTGATTATAAAACCAATAAGGAGATTAAGAAAGAATCTTATAAAAACTGGGAAGGTATAAGTGAAAAAATGAGTTCTCCAGTTACTAACTTGGATGACTGTAACTTTAATCATTATAGCTTACAGCTTAGTATTTATATGTATATTATATTAAAGCATAACCCTAAATTAAAACCAGGAAATATATTTATTTACCATGTTGAATTTGAAAAAGAAGGTGAAGATAAGTATGGATATCCTATTACTAAAGTTAATGACTCAGGAGATCCTATTGTAAAAAAAGTAAATATACTTCCTATAAAGTATTTAATTGATGAGGTTCATGCAATATTACATCATTTAAAAAAACTATAATATGTTAATTAGACTATTTGATATTGAAAATGATACTGTAATTCCTACAGAGCATTGTTATACCTTAAAGGCATTAAAAGATATAATGGATAAATTTCCTGATGATCATTTAAAAATATATCAATATCTTTTTTACATGACTTGCCCAAGTCCAGATCTTAATCCATTTTTTCATACGCCTGAAATAGATAAAGAATCCTTGATACTACAAGAAATTGAAGCTGATTTTTCTACAGAAGATGATGATGTTTATGCAGCATTAAAGTTTTGTCAAAAAATGTATGAGACACCCACATCCAGAGCATATAAAGGTATTTCAGCTATGTTAGATAGATTAGGTAGATATATGGAAACTACACCAATAGAGCATGGCCGTGATGGTAATATTAATTCTATGGTAAATGCAGCTGCTAAATTTGAACAAATTAGATCTTCATTTAAAGGAGCATATAAAGATTTACAAGAAGAACAGCAATCTTCTGTAAGAGGTGGTTATGGTTTAGGATATGATCAGTAGTACAGAAATATATGAGGACATTCCTACCTGGGATAATGGTGTATGGACATTTACAAGCTTTACTAGTAGAGAGGATTTTACAGTATTTGTAAGAGATTTATTTTTAGAGCCAGGAAAATATAAGTTTGATAAGACCAGTTTAGAATTTAACGCAGAAGCTATTAAATTTAAAACAACAGGGGTTTATTGTACATCAG
>WLWG01002276.1_pt1 | contig 14964 bp, 8 predicted proteins | sample 6712871 | NCBI WGS metagenome assembly WLWG01 (sample SAMN12718693, study PRJNA515312) | sponge metagenome | isolation source: marine sponge | host: Mycale hentscheli | place: New Zealand: South Island, Marlborough, Capsize Point | collected 2003-05-01
TATTTTTACCCCAATGCTGAACACAATTTAACCCAATACCATATCCATTTGAATTACCATTATATTGTCCAATCGGAAAATTACCTCCTGCTGGAGTACCTGGAACAACTATTCTTTGTTGCCAAGCTCCACCAGCTATTTTAGTAGCCACCTCCCATCCAGCATTTGTTGCTACTACAACTGGTCTGAATAAAATACTAATTAACTGATCAGCCCCATTAGGTGGAACTGTGATTGAATCTAAATATACTCTCTTATATCCAGCTCCAGACCAAGAGTCATTTCGGAAAATATTAATAGTAAATCTGCCACCAACACCTTCTTCAATTTCATAACCTAAATCAATTCTTTGTTGGTAAGTTTCATTATCAGGATAATCAGCATTTGTAGATACTGGACAATTAGCCCAACTACTCGGTAAAGGTGAATCAACTAATCTATCTGCCGTACAAATACCTCCCTGCATACCATCATAGCCACTGACCGCAGAACCACCTGACCAGGTAAAATCAAATTGAGCTCCTTCTAATTGTGAGGCAAAATTATTAGCCGTGGCTTGATTATCGACATTCCACAATTTACGTGTATCTTGAGACCAGCAAGCAATTCCTGCTGTAGGAGTTAGTCGAGATGCACTAGCCCCAGGAGTAATCGCAACAGGAGCATTAAAAGGTAAATTAGCAACATTCTCCCAATTACCAGGTAGAGTGTTTCTACATTCATGCATTGTTAAGGTCAGTGTCCAACCTACAGCAGGTGCAATAACTGAGCTGACACCATATCGAAGTGGAGATATACTTATTTGTTCCTTTAAAGTAGTTGCCAATGCATTTTGAACATCTGTATAATCAGCGGTTAGAGGTTCTTGGACAATAATATCATCTCTCATCAAATTATCATCTGGATTAACACCTGTAGCTCCGTAATGACAGGCAAATGTATTTGTTTCAGAAGTAATACTAGCAACAGCTCCTCCTACTGCGTGTTTTCTAATTGAAGCTCCTACCAAACAAATTTCACTATTTCTGGGAAATTCAATACCTCTACCTCCAAAATAATTAGTGAAGTTATTAGCCGAATCGGCAACACCTCTTGAACTTAAACAAATCAAACTCATTATAAATATTAAATATATTTTATTTCTCAGCATAATTTAAAATGTTTAAAAATCCAGAGTATGCACAGCCAAAAACTGAGACTTGTCCAGTTAATAAAATGATGAAAAAACTAAATGATGATCACAAAGATAGTACCAGATTAAAAATCGATGAAGCTAGTATTTTTGACAAAGCTATGCCTAAACCGAAATTAAAAAAATCTAATAAGGCTAAGAATAGAAAATAAAATATAACAATATATTAAAATGACCGAAAAAGACAATACTATTATTTTTGATAAGCCATTACAAGACCTATCCGAAGAGATGCACAATAGAAAACAAATTTTAAATGAATCTCAAAAATTATGCTCATACGTCTTGGGCTTATGCAATGTAAAAGCCGAAGAAGTAATAGAAAGTCAAAAACTAAATCATGAGAATCCTGTCCATTTAATAGGATTAGCAGGTACATTTATTTCCGATATTTTTTTAAGAGATTGGAAAAGAATGGTTGAAAAATTAGCCAAATACGAGGAGGCGGAAACTGAGAAAACTTCTGAATCTTCTTTGGAAGCAAATGATGGCTCTTCAGATGAGCCTATAGATGATTCAGTTATGGATAAAAATGAAGTTGAGGATTTAGAAACAAAGTTTAAATCCCAGCCTGATTTACTCTCCTAATTCATCTTTTAAATAATCTTTAAAATATGGGTTATTAACTTGTGTAGCTACTGTTTCTTTTTCTTCTGGTAAAAATTCTAAATTATCTAAATTTGTTGGTTCTTCATCTACATAATTAAATTTAGCTTGTAATGCTTCTTTTAAAATTTTAAAATTAAAACAATACATTCTTTGACTTTTTTTATTAAGTTTTCTAACTTTATTACCTTCTACTCCTGGTAAATGTAACATAAAGTTTCTTAAATGTAATGGAATATAATTAGGACAAACAATACCATTATTTTCACGATATTCATCGAAACAATTGTATAAAGTTTTTGTTGGTATATAAACCTTGTCTCCTTTATACACAAACTCGTGATTATATAATTTACATTCTTCACTAATCAAACCATAATATAAAAACTCAGCTTCCTTTGGTCTGCTCAATTCAGTAATTGTCTCCATCATTTCCGTTTTAGGATAATTATCAATATTTCCAAAATAATCACCAAAATCAACATTTAGTAATTCATTACCTATTCGATTAATATAATCTTTATTTTTAAATTTTTCATATAAATCCGCCCAATAGTTACCATCTCCTTTTCGACTAGATGATGTTTGAATCTGTACAAATCTTCTTTGACCAGGTGGTAAAGCCATTACACAATTTGAATTTGAATTAAAAATTAGTCTGCACATATTATTTTGTACATATGGTGCTTGGTATAATTCCCTAATTCGATTGGATTCTCGTGTCACAAAATCTTTAATCTGCTCGATGTAGCTATTTCCATCCTTAGCCTTCATCTCATTAAATCGAACAACTATTTTATCTTTCAATTCCATATTAAATGCACTTTCTTTGGGAATAATATCTTCTAATTTATTTGTAGATATTGTATATTCGTCATTTATAAGCTTACCAATTAAATAACCAAATGTGTCCTTTCCCGTACCTTGTTCGCCAACCATAATAGTTGCGATATTTGTTCTAACTGTGGGTTGCTGAATTATTTGAGCTAAAGTATAGTATAAATATTTATATATTTCTTCATCGCCTGAGCCAAGTGTATTTAATAAAAAATCTTTTAAATCTGGATCTGGTTCATATTCATATTTTGGGTCATATTCAAAACCCATACCCTCAAAAGTATTAAATATTTCTGGATTAGAGCCAATACCTTCATACTCTTCTTTCGGATTGTAAGGTATAAATGTCATAGTTTTGTATTCTCTACGAGTCGGATCTTTTGACCACTCAGTAAACATATCTGATTCTTTTCCCAAAATATTCGTACAGCGTTTATTTTTACCACCTTGTATCATAGCTTGTATAGACATAGCTCTCCAAATCTCATTATGCTTGTCATCAATAGTTTTAATAAAATATGAGCCTTTTGAAACAATCCAACAGTGATTCTCATCGAATTCTTTTTTTTTTATTACGTATAAATCTGAATTTTTAATAGTTTCGTCAATATATTCAGCAGAAACATCAGATTCATCAATTATTGGTTTAATTACCCATTTAATAGAATGGTATTCTGGATGTTCTTGCCTAGTGTATTTATTAATCTCCACGAGCATTTCCTTGCTAATATTTCGGCTAATCATAAACCCATCAAACATAGGAACAATATAGGTGTCTTCTGGTTTAAATAAACAACTATCAGATAACTCCTTTATTACTAATTGTAAATATTTAGCTTCCTCATTACAAAGTATCCGATTTAAAAAGCTTGATTTAGGATTTTTTCTCTTCTCACAATCCTTTTTATAATGAGATAAATTTTCGTGTGTCCAAAGAACATTTTTAATCTCAGAGATTTCATTATGTATGCCTTTCAAAAACAATGATTTTTTTGAGCCATTGTCATTAATATAAAACGCATTTTTCTCTTTAAAATTATTGGTGACCTTATCAGTGTTTAATAACATTAAAAATGTTTTTTTATCTAAATCGAATTTTTTTAAATATTTTTCCTTCTTTTTGACATATTCGGAAATAAATTTCGTATTTAATCTTTCATAATCTTCTAGCCCTTCATTATAGTTTTGTATGTACCCTAATAAAATAGAATAATGACAATTTTGGATATCTAAATCTGTATAATAAGATTTACCTTTATCATCTGTTACCAAAAAATTTCGAAGCCTATGTTGTAATGATTGAATGGAAAACTCTTTCGTATACAGTCGTCCATAATTGCGACCAAATGCATATTTATATTCTGTTGGATAAACTACAGGTTGATACTCCTCACCTTCGATTGGGATTTGTTCAAGACTCTTATTATAAATTTTTTTTATAAATCGACGTATGGCTTTGAGATATTGCTCAGTGGTAAATTTATCATCGAAACTTTCTTTTAACTCATCCTCAGTCCAAAATAATTCCTGTAACTCAGTGTCCGAGATAGTCATCAGATAAATAATTTTTTTCAAATTTATTTTTTCCCTAAATTTCTTAATGTCTTCGGGCATTACATTATTCAAAGATTTTAAATTGGTATTCATTCCTCTATAATACATCATATCATATTATGTTTAAATAGATATTCCTTTAAATCTGATATAATGTACTATATCAAAATCAAAGTTTAGATTGAGCTTCCTCCTTAGCCTTCTGTCTAGCCCGATAATTACGTTGAGCAATACGTCTGCGAAGCCTTCCATGTTCGGTCTGAGAATATTTAAGTACAGCTTCGGTATCTCTCGCTTTTTTTAATTCTATATCTTCCAAATACTCTTGTAATTGTCCCAATAGTTGTTCGTCAGCCTCCTCCCCAGCCTCCCACAAATCACGTACTTTTTCGAAATATTCCATACAGTTAAATATACTATATCACTTTATTTTTAAATGAAAAAAAAAAATAAAACCTTTAATAGGGTCGCCTACTTAGTTTTACATCTCTGCCTTTTCTGTGAAAGTCACGGTCACCTCTTTTTGTAGTATAATCTAAATCTCCTTTTCTGGTTTTGGATTTGTCACCCTTTGATTCACCAGTCATTTTTTGCATTTTCGTTTTGGTGACATCTCTTTTTGATTTTTTAGGCATAATATTCATACCAAATACAGCCCGTTTTTTCATAAGTGGTGTAACCTTAAAAGTTTTCCCTTTGATTTTTACCATTGCTCCGACCTCTGCTTTTTTAATTTTTCTAAGATTAGAAACACCTATGTCCTGGTCTTCAGGGATTTTGAGTTGTCTGTGTAATGCACCTTCTTTAAATTTAATTTTTTTATTTCCCAATACTACTTCGCCCATTGGTTTTAAAACCATTATAATATAATTAAATATTATAATTGTTTCATTCTTTTTTGATATAATATATATCCTGACAATTTACAGAATGGTTCATCATTGTAGCCAATTCCTGTTTTTCCTTTATACCCTTTTCTCCCTCGTATTTTTCAGATAGAAAGATATGTCTAATCATGCTTGCGCCGATTTCCTTCCCATTCATTGGAAACACGTTATGTCGTATAAAACTACTCAACGCATTAGTAGTCATATCAATACCGTGTGAGGTTATTAAAAAGCTTTCTGAGTCCGTCACCCCAAACCACATATTTATGATATTATTTAATTTTTTTGGAATGTCGATTTTTACAACTCGATTATCTGGGTCTGGCGATTTAACGTCCCCAAAACTAAAATATTTTCGATTTTTATTTTTCACAACACAATAATTATTATTCTCTCTAGTTTCATTCGAAAGTGCAAAATACTCGTGCTCATTTATACGCTTCATATTACCGTACTCTAGCCTCCTTGGTGGGAGCATTGTATATAAACTAGCGATTAGGTATTTCAGCATTAGTGATCTATCTCGTGGATCTTTAAATTCTTTACTTGCAGAATTATATTTCTTTTTTTTTAAGAGGGTACCATAATCATCTCTAATCTTTTCTAGCTCAGCCATAGTTGTCCATTTATCCTCTTGCCTCTTAGTTTTAATTTGTTCTTCGTTAATCTTACGTTCATACTTATTAATATTTTTTAATTGAATACCGTAAATTTTGTATAAAGGAAGATGTTCCTTGGGTACTGTGAGTGTTGATTCTGGTGATAACCCAGCCAAACAGGCATTTAAAAAGGACTTTTTCTTACCATATTTAAATTGGTCTATATATTTAAGTATTTTATCTGGTTCTTTTAAAATATCTAAGCTGTCGTGCTTCTTATCGTTTAAATTATCCAACAATTCTTCTAATCTTTTAGCATATACTTTTTGCGTAGGTTCTTTGATGCCTCTTTTTTTAATTAGTTCTTTAAAAGTTTCCATATTATTATAATACTTATAACAGAGAAAACTTTAATATCAAATTTATTAAAGTTTTACTTTAAATCCGTTCTGCTTTCTACTGTCTCCGTATATATAGGCAAACATTAATTCTTTATGCTGGTCTTCTTTTTCTAATTTATTCCAACAATCAGGCTGACAAAATCCTAGATATTTTAAATAAATATTTAATTTATTAGATTTCCCGTCATTGGGATGTGTCTCATATTTGTCATCGCATAATCGGCAGTGGTGGTACTCCATTTTATAATATAAAAATAAATTAATTTTAATATAAAAAAAAATAAACTATTCGGGTATGGGTTGAAATCCTATTGGAGGTTTATGAGGATAAATTAATAATCTACATTGTTTCTTTGAAATTATGTTTCAACTTTTCGTATGTCATCGGTCTCGACCATCTCGCTGTCGTCATCACTACTCTCACCACTACTCCCATCACTACTGTCGTCACTAATGTCGAGCAGAGCGGTCAGAAATCCTATTGGAAGATTATTATGATCACGACACTCGGAATTAATTATTGATTCTCGGCATCTAAAGCAATTACCTTTGCTACATGGAACGTGTATTAGAGTTACATAACTTGTATGTGCGTCGCACTCACACACTTTGGCGTTAGGTACGTCTTGTTCCCTAATACCCGCCGTGGCAAATAGAATCTTTAGTGCTGAATCCTTGCCCTCCCTAAAATTTTTTACTCTATCATATACAGTTGCTCCCCGACAGAATGAACAATTGAAACGTATTTCTGCACCAAAATGTGTTAGAGTCTTTACCACACAATCCGCACAAACTTTATTTTTACAGTATGGACATTTATCATATATTGGCGAGTCACAACCAAAAATCGCACAGGTCTCCTCTGAATTTACATTAGGTTTTTGAGTTTTATTGTCCATTGTATGTTCTGTTATATTGTACAAATAAAAGTATTGTCAGATTCGTCGATCAAATTTATTTTTCCAGTAATCACCCGCACAATTTAAAAAAAAAATATTAAATAAATCCTCGCCCAAAAAATAGATGGTGCCTGCCCGCATACCTTCATACTATATTACTATTTATTATTATTATTATTATTATTATTATTATTATTATTATTATTAAAAAAGTAACAAAGTAACGTAATTTAGAGAAAAAATAAAAAGTATTATAAAAAAATAAAAAAAGAAAGAGAGAGAAACAGAGAGAAGATTATAAAACTAATTTCCATACACAAAAACAATGTATTTGTTTGTAAGGGATTGTGGGAAAGGCTACTAACTAGGCTACTCACTTTAAGGCGGGCGGGCTACTAACTAGGCTACTCACTATAAGGCGGGCGGGCTTTAAGTGCTCTGGTTATAAGACCCTATGTAAATAGTCTGGTTATAAGTACTTAAAGACTAGTCCACCCTCTATTCCTTAAGGAATAGAGGGTGGACTAGTCTTTAAGTACTTATAACCAGACTATTTACATAGGGTCTTATAACCAGAGCACTTAAAGCCCGCCCGCCTTATAGTGAGTAGCCTAGTTAGTAGCCCGCCCGCCTTAAAGTGAGTAGCCTAGTTAGTAGCCTTTCCCACAATCCCTTACAAACAAATACATTGTTTTTGTGTATGGAAATTAGTTTTATAATCTTCTCTCTGTTTCTCTCTCTTTCTTTTTTTATTTTTTTATAATACTTTTTATTTTTTCTCTAAATTACGTTACTTTGTTACTTTTTTAATAATAATAATAATAATAATAATAATAATAATAATAATAATAAATAGTAATATAGTATGAAGGTATGCGGGCAGGCACCATCTATTTTTTGGGCGAGGATTTATTTAATATTTTTTTTTTAAATTGTGCGGGTGATTACTGGAAAAATAAATTTGATCGACGAATCTGACAATACTTTTATTTGTACAATATAACAGAACATACAATGGACAATAAAACTCAAAAACCTAATGTAAATTCAGAGGAGACCTGTGCGATTTTTGGTTGTGACTCGCCAATATATGATAAATGTCCATACTGTAAAAATAAAGTTTGTGCGGATTGTGTGGTAAAGACTCTAACACATTTTGGTGCAGAAATACGTTTCAATTGTTCATTCTGTCGGGGAGCAACTGTATATGATAGAGTAAAAAATTTTAGGGAGGGCAAGGATTCAGCACTAAAGATTCTATTTGCCACGGCGGGTATTAGGGAACAAGACGTACCTAACGCCAAAGTGTGTGAGTGCGACGCACATACAAGTTATGTAACTCTAATACACGTTCCATGTAGCAAAGGTAATTGCTTTAGATGCCGAGAATCAATAATTAATTCCGAGTGTCGTGATCATAATAATCTTCCAATAGGATTTCTGACCGCTCTGCTCGACATTAGTGACGACAGTAGTGATGGGAGTAGTGGTGAGAGTAGTGATGACGACAGCGAGATGGTCGAGACCGATGACATACGAAAAGTTGAAACATAATTTCAAAGAAACAATGTAGATTATTAATTTATCCTCATAAACCTCCAATAGGATTTCAACCCATACCCGAATAGTTTATTTTTTTTTATATTAAAATTAATTTATTTTTATATTATAAAATGGAGTACCACCACTGCCGATTATGCGATGACAAATATGAGACACATCCCAATGACGGGAAATCTAATAAATTAAATATTTATTTAAAATATCTAGGATTTTGTCAGCCTGATTGTTGGAATAAATTAGAAAAAGAAGACCAGCATAAAGAATTAATGTTTGCCTATATATACGGAGACAGTAGAAAGCAGAACGGATTTAAAGTAAAACTTTAATAAATTTGATATTAAAGTTTTCTCTGTTATAAGTATTATAATAATATGGAAACTTTTAAAGAACTAATTAAAAAAAGAGGCATCAAAGAACCTACGCAAAAAGTATATGCTAAAAGATTAGAAGAATTGTTGGATAATTTAAACGATAAGAAGCACGACAGCTTAGATATTTTAAAAGAACCAGATAAAATACTTAAATATATAGACCAATTTAAATATGGTAAGAAAAAGTCCTTTTTAAATGCCTGTTTGGCTGGGTTATCACCAGAATCAACACTCACAGTACCCAAGGAACATCTTCCTTTATACAAAATTTACGGTATTCAATTAAAAAATATTAATAAGTATGAACGTAAGATTAACGAAGAACAAATTAAAACTAAGAGGCAAGAGGATAAATGGACAACTATGGCTGAGCTAGAAAAGATTAGAGATGATTATGGTACCCTCTTAAAAAAAAAGAAATATAATTCTGCAAGTAAAGAATTTAAAGATCCACGAGATAGATCACTAATGCTGAAATACCTAATCGCTAGTTTATATACAATGCTCCCACCAAGGAGGCTAGAGTACGGTAATATGAAGCGTATAAATGAGCACGAGTATTTTGCACTTTCGAATGAAACTAGAGAGAATAATAATTATTGTGTTGTGAAAAATAAAAATCGAAAATATTTTAGTTTTGGGGACGTTAAATCGCCAGACCCAGATAATCGAGTTGTAAAAATCGACATTCCAAAAAAATTAAATAATATCATAAATATGTGGTTTGGGGTGACGGACTCAGAAAGCTTTTTAATAACCTCACACGGTATTGATATGACTACTAATGCGTTGAGTAGTTTTATACGACATAACGTGTTTCCAATGAATGGGAAGGAAATCGGCGCAAGCATGATTAGACATATCTTTCTATCTGAAAAATACGAGGGAGAAAAGGGTATAAAGGAAAAACAGGAATTGGCTACAATGATGAACCATTCTGTAAATTGTCAGGATATATATTATATCAAAAAAGAATGAAACAATTATAATATTTAATTATATTATAATGGTTTTAAAACCAATGGGCGAAGTAGTATTGGGAAATAAAAAAATTAAATTTAAAGAAGGTGCATTACACAGACAACTCAAAATCCCTGAAGACCAGGACATAGGTGTTTCTAATCTTAGAAAAATTAAAAAAGCAGAGGTCGGAGCAATGGTAAAAATCAAAGGGAAAACTTTTAAGGTTACACCACTTATGAAAAAACGGGCTGTATTTGGTATGAATATTATGCCTAAAAAATCAAAAAGAGATGTCACCAAAACGAAAATGCAAAAAATGACTGGTGAATCAAAGGGTGACAAATCCAAAACCAGAAAAGGAGATTTAGATTATACTACAAAAAGAGGTGACCGTGACTTTCACAGAAAAGGCAGAGATGTAAAACTAAGTAGGCGACCCTATTAAAGGTTTTATTTTTTTTTTTCATTTAAAAATAAAGTGATATAGTATATTTAACTGTATGGAATATTTCGAAAAAGTACGTGATTTGTGGGAGGCTGGGGAGGAGGCTGACGAACAACTATTGGGACAATTACAAGAGTATTTGGAAGATATAGAATTAAAAAAAGCGAGAGATACCGAAGCTGTACTTAAATATTCTCAGACCGAACATGGAAGGCTTCGCAGACGTATTGCTCAACGTAATTATCGGGCTAGACAGAAGGCTAAGGAGGAAGCTCAATCTAAACTTTGATTTTGATATAGTACATTATATCAGATTTAAAGGAATATCTATTTAAACATAATATGATATGATGTATTATAGAGGAATGAATACCAATTTAAAATCTTTGAATAATGTAATGCCCGAAGACATTAAGAAATTTAGGGAAAAAATAAATTTGAAAAAAATTATTTATCTGATGACTATCTCGGACACTGAGTTACAGGAATTATTTTGGACTGAGGATGAGTTAAAAGAAAGTTTCGATGATAAATTTACCACTGAGCAATATCTCAAAGCCATACGTCGATTTATAAAAAAAATTTATAATAAGAGTCTTGAACAAATCCCAATCGAAGGTGAGGAGTATCAACCTGTAGTTTATCCAACAGAATATAAATATGCATTTGGTCGCAATTATGGACGACTGTATACGAAAGAGTTTTCCATTCAATCATTACAACATAGGCTTCGAAATTTTTTGGTAACAGATGATAAAGGTAAATCTTATTATACAGATTTAGATATCCAAAATTGTCATTATTCTATTTTATTAGGGTACATACAAAACTATAATGAAGGGCTAGAAGATTATGAAAGATTAAATACGAAATTTATTTCCGAATATGTCAAAAAGAAGGAAAAATATTTAAAAAAATTCGATTTAGATAAAAAAACATTTTTAATGTTATTAAACACTGATAAGGTCACCAATAATTTTAAAGAGAAAAATGCGTTTTATATTAATGACAATGGCTCAAAAAAATCATTGTTTTTGAAAGGCATACATAATGAAATCTCTGAGATTAAAAATGTTCTTTGGACACACGAAAATTTATCTCATTATAAAAAGGATTGTGAGAAGAGAAAAAATCCTAAATCAAGCTTTTTAAATCGGATACTTTGTAATGAGGAAGCTAAATATTTACAATTAGTAATAAAGGAGTTATCTGATAGTTGTTTATTTAAACCAGAAGACACCTATATTGTTCCTATGTTTGATGGGTTTATGATTAGCCGAAATATTAGCAAGGAAATGCTCGTGGAGATTAATAAATACACTAGGCAAGAACATCCAGAATACCATTCTATTAAATGGGTAATTAAACCAATAATTGATGAATCTGATGTTTCTGCTGAATATATTGACGAAACTATTAAAAATTCAGATTTATACGTAATAAAAAAAAAAGAATTCGATGAGAATCACTGTTGGATTGTTTCAAAAGGCTCATATTTTATTAAAACTATTGATGACAAGCATAATGAGATTTGGAGAGCTATGTCTATACAAGCTATGATACAAGGTGGTAAAAATAAACGCTGTACGAATATTTTGGGAAAAGAATCAGATATGTTTACTGAGTGGTCAAAAGATCCGACTCGTAGAGAATACAAAACTATGACATTTATACCTTACAATCCGAAAGAAGAGTATGAAGGTATTGGCTCTAATCCAGAAATATTTAATACTTTTGAGGGTATGGGTTTTGAATATGACCCAAAATATGAATATGAACCAGATCCAGATTTAAAAGATTTTTTATTAAATACACTTGGCTCAGGCGATGAAGAAATATATAAATATTTATACTATACTTTAGCTCAAATAATTCAGCAACCCACAGTTAGAACAAATATCGCAACTATTATGGTTGGCGAACAAGGTACGGGAAAGGACACATTTGGTTATTTAATTGGTAAGCTTATAAATGACGAATATACAATATCTACAAATAAATTAGAAGATATTATTCCCAAAGAAAGTGCATTTAATATGGAATTGAAAGATAAAATAGTTGTTCGATTTAATGAGATGAAGGCTAAGGATGGAAATAGCTACATCGAGCAGATTAAAGATTTTGTGACACGAGAATCCAATCGAATTAGGGAATTATACCAAGCACCATATGTACAAAATAATATGTGCAGACTAATTTTTAATTCAAATTCAAATTGTGTAATGGCTTTACCACCTGGTCAAAGAAGATTTGTACAGATTCAAACATCATCTAGTCGAAAAGGAGATGGTAACTATTGGGCGGATTTATATGAAAAATTTAAAAATAAAGATTATATTAATCGAATAGGTAATGAATTACTAAATGTTGATTTTGGTGATTATTTTGGAAATATTGATAATTATCCTAAAACGGAAATGATGGAGACAATTACTGAATTGAGCAGACCAAAGGAAGCTGAGTTTTTATATTATGGTTTGATTAGTGAAGAATGTAAATTATATAATCACGAGTTTGTGTATAAAGGAGACAAGGTTTATATACCAACAAAAACTTTATACAATTGTTTCGATGAATATCGTGAAAATAATGGTATTGTTTGTCCTAATTATATTCCATTACATTTAAGAAACTTTATGTTACATTTACCAGGAGTAGAAGGTAATAAAGTTAGAAAACTTAATAAAAAAAGTCAAAGAATGTATTGTTTTAATTTTAAAATTTTAAAAGAAGCATTACAAGCTAAATTTAATTATGTAGATGAAGAACCAACAAATTTAGATAATTTAGAATTTTTACCAGAAGAAAAAGAAACAGTAGCTACACAAGTTAATAACCCATATTTTAAAGATTATTTAAAAGATGAATTAGGAGAGTAAATCAGGCTGGGATTTAAACTTTGTTTCTAAATCCTCAACTTCATTTTTATCCATAACTGAATCATCTATAGGCTCATCTGAAGAGCCATCATTTGCTTCCAAAGAAGATTCAGAAGTTTTCTCAGTTTCCGCCTCCTCGTATTTGGCTAATTTTTCAACCATTCTTTTCCAATCTCTTAAAAAAATATCGGAAATAAATGTACCTGCTAATCCTATTAAATGGACAGGATTCTCATGATTTAGTTTTTGACTTTCTATTACTTCTTCGGCTTTTACATTGCATAAGCCCAAGACGTATGAGCATAATTTTTGAGATTCATTTAAAATTTGTTTTCTATTGTGCATCTCTTCGGATAGGTCTTGTAATGGCTTATCAAAAATAATAGTATTGTCTTTTTCGGTCATTTTAATATATTGTTATATTTTATTTTCTATTCTTAGCCTTATTAGATTTTTTTAATTTCGGTTTAGGCATAGCTTTGTCAAAAATACTAGCTTCATCGATTTTTAATCTGGTACTATCTTTGTGATCATCATTTAGTTTTTTCATCATTTTATTAACTGGACAAGTCTCAGTTTTTGGCTGTGCATACTCTGGATTTTTAAACATTTTAAATTATGCTGAGAAATAAAATATATTTAATATTTATAATGAGTTTGATTTGTTTAAGTTCAAGAGGTGTTGCCGATTCGGCTAATAACTTCACTAATTATTTTGGAGGTAGAGGTATTGAATTTCCCAGAAATAGTGAAATTTGTTTGGTAGGAGCTTCAATTAGAAAACACGCAGTAGGAGGAGCTGTTGCTAGTATTACTTCTGAAACAAATACATTTGCCTGTCATTACGGAGCTACAGGTGTTAATCCAGATGATAATTTGATGAGAGATGATATTATTGTCCAAGAACCTCTAACCGCTGATTATACAGATGTTCAAAATGCATTGGCAACTACTTTAAAGGAACAAATAAGTATATCTCCACTTCGATATGGTGTCAGCTCAGTTATTGCACCTGCTGTAGGTTGGACACTGACCTTAACAATGCATGAATGTAGAAACACTCTACCTGGTAATTGGGAGAATGTTGCTAATTTACCTTTTAATGCTCCTGTTGCGATTACTCCTGGGGCTAGTGCATCTCGACTAACTCCTACAGCAGGAATTGCTTGCTGGTCTCAAGATACACGTAAATTGTGGAATGTCGATAATCAAGCCACGGCTAATAATTTTGCCTCACAATTAGAAGGAGCTCAATTTGATTTTACCTGGTCAGGTGGTTCTGCGGTCAGTGGCTATGATGGTATGCAGGGAGGTATTTGTACGGCAGATAGATTAGTTGATTCACCTTTACCGAGTAGTTGGGCTAATTGTCCAGTATCTACAAATGCTGATTATCCTGATAATGAAACTTACCAACAAAGAATTGATTTAGGTTATGAAATTGAAGAAGGTGTTGGTGGCAGATTTACTATTAATATTTTCCGAAATGACTCTTGGTCTGGAGCTGGATATAAGAGAGTATATTTAGATTCAATCACAGTTCCACCTAATGGGGCTGATCAGTTAATTAGTATTTTATTCAGACCAGTTGTAGTAGCAACAAATGCTGGATGGGAGGTGGCTACTAAAATAGCTGGTGGAGCTTGGCAACAAAGAATAGTTGTTCCAGGTACTCCAGCAGGAGGTAATTTTCCGATTGGACAATATAATGGTAATTCAAATGGATATGGTATTGGGTTAAATTGTGTTCAGCATTGGGGTAAAAATA
>WLWG01002284.1_pt1 | contig 14915 bp, 17 predicted proteins | sample 6712871 | NCBI WGS metagenome assembly WLWG01 (sample SAMN12718693, study PRJNA515312) | sponge metagenome | isolation source: marine sponge | host: Mycale hentscheli | place: New Zealand: South Island, Marlborough, Capsize Point | collected 2003-05-01
GGTCCTGGCATTCCTAAAGTTGATAAACCTGCAGTTAAAATTCCACAACCATCAGCTGCAAAATTAGATTGTCCAGAAGGTAATGTTCCACCAGTTGACCAAGAACTTCCATCCCACTCATCTGTAGCACTTTGTTGACTTGGGGCTCTATAACCTCCATATACAACTCCTGCAGTTTGAATTCCAAATCCTCCTCCAAAATATCTACTTGTAGGCACTGTTGAAACATTAGTCCAACTTGATCCATCATATTCTTCTGCATTATTTACACCAGTATTTGCGCCAGTATATCCCATGGCTCCTAAAGCTGCATTTTGAGTTGCATTTGTAGCTGAAGAAATTCCTCTTCTTGCAGTGTTCATATTTCCACCACTAGCCCATGCTGCAGCTGTAATGACGTTTGCTGATGATGTAAATTCTTCTGTTGAAGCAGACGCAGGTGGACCATAAGCTCCTGCTGAAAGTGCAGCAGCATTACTTGTTCCAGCTCCAGCACCTGACCCTCTTTTAGCTACTGCCATATCTGCTATTTCAGACCAAGAGGTTCCGTCATATTTTTCAGTTTTTGTCTGTGAAGTTCCACTTATATCTCCTCCATAAAATATTGCATTTGCTGAATCTCCAGCAGCTCCACCAGCAGATCTTCCTGTGTTGACAGTAGATCCAGTGCTTACTGAAGTACCATCATAATTTAATGTTGCGGTTGTATAAGGTGCTCCAGCATTATCTCCTAAAGCACCACTCGCCATAAAAAAAGCAGTTTCTGGTCCATTAGCATTTGTATAACCTCTTTTTTCTGGGAGAGCAGTTAAATTACTCCATGATGAACCGTTCCATTCTTCCATGTTTGTTACTACAGCGGAAGATGTTCTTCCACCAACTGCTAGTGCGGATGTTTGAGTTCCTCCACCAGATACTTGATCTCTTGCAGTATTTAAAGAATTTGGAGTTGCTGAAAAAGAAGTTCCATTATATGTTAATGTAGTAGATTGTTTTGTATCTGAAGAATTTGCTCCTCCAAAAACTAATGCTGCAGTTTGAGTTCCTGCTGAAGATAATCCATAAGTTGCTGCAGGTAAACTACCACCTGTTGACCAACCTGATCCATTATATTCTTCTGATGCAGAAAAATATGTTGGTGCAGGAGAGAGACCACCAGCTAAAAGACTGGCAGTTTGTGTTCCAGTGTGTGAAACAAAACCTCTAGCATTAGTTAAAGATCCAGAACTAGCCCATGCTTCAAGAGCTACAACACTTTTAAAAGTATCACTACTTGTGTTGTACCAAACTTGACCTTCAGCAACTGATTCAGTAGGGTCAGTTGTTACTGCCTGAATTGCTCGTCCATGTAATTTTCTATATGTGCTCATAATTAACTCGTTGTAAAATCTGTTATATTAACTGCTGTTGTTTCTCCTGTAAATTCTTCTGTTGCATTTTTAAAAGGAGATTGTCCACCTGCTAATAGTCCTGATGTTCCAGAAGCACCTGCTCCTGCTCCACCTTGTCGTCCTGTTGATATACTCGGTCTTGTTGACCATGCTGTTCCATCGTAATGTATACAAGTTGTACTATTAGGTTGTCCACCTGCTACCATAAAATCTGATGAACTAGTTCCAAAACAACCATTTTTTATTGCTTGAGTTACAGGTGTAACACTTATTGAAGTCCAAGAAGAACCATTATATGTATCAGAAGTATTCAGTATTGTTACTGAACCAGGCGATGTTCCAAATCCACCTGCTGCTATTGCAGCAGTTTGAGGCCCACCTGCGGACATAGCATATTTAGCTGTAGGAAGTGATCCACCTGCGGTCCAGTTATAACTACCATCGCTCTCATAACAATTAGTTACAAGATATCCACCCATTCCCAAAGCAGCAGTAGAAGTTCCTGCTCCGCTACCATAACCATTAGCTGATCCTGGATATGTTGGTTGTGCTGTCCAAGAACTTCCATCATAGCTTGATACCGTAGCTCTAAATCCAGCTGGTGGAGGTGATGGGTTGTAACCGTTCCAATACAAAGCTGCAGTTTGTGACCCTTTAGTTGAACTTGCTCCACTATAAGAAGCTGCTCCTGCTGATAAAGATCCACCAGCTGTCCATGAAGAACCATCGTAATGATTAGTTGCATTTGTTGCTGCAGTTCCTGGTGAATTAGGTTGACCTGATATTGATAAAGCTGCTGTTTGAGTTCCTGCTCCTTGATTAGCAGAAACTGTTGCTGGTAGATTTCCACCAGTTGACCATGCTGCAGCGGTTATTGTGTTTGTTGATGATGTAAATTCTTCTGTGTTTGCAATAGATGCTGTTGGAGGATTATTTCCACCTCCTTGCACAGTAGAAATGTTAGGTGCACCATTAGATCCACCTAAGTTATCTCTTCTTGATGTTGCCATAGATGGGATAGTAGCCCATGAAGTTCCATCATAAGATAAAAAATTTGTTGATACGACATCTGCTGGTGAAGGTCCTGCTCCAGATGCTAGCATTCCTGCTGTTTGTGTTCCACAAGCAAAACCATCTTTAATTGCAACAGGAACAGCAGTCGCTGCTGTCCAAGATGTTCCATTATATTCTGCATTAGCTGTAGTATTTGCGGGTCCTAAATCTCCACCTGCAGAAACTGCAGCAGTTTGTATACCAAAACCTTGAGGACCAGATACACTTGATGGCATAGTGTTAGTCGCTGTCCATCCCTCTCCATCATATTCTTCTGTTGCATTTGTTCTAGTGTTTGGTCCAGGAACATATCCACCAAAAGCAACAGCCGCAGTTTGTGTTCCACACATACCAATACCACTTTTTGTAGTTGGCAAATTATGTGCTGGAGACGGTTGAGCAGTCCATGCTGTACCATTATAATAATTTGTTACTGAAGTTGTTACACCTAAAGCTGCAGTTAACGTACCACAACCTCTTAAACCTGCTCCAGCTGTGGGATAAGCACCACCACCTGTCCATCCAGAACCATTATATTCTTCTGTCAAAGTTGAACCAGCATAAGGACCTGCTATAGTTCCAGCAGATACTAAAGCTGCGTTTTGTGTATTACCCGCTGCAACAGATCCGTATCTTGCTGTGCTTAAAGGTGAAGAACTTGACCATGCTTGAACAGCAACAACAGATTTCAAATTACCTTCAGATGAGTTATACCAAACCTGTCCTTCGTACGTCGAATTCAAAGTTGGATCCGAGGAAAGTTCTTTTATTCTCTTACCATGTATCTCATCGTATGTAGCCATTTAAATCCTTATGGTAATACTACGTTTGATGGTCTTGTATTATTTGGTTCAGCTTTTTGTTCATCAGTCTGAGCATCCCAACTTGCTTGAGCTGTTTGAATTTCAGCATCAACCAAAGCTTGTGCTTCAGCTTTTGTTTTCTCACTAGCTCCTTTTTCAGCTAACCACATAGCGCCGTCAACGTTGTTGCCAACCATCCAGACGTTTGCAGGATAACCTCTTAGGAAGAATTTTTGTCTGTCTTGTACAGTAAAAAATCCTTTTCCAGTGTTAGTAGCTACTCCATAAATAAAGTGTGCCATAGTCTTCCTCCTTTTTTTGTTTATATATCATAGTTTAACTCTGAGTTAAAGTCTCTACATTTAGTGATTCTGTTGATCCACTAAACTCTTCTACAGTGGTTACATAACTTGGATCTGCACCTCCTGCTTGAACACCTGTAGTTTGACTTGTCCCAATTCCGTTTGCAGAACCTTGTCTTGCTGTTCCTAAATTTGGTCTTGTAGACCATGAAGTTCCATCATAGCCTTCTGTTGCTGCCGATAAAGAACCATCATTACCACCAGCACACATTGCAGCTGTTTGGCCTGCTGGTCCGCCCCAACCATTTACTTGATTTCGTCCTGTATTCATTGCTCCACCTGCTGTCCAATTAGTTCCGTCATATGCATATGTAGTTCCTGTAGTTGCTGTTCCAGTGTACCCTCCAAAAACTAATCCTGCATTTAGTGTACCTGCTCCTCCACCCATATTGCCTTTTAAAAAAGGAGCATTCGGCACTGCTGCCCAATTAGTCCCGTCCCATTCTTCTACAGTATTTAATCCACCAGGTGTTCCTGGAGAAGTGTCTCCTCCACATGCTACAGCTGCTGTATTTATTCCAAAACCTTGACCTGCTCTTTTTGCTGTAGGAAGTGAGTTTGTAGTTGTCCAAGCAGAACCATCGTATTTTGCTGAAACTGTTTGCCTTACTCCAGGAGAAGAATTATTGATTCCTCCAAAAGCTAAAGCTGTTGTTCCCGTAAGACCACAACCCATAATACTTTCACCTGAAAAAGGATAGTTTCCACCAGCTGTCCAAGACGAACCATTCCATTCCTCAGTGTAGTTATAATTTGAAGGTCCTTCTCCACCAAAAGCTAAACCATCTGCTGCAGATCCAGCACCTCCAATATGCTCACCATGATTTCTAGGCATAGCTGTTGCACTAGCCCATGCTGCGGCTGTAATAGCAACCGATCCTTTATTAAATTCTTGTGTTCTACTTCCTATAGTTGGTACAGGTGAGCCTTGTGCAATCCAAGTTGCACTTGCAGAAGTTGATCCATGAGCAGCTGAGTCTTGTGCTATACCTAAAGCTGGACCTACTGTAAAAGTTGTACCATCATACTTACAAGAATTTGTTGGTGGTCCCCCTGCAAATATTGCATCTGTCTGTGTGCCTGATCCCATAGCATAACCTGATATAGGAACAACGCCATTTCCATTTGGACCTGTAGTCCAATTACTACCATCGTATTCTAAAGAAATTGCATTTTCAGCATCTCCACCAGTTCCTGGTATAGGACTGTTTGTATAACCAAAAGAATTTATTGCAGCAGTTAGTGTTCCTGCTTGACCTTGTGAACTTTGTCTTTGAGGAGTTGCTGTTCCAGCAGTCCAATTAGCCCCATCATATTCTTCATTGAAATTTGCTCTATTTGTTGGAGGATAATTTCCTGCTGTTGCTAAAAGAGCGTTTTCTACCCCACATCCACTTCTATAGTTTACAGCATTTATCATAGGGTTTACTGTTGTCCAAGCTGATCCATTATATTCTTCAGTAACTCCTGTGTAGCCAGGTGAGCTACCTCCACCTTGACCAAAATAAACAGCTGCAGTTTGTATTCCAACTAATTTAGTATTACCTCTAGCAGTATTTAAAGTTCCACCAGATGCCCAACCAATACCATTATATTCTTCTGTTCCATCGAAGGCTGCACCATTTGGAGGAGCATTAAATCCTCCACATATTAAACCTGCAGTTTGTGTACCACAACCACCAGGTCTTTGTTTTGAATTAGAAGTATTTGCTCCAGCTGACCATGCTTCAATATTTGTGACTGTTTTAAATGAACTATTACTTGAGTTAAACCACATTTGAGATTGTACACTAGTTTGTGTGGGAGTATTTGCTCTACCTCCCATTCCTGAGTGACTTGAACAATAATAAAATAAATTAGGGGCTCCTGTTGCTACGACTATTGTAACTTGTGTAGATGAATTATGTGTAACTCCTGTAGTATATTCTGATCCACTATTATGAGAACCATCGGAAGTTGTAGAAAATTTAAATGGGTGAGCTGAAGGATAATTAAATATATAAGTTGAACCTTCATATAATCTTAATTGTTTTTGTTGTACCCCATCAATAAAATACCTATTAGCTCCATCAGAAGATGCAACTGTAACTGTATAAGTTACATTTGTGTTAGGGTCATTTTCAAATGTCTCTACTCTTTTTCCAATTAATTCACTATATGTTGTCATAATTAACTCGTTGTAAACTTTTTTATATTAGCTGCGGTTGTTACTCCAGTAAATTCTTCTGTTGCATTTTGCCCAGATCCTGCATTATTAGCTCCTCCATAAATAATTCCTGCGGTTGCAGTTCCTCCTGAACCCATTGCTTGTCTTGAAGTTCCTGTTGAAGGTGCAGTAACCCATGAATTTCCATCATATATAAAAGCATTTCCTGGTGTAGCGGGTCCTCCTGTATTACCAAAGGCTGTAATAGCGTTTCCACTGTCTCCTGACATTGAACCAAAATACATATTAGCTGGAAAATTTCCACCTGTTCCCCAAACCGATCCATTCCATTCTTCAGTTGAATTTGAATTCTGATAATTTGGTGATGTTGCAGGATTATAATATTGTCCTCCTATTTTTAAAGCTGCAGTTGATGGTCCACCACCACTTAGTCGTTCCTGTCCAGTATTTGGACCAGAGTTATAAGGTGAAGCTGTTGTCCATGCGCTTCCATCATATAAATATGTTGATTGAGGATATCCGTTGACTGCATCAGGTGCATAAGCATAACCACCTATTGCTACTGCTGCACCAGATGTACCACCACCTACTAAATTTCTTTTACCATATGGTGGAGCAAAAGCTCCGCCTGCTGCCCATGAAGAACCATTCCATAATTCTGTATTAGTAACGTTAGTAGAACCTGGACTTCCTGGAGATCCAGAAAAAATAAGCATACCTGATTGACTTCCTCTTGATGAAGAACCACATCCATATCTTCCTGTACTCATGTCAGTTATTGCTGTCCAAGATGATCCATTATATTCAGCTGCTGCATTTGTATCGTCCGCACCGCTTGCTTGAACTGCTGCTGTTTGTGGTCCACCACCAGTTGTTGTTCCATTAGGTGTTGGTAAATTACCACCACTAGACCATGCTGCAGCTGTAATAACGTTAAATGATGCTGTAAATTCTTCTGTTCTTGTAACTGTTGGATCTCCACCTGCACATAAACCTGCAGATTGTGTTGTTCCTGTTCCAGATGTGTATCCTTGTTTAGTTGCTGTTCCCATTGTTGCAGGGCTTGTTGACCAAGTTGAACCATCATATTTTAAACATGTAGCTGTAGTTGAAGGTAAAGCTCCTCCCGATAAAGCCGCTGCAGATTGTGTTCCCCATGAAAACATCATGCTTCTTCCTGCAGGCATAGCTCCTCCATTTGACCAAGTCGAGCCATCATATTCTTCTGTATTTGTATAGATAGTTGTGTTTGGATTATTAGAACCACCAAAAACTAATCCTGCTGATTCTATTCCTGCTCCTGCAAAATATTGTCTAGCTTGAGATAATGCACCAGTACCAGTCCAAGATTCTCCATTGTATTCTTCTGTTGCTGTTGAAACTGCAGGACCTGTTGTTCCTCCAGCTAATACAGCTGCTGTTTCAAGTCCAAAACTAGCTCCAGATCTTCTTGCTGTAGAAAAACCTTCTTGTGCAGACCAAGCTGATCCATTAAATTCTTCAGTTGTATTTGCTGTAGGATAATTTCCGTATACTAATGCTGAAGTTTCTGTTCCACATCCACCAGCATATTGTCTAGCTGTGTTTAAAGCAGCTATAGAACTCCAACCTGTTCCGTTGTAATTTTCACATACAGTATTGTTGTTGTAACCACCATTATATAAAGCAGCAGTTTGAGTTCCAGCTCCAGATCCAGATTGTCTTCCTGTTGACATATCAGCACTACTAGTAAATGCTTCAAGATTAGCTAATCCATTAAGATTTCCTGTCGTATCATTATACCAAACTTGACCTGCTCCCGGATCACCAGGATTAGTTGTTTGGCGTTTGATTAACACCCCTGTAAGTTCTTTGTATGTAGTCACAAAACTCCTTAATTATTCTTTAATAACCAACCTTGTGTCGCGTCAGTATAAACTAAGGTGTTTCCCGCTCTTTCTGTTGATACAGTAAGATTAGCTGCAGTACCTTGAATTTTTTGACTGTTTCTTCCTACTGTCATGTTAAGTGTATCAAAAGTACCTGCATAGTCTATAAACACAACTTCATCACCGATACTTGGCGAAGATGGTAAGGTCATTGTTATTGCTTGAGAAGTTGTATTTATAAAATACCCTTCACCAGCCACAGCTGTAAAATCTGCAGTTTTTACCGCTTGCCATGATGTTCCTCCAGACACTGCCGCAAAAGATAATACCCCTGATCCGTTTGTTTTTAAAAACTCATCAGCATTACCATCTGTTGCAGGTAAAGTTAAAGTTATGTTACCTCCAAGTGTAGGTGCTTTTAACTGAACATAATTTGATCCGTCATCAGTATCTTCTGTAAATCTTAATATACCAGCTTGAGTTGAATTACCTGAAATTTGTACAACTCCTGTACCGTTTGGTGCTAAAGGAATATTTCCATTAGAAACTGAAACTATTGAATTACCATTTACATCTAAGTTTCCACCTAATTGTGGAGAAGTATCATCTACTACATCACCACCTGTTTGAACTTCAATAACATTTGTTCCATTAGAGTAAACTATTTTTGTTGTTGTTGTAGACCAAGTTACACCAGATCCAGATGATGTTTTAAAAGTAATAGCTTGACCACCAGCTGTAGAATTTTTTAAAATATAATTCATTTCAGTGCCGTCAGGAATAACAACAGATGCTGCACTTCCTAATGAACCTGATGAAGTAAATTCAATTACTGATGTAGCAACCTCTGAACCAGTTCCACCATTTGTAACTGTAAGTGTATTGGTTCCTGCTGTAATTTGTTTTGAAATATAGCCACCAGCTATTTGTTCTAATATTTCTAAATTTGTGTTTGTTTTATCACCCCATAGACCGGCTTGTTCACCAGTCACCATTTTTTCAATACCTAAATTTGTATATGTCGATGCCATCTTATAAACTCCTGTTTACGCTGCAATATCAGTCCATGTAGTTTGTGAACCAGTATTTACCTCACTATAAGACACAGTGCTACCAGTGTCAACACTTCCCCAAGCAATAGCACTTGCTAATCCTAAACCTGAAGTAATACCTAAACCAGTAGGTTTTATTACAGCTGTTTGTTTTGTTGTTATATTACCTAAAGATGATGTTACAGCTAAACCAGCTACATCTACCTTAGAAATTACTTCTACTGAACCTAAACCTGAGGATATAGAAAATCCAGTAGGTCTAATAGTTATATCAGTAAATGCTTTAAATGTAGACCCAAACCCAACATTTATTTGTGGAGTAGTTACAGTTACGTCTGCAGAACCTGGCGTAGTTGCAGGACCAACTGCTGATGTAATTTGTACCCCTGTAAGAGAAACTGATTCAAAGTTAGTTACAATAGGAGATCCAAGGCTAATATTTACTTGCGGATCATGAACGTGAACATAAGTATTATCAGCTTCAATATCTACAAGACCAAATCCTGTAGTTATTGTATTTGTTATTTTTTGAGGAATAGCATTTGCTGTAATGGATACTCCACCTATTGAGACTGAAATTGGGAATCCAGCAGGTGCAACAGAATAAGCAACTCCCCATGCAAGGTTGCCCCAAGTTTTTCTACCCCAACCTACTTCTATATCATCTTCAACAACTGTAGTTCCAATAGATGAAGTTAATCCTTGTCCGGTAATAGGTACTGTTACACCTAAACCGTTTCTACCCCAATCACCTTGGCTCCAAAGATTTCTACCCCAACCTTCAGCGTTATAAGCAATATTTTGTGCGTTGATACTTCCACCAGTATTCCAACTGCCTTTTCCCCATGCAGCTCCTGTACCCCATGCAGAGGGATTTGTAATGGCTCGTAGCCCAGTGATTGATACTGTGACGTTAGCCATTATGCTTTACCCCCTAAGCTAATCTGATTATTGCTAATGTGTCAGTAAAGTTTGGAAACTGAATTGTGAAAGTTCCTGATGTTGATGTTTTATTTGAAACAAAATCTAAAACTGCTACAGATTTATTTGCTTGTGATGTATTATAAATTAATGCACCCATAGCTGTAATTGTAGCTGTTAAATATGATAAATCAGCAAAATCTACTATCGCAGTAGTTCCTGTTAATTTATGTGTTTGTCCTGTAAGTTTTTTACCGCCTGATGCATAATCACCAGTTGAGTCAGTAATCTGTCCTGCAGTTGTAAATGATGCAAGTCCTGGTCCAATAACTGCACTATCTGAATATAATGCAAGTTTAAATTTATTACCACCAGACGCATCAAAATTGTGTGTTCCACTTAAAAGTTGGTTTTTAAAGGAACTTGTTATTGCGCTTGTTGTTATAGCCATAATTTTCTCCTGTTTTATGGTGACGGTGAATCAATTTTAATTCTTATCGCACCATTGAAATAATCGTCTCTTCTTCTTCTGCCAATTTGCTCAATAGCATATTTAGCTATAGCATTATTATACTGTTTTTCGTAATATTGCAACATCTCCATAGGCCCTTTTAAATAACCAAAAGCTTCAATAAGACACGCATATAGCAGACCATTTGGAAACCTTTTACTTAAATATGTCTCAGTATTAGAAGAAGATAAACCTGTTGGTAAAGCTACATAACTAGCTTGTATAGAAAAAGTAGCATTTGGTATAGGTGCAAACATTAAAGTATCATCATCAAAATTTGCATAATATTTTGGCACACCAGTTGCGCTTGTTGAATTAAATTCATCAATAAAAGTTGTATCTCTTTTATCTAAATAAATTCTTTCACCAGAACTAGTTACTTGTACTGCTCTTATTATCAATGCACCTGTAGGAAAATTTAAAAATTTTTGAGAAGCCACCATACTTGCAGTAGCATATTTTCTATCTGCATCAGTATTAACATCTCTTAAAATTCTTTCTTCAGCATCGGATATAAAACCATTTACAATATCAGTTGTAAATACTGTATCATCAACTTCTGTGTAATTTCTAATTTTTGTAACTAAATTTGCGTATGTTAATGCCATTATACAACCACTTTAACCTTTCCAATTCTACTTAATATATCTAATCTTTTACCTTGTGGCAAAGGTAGCATGCCATTAGAACTGTAAGTAGGTATACCAAGAGTTCCTTGAAATGATCCTACATCTACTGTCATGTTACCAATATTATGTTGCACTCTGGTGTTTCTTAAAGCTTGTGGATCTCCACCATAAACTTTTGGATCAAGTTGTGGGGATTTAGGTTCATATTCAGATATATGAACTAAAGAACCATTCCATTCTTTTACCATTTCTAAATATGGAAAAGCTTGTCCTGATCTATCTGATATAGACAGTGCATATTTACCTTTTGCAAATGTTCTAGCCATATTAGGTTACCGTTGGGTAGTATTGAGCAGGAGTAATAAACGTTGAATTTCTTGAACCATCTTCATCTAATGCTCTTTTGATTTCATCTTCATAATATAATTTTAATGCTTGAGTTCTATCTGGTGCATATTTTTGAGAAAGATAAAAAGCTAATCCTGAGATCATACATGGTATCCATCTGAATGGAACATCGGCTGTGTTAGTGTAAGCACCTGCATCTTGTATTCTTTGCAATGAATAATATTTCAAATGAGTATAATTTTGACCATTTGGTGTAATATATAATGTTATAGTTGGAGTCGAAGTACCTGCAGTATTTCTATCAACAAAATACTGAGAAGGTGTACCTGTCGAACCTTTATTAGGTAAAGCTGCATAAGTAGATCTATCTATTTTAGTTATAGATACATCTGTAACTGCAGCACCTGGATTTGTTACAACAGAACTATTTGAAATAAAAGCTTCTAGTACATCACTTACTCCTGCTACCGTGCTATATTGAGATTGTGAAGCTACAAGAGCAACTGCGTTTAATTGAATTTTCCAAAGGTGAACACCTCTGTTACCCCACTCAGAAAATAAAACATTTAATGATCTTCTTGCTTTTTTTAAATCGTAACCAGAGTTAGTTTGAATACCGCATCTTTCGTATGCTTCTTCTACTATTTCATCGACTGATAAATCGAATGTTGCTGTTCCACTGGTTGCCATTTATCCATGTCCTACTTCTTTTTAAGTTCTTTTACTATTCTTTTTTTTTCAGATCTAAGATTTCTTGCGCCTTTTTGAGTCTTAGCTCTTTCAGCATCAACTCTGCCAAGCTCTTCAAGTCTGTTCATTCTTCTAGTATTAGTTCGGCCACCTTTTTTCATGTAACCCATTTTATTTCTAACACCCGTAGGAAGTTTTGCTAAACCAGGATTTTTACTTTTATCTACAGATTTTAAACCACCTTTTTTCATACCTGAAGCTCTTACTTTTTTAGCTGCTGCTGCGACTCCACCTTTTTTCATAGCGCCTCTGTCTTGTAACATAGTCGGCATTCTTTTTGATCTCTCACCAACACCGTATCCTCTTGAATACATCATGTCACCGGATCTGCCGCCCATGCCGCCACCCATCATTTTTCTAGCAGTTTCTCTTCTTGAACTTCTGCCTGAACCAATTGAGTGTTCTACTTTTCTAATATCTCTTTTGTTATCTTTTTTTGTTGACATACCACCTTTAGCCATTTTTCCCATTGCCATTCTTTTATGCATAGGTATTTTTGAATTGTCCATTTTTCCTCCTAAAATATTCCTTTGAATCCAGTTCCTCTAAACGCTGCACCTGAGCCGGGGATTCTTTTCTCGCCACCAAATGCAATTCCACCTTCTACGAATTTTTTCTTACCTTTTTTATTTTTTTTCATTATTTCTTTAGCGCCAGGATAGTCTTTAGCTTTTCCTATACCAATAGAAATTACCATTGCGCCCTTAACGCCTCCTTTTTTAGCACTTCCACCTTTTTTCATACCAGGTAATTTTGGTTGTGTTCTAACTGGTTTGTTACCTTTTCTTTTACGTTTTTCTTCACGTTCTTTTTTAATTTTGTCTATAATAGGTTTGATGCTATCACCTATTGGTTTTAATCCGTTAGCCATAATATTCTCCTATTATTAAAGGGCCCTTTTGACGTTATAACTTATGTTATCTCGTTCTTACTTTATACCTTTTCTTTCGTTTCTTGTCTACTCTCTTACGCATTGCTCTAGAAGGTCTCCCCCCTCTTAAATTACCAGTTATCTGTTGAGGTATTTGTGCTCTACTTATTGGCATTAAACTAACACATCCTTTGCTTTACCTATTATTGGCTTATATTTGGTTCTGCCTTCTTGTCTAAAAGCATGCATATATTGTTTTCTAGGTTGATCGGTAGTGAAGCTGCAATGGACCCATCCTGAATTTTTTTCACCTGGAGTGTAGAACTCGAGAATCAATTGATCATAATCTAGATGACTATGTATCCAATCACTTAATTCAGCATTATCAACTCCTGGACATTCAAAATCGCAAGCCTCAGCTTTTGAATGCTGCGAATTTGGTGAACTACCAATAGCATTACAAAGCTCAACAGTACGGAAACAGCTCGTTACCCTTACTCTACCAAAATGGTCTCGTACCGGTTGAAGTATTTCTTCACATAAAACTTTCAATTTTTCTACTTGATCAGCATTTGGATTATTATCAATCCCCTTTCTGATAGCAGTGTCGCTTTTGGTTAATTCTTGAAGTGTAAAATTACGAGTCAGATTCATTTTTATTCTCCTCTATTTGATAAAACATTTTGTCAGTATCTTCAGTAGTCCATCCCTTATCTTCGACAGACCAGTAAGTACTTTGGACTTTATAGTCAGGCCAATCGTTAGAAACAGTGTAATTAGCAACATGCCACAAAAGACGATTATTAGGCTGAGCTGCAAAATTACCGTTATCAAGCTCCAGTATATGGTGACACTTATGTTCATCAGGAATTTCGGAATGTTCACAATCAATTTCATTAACTTCTGGAGTAGCCCAATCAATTGTAAATAAATATTGTCCATGATAAAATTTTTTATCCTTTCCTAGGTATTTACCTTTAGCACCGCCTAAAAAATCAAATTCAGTACAACTAGGATAATAACTAAAGCAATTCCACAATTCCAACTCGTCGACTGACATATCTGGCACTTTGGATCTGTCAAAGTCTTTTTGAATAAACGCTGAAATAGGCAAACGCCAGTAGCACGCACCGTTTGGTAACATGCAATGAAATAAGAGGGCACGACCTGTAATCGCTGCCATGCCGAACATAATACAGTCCATGCTTTCTGTTTTATATTTTGGATCGAGATCATATAAATATTCCTTTCTTACTTTTGCGTATATAGTTGGTATATTAATGTTTAAGTATGCCATTAGTCAAGTATAAGGGATGTAATTTTTTTATCCCCCATATATATTTCTACGTTAGCCTTAGATTGAATACATTTAAAAACTACTCTACCATCAGGATTTCTATCCTTCATAGCATAACGTCTAGCCTTCATACATTGTGATAATGTCTCGTGATAACGATGCTCTATAATTTTATGATCTTGTATTAATAATAATGCAAATACTATTTCAACCATTAGTGATCTCCATTTCCATTTCTAATTAATTTTTCTACATCTACTTGTAATTTTGATACTTGTTCTTTTAAAAAATCTATATTAATTTTATTGTTTCTCATACCTTTGAGTTCTTCGTCCATAGACTCAATTAATCCTGCCATATGCTCTACTAACATGAAAAGCTCCGCTTCCCCAGACGACTGACCTAATTCTCCACGTGGATATTTAATTCTAAATTCTGTGTTATGATGTAAATCTTTTTCAAACAATTCTAATTTTGTAGAGTGTTGATTTAATTTTTCATTTATACCAAAATAAGCCCAGGTACCAATTGCTACCATACAGATCAAAGAAGCAACTGTTTTCATCGGCATTTGTACTTTAGCTTCTTCAGATATAGTTAATGGTTTTTTAGTCATCTTTTGGTTTTGGTAGAGGTAGTATATACCCTTCTGGTGGCATTTTCAATTTGCTTTTTTTAGGTCCTATAATCTTATCATTCATTAATTCGACGTCAGGGTTCTCTTTTTTATACTCATCTTTCAGATCATCCCAAAGACTTTGTGAATCAGATGGTCTAGTGTTATCTCTTGCAGGAGTTACACCCCTACATTTAGATACTAATAGATCAAAATTAGAATTGTTTGCAAGACTAGGATTACTATTAACCCTACCGCACATCTTCATTAGCTCTA
>WLWG01002285.1_pt1 | contig 14912 bp, 15 predicted proteins | sample 6712871 | NCBI WGS metagenome assembly WLWG01 (sample SAMN12718693, study PRJNA515312) | sponge metagenome | isolation source: marine sponge | host: Mycale hentscheli | place: New Zealand: South Island, Marlborough, Capsize Point | collected 2003-05-01
CCTGTCGAATGCACACGGCCAGGATGACCTTGACGCGGTTGAGTGTCGCGAGCACGTCTTGGGTGCGCACCGCGTCCATTTCCCGCTGCGCCTGCTCGATCTCGTGCAGAAGTTGCTTGAACCACAATTCGTACACCTGGTGGATCGTGATGAACAACAGTTCGTCGTGTTCGGGCCCGTCGGACACCGGACGCTGAAGGGACAGCAACTCGTCGACGGCGAGATAGTTCATGTAATTCAGGGCACGCTGCTGATCTGTCATGTCACTCCACCTTCGATCGCGGCGACGTCTCGGTGCCGACCTGCTAAGACAAGATCGGCCGTTCTCTCCAAGCCGATGTACATCTCTTCGAACGAGGTGTAGAGGGGCGCGACCGCGACGCGGATGGTGTTCGGCTTGCGGTAGTCCGGAATCACATTGGCGATCTGCCGCATAGCAACCGAAATCTTGTCGGCCTCCGGGTGCGTGAGCGACAGGTGCCCGCCTCGATGTTCCGCGGATCGGGGAGTGTCGAGACCGAATCCGAGCGGTTCGAGCCATTGATCGAACAGGTCGATCATGAAGGACGTCCCCTCCGCGCACTTGGCTTCTATTCGACCCATCCCTGCCTCGGCGATGATCGACATGGACTCATCCACGGCCGTCAGACCGACGATCGAAGGGCTCGCTATCTGGAAGCCGCGCATCCCCGAGGCTCGTTCGAACGTCGGCCCCATCGTGAATTGATCTTGCTGCCCGAACCAGCCGTCGATCGGCGTGCGAAGGGTGTCGTGAAGATCCGAGCGCACGTACATCCAGCCGGGAGACCCCGGGCCTGAGTTGCAGTACTTGTAGGTGCACCCCACGGCGATGTCGACGCCCCACTCATCGAAACGAAGGTCGATCGAGCCAACAGCGTGCGAGGCATCCCACAACACATACGCGCCGTGATCGCGAGCCGCGGCTGTCAGCGCGGGCACGTCTTGGCGTGCCCCAGATCGATAGTTGACGATCTGCACACACACGAAGGCGACGTCGTCGTCCAGATACTCGGCGAGGATCTCCGAGGTGATGCGCTCACACTCCGCGACGTCGGGGGACTTATTGGGGATCGTCACCAGTCGCATCCCCAGATCCGCAGCGATTCCCTGCAGGATGTAGCGATCGGTGGGGAAGTTCGCTTCATCGACGACAATGGTTGACCGTCCCGGCCTGTCCTTGATGGCGGCCAACGCCAGTCGGTAGAGGTTCACCGAGGTGGTGTCGGTGACCAGCACCTGACCCGCTGCAGCACCGAGAACCGATGATCCGAGCTTGTCTCCGACGCGTTGCGCCATGTCGATCCAGCCACCCCATCCGGTCACGAGGTCTGAGCCCCACCCGGCGAGCGTCATCCGCTGAACAGCGTCGGCGGTGGCCGCGGGCAAGCGCCCGAGAGAGTTTCCATCCAAGTAGCACTGATCGGGGTCGGCAATGATGAAGCGGTTCCGAAAATCTCTCAAGGGGTCGGACGCGTCACGGGACCTGGCGTGCTCCAGGTCGATCATTAGTCGTCTCCGGAAGCGAGCAGCCGATCAAGGGTGGCTTGTGCTGCCGCACCGTCCGGGACATATAGCGCGACCGTCTTTTGCCGGCCAGCATGACCGGCTCGAATATCGACCATGGATGGCGGAATCCCGAACTCGGTAGCGATGGCCGTTTCTATCGCGGCGTTGGCTCGCCCGGAGGCCGCCGTTTCGCGAACAGCCACGATCAGCTCCGGGGGTTCCCCGTGGGCACCACCGATGCGGGGACGTGACGCCCCCGGCTTGGCCCGCACAGTAATCGTGAATTCCGGCACGCGGTCATGGTAGAAGCCGTTGCGCTGTATTCGCTGCTCACGCGCGGTTGTGACCATGGCGATTGGGCAAGCAGGTGCGCCGCAGTCGGCTGGTGGCGCCGGCTAGAAGGGCCAGTAGGGGTAGTTATCCGGGGGGGAGTCGGGGCAGATACCGGGCCCGCACTCGAAAATCACGGAAATCAGGTCGACGGCGATTACCCCGATGACGATAAGCAGAGCCACCAGGAGGAGTCGACCGATGGGCTTCGATAGCGCGGTCTGGAGAGAAGGCGGAAGTGAGAATTGCCGCTCCCACAACAGCATGACTGCCACACCTATCCCGGCGACGATAGAGATGATGAGCGACCAACTGTTCACGTGAAGGCCCAAGACAACGGGCCCCCAGCCGGCGGGACCAACGTCTTGGGCAACCCGCACCATCATGTCCAGTGACACGGTGCCCAGGAACATCGCTCCGGCCAGGCTGATTCCGTAGTGGCTGGGGCGGATGCCGAACCGGAGATTGAGCGCAGGGCCCAGAGCGAGGGTGAAGTACCCCAGACGCTCCATGTTGCAATGAGAGCAGGGCAGCTCACCTCCGGTGAGCTGAACAATGATGGCGGCGAAGACGACAAGTAGGGGCACGATGAGCCCGAAGTAGTTCAGCGCTCGAACCAGACCCGTGGCTCGGGGCCCTGAAAGCAACTCGAACCGCTCGTTGTCCCGAAAGAGCGCTCTCACACTGCGGCTGCCACCGGCTTCCGCGCCCTGCGCGTCCACTTGATCAGACATGGTCAGATCACCAGGGCCAATTCACGTGGTAGGAATGCGAGAAGTACAAGCCAAGGCACGCGAGTTGCAGAACAAGAGCGAGAGCGATAGCAGGTTTGCGCATACCGCGGAGAATCAGCAGATAGGCCACGAGAAAACCGAGCACTACAAGAGCAAACATGCTCCCCCTCCCAGGCCTCTATCGGCGAACTCTTGGGAACAGTAGTCAAAGGCGGGTGGCTTTAGAACCTTCTTTCGGCATTTCGTATTGCTTCGTCCCTCAGCTAACGCGAATGCACGCAATGGCGGCTCCGGATCACAGCGCACTCGAGTAGGTAAGCGATCCGTTGTTGCTTTCCAAAGGTGCGTTGATGAACCGAGACCTGCAGTGGAGTCCGGTCGGTATAGTTGAGGCTTAGCAAGGTCTTGCGGGGGCGGTAGCTCAGTTGGTTAGAGCCCCGGACTCATAATCTGGTAGTCGTCGGTTCGAGCCCGACCCGCCCCACCGCTATTTACCTCGTGAAAGGGGCCCTTCTCTCATTTAGCCCGGGCTGCCCTAGGTGAGCGGGCCTATTGCGGGTTTACAAGCTCAGAGGCTGGCGTCGATGGAGCGCGGGATATTGCGCCGTGTGGCCTAACCATCACGACGTAGAAGAGTGCACTGCAGATTGCAAGTTTGCCGGTTCGCTTTGATGGGGCTGCAGGTACAAACCCTCCTTGTGCGTGAGTGACGGCGCACTCGTTAAGGGCCGTTGCCTTGTGCAAGAGCCTTGCCGTTGGCGGAAGGCAAGCGGATGGTCACCCGTAGGCCCCCGAGCGAACTTTCGGAAAGGTCAATAGAGCCTTCAAGCTGAGAGACCACGCTTGTGATGATGGTCATACCCAATCCAAATCCTTTTGCAGGCGACGATTGGGGTTCGCCTGTCGAGTGCAATTGAGTGAAACGGCTTGTAACGCTGGCTCGCTTTTCAGCAGGGATACCAGGTCCAGAGTCATCCAGGGTCAAGATGACGTCGGACTCGCGCTCTTCACATGTAGCCCGGACCGCGCTGCCTTGCGGTGTGTGCTTCAAGATATTTTGCACCAAGTTTGTTATAGCTTGCTTAAAGTTTTCGGAGCTTCCACGAATTTCCGCCTCTTCGACATCCATTTGAATATTTCGCGCAGGGTCCAGAACTTGCAGATCAGAAAGTGCCTCTACCAAAAGAGGACTGACATCAAAGACTTCATGGGCATCTGCATTCTGCGCCTCTACCTTTTCAAGAATCAACAGCTGTGTAACCAGGTGCTCCAGTCTCCGGCTTTCAACATCGATTCTGTGTAAGGCCTTCATATCTTTCGGGTCCAGTGAAGCGGAGTCACTCAGGAGAAGTTCGACGTATCCTCGTATCACGGTCAGAGGTGTTCGTATTTCGTGAGAGGCATCTGCTATCACTTTACGCACCGCTGTTTCAGAGGCAGCGAGACTAGCGACTGAAGACGTGAGGGATGCGATCATTGAATTGAGCGAGGCCGATAACCGTCCCAATTCTGTGCCTGCCTTTGCAACAGGAACGCGTTCGTCCAGTTCGCCTTCAGCAATTCTCTCAGCAGACGTGACCATCTCCTCTACCGGTCTAAAGAAGCGTCTCACAAGGAAAAATGAGATTAATCCCCCAACCAGTGAGACAACCAAGGCCCCCGTTATGTGTATCGCGGCAAGTTGCCGCAACGCCTCCTGGTTCTTAGTTTGCGGAGCGGCCGCAATCACCATGGCGCCACCACGTTTCGATTGGGCAATGGCTACTCGGAAAGTCACCCCATTGTCTACCGTGATGGGTCCTCGGGACGCCTCGGTCACTTGCACTTCAGTCAATTTAGGGATGGAAATCAACTTCCCGGCGTTGGTTGCTTCAGTTAGCTCCGCGACGTCTCCACCGCGGTCCAGCATTCCGAGCGCTATCGGGATTTCCACTCCTGGCTGTGGTGGACGAGGGTTTTCCCGTAAAGATTTGACTCGCGCTTGAGATATGGCGGCGTACAAGTCTTCATCGGTTCTTGCGGTTTGCTCTTGACTGACATTCCAGTAGGTGAAGACGCCCAGGGAAAGTGCCGCTAGAGCGATTAATGCACTTGTACAGAGCGTGATGCGCCAACGCAAACTCATGAGGAGGCTTCCGGACTGGTGAGTTGATATCCCACACCACGAACCGTTCTGATTGAAATATTTTCCCCAAACTTTTTACGCAGGTAAGAGATGTATGTCTCTACAACATTTGATTCGAATGTTCCGTTCATCCCCCAAACGGACTCAAGAAGCTGCTCTTTGGTTAGAACACGTGCGTGATTTTCCATCAGCACCTGCAGAAGGCGAAATTCGGTCGGCGATAGATCAACGAATTCATCACGGCACATAACGGTGTGCTGATCGCGATCCAATGAGATTTCGCCTAACTTTGACGTATTCGAGTCAGTCATAGGAGCACTCCGCCGAATCACTGCGGCAACACGGAGCATCAATTCCTCAATGCCGAAGGGTTTACGAACGAAGTCATCAGCTCCTAACTGAAACCCCTTGCGAGTATCTGTGGATTCAATTCTTGCCGTAAGCACAATGACGGGAGTCTGATTTTCTTGAGCTCTCATGCGCGATAGGACTTCATATCCATCAATGTCGGGCATATTGATGTCGAGGATGACCAAGTCGACTGGTGACTCGCGGATAAGCCGCAACGCTTCCATCCCGTGAGTAGCTGCTCGTGGTTCGTACCCAGCAAGACGTAAGGCATCGCAAATGAGCTCATTTACCGCAGGCTCGTCGTCCACCACTAGGACTCGGTGTGACACGACATCTCCTTTGTGAGCGACCGCGCTTTGTAGCGTAGGGGCTGCACCACCCCTACGCTACAAAAGCAGTTTTCTGGTTTTCGAAACTTGCCAACATCTACCGACCACGACGTCCAGGGGTTGCCTGCGGGCGGTCACCTCGACCACGACCTCCAGGGGTTGCCTGCGGGCGGTCACCTCGACCCCGACCTCCAAGGGCTGCCTGGGGGCCGTCACCTCGACCCCGACCTCCAAGAGTTCCCCGTGGAGGGTTGGTGCGACCGATCTCATTTTCGATGCGCGGCGGCCGTGCGTCGAAGTCGCGCTCTTGCGGCTGGCCGGAATCTTCGCGATTAATCAAACGGCTTTGTGATTCTCGGTACTCGGCTATCTGCTGTTCCAGTGAATCACCGCTCCAGGCCTCAAAGATGTCCGCATGCATGGTTTCAGGCCCTCCCGATGAGAGAGATATAGATTGCCCACCCCGAACCTCAAGGGGATAAATTGTCTGCAAGCTGACTCGTGGCACCGAAACAGGATGACTCTCCGGACATTGACCTGCCCGATCAAACTGACGACTTGGAGCCACCAAATGTGAGGCGTGGTCAGAACTATCGAGGCTGGAGCCATCCCAACATTGGCCAAAGTTAACTTCAGAAACAAGATGCGCGCCATCGCTACACACCGGAACAACGTCAATGGAGGATGTGAACTCTGCACGTTCACCTGGGAAACGACAACCCCAACGCGCTGACTGATTCGTTCGCCCTGTTAGTGCCATGAAGCCGAGGGGAAAGGCCCTGGTTTGCGGCCCCACTTGGTAACGAATACTGGCGCGAAGTGGCTCGACAGTTGCACCATCTTGCAACAAAGCAGGCACCCAGTACGAAGATAGGTTTTCTGGGTCATTACAGGTCGTCGTCCCTGCGAGGAGGCTCTGGCCCGTGGAAAAAGCATCTGTCGAAGTATTCCCAAAGAAGTGATGCGTGTGACTCATCTCGGTCATTCCTGGATGCACGATTGGATCAACAGCAGCTTGATGCGAAAAATCACACGAGAGATGAAAGGCTCCGACCGGATCCCCCTGCCGATCGTCGCTTCTTCCATTGTTTCCCGCGTGCGCGAGGGGCGCACTCACCACGAGCAGTGCAATCGCGGTGACGGAAAGACATAGACGCTTAAGAATTTTCGAAATGTTCATATTTCTTGCCCCTTCCTCGGATAGAGACCCCAAATAAGGCCCACGAGATGAGCATGTGGAGAAGACATAACGAGAGACTCAGAATTTCCTGTGAAAATACTAGGAATGCCGTCTGGTTTAGTGGGAAAGGGGAATTCTTCGTGTGTCCACCTCGTTGTTTTGGGTGGGTGTCAGGATCGCTCTGTCATCGTGATGCGCCTAGCCTTCGCGTCTTTACAGGGTTCGTACATGCTTCACAGGAAACTCACAGTCTTCTCCGGGCAAATCCAGATTTTCGTTCGTCATCCTCTTTCTCAGTGGATTCAGACGGAATCCCAAATGATCAGGGAGATAGACATGAACACGAAGACGATGTGGATCACACGATTGGGAGTCGGCGTCGCAGCCGCTGGACTTCTGATATCCGGTGCCAATGCCGTTCAGGCAGCCCCCGGTGGTGGCCTTCAGCAGCTGGTCACCTCAGGCGTCATCAGTGAAGATGAGCGGGCGGCTTACCGTGCGGCAGTGGACGGCCTCAAGGATGAAGGCATGTCCTGCCGCGAAGCGAAGCCAGCTGCTCTCGATCAACTCGTCGCCAGCGGGGAACTCACCACGGCGCAGGCCGAAGAAATCGCTGCCGTACGCAACCAACGCGGCCGAAACGGAAACCTCAACCAGCTAGTGACCTCAGGCGTCATCACTGAAGGTGAGATGACCGCCTTCAAGTCAGCTGTTTCTGAATTCCGCGCCGACGGGATGTCCCGCCGCGAAGCAAAGTCTGCGGCCCTCGATCAACTCGTCGCCAGCGGGGAACTCACCGCCGCGCAAGCCGAAGAAATCTCAGCAGCCAAGCGTTCAGGTCGAGGCAATCGAGACGGTCGAGACGAAGGAACAACCCAAAACACCAACCCTTCAAACACCGGATCCGCCATCTACAGCATCTAGGAAACTCAATTTCGAGAATCCGCACAAACGGGGTTCCCTCGCCGTACAGCCGCGACGAGGGAACCCCGTTTCGTAATTCTCGAATCTAATGCCGGCGATACCGCTCGCAATCACACAAAAAAGTCGAATGCGTCACGGCACCCCCTCGACATGATCCGCAATTCCGGTGGCCGAAATTTGCCAGCCAATCAGACCAAATGGCACGTAATGATCGCGCTATTTTTCGCTTGAAGTCTTGACCCGGCCCATTTGTCCTGTCCATCATCGCGGAGGCAACGGAAGCTGAGAGCGTGCAACCCAATTAGTTCGGAATAGAGCTCGTAATTGAGAGCGGTCGGCGGGTCTTGGGATGCCGACGGCCGCTTCAGCTGTTTTGGTAAGGCTTTTGCTAACGGGGACTACGTTCTCAGGCGGTCTAGACCTGTCTACGCGTGCCCACTCGAGTCCCTTGGATTGATGCGTCCACGGGGAAAACAGTCCACTATGGAGACCCTCACTCCACGCATGTCTGTGGGCTTTGAAGACTCATAATCTGGTAGCCGTCGGTTCGAGCCCGACCCGCCCCACGACGATTTCCCCCGTGAAACGGGGCCATCCTCACTCAGCATTTGAGTGAAGGGTCGGGCTTGCTGACGAATTTGCTAACGACTCTGAGTTATCCACAGGCGTACATGAACGAGTCGCACCCCCTGCAAGATCACTTAGACGAGACATACGCAAAGCGAATCCTTGAGTGTGTCCGAATTGAAGGCGTAGACGTTCGACCCGGGAGTTGTTTATTCGAAGTAGGTTAGTCAAACTGACAAGGCACACTGGGCTGCGGGGCTCCGCTCGATGTTGTCGAGACAATGCGAACATAAGGAAGAGTTGGCATGACGAAGAAAGAGAATTCAGGAATTCCTGCGGGGTGGATCGGTGGCTTCGCTGAGTCGGACGAGAGATTCGCTTATCCGACGCGCGATTTGGGTTCGCTGGACATGTACAAGAACATGGATAACATCGGCTTACTTCAGCGTCAACAGGCCATCCTCTGGCCGGAGTTCAGCTGGCAGACCCAGCCCGACGCCGGTGACCCGAAGCGGTGCTTTCAAATGTTCGCACCAGACATCTCACGTATTGGCTACACCGAGCAAGGGCGGGTGTACTCGATCATCTGCCCGCAACAGGGAATCGGGTCACCTTCACTCGGTACTATCAATGTGGAAATTACGGTGACGGGCCAGCGGGGTTGGGTCGATGAGGACACGCGGGCGCTGGCCTGCGACATGTCAGTAGAGGTGAGAATCTGGTTTGGGCACGGCCACCACGAAAACACTGTGGTCAAGTCGCTTTGGAAGTTGATCGATCATTTGGGCCACGACTTCCCGATCAGCAAAGACAAAGCGGTCGTGGTCAGCACCCACGAGCCGGGACACCCTGACCAACCCATCTTCCAAATGTCGAAAGGCGAGAATCCCCACTTCGACGCGCCCGAATTCGCCCGCCATCCCAACGAGTCCTGGTCGGTCGGGCACCTTGAGGCCGAGGTCGGTGGCATCAAGCAATCGGGCAGCCCGGTGGTCGAAGAATTCAGTCGACTACTCATCGAGCTCTTGAACATGAATAGCGGCAACATGTTGAAGGAGGGCAACGTCTTGACGTGGAACGTATGGGTAAACCATCCAGAGCTCGTTGACCAAGAAGAGTGGCAAGAGCATGCCGAGAGGTGGCGCAAGTCGATCGACATTAATCACAACAGTCCTGAACGTTGGGTTTCGCCCCCTCGCTTTCACGATGGGAGCTTGATCCCTGTGCCCAAGAATCTCGTAGCTCTCGAAGTCGCCAAGATCCACGAATTCAGAGGACGTCTTGTTTAGGAAGCATCCCTAAACGGGTCCGGTTTGCGTCAGAAGGTGATCGCGGATCTTCCACCGGAGGTGGCCGGAATGTCCGTTCGGTTTCAAAAAAGTCCGCAACGTCTTTTGGTTTCAGGTCTGGTGTGGCGTGTTCGTAAGGGGTGCCCTAGGCTCGCGGCACCGTTGTTCCCGTAGCGGCCCTCCAGATCAACGTCCACAACTACACCGGGGAGTCCCATGTCGCATGTCGCTGAATTCACCCTCAACGTAAAACCAGGTCACTATCAGGATGTTGTCGACTTGTACTCACAGTTCGCCCACGATTATTTGGCGATAGACCCTCACCTGGTAAGCGTCCACATCGTCGGCGACCCTGCGGCAGGCATTGTTCGAGGCATTGGAGTTTTTGATACAGAGGAAGCAGCCGCAGAAGTCAACAGCGACATTATTTTTGCAACCTTTAACGACGCCATAGCTCCGCTCATCAGTGTTCCCCCGAGTCGGGTCGTCCTCGACTTGCTGCATGCCTGGAGTCGCTGATACTTACCGACCTACCGTGCGCTTGAGCGCGGAGGGGGTTCCATAGAGCGAGCCCGTTCGTGGACGCTAGACACCCCCGCTCCCAGGTCGGCGTTGCGGGGCCGGCCACCCACAGCCTTAGAGTCGCGGGAACCTCTCTGCCTGGTCCGCTGACCGCTCCATGATGAGGACGCTGGTGCCGCCCATCACCAGGCCCCCACCAGGGCAGCCCCCTGGCCCCGTGAGCGGCAGCAACGTGAGATTTCCGCGCAAGCATCGGAAGAACCGAAGCTATCGCTTGCTGCCGGTATTGCGTGCCGGTGATCGCCTATCCGTAGGTACCGCTTGCTAACTCATAGTCTCGATAGTTGCTTGCTTCTATGGCAGCGTCAGATTCAGACTCAGCGAAAGCGGTGGCTGGAGAAGCCCATTGGTCGTCACCAGCGGCAGCGCTCGTTTCACTTGTTGAAGTAGTCAATGAATCCTGAGGAAGCTGGGCACGATCGGTAATGGGATGACGCCTCGCCCTAGAGATCAATGTCAGAACTGTGGAGATGATGGAAAGCGTGGCGACGGGAAATCCAACAAAAATCGCCAAAAGTGAAGCAAAGATGTGTGCCCCCTCGCTGTCAGTTTGAAAGAGCAGCAAAGTGACCACAGAAACGACAATCAGTGCCAGCCAAAGAATCTTCGTGGTGCGTTGAATCACTTGCAACCCCCGCTCATGCTGGTTAATTGATGCGCGTAGGAATGACCAAGTTGCGACAGCAGCATCTGGTTGCCACGCTCGGTCTACCTGAACTTGCGGCGTTCGTCGTACACCCCAAGGCGCGACGGCCGATTCGGCTTTTTTGCTAACGTTTTTGCTAACGAGGACCACGTTCTGAGGCAGTTTGGGACTGTCCGCGCGTGTCCACTTCGGTTCTGCGGATGAGCGATTCCACGAGGAGAACAGTCCACTTTCGGGAGTGTGAGTACACCTGTGTCTTGGGTCTTTGGAGACTCATAATCTGGTGGTCGTCGGTTCGAGCCCGACCCGCCCCACCTAGTCTCCCTGTGGGTCCCCGAAGACGAGCCACCAGTTGACTCCTCGGTTGGTGCGCGTACTGTGACATGGAACTAAGAGTGCCCACCAGGAGGCTCCATGCGCTTGACCCGGATGATGGCTTCAAGTTCGATACTGGCTTTGGTAGCAACGGCAGGGTTGGCTGCTGCACCCGTGCAAGCAAAGTCGGTGTCGGTGGACACCTTCTACGACCGTATGGGCGTTGCCGCCGAGCAGTGGCAGGACCGTGCCGAAGGCCGGAGCTTGACGACGACGTTTCGTCTGCGCGGGCCCCTCGGTGTTCGGTCGACGAACATCATGACGATCAATCCCGACGGCAGCATGAAGGCGACATTTCTGCCGCCTTTTGTCGACACCAAGCGGTCGGTTCGATGCATCGATGCCTCGACCTGCTGGACCACGACTGCCGATGACCGTCAGTGGCATCGCCTCGCACCTGATGCCGTCACGATTGTCGGCGAGCAACTTCCCGGGGTCAACAAACCCAAAGATCCCGCTCCAGGAACAGTGACGGCTCTGATCACGGGAAAGGTTTATCAACTTGACGATTCCGCGGACGACCAGAAAGCGTCGCTGAGGGTCACTGATCGTAAGAATTCATGGCGTGCCGTGTTGAGATCAACCGGCCTTCAAGGTCAAGAACAGAACTATGTGTCCTCCAAGGTTCGGATGAACCCCAAACCCGCCAAGATTCGCAAACCCGCTTTGGGGCAGATCGGTGATCCGGATAACCAAACGACAATCACCTTTAACCAGTACACGGGTGCAATGGAGATAGATTTGGGGACCATCAACTAGGTGCTCCATCGCTCAAGACCACGTCGTCGCCTGCAGGCCGTTTGGGGCCTGACTCGTGGTCCACATGGGGATAGAAGTCCCGGCTCCACACCGACCCCTCTCGTGGGGCAGCAGCGTGGCGTGTGTTAGTCGGTAACTTGCCCGTTGTCGGGTTCTTTGGGTGTTGCCGCCGGGGGCGTGTCATAGGTTGATCCGATTAGCTCTGTAAAGCGCGCACATACCGAGGTGGAGGAGAGAATCTTGTCGTCAACAGTTCGCGAGAGCATTCTGAAGTCTATTCGTGGCGGCGAGGATCTGGCCGGTCAAAATTTTTCAGGCGTCAATCTGTCAGAAGCAAATTTGGATGGGGCAAAACTGACAGCCACCGACTGGACTAAGGCCAATTTGCGTGAGGCTTCCTTGCGCTTTGCGATTCTCACGGATGCTGACCTGAGCGGCGCGGACTTGAGCAACGCAAACCTGTTTGGTGCCGATATGCGTTTCGTCAACTTCCAGGGAACTGTGCTCACGGGTGCTGACTTGGCAGGTGCCGACCTTTTGGGTGCGAAGAATTTGCCCCGAGACGTAGGCAGCTATGAATCAACTCCGGAAACGAGTCGTGGGATCTCCGGTGGGGAAGAAGAACGGTCTTCGCTTGATGGTCAGCGCCGCTGTTCGGGATGTGAGGGGTACGTGGCGGAAGAGGCAAATTTCTGCCAGGAATGTGGGATGCCTGTCTCGAAATCTCCGTAGGTTCGGAGCTTGGGCCTCTCCTATTTATTATTCCCATGAGTGCAAGGCCTTTGTGCGCTTATGTGTTCTTGAGGGGGGCGGACAGGTTGTGTCACTCGAGCGCGGCGCTCCAATCTTGGAATTAATGGGCACCGCGCCACCAGGGAGAGTCATGGGTCTTGATGGATGCGTAAGAGGCAGTAGTCACGACTAGCGACCCGAGGACCGTGTTCAACGCCCGGTGCATGCCAGGTAGTCAAGAGATGTCGCTGACACGGTGGCTTCACCGGTGCACAAAGCGAAGGCCCCCATCCACTGGACGGGGGCCTTCGGCAGTAGACGTCTGATGTTAGGCGACGCGCACCTTCTCAGCCTGGGGTCCCTTGGGGCCCTGGGTGATCTCGAATTCGACTTTCTGGTTCTCGTCGAGCGAACGGTAGCCATCGGAATCAATCGCGGAGTAGTGAACGAAAACGTCCGGGCCGCCATCAGCCTGCTCGATGAAGCCGAAGCCCTTTTCTGCGTTGAACCACTTAACGGTGCCTTGTGCCATGGTGCTGAATCTCCTTATCGAGGGACGTGGCGGGCGAACTGCCCATCACGCGGTGCAGCCGTATCGCGCCTACGTCCTCGAGGGGAATGGGTGCTGACATGCCTTACCTGGGGTACACAGTTCCCTATTAGCCTCCGGAATCCAAACTGGGGCCCGAAATGTCCTGAAATATCCCGCATATCGAATGTGAAAACTTGCAGCAGGAGATACCCAACGCTGCGCAACGACCCCTCGGCGCCTGGGAATTACCGCACATGTTGAAGGCATTTGGGGTGCTACCACCCCGTTTAAAACCAACTTCATCCAACCGCCAATGGAATGGCGTCTTAGAGGTTAAGTTCACAAGTAGAAAAGGGTGTGAGGTTATGAGACGTCAAATAAAAGGTCTTGTCGCGACCGCAGCGGCTGTCGGTGTGATGGCTGGTTCGCTGGTCGGGGGTGCTTCGGTTGCGCAGGCGGCTGTGGGGGATGCGACTAACTATTTCTTGGGGTCCGGGGGGAGCAGCACTGACCTTGAGGACATCGTTACGGGACCGGATGGACTGTTGTGGGCGTGGGATGACAACGAATCTGACTTTATAAAGGTCAATTCTTCTGGCGCAGTGCAGGGCGTTATCTCTGGCCGTGGATGCTCGTCTGATGCATTCAAGATCAGTTTTGCTGACTCCCTGTGGTGTTTTGACGATGATGCGGCAGTGTCACGGATTTACGCGGATGGCCGGCGCACGCTGGTCGCCACGCCCGGCATTTTCCATAATTCAGTGACGTCTGACAGATACAGGGCAGCTGTGGGGCCTGATGGTCAGCTGTGGGTTATTGCACACGTTCGGTTGGCCACTGTTGTCGTGGCCTCAAATTTACCAACTGATCCCACGGTGACTAAGGATGCCGCGCTGGTTGCTGTTCCCCTGTCAGCCGATGGAGCCTTTGGAGCCCCATTGACCTTGAACGTGCGGCAAGGAAATTGGGGGAGGACCAGTCGCAATTCCGAGACGGTCGCGTTGGCAGCCGGTCCCGATAACAAAATATATTTCGCTTGGAGCCCGGGGTATGACATTTTCACCGGTTTAGCCACAAACGTTTATGGCAGTTTCACCACCGATGGCGTTGTTTCTTCGGACAGTGAAGTGGGGCAGCCGGGGTCCATTGGTGTAGCGGCGGGTGGTGCACTAAGTAATGGCGGGCAGGTCTACCTTCTCGGCAAGACGTATCGAACTGAGAGATATGTAACAGACGATGGCAACGGGAATCCGGTACCGGCCGTCGGAACGGTGAGCGGTCAAGAGTTGTACCGTTCACTGCCGTTCCCAGGTACTGACGGAACTTTGAGCGTCTTTACTTCGGGAAATTCCGTGAGCCGGCAACCCCTGCCGATAGACACACTTTTGTTCGGCTCCGGTAAATCAAGGTTCGTTGCTGACCAACTGGGATACTTCTGGGCCCCCACCAACGACGAGGAAGCGGCACGTTTCAATGCTGCCGGCGTTGCATCGCCCAGAGTCACGATGCCGAATCGCCAAGACACCGAGGCTGTCACGATCGGTCTGGATGGAAATCTGTGGGTTGCCGCAGAAGAGATTCTTGTTCGGGTGTTGACAGGTTCGGTGCCAACGAATGCGGCGGCTCCGACGTTGTCACAGGTCGATGGAATCACGGTGGGCACACCCATAACCGGCACTTCGGGTGAGTGGAATGACCCGTCGGGTAGCTACGACTACCAGTGGCAGGTGTGTACTGCGAATGATGCGTCAACGTGTACGGATATCCCCGGTGCAACCGTTCCTGAGTACACGCCGAGCACGACTGATGACGGTAAGTACGTGCGGATGGCGACATACGCCACGAGCGCAAACGGGCGTTCGGCGCCTGCGTACTCGGGCTTGGTCGCTGTCGGAGTGCCGGCAGCGCCTCCTGCTGCTCCCGGTGCTGC
>WLWG01002289.1_pt1 | contig 14886 bp, 20 predicted proteins | sample 6712871 | NCBI WGS metagenome assembly WLWG01 (sample SAMN12718693, study PRJNA515312) | sponge metagenome | isolation source: marine sponge | host: Mycale hentscheli | place: New Zealand: South Island, Marlborough, Capsize Point | collected 2003-05-01
AGTGGCTCCCGACTCTTTCACGTCAGCCCCACCACCGTCAACGTCGCCACGAAGGTGTTTACCGCGCAGTATTACACGGAAATCACCCGAATCATGGTGTCCAACGGTTCCGGGACGGAGCGTCGATTTTCGATTTACCACGGGGCCGCGGGGGAAACGATTTACCCCCCTGCGTCCGCCATTCTCCGGAATTATGAAGTGGCTGCCTATGGGGCGTTTATCAACAGTATCTCGGCGATCGGCAGCGGGGTCACCCTCGCCCCGGGGGACACGATCGCCGTGTCGGTCTCGGCCGATGATATTACCTTTACTTTTTACGGTGTCACCGCAAACCTGATTGGAGCGAATTAAACATGGCTGAAATTTACGATTACGACACGAGCGCCGCCAACAACAACTCCCCCGCCCCTGATGGCTTCCCGGAAGGGATGAACTACAGTCAGGTCAACGATGCGGCCCGCGAAGTGATGGCCGTGTTGGCTCGATACGTCGAAACCCTGGGCGGCGCCACCATGACCGGATCCAACAGCGCGTACGCCGTGGATTTAACGTTAGCGGGGGCCCAAACCAGTGGGCGGCTCTATATTTTAAGGGCGAACCACACCAATACCGGGCCGGCCACCCTGTCGATTAATAGTCAGGCGCCTATCTCATTACGAAATCCGCTCGGCACAGAACTCGTTGCGGGACAGATCCTGAACGGGGCGGTGCACCTTATTATCCATGACGGGACCAATTTCCGGGTTTTCGGGCTGGTCCCGACGGCCGGAGAATTGCGGTTACTGCCTGGCGTCAATGCCACCGAAACCCTGGCCGGGATCGCCGCCATCGCCACGCAAACGGAGGCGGATGCGGGAACGGATAACACTAAAATCATCACTCCCAAAACACTGGCAGGGCGTACCGCGATTGCCACGCAAACGGAAGTGAATGCGGGGACGAACGCCACCAAGCTCGTCACCCCCCAAACACTGGCAGGGCGTACCGCGACGCAATTCCGGACGGGGTTGACAGAACTCGCGACACTGGAAGACGTGCAGGCGGGGACGGATAACACTAAAGTCGTTACCCCCTTTACCCTGACAAACTCAGGCATCGGACAAGGGTTCGTGAGACTAAAAACGATACGCGAGGACCGCCGCAGCACCAATACCCTCGCCACCGACAACGCCCTTAATGGGCTTAGCCTGGAGACCGGTAAATATTATGCCTTAAAGATCGTGCTGCGCGGGGATATACGGTTCCAGGCCGATTTTCAATGGCGACTTATGTTTAGTGAAGACCCCGTACTCCCGCGCGGAGTGTTATTTTCCCCTAGCTTCAACCGTTCGCGCACCACCGCGCCGGTAGAGGTCATCACCCCCAACTCCTCAACCACATACGTTCACGCCACCAATAATAATAATTTCCCCCCACCACCCCTGGTGGAGTGCACGTTTCAGGCGAACACCACCTCGGGGGGGATGCTGGATTTTCAATGGGCTCCCAATAACATTACCACCAATCCCTGTATTATTTATGAAGGCTCCTACATGGTGCTATCAAAATTGAATTAGGAGTAACCCATAATGAAAATACCCACCCATGCATTAATTAGTGAGTTACATAGAACGCAACCCTACACCCTGATTGTGGTGATGGCACTGGTTTGGTATGCGAGTTGGAGTTACCTGAACCACGCCATGTTAGCGGACCTCACTACCCTGCGGACAGAAATGGCCCATGAGATACAAATGGTGTCAGATCGATCCATCGGGAATGCGGAGCTGTTGGATAAAATTTGGGGGATCACCCTGGCCGCGGAGATCCGTGCTCAACAGGCGGTGTTATGTAATGTGACCAAGGGGGTGGATAGAAAAACGCTCCGCCGCAGTCTGGACCTTCTGCAGGAGGAGCATTTCAGAGTGACGGGGCGCTATTACCGGCTGGAGCCGACGTGTGGACTGGTTTCGTCAAAAGATCGGTTTCTGGCTCCGGGGATACCGGGTTAATTAACGGATTTTGTTTTCGCCTCTTCCTGTCTGGCTTCTCCTTCCTGGTCGACGATATAGGCCAGGTCCTTCAGGGCTTGTTGATACCCGGAAATAAGCGTTTTATATTGATTATTAAATCGATCCAGCGCATGGTGGTGCTCTTGCAGGGCGATTAACGAAAAAGGCCCGGCACACGTCACGGCCCCGCGATGCTCGGTCAATTCATCGATAATGGCACTGAGCACGCGACGCACTGCTTTATACTGTCGGGCAATGTCCAGTTTAATCACCCGACGCGCGTAGACGTGGGCACGGGTTTGCTCCTTTAAAAAGGTGGCTCTATTAAATAAGGGTTTCATGGTAGGGATAATCGGTTAAATAATTGATTCTGGTGTTGCTGCTTGGTGGCAGCGGCGTCCGTCACCGTGTCATCTTTCGTGTCAACACACGACAAATAGGTGACAATGCACTGATCCCGTTTTTGCCCCTGGCGCCACACACGGCCAATGGCCTGTTCAATGTCGCTCAGCGACCAGGGCAGGGTGTAGAAACAGACGTTACGCCCGCCCGCCTGCAGGTTACCCCCCACGCCGGCGCGGCGGGGGTGCGCGATTAATACCGGTATCTGGCCGTTATTCCACTCCCTGGCAAGGTCGATCAGCGCGTCCGTGCTGGTTTTTCCATCAATCACCGGCACGCTGTCCCCGATCACGTCGTGAATGGCGGTGATGTCATGACCAAATTGGGTGAACACCATAATCGGGTCCCCTTGCAATTCATCGATCAGACTTTTCAACGCCCGTTGTTTCGCCGTGTGAATCTTCACGACGTCGCCCTTATCATCGTACACCGCACCGGCCGCCATTTGGCGCAGCTTCATGCTTCTCACCCCCGCGTTCAGGGCGACCACGTCCGTGTCCATCATGCGGGACGCGTTTTGCATCTCTTCGTAACATTTTCGCGCCATGGGTGGCAACGTGATGGGCACGACATTATGGATCAGTTCGGGCATTTCATCCTCGTAATAGTCCAGCGACAGTGCACGGGGTTTAATCCGTTCCATCACCTGTTCATGTGCGCCGGGTCGGGGCTCCCACAAATAATCAATGTAGGGGTGGCGAGTAAAAAACCGCGACATAAACCCGTTAGGCCCGTGCAGGGTGGGCCCCAGGGTTTCCCCGGCGTCCACCATGAACATCTCTCCCCACAGGTCTTTCAGATTATTCCCCATGGGAGTGCCGGTCAAACCCAAACGAAAGGCAAATTGCTTTGAGGGGGTTCGCCATTTACGAAAGCGTTTACTGCCGGGGTTTTTCAGGCTGTGAATTTCATCAAAGATGATATTGTCATACACGGACAGATCCTGGGTCATTAACCAGGGGGTGGCGTCATAATTAATGACACTCACGGCTTCCGGACCCATTTTCTTTTCTTTGCCCCGCAAAATGCGCATGTCAAAATCGTAACCCCATTTCCGGTTTTCTTCCGGCCAGGTGGTGACGGCCGGGAATAGCGGCGCGACAATGAGCGTTTTTCCGCCGCGCCGTTTGATGCACTCCAGGGCGATTCGGGTCTTCCCTTTACCCGGACGGGCGAACAGATTACAACCTGTCCGGGCGAGGGCGAAGTTCACGGCGCGCGTCTGGTCGGACGTCATCGGAGGGAGCCTGTCAGGCATCGTTAACGCACGGTCGCCGCATAGGTCACCAAATCGCGAGTGCGGTCATCCTGTCGCGGGGTGTGGCTTAAGTGCGCCAGCGTCAAATTAATCAGGCAATGCGCGACTTGTTCCGCGCTGATCGGTGTCCCTAAAGTCAACGACCAGCGCGCGGCGACGTTTTCCGGGTCGTAAGCCACACCGCGATCTTTCAGGAGCGCGAGTAACTCGTCTAAAAACTGGTCATCATATTTCATGTCCGATTTTTTCAAGCAGGCGAGTACCCCATCTAAAAACGGGTTATCATAGTTCATGTCAGGTGTCTTCCAGTAGGTTCAATAAGTTAATAATGGCTTCTTTATTGTTGATGCATGCCGCATCGAACCCGAGGTCAGTGAGTTGCTGCAACCACCAGATCTGAAGGGGTTGTAAATCATTAACGGGGGTTTTTAGCTCAATAAACACTGCTTTCCCCCCGGGTAAGAGGACCAGGCGATCGGGGATCCCAATGCTGCGGATCAGTTTGATACACCGGCCGCCCCGCTGTTCCACCACGTTTTTAAGCCATTTTTCAAGGGACGCTTCGCTTATCATGATGGACGGTTCCGATTAGCAGCCCATCATGAGGGCCATTAAGCCGAGCACAAGGATGGCCCCGATCACGAACCGTTGGAAGCGGGTAAAGCCGCCAAACACGCGGGTAAAAAAACAGGTTTCCTTTTTCACGGTGTGACGGTTCATGAGGAAACGTTGATGAGAATACCCACAAAAAGGGCCGCCCCGATCAACACGGCAACCAGCGAGAAAAAGTCGCTGGAGTCGCTAAAGGGGTTAATCGCGCTTTTTATTTTGCGGATAACGCGGGTAAACAGACGGTTGTCACGGTTGTTATTGTTCATGGTTGTATCCTAAGGGTTAGCCAGGTGAGAACACCGATAAAAAGGGTTATCGCGAAAATCATGAAGCAGTTGCCGGGATCCCTAAATAGGTTAATAACGCCTTTTACGGTGCGGGTAAATAGACTGTCTTTCGTTTTCAGGGTTCCCTGAGGGGGGTTACGGTTGCTTTCGCGGGGCGCGGTCATTTTTTGGCGTGCTTCGACGTTTTCTTTTTCCCGTGCGGCCCGTCTTCGGTTAAGACTGGCGTTTCTTTTTGCAACGCCTTGCCGGTTTTGGTTACGTTCGTTCATTTTTCATTGTCCAGGCGGGAAAGCAGATGAGTATACCGCGCTTCGAGCGTTTCGAGTGCTTCCCGGCCCTGCCTCGTGAAGGCTTCCACGGCGTTATGAGGCGTGCCCTTTTCACGAAGCCAATCCTGGTACCGTTTCGCGTCAAGGCGTCCGGTCGTTAACGGGTTGGGGTAGTAAAGTTCCTGACTGTGTTTCATGGTAATTACCTTGGTGGTTGAATTAGGACTTTTCCTGATGATTAACCCACCAGCGGGGATCCCCTCTCATCAGGGCGTCCCGCTCCCGCTGCATTCGTAAGCGACTTAATCGACTGTGTAATCGGCGCAACACGCTGGGGGAATTCCGGGTCGCCTGCTCCAGATCAATCAATTGGGAGAGTTGGGTTAATTCGATAAAGCGCAACACTCTGTCCGCCAGCGGCCGCCCCTCGGCGTCCGGACGGTGGAAGTCCTTTAAAAAAATTTCGCGATCTCTGAGGGTGTTCATCAATTAGTACTTGTGTTTTTGAAAGATTAAAGTAATAATACAGGAATCTTTTAACAAATGCAAGAGGAAAACGAAAAAATGTCAAATCATTCATCCCTTGTGGGCGGCAGTAACGCGGAACGATACATTAACTGTCTGGGGGCCTCGGCACTGGGCGGCACCGTTCCTGCCAGCGGGACGCCCCCGGCCGCGCATCGGGGTTCCGCACTCCATTATGTCATGGAAGCGTTATTGAACCCGAAGTCGACCACCCAGCCCCGCGAGTTAATCGGGGACGTGGTCGAGCTCGACGACGTGGACGCGGACGGTAAGCCGGTTAACGTCGAGCTCACGGAAGATCTGGTATTGATGAAGATAAAGCCGGCGATCGACTGGTTCGAACAGGTGCTCAAGCCCGATGAATTCTGGTTAGAGAAGCGCGTCGAGTTTGGGGGCGAGTTGGCGGGCGCCTTTGGGACCGCCGATGTGCTTTATACGAAAGGAACCACCGCCGGTGTGGTGGACTGGAAATTCGGCGACCATGTCCGGGTTTCTGCCAAAAACAACAGTCAATTACGATTTTACATGGCGGCCGCGATGCAAAGTGAGTGGTTCTACAACCGCACCCTGGGAGAAGGGATCCGAACGTTTGATGCGTACATTGTTCAACCCGCCCGCCTCTACCGGACGCGAAAAGCGGAAGAGGCCATGTCAGACATTGCCAGCCACGCGCAATTTTCCTATGAGGAATTGTGTCACTTTCATGCCGATCTGCTTTTTGCCAAGAAGCTGAAGGACCGGGGGGATCACACGTTAACCTGCGGAAAATGGTGCCAGTTCTGTCCCGCGAAGCCGGTGTGCCCGGCGTGGTCACGGCGCGGCTCGGACGCGATCGCTTCCTTAAAAAAAGTACCGGTCGCGGACACCGTCTTTAAGTCCGGACCTGACAAGGGACAAACCAAACCCGTTACCCCGGCCGCGCAAAGTAAAGCCACCCTGGCCCTTGAGGCCGATGACACCATCCGGAAACACTATCTGGAAGCGGTCTCCCTCACGAGCTGGTGCGAAGCCATTAAAAAATACGTCCATGAACGGTTTACCGCCGGGGCGCCGATCAGGGGCCTGAAACGCGTGGTTCACCGGGAAGCCCGAACCTGGAAAGATGAGGAGCAGGCCCGCCGGTGGGCTCAGCAGCGGGGACTGACGGCCTCGGAATACAACACGAAATCGGCGCTCATTTCTGTCGCGAAGATGGAAGCCCTATTGGGTAAAGGCGTATTAAAGGAGTCCTTAGTGGAAAAAACCCCTCACGGCACCACCGTGGTGAGGGACAATGACCCCCGCCCCTCAATCGATGCCGTGAGTTTTACCCCCCTTTCAACACCCTTAACTAACCTGGAGTCCTAACATGAAATCAGACGCTTTCTTCACCGTCCTCTGGGCGGTTGTCCTCTTCATCGCCGTCATCGTGGCGGTCACCGTTTTCCTCACCTTCCTCGCCTTTGTGGTGATCATTATCGAGCACTTTAGTGAATATTTTAGTCATTATTATCGCTACCTATAGTTTTTTCTTTTAAAAGGTGATATATTGGCTTCACCCATTCACTAAAATGAAACCTAAAATGAAAACTAACCTAAAAACTGACCGTAACCGACTCACCCACCTGTGGTGGTTCCTGACCCTGATCCTGATACGCATTAAGGTATTTTCGGTGTGGGCCGTTAAAATAGCCCTCGTGATCCTGGGGGTGTACCTCTTTTGGAGAGGGCTTTTTTGGGTGCTCCACACCGTTGTCTCCGCCATTGTTATGGGGGGACACCATTAATGGTGTCCTGCCCGCTGCGAGCGCACATTAAACACCATAAACAAAAACTTTTTACGTTTATTGATCTGTTCGCGGGCATTGGCGGAATCCGCAAAGGCTTTGAAGATCAGGGGGGTCAATGCGTTTTTACGTCCGAGTGGAATAAGTTTGCTCGAAAAACCTACCGGGCAAACTATCCCGATGACCCCTCGCATCCCTTCGTGGGGGACATCACCGCCGTTAAGTCACAGGACGTGCCTAACCACGATGTCCTTCTGGCCGGATTTCCCTGTCAGCCGTTCAACATCGCGGGGGTCTCCAGGAAAAACTCGCGGGGCCGTCCGCATGGGTTCGAAGACGAAACCCAGGGGACGCTGTTCTTCGATGTTGCTCGCATAATCTCAGCTAAACGGCCGGCGGCCTTTCTGTTGGAGAATGTAAAAAATCTGGTTTCTCACCATAAGGGCCACACGCTAAACGTCATGCTTGGCACCCTAACGAAGGCGCTTGGGTATCAGGTGTCCTACCAAATCATCGATGGGCAGCACTTTGTCCCTCAGCATCGCGAGCGTCTGTTCCTTGTGGGTTTTCGGGAGCCCACCGCGTTCAGCTGGGATGACTATCGGTTCCCCAAACACTATTCCCCCACCATGGCGGACATCCTTCATCCCCAAAACGGAAACGAAGAATCGGAACCCCCCTTCACGCTCGGCCGGTACGGCAGGGTGAATAAAAAATACACCCTCACCCCCAAACTGTGGGCCTATTTACAGGCCTACGCAGAGAAGCATCGAAAGGCGGGGGACGGATTGGGTTATGGGATGGTCGACGGGGATTCCATTTCCCGAACGCTGTCGGCTCGCTATTACAAAGACGGATCCGAAATTCTGGTCAACCAGGGAGAAGAAAAACCCCCGCGAGACCTCACCCCGAAACAACGCGCCAAGCTCGGGGGTTTTGAAGACGGATCCGATATTCTGGTCAGCCAAAAAGGGAAACAACCCCCACGACGCCTCACCCCGCGGGAATGCGCCCGGCTCATGGGGTTTGAAGACACGTTCATTATTCCCGTCAGCGACACGCAGGCGTATCAACAATTTGGGAATGGGGTGATCGTGCCCGTCATCGCGGAGACCGCCCGAATCATGAAACCCCATTTGATGAAATTACTGGCAAAAAGGCCTTGCTTTTACTTTTAAAAGACGATATTATCATTGTTCCTTTTAACAAACTAACGAGATAATATTATGGCTATTGACCCCAATACCGACGACATTACCGTCGAAAACCTAACCGTCACGGAAGACGCCGTGGCCACCCGGTTAAACGTTCCTGAATCGGCATCCGTCAACACATTGGCTGCCGCTGAGATTAAGGTAAGAAATTTAACCGTCAATCAGGATGCCGAAGTAGAAAACCTAGCCGTCATCGGGTTAACGGCCGCGGAAGGCGCCATCGAAAGCCTAACCGTCAGTGAGGCCGCCGCCGTCGGAAACATCAACGTCCTCGAAGACACCGTGACCGAGCGGTTAGACGTCTATACCTCGGCTTCCATCAACGCGCTAACGGCCGCCAATGTGACGGTCAACAATTCCATCACCGCGGAACAGGCCACCCTGAAAAACATCAACGTCAATGAGGTGGCCACCGTCGAAACGTTAACCGTCAGCGAGTTACTGGCCACGGACGCCACCATCGAAAATGTAAGCATCGTTGAAAGCGCCGACCTGAAAACACTCTCCGTCGCGGAAGGGACCACCACCCACAATTTAACCGTCGCTAACACCGCCAAAGTAGACAATTTAACCGTCACTAACGTGGCCGAAGCAGAAAACTTAACCGTCACTAACGCCGCCGAAGTAGAACGATTAACCGCCGCTAACGCCGTGGCCACACGAGCCACCGTCCATGACGCTGCCTATATACACTCGCTGTACGTCGACGGCATCAAATGTGGGGAACCCCATGGTTTCGCGGAGCTTTCAGCGCCCGGGCAACTGTGGACGGAAGTCCTGTTCGCGGATACGATACGCGGGGAGGACATTACGCTGAAAGGGCCCGTTACCATTCAGGACGGCTCCCTATCCGCTTTTGAGGAAGAGCCGCTTCTCATCGGAAGCGACCTCGCCACGACCGGCGATGTGACGGTGGGGGGTGCCCTGAGTGCCGAAGACCTCTCCTGCTTCTCCGTGATAACGCCGGTCATCAAAAATCTCCCGTCCAACTCGCGGCCCATTGATATCGAGGGTAACACGACCCTCAATGGTGACACCATCTTCAATGGCGGAGCGACCTTTATTAATGACGCGCTCATCAATGGCAATGCGCTTATCCGGGGCGACCTGGAAGTGACCGGCAGGATTAACAATGAGTACGCGCCGGTGATGCCTTATGTGGCAATCCCGTCGGACCACCCGGACTTTGAGCAATTTACGGATGCGGATAAAGTGGATATCCTTCTCTCCACCGTCGCGGACCTCATTAATGCCTTAACCGAAGCCCGTTTAATGCACCCCACGCCTGAACCCACCAACGAAACCTAACCCCCTAACCCGGAATAAAAATATGATTACCGAAGAAATTACCGAAGAGATTACCGAAGAAATTATTGCAGAAAATTTAACCGTGGAAAACCTAACCGTCGAAGAGTTAATCGTCACCGGAGAGGACTGTGTGGAAGGTTCGCTCACCGTGGGCGGCGACATTCGTTCGCAACAGGATGTGATTGCCGAAGACAGCCTTCATGTGTACAGTGACGCGTTCATCTACAAAAGCCTTTTTGCCGATAACCTAAAAGGACAAATGAAATACCTCGCGCCGCCAACGGTCACGTTAGACCCGAAGTGTTTGAATACCTGCGCGATTAGGCAGCTCACCGATTACCTCGCAGAACTGACCGAACGCCTGATCAAACTGGGCGTGATGGCCGAGTCCGGCAAACCCTGCCGAACCCAATCAAGCTAAACTACCCTAACCCAAACAGGAAACCTAAAATGAATGACCTAACTAAAACCGAAGAACCCCGAGACATCACTATCTTTAGCGCAGAGCACCTTTTTGATCCCCAGGCCTTAATGCGATCCGCGAATGCTTTCGACGCCGGCAGCCGAAATGATTATCTCTCCTTTCGTGACGGGTGTTGGGTGTACGGTGCGGACCGCATCGAACTCTCCGAGTGCAGCCTTTGGGCCGTCAACCCACACAGTTTTCAATTTGGTTTGATGGAATGGTACGACGGTGAAGCGGGGGCTGAATTGATGGTGCCCGCCGGCGTCCCCTATTCCGTTAATGAATTGGCGTTGCAGTTCTGTAATCCGGCCGATGAATCCAAACACCGGATCTCTCCACAGATTTCCGCGGATGTAAAATGCGTGTCGGGGGAGAATAAAGGCTTACAGCTGACCTACAAGACCAGCACGAAGGGCGGCGTTGACGCGTTAAACACCCTCGCCCAAAGCATCGCGGGGCAGGGCGTTGCCAACGCGAGCCTGATTGTCGCCATCGTTACTCTGACCGCTACTCACTATATGCATCGGAAACACAAAAGAAAAACGTACGTTCCGGTGTTTAAAATTAACCGCTTTGACAACCTGACGTTAACCGGTCAAATGGCCTAACCCCCTCTGTTGTATTTACGGACATGGACGTCCCTTTTTTTAACCCTACCGCGGTGGTAATTGATCCCCGCAGGAGTCAAACCATGCATCAAATCAGTCTCGATTTCGAAACCCGTAGTGGGTGCGACATCTCCACCGGCGGCGCTTACCGCTACGCCAGTGACCCCACCACCGATATTCTCTGCTGCAGCTACCTCTTGGATAAAGAAATACACACCTGGTGGCCGACGTGGGTCGCCACCGCCATCGGACAGTCCCCCGCCGCGCCGCCCTGGGCCCACGGCCCCGCGCAATACACCGCCTGGAACAGTCAGTTCGATCGATTAATCTGGGCTAACGTGGCCACAAAAAACTATGACTGGCCAACCACCTTCGTGAGCGACTGGCTTTGCAGTGCCGCGCTGGCCCGCACCAACGGGCTGCCCGGTTCCCTGGATAATGCCGCGAAAGCCCTCAACTTACGACAAAAGAAAGACGCCCGCGGCAAGGCGTTGATTCGATTGCTTTCCTGCCCGGTGGGGGGAACGCCAGAAAACCCTGTCTTTAATGAAGATCCCACGCTGTTGCGTGAAATGATCCGCTATTGCGAGCAGGACGTTCGGGTGGAACATTCCCTATTGCAACATCTCCGCCCTTTTCTGAAACAGGAAGTGGCCGAATTTCACATTAACGAGAAGATTAATGACCGCGGCATCGGCATTGATGTGTCGTTTGCCAACGAAGCCCTGAAATGGGGCAATACCGAGCGTCAGGTACTGGAAGAAAAAATGGTCCGGGTCACCGGCGGTGCCGTTGAACGCCCCACCCAATATCAACGGGTGAAACACTGGTTACAGAGCGTCGATCCCCTCGGCGGTCGCCGCGTGACCCGGGAAGCGTTACGCATCATGACCACGGAAGGGAAACTCTCCCTGGATAAAACCGTCCGTCAACGGCTCATGGCGGCGTATGACGACAATCCTTCCCTATTAAGTGACGAGGCCGTGGAAGTGGTCCGGCTGACCGAGCTCGCCAACCGATCCAGCACCGCCAAGTACGCCCGGATGGTTCAACGGGAAGTGAAGGGGCGGGTCCATGGCGCTTACGTGTTTGCGGGCGCCGCCAGCACCGGGCGGTTCAGTGCCCATGGCATCCAGCCGCATAACATGGTGCGCGAGACGGTGGATGATTTTGAGGACGCCCGACACTCCCTCGCCAATCTGCAGGATGCCGAGGTCATTCACACCCTTGCTAAAATGATGCGACCCACCATCACCGGGGATCAACTCCATTGGTCCGATTGGTCCAATGTCGAAAGCCGCGGCTGCCCCTGGTTGTCAAAATCCCCCCACGCCGAGAAAAAACTTCAGCTCTTCCGGGAGCAGGATGCCCATCCCGAGGCGCCCGATGTGTATGAACAGACCGCCGCCGCCATGGGCATGACCGACCGGCAAATCGGTAAAGTGGCCGAGCTGGCCCTGCAGTTTGGGGGCGGCGTGGGCGCGTTCCAGGCCATGGCCCGTAATTACGGGGTGGCCATTAGTGATGATGAGGCCAAAGACGTGCAGCTGAAATGGCGCGCCGCGAACCCCTGGGCCGAACCCTTTTGGGACGCCCTTAAAAACGCCGCCTGGAGCGCCATGGCCAACCCTAACCGGACCTTCCCGGCCGGGCGAGTCTCCTATTGGCACACGCCCCGCTCCCACCATGGCCTTGGCGCCCTGTGGTGCGGGCTGCCCAGCGGGCGGTATTTATCCTATGTGGCCCCCAAATTCGAACGCGTGCCCACGCCCTGGGACCCGGAAGACAGTCACATTGAATTGACGGCCCTGAAAGCCAACTGGGCACCCAAAGCCGGGGAATCCACCTGGCCACGCTATAAACTCTGGTATGGCGTGCTCTGCGAGAACATTACCCAGGCGATGTGCGCGGATCTCCTGCGGGATGTGTTGATCCGCTTCGACGACGCGGGTCTGGCCGTCGTCCTGCACACCCACGATGAAGTGGTCATCGAGGATGCGGACGACGTGTCTGAACAAATGGTCCGCATTATGAGGTCGCCGCCCAAGTGGGCCCAGGGCCTTCCCCTCTCCGCGGACATTCACCGCGGCCGTCGATACAAAATGACGAACCCCGTCACCGGTGACGACCATGACTAGCCCCCACGACCTGCGCGCCTGGGCGCAGATGGCCATCACCCGGGGCTACGCGATCTTCCCTTGCCGGCCCGGCGATAAACGCCCCAAAGCCTCTTTCAAGGACGCGCGCAATCAGGCCCGCACGCCCGAAGACGTCGCCCACCTGTGGGCCCCGGAGTCCGATGCGAACATTGGGGTGTTGTGTGGATGGAATGACGTTTTCCAACAACATCTGGTGGTGCTGGACGTCGATAAGGACCCGGGCGGCTTTGACACCCTGAGCGAACTGTGCGCCGAGTACGGGGCCTTACCGGAAACCTACACCGTGAACACCCCGTCCGGCGGGAAACACTATTACTTCATTAATGAAGACAATGTCCGAAACAGTGTGGGCAAGCTGGGCCCTGGCCTGGACACCCGCGGGGAAGGGGGTTATGTCGTCGGCGAAGGTTCCCTCACGGCCAATGGGGGCTATACCCTCGCCAGTGAGCCCCAGGAGCCCGCCTTCCTTCCCCCCTGGATCGCCGCGCTATTGGCGGCCCCTGACCACGGGGAGATGCCCGCGGTGAGTGAGGTGGCGGTGGGGGGCCGTAACGACGCCCTGTACAAAGCGGCCAGTGCGCTGCGTCGTAATGGACTCCCGGTGGACGCCATTCGCGCCGCCATCTCCGCGTTGAATGACACGCTCACCCACCCCCTTGCTCAACAGGAAGTGAATACCCTGGTGGAAAGCGCGGGTAAACACGCCCCCGAGGCGGTGCCGGAACACACCTCACGCCAGTTGGCCGCGGCCATGGGTCAAGAGGCGGAAAAACCCGACGCCGCGGCGGCGAAGTGGAATGCCATGTTGCTGGCCGACCTGGAGCAACTGGACTTCCCCTACCGACAACCGTTCGTGGATAATCTCTTACCGAAAGGGTTGTGTATCCTCGCCGGCGACCCCAAAGCCGGAAAGAGCTGGCTGGCCATGCAGCTGTCGGCCGCGGTGTCGTCCGGAACGCCGTTATTTGGAACGTTCGAGACCACCCAATGCCCCGTGCTACACCTGGCGCTGGAAGACAGTCAGGAGCGTTTTACGAAACACATTACGAAGTTTGATGAACGGGATGCCCGAAACCTCTGGGGCGTCACCAGCCTGTCGGTGCGCATCGGTGAAGGCCTGGAAGAACAGATCGATCAGTGGCTCCTGGAACGACCTGACGGGTTGAGCGCGCGCGCGCTGGTCGTGATTGATTTGCTTCAGGCCGTGAAAAACCAGGGGAGCCATTCCAGCGGGAAAACCGCTTATGAAAATGACTATAATGGATTGAAATCCTTACGGGACTATGTCAGCTTACGGAACGTCGCCATTGTCGTGCTTCACCACACTCGTAAAGCGTCCTCGGAGAACGAGTTTAATAGCATTAGCGGATCTCAGGGCATTGCCGGGTCCGTGGACACCATCTGGCTCCTTAAAAGCCGCCCTAACAGCTTTACGGGCGACCTCATCGTCACCTCACGGGAGAGTGACGGCGGCGAGTACGAAATGGAGCGCATGGAACGCCCAAAGAGCGGGTGGAATATGATCGGCGAGAAAATCCCCGAAGAACAGTCCGTCGCCGATCGCATCCGCGCCTGCCTGTCCGTCGAATCCCTCACCGCCAAAGAACTGGCCAAGGAAGTCAGGAGCAATGTACGCCACGTACAGGCCATCCTGAGTGACCTGTTTATCCGTGAAGAAGTGGTGCGAGAGAGAGAAAAAGTGAATCGACCCTACCGGTATTCCCTGAACCCCGACAAACTCCCCGTAGAGAGTCGCACCATCGATTTTCTCAAAAGCCTCAGAATAGACGATAGCTAAAAGTTATCGTATCAGGGGGGCAACCCCCTGATTTGCCCGGATTTACCGGAACCCCCTCTCTAGCACGTATATCGACTACGCACACTACGCACGGAAAGTTAAGTGCTTGATAAATAAGGGAGAATTACTCATTTCCGTGCGTAGGTGCCCCCCCGAACCCCTACGTACGGGCTACGCACGACCTACGCCCCATCATAGCAGAAACTGGTCATTTAACCGTTTT
>WLWG01002291.1_pt1 | contig 14873 bp, 18 predicted proteins | sample 6712871 | NCBI WGS metagenome assembly WLWG01 (sample SAMN12718693, study PRJNA515312) | sponge metagenome | isolation source: marine sponge | host: Mycale hentscheli | place: New Zealand: South Island, Marlborough, Capsize Point | collected 2003-05-01
AATTTACAACACATCATCTGCGACTACTAACTCTGCAGTTTGTGTTTTAGATTTCGGAGCAGATAAAACAGCTACTTCAGGTACGTTTACAGTTCAGTTTCCAGCACCAACATCAACAGCAGCGATTTTAAGAATCTCTGGTTAATTAGGAGGTAACCTCCTATGGCATCAGGAACTTGGAATACTGGCTCTTGGGGTCAAAACCAATGGGGAGATAACGCTAATCCAACAGTTATCCCTACAGGGTTTGGTATGTCCGCAGCACTCGGAGACGAGTCAAGCTCAACAGAAATTAATACAGGTTGGGGTCGTCTTGAATGGGGTGAACAAGCTTGGGGTATCGCTGGTACTTTTATTGCTACAGGTGATGCTTTATCAGCAAATCTTGGAAGTGTAACTACATCAGCTAATGCTGATACGGGCCCATCTACAAACAATAATCAATTACTATCATCTGCATTAGGATCAGTAACTCTTGATACTAGATCAGTTGTGTTTCCATCAGGTTTTTCACTTACAAATTCTTTAGGAACAGTTGACGCTAGTCCTGACGCGATGCCTACAAGTGTTGCGGCTACTATGGGTCTTGGTACTGTTGATGCATTTAATACAACGGGTTGGGGTAGACTTGGTTGGGGAGATAATGATTGGGGTGATGCTGGTAGTTCTGTACAAGTAGATATTTCTGGAATTGAAATGACAGCAGCTTTAGGAACTTCAACAGAAATTAGTGGTGATGCAACTATTGTTGCTAATACTTTAAATGTAGCTCAGTTAACTTTAGGTGTTGTCGATCCTGCACCTGATGCAGCAGTAACTGGAAACTTCATGATAGGTGCTTTAGGTACTTTAGGGTTTCAAGGAGATGTTTCTCCCAGCGTAACAGGTATAGCAATGAGCGCTAATTTAGGGAGCGTAACAGCAGATTTAAATCAACAAGTAAATGTTACTGGAAATCCTTTATTAGCAAGAGTTGCTTCAGTATCTGCATTTACAGATGTTAATGCAACTTTCAATGGTTTTGGGTTGACTACAACAGTAGGAAGTGGTAATGCTCTTATCTGGAACGAAATAAATACAGGTTCTGCTCCAATAGATCCTCCTGGATGGAGGGAAGTCGTTGCATAAAGAGTTTGACACTTTCTCTTTATTTTAATAAAATAAACGATATAAGGAATTTAATATGGCGAATTCAACATCAGCAAATTTAAAACTTACAGTACAAGCAACTGGGGAAAACTCAGGAACTTGGGGACAAATAACTAACACTAACCTTTTAATCTTAGAACAAGCTATTGGTGGTTTTACTACTTTCAATATAACTAACGCTGCTAGATCTTTAACTTTTACTAATGGTGCAGTATCCAATGGTAAAAATGATGTTATTAAATTAACAGGAACTTTAGCTTCTAATCTTACTGTTAGTATTCCAAATTCAATAGAAAAAACTTACCAAGTTCAAGACGCATGTGATCATGCTGGCAACACTTTAACTTTTAAAACTGCATCTGGAACAGGTGTATTATTATGTGAAGGAAATAATTACACATTATATTCTGATGGAACTAATATTGTAAAATTATCTGAACAAAAAAACTGGAGAGTAGTATCAGCAGCAGAAACAGTTCAGGCTGGTGCTCAACTTTTAGTAAATACAAATAGTGGCGCAGTTACGATTACTCTTCCAGCATCACCTGCAACAGGAGATGAAGTTTCATTTATGGACCAAGGTTATGATTTTAATACAAATGCATTAACTGTTGGTAGAAATAGTTCTAATATAGCTAACGCAGCCTCTGATCTTGTAGTTAATACTCAAGGTGCTGGTTTTAGTTTAGTTTACTCAGGAGATGCTACTACTGGTTGGACTTATAGGGAGAAATAATCTATGTCTAATTATGAAGCTACCAAATACGATTTTGATGGGGCAAACCTTACAGGGATTGAAGGAATTCCAACAGCAACTATTGTGCCATGGTCTTCTGCGTCAGTACCAACAGGTTTTTTAGAATGCAATGGTGCAGCTGTATCCCGATCAACTTACTCAGCTTTATACGCAATTGTAGGCACTACTTATGGTGCTGGAGATGGTGTAAACACTTTTAATCTCCCTGATCTACAAGATGAAGTCGTAGTAGGTAAATCCAATAACAAAGCTTTAGCATCTACTGGAGGAGCAAACACAGTAGCCTCAACTGGAAACGTTGGTGGTTCAACTGCCAATGCTACTTTATCAACAGCTCAACTTGCATCTCACAGTCACCCTGGAGTTAGTGCTGGAAGTATGACTGGAGCAGGGGGACCAACAAGAATTATTGCAAGTGGAAACAACACAGGAAGTACAGGATCTGGTCAAGGTCACTCTCACAACATGAGTGCAACTTTTTCAGGAGATGCAACATCAGTTTTACAACCTTATTTAACTTTGATATACATAATTAAAACTTAGGAAATATTATGTCTAATTATGAAGCAACTAAATACGATTTTGATGGTGGAAATCTTACAGGTATAGAAGGTATTCCAACAGCAACTATTGTTCCTTGGTCAGACTCATCTATTCCAACTGGATTTTTAGAATGCAATGGAGCAGCTGTTTCAAGATCAACTTATTCTGCTTTATTTGCAATCGTAGGTGCAACTTATGGCGCTGGTGATGGTTCATCTACTTTTAATGTACCTGATTTTCAAAATAATGTACCTGTAGGTAAATCTAATAATAAAGCTTTGGCTTCAACTGGCGGTGCCGATACAGTAGCCTCAACTGGAAACGTTGGTGGTTCTACAGCTAACGCAACTTTATCTACAGCTCAACTTGCATCACATTCTCACAGTGGTTCGAACAACCAAAATATAATTTCAAGTAATACTGGTGGTAATAGAGCTTATATTGTTAATACTGGAAATACTGGAAGTGCAGGATCTGGTCAAGGTCACTCTCATAATATGAGTGCAACTTTTTCAGGAGATGCAACTTCAGTGTTGCAACCTTATTTAACTGTGATATACATAATTAAAACGTAGGAGAAAAATATGGCAACAAATGCACAATGGACAGTAGTAATGCAAGATAAACTAATTATCAAACAAAGTGGTGATGCTGCTAATACTCCATATAAAATTGATGATGATACTTTTTGGTCTCAACCTAAATTTTCAAATATTTGGGCAATTCAATATGGAACTTCTAATCCAAAAGATACTGTAGAATACAAAGATGAAACTATACATTCTAATTGGGAAGATTCAAATTTAGGTGATTTTTCTGATTTTACTAGCAGATGGGATTCTGCTCATTTAGCTAAATTACAATCTGATTGGGATAATAATAATGTAGAGGATGAATCTCCTGCAGATAAAGTTGCTAGACTAGGTGCAAGACCTACTTCTTATTCTTCATAATTTACTGTAACCAAGCCACTACGCTATATCTAGTTCCTTTTGTAATAGGTTCAATTTTATGTGGATACATAAAATTACTTGGAAAAAAAATTACTGAACCTTTACCAAGTTTTAATCTTTTAATTTCTTTTTCTTTTTGATCTGTAAATATTAAATCTCCTCCTTCATAATTATCATTAAGATTTAAAATAATACTTAAATGCCTAGATGAATCTGTAAAATGATCAGTGTGTGTTTCATATTTATTTCCTGGTAAATATTTTAATAAATCTATTTGATTTATTTTGCTACTAGCCATTTTAGGAAATTTATATTTGTAAAAAGCATAAACTCTTTCAATTTCTTTTTTTATATAATTCCAATAAAAGTCATCAATAGGAATATCTAAATTTAAATGATAGCCTTTTACGTTTCTAATTTTTTTATTTAAACCTGCTTCTATCTCTAAATTTTTTTTACATTTACATTTTGTATAATATATTATTTCCTCTATAAATTTTTTATCTAATATTTTTTTTATTTCCATTATTGCTTCTGTATGATCCATTACCTTAACATCATCCAAGAAGTTAAAATGTATTTTTCACCAGATAGCGGTGAATTTCCTCTGTGGACATAGGGAAAACCTGCTGGCCAAATAACTATTCTACCTGTTTTAGGTTTTACTCTTTTTGAAAAATGTAAAAACTCTGTTTCTCCTCCATCTTCTACGTCATTTAAATATATAGAAAAAACAAAAGCACGTGGCTCATTACTAAAACCTTTTCCATGTTCTATGTGCCAAACATGATAACCTTCTGTAGGTAAAGTTTTTTGTATTTTCATATCTGTAAAATGAAAAGGAACTCCGTAAGCATCATTTGCTCCAGTATTCTGAATATAATGATTCCAGGCTATATCAAAATTAAACATCATAGGTTTTAATGATTCCCACCACACATCTAAATTAAAAGGTGCTGCAAAAAACTGTTGGTCTTGTTTTTGTAATATAGAGGCTTTTTCCCCACCAATTCTATTAATTGTATTATTAAATTTATTTTGATCTTCATATAATTTAATAGCTTTATTACATTCTTCAGGTGTAATGTAATTATCATACACACCTATAAAGTTATCTATGTTAACTGTTTTTTGTTTCATTTTTTTTGTCCATACTTTCTACTTTTTTAATAAAATTAAACGAGGTGCTTTTTTGATATATATTAAATATTAAACTATATCTATTTATTTCTCCTTCATATTTATCAAAACCATGTAATATTTCTGGAGGAAATATATAATAATCACCTGGCTCTGGAGTTATTTTTAAATTTAATTCTGGTAGTATTAAATCACACCCTTTTGTTAAATATAATACACCATGTAAGCAAGGGTGATTGTGATAATTTAAACTGTCTCCTTTTTTTATTTCATTACCCCAAGCTTCATTAATAGTATTTTTTTCTAAAAAATATTGAAATATATTAGGGTGTGTTGTTTGATGTTTATTTATAAGAAATGTCATAAAATTAATAAATTTAGGTTTATCTATAAAATAATTCCAATCAGTCATACCTCCTTTTACGTTAGTATAATTTTTCATTTTAGGATTTAAATTGTTTTTTATACCTAAAATAAAATTGTGAATTATTTCAGGGTAAGAATAATGTCCAAATATTATATTTATATTTCTAGGATAAGTGATGTTTAAACTACTTCTAGTTTCATTTAATTTATTGTTTTTATCTATAAAATTAATCATTCAAAAATTTTTCCATGTTTTTATATATATTTTCCGTCTTTCATTCTCTATAAAACTAATATATAAGCTACTATATGCTACAAAAATTAAATTTCAAGCCTGGCTTTAACAAACAAGACACAGAATCTGGTGCTGAAGGGCAATGGACAGATGGTGATTTTGTTAGATTTAGATATGGACTACCTGAAAAAATAGGTGGTTGGAATCAATTAACAGCTGCATCAAAGACATTACCAGGAGCAGCTAGAAAACAACATGCCTTTACTTCTTTTGCTGGTGAAAAATATACAGCTATTGGAACATCTCAAGGTTTGTTTTTATATTATGGTAATAATTTTTTTGACATTACACCATTAGATACAGCTATAACAGGATGCACATTAACAACTGTTAATGGCTCAAATGTTTTACAAGTTAATAAAGGCTCTCATGGTCTAGAAGTTGGAAGATATGTAACTTTATCTGGCGTAACTGTTACAGGCGCATCAGATTATACACCAACAGAATTAGAAGTAGCTTATGAAATTTTAACTGTACCTGACGTAGATAAATTTACTGTTCAAGCTGTAAGAAATGAAGGAGGATCTGGTATGACTGCAGCCGGTGCTGCAACTGTTAATCCTTACGTTGAAGTAGGTCCTACTTTTCAAACCGCAGGTTATGGTTGGGGAACTTATTTATGGGGAGATTCTACTTGGGGAACAGAACGAACAGTAAGCAATGTAAATCTAGATGCAGGGAACTGGAGTCTTGATAATTTTGGTGAAGTATTGGTTGCAACTGTATTTAATGGTAAAACTTTTACTTGGGACGCTGGAGCATCAGGACCTAGAGGTATAAGAGCTTCACAGTCAACAACTAATTTTAACACAACAAACAATCCAACAGCTACTAGAATTTCTATTGTATCAGATAGAGATAGACATGTATTTCACATGGGTACAGAAACAACTATAGGTAATACTGCAACACAAGACCCTATGTTTGTAAGATTTTCTAATCAAGAAGATTTAAATACATATGCACCAACAGCAACAAACACTGCAGGGACTTTTAGATTAGATACCGGTAATGAGATTAGAGCAGCTATACAAGGTAAAGATTATATCTTTGTAGCAACTGATCTTGCAGCTTATGTAATTCAATTTGTTGGACCGCCTTTTACTTTTTCTGTTAGACAAGTTGGTACTAACTGTGGATGTATTGGTCAGCATGCTATGTCTTATGCAAATGGTGCTGTGTGGTGGATGTCAGCAGAAGGTGGTTTTTTTGTTTATGATGGTACAGTTAAATCATTACCATCACTTGTAGAAGATTTTGTATTTAGCACAGATGGAGATAACTTAGGTATTAATTTAAACTCAAGAGATGTTATTTATTCTTCTCCTAATTCTTTATATACAGAAATAAATTGGTTTTATCCAAAATCAGGATCTGATCAAGTTGATAGATGTGTGACTTATAATTACTCAGAAAATGTTTGGACAACATCATCTTTAGCAAGAACTACATATCAAGATCAAGGGGTATTTAATGCTCCTTACGCAACAGAATATAGTTCTACAAGTTTACCTGTATTTCCAAGTATATTAGGTATTACAAATTTATATGGAGCTAGTACTTATTATGCTCATGAAGTAGGAACTGATCAAGTAAACAGCTCAGGCACAACTTCTATAGATGCATTTATTAGATCTGGAGATTGGGATATTACCTCTAGAACAAGTGGCTTAGGTGTTCAAACTGGAGTTGCTGACTATAGAGGAGATGGAGAATTTTTTATGTCAGTCAAACGATTTATACCTGATTTTAAATACCAAACAGGTAATGCTCAAGTAACTTTATTTGTAAGTAGTTATCCAGATGATGTAGCTGTTAGCTCACCGCTTGGACCCTTTACAATAACTTCTACGACTGATAAGGTAGATACAAGAGCTAGAGGCAGGTTAGTTTCTGTACAAATAGCCAACACAGCAGTAGGTGAGTCATGGAGATATGGCACACTTAGATTAGATGCACAACCAGACGGTAGAAGATAATGGCAATATATTTTGATCAAAATGGAAATTTAGTAGACACAGAGATAAACGAAAGCTCTAATGTTTTTATGGAAGATCCTACTGAAAATTTTTACCAACCAAATAATCTGAGTCCTACTCAAGATTTTTATGAACCAAGCCTATTCCCTCCAACTAGCTATGGATTCATTAACGCTCCTCAAAGTTATTATCCATCAAATGATATTAGTCCTACTCAAGATTTTTACCAACCAAGAGAGTTTGTTAACGCTCCGCAAAATTATTATCAACCCGACTTAACTTCAACAAAAGGTTTACCAACTTTAGATTTACAAAGCTTACCTGCAAATATGGGCGTAGCTAACGAAGAAGATGTTGAACAAGTAGATTCATTAACAGGTGAGAAAAAAGGTTTAGCAAATATATTTGATTTTTTACAACAATTTTCTCCTATGCAAATGATTGGTAAAGGTATTGGAGCTTTTTTTAATCCTAAAGAATCAAATCGTTACACACCTGCACCTATGGGTGTTTATGGATATACACCAGAACAATTAAATCAAATGAATGCGTTAGGTGGATACTATTCAGATCCTATGAGAGCATACAGAAGAAGTACTAACCGAATATCAAACATGTTACGAAGAGGAGCAGCAGGTAAAAACTTTAGTCAGAAAAATTTAGACAGACTTTTAAAACAGGCTGGTCTTGGCGATGTGGACACAGGAGGTATGATTGATAGTATAAAAGCATCTAGTCAAACAGGTTATGGAGGATACGGTAGCCGTGAAGCTGCATCAGAAGCAGCTGCAAGTGGTGGCAGAGATTATAGTTCATCACCTGGAGCTATGGCTGGTGATATGGAATACGGTGAGGAGTAATGGCCAAAATAACTAATTATATACCTGAACCAAAAGAAGATTATGATGTAGATAATCAAAGACAGATTATGGAGTCTTTGAATACAATGAAACAACAACTTAATTTTTCTTTTCAACAAGACTTAAAAAACGAACAAGACGCTTTTAATTATTTTTTATCATGACAATACAATATAAGAGTGAATCATTTGATTTAACTACTACTAATTTAACTACAGTATTAACTATATCTACCTCAGCTGTAGCGATTGTAAAAACTGTACAAGCTAGCCACATGGATGCATCAAATGTAGATGCTGATTTATATTTAAAAAAATCTGGAGGTAGTAATATAGAAGTAGGTCATGCGCAGCTTAATAAAAGTATGACAAATATGATTGTAAATACCTTGAATTTAGAAGCAGGGGATGTTATAAAGATGCAAGCGGATACAGCAAATGAGATAACTGGTTTTGTTAGTTATGCGCTTATAAACAGAGAGAATGAAAACGGATAATATACATAAAATAGATTGTACAACTACAACAATTTATAGAAACACAAAAACAGGCGAAACGTCTAAAGAGAAAGTAGAGGGTCCTGATATTGTAACCGATGTTACAGTCGAGATCTCACCGAAAGGTTTGGATGTATTCCAGAAAGTAATGAACCAAAAAAATGATAAAAATAATAAATAACGTTATAACGTTAGAAGACGGTTTTGAGTTATACCGTGCTTTGATAAGACAGCATGTTTGGAATTTAGCAAGAAGTTCTTCTGAGGGAAAACCAGGTGGAACTTTTCCAAGTGTTTGTTTAATGGAAAATGGTGAAGTAGTTGGTAACAGTCCATATTGGCTAGGATATTTTAATTGTTTATTTGATAGAATAAATCAAAAATTAAAAGAACAACATAATTTTTCATTAGTAAGAAAAGTAAATAGAATAGCTTTAAATGCTCAAAACGAAAATCATTATACAGAATTTCATATAGATAAGGCATCACATGAGACAGGAAGTTATAGTATTATTGGATTTTTAACGCCTCAATGGGCAGAAGAATGGGGAGGCGAATTAAATATAGAAGGTGAAGTTATTAAATATAAACCTGGTGATTTTGTATTATTTAATTCTGATCAATTACATAGATCCCAAGAAATTAAAAAAATACCATATTGGAGGATAAGTATAAGTTATGTTATTGAGAAATAAAACGCCTAAAGGCGGAACTGAATTACAATTAGGTTTTTTACATCAATACGTAGATAAAAATTTATTAGATCAAGTACAAATTTGTACTAGCGTACCAGGTAAAGTACCCTTAGATCCCAATAAACTTAATGTACTTTGGCAAAAAAATTCTTACGATCAACCGAATTTATACCCGTGGTTTAAAAATAAAGCTAATCATCACAAATATGATTGGTATGTTTTTAATTCTCATTGGAATTATGAAAAATTTAGAATGATGTTTGGTATCCCTACTGAAAAATGTGTGGTTATTAAAAATGGAGTTGAGAAAATAAAACAATCTCCCCATTATGAAAAAGGTAAACCTATTAGAATAATTCATCAGAACACCCCCTGGAGAGGATTATCTGTTTTACTTGGTGCAATGCAGCTAATTAAAAATCCATTAATTACATTGGATGTTTATTCTTCCTGTGAGGTATACGGTAAAGAGTTTCATGAACAAAATGATTATAACTATAGAGCATTATATGAACAAGCTGAGTCTTTATCCAATGTAAATTACATTGGTTATAAACCAAATGAATATATTAGAGAACATTTACCAGATTATAATATGTATGCTTATCCTAGTATCTTCGAAGAGACTTCTTGTATTTCTTTATTAGAAGCAATGTCTGCGGGATTATATAGTATTGTAACCGATTATGGAGCTTTGTTTGAAACAGGAGCAGAATTTCCAATGTATATTCCTTATGATAGTAATTATAAAGCGTTAGCAGAAAAGTTTGCCTATGGTATTTCTGCCGCTGCAGAAACTTTACACGAGCCACAGATACATAGTCATTTAACCACTCAAGCTAATTACACTCAGATATATTATTCTTGGCCTAAGCAAGCTGCTTCGTGGAAAACATTTTTAAAAGGAGCTCTTAATGCCAAAGCCAAATGAACCAATATGGTTTAACGTAGATAAAACCGAAACAGCAAATAATGATACCTATCAAACAATTAAAACCAATAAGGTAGAAAATAAAATGGTAGAAATAAACTTAGGTACTTCACCTCACAAGATAATGGTATGCACTCCTTGTCATAGTGATGTCAGTATGCATTACTGTCAAGCTGTGTTAAAGTTTCAAATGGCGTGTTCCAAAGAAGGAATACAATGCAGTTTTACATTACTTAAATCATCTTTAGTTACACAAGGTAGAAACTTATGTGTAGCAGAATTTTTAAATCACGAAGATAAATATACTCATTTATTGTTTATAGACTCTGACATTGATTTTGATCACAAGCCTATTTTTAAAATGTTAGAGTTTGATAAAGACATAATTAGCTTACCCTATCCTATGAAACTTTTAAGTTGGGATAAAATATGGCGAAGACTCAACACTAAAGAAGATGCTATCAGTAATGAAAAAGATTTGGCTACAGCAGGTTTTACTTATCCTGTTAAAGTAGAGGACCCTAATTCAATAACCGTGGAAAAAGGATTAATGGAGCTCACTCATGCCCCAACTGGATGTATGTTAATTAAAAGAAATGTATTTGAGAAAATGATTAAAGAATACCCTCATTTGGAAATATATCAGCCTACCAATATTAATGGTAAAGAGGTTAAAAAAGATAATATGTACAATTTATTTGACACCTTACATGACACTAAAACTAAGAGATATTTTGGAGAAGACTTTGGATTCTGTCAAAGATGGACGGATATAGGTGGTAAGGTGTACGCTTACATAGATGCTCCTATAACTCACGTTGGAGAGTATTGTTATAAAGGTCGATTTAGAGATGATTTATGGCAAGCAGGAAGACCTGTCAAATCGGTTGACGATAGTAAAAAAATCAAATAAAGTATCATATTTACAGGATTTCTACGCCTGCTTAACAGTATAAATATATTTAAATTATGGCGATATCTAGATCTTTAATGAACAGACAATTACGAGCAGACGGTGGGATAATGCAAGTTGCACCCAGAGAGAAGTTTGGCTTAGGTAGTAAGCTTAAAAAGTTTGTTAGAAAAATTATACCCAATGAAGTAGCAGATATAGCAGTCAAAGCTGCACCCTTTGTTGCACCATTTAACCCGGCAGTTGCAGCAGCAATGTCAGGATTAGGTACGTTTGATCAAACAGGAAGTATTGGAAAATCTTTAAAAGGTGCAGGAATGAATTATGCAGGAGGACAAGCTGCTAGATATCTAGGTGGAGCAGGATTTCAAGATCCTAGTCTAAGTGCATTTACACCATCAGGTTTTAAAGCAGGTTTTAGTTCTCCTTTAGGTAGTGACACTGGTCTTGGTAAATTCTTCTCGAACCGAGGAACTGAAGGTGTTCAAGCTATTGATAGTTCTAAACCTTTGAAAAAACCTCTTAACATACAAGCAGGAGACGGAGCAATTGATTTAACTACAGGTGGAGCCGATGGTTTTGGAATAATACAAGATACAGTAGCTACTCCAGGATCTGCCATGGATTCATTTAAATCAATTGTAAGTTTTGATACATCTGCAGGACAAAAAACAGATGCAGCATTGGATCTTTTAAAAAGAGGAAGTAAAGCTATATTTTACGATAAGGACGGTAATCTTGACAAAGCAGCAGTATTGGGAGCAGTAACCGCTGCAGCTTCATACGCAGAAGCTTTGGCGTTAGCTAATGATGCAGGTATTGAGATAACTGAAGAAGAATATAACCAAGCACAAGCAGACGAGAAAAAAGCAGAGTACGCAGGTTACTTACAAAATTTCTTTGGTGGTAAAAAAGACGGTGGCAGAATAGGATTCGAGTCTGGTGCTAATGAAATGATAAAAACACAATTACTGGAGGAGATTATGCCTAATACAGATACTACTACCGAAGACTATATAGTGATTATGACTGAAGACGGACCAAAAGTAGTTTTAAGATCTCAGGCACCTTCTGAGTCTATGATGATGGATACTACTACCAGTGTATTTGGAGATGCAGGTAGAGGAAGAAGACTTCCAGAAGAGTTTAGAGCTGATGGCGGAAGAATAGGATTTAGCGAAGGTATGAATGAAGCAAGACAACTTTTACTTAATAAAAAATATTTAGAATTATTAAAAGAATATTCTGAAGCAGGTTTAACCGATGCAGATTCTAGAGCAATGAAAGAAGCTAATGAATTTGTTAGAGATTTTAAAATGGCAGATGGCGGAAGAATAGGTTTTAAAAGAGGTAGTCCAGAAGAAACTTCTGAAATAGGTATCATGTCAATCGACGTTGAAGCAGGTGATGACGAAGACAATGAAGATATGATGATGGCAGGAATTACATTTAGTAGACCTGAGAAATCATATTTGTTTAGAAGACTAGGTGGATCAGGTGGAGCAGATAGATCTTACACTATGCCACAACTGTATAGAATTTTAAATAACCCTAATAGATACCCAGATGATGCAGCAGTATTAAAAGAAATTGCTATTATGGGTCTTGGTGAAGGACAAAAAGACGGCGGAAGAATAGGTTTTAAAGGCGGTGCTAACAGAGTATCAGAACTATTAATCTTAAGAGATAAGTTAATTGGTAAAGGCGAAGATGTATCTGACATTGAAGCAGAGATATTTCAATTGACAGGTAAAACATTTAAATCAGTTGGTGGTATAAGTGATGTACCAACAGGTAAAATGAGAAAAAATAATGCTGGTGTAACGGAGAGAGACTACAGAGATGAAGGTGGTTTTGTACCAGTCGGTATCAAAGAAAGAGCCGATGATGTACCAGCTATGTTATCTAAAAATGAATTTGTAATGACTGCCGATGCTGTACGTGGTATAGGTAATGGTAGTGTCGAAGAAGGATCTAAAAAATTATACAACACAATGAAACAAGCAGAAAAAGTAGGTAAAGCATAATGCCAGATTCAACTACATATACTAGACGGGCTCCCTATATAGAAGGTGCTCAAGAAAATTATATTGATTTATTAACGCAACAAGTTGGTAGAGCTCCAGGCACTGCTGGTGTACCAACGTTAGCGGAACTTGGACCACAGGTTGCAGGTCAAAACGTTTTAACTCAAGCTGCACAACAACAAGCAGCAACTCAAGCAGGACTAGGTCAATTAACTTTTGATCCAACAACAGGAGCTGTAACCGGTGCTGCAGCAGGAACAGGTGTTGCAGGCTATCAACCTTTCTTAGATCAAGCAGCAGCTTATTCAGGTCCACAAGCTTATCAACAATTTATGTCACCTTATCAGCAACAAGTAATTGACACAACTCTTGCAGAGTTTGATACACAAACCGCACAAGGTGTACCACAACTTGCAGCCAATGCTATTAACGCTGGAGCTTTTGGTGGTGGTAGAGAAGGTGTGGCTCAAGCTCAATATGCATCCGATGCAGCACAAAATAGAGCTTTATTACAAGCAAGATTATTAGGTCAAGGATTTACTCAAGCGAATCAATTAGCACAACAAGGTTTCGAACAACAAAGAAATTTAGCATCACTACAACCATCGTTAGCGGCTTCAGGTGTACAACAATTAGGTGCAGCTGGAACAGGAAACTTGGCTTACCAACAAGCGCAACTAGATGCAGCACAACAAAGAAATCAATTAGCTTACAACGAACCATTAAGCAGACTTAATGCTTTTGGATCAGGCATAGCTGCTCAAGTAAGTGGAGCACCAACGACTACAACTACAACTACCCTAGGTGGTGCAGGAAGTGTTGGTCCTTTATCACAAGCGTTATCTGCTGGATTAAGTGCGTATGGTTTGGGAAGTATTTTTGGAGGAAATTAATGTATTTTAAAAGACCATCATTTAGAAGAGGCGGACCAACTGGTATTGGTCAACTTACACCTAGAATAAAAGCACAAAGTGGTTTCATGGGTTTAAACTTTGGCGTAGGTCAAGGTGACAATACAGGTTATCAAAAGTATATGCAAAAAGTAAGAGCTGACAGAGCAAGTAATGAACCTAGTGGTCTTGCTCAATTATTATTAGGACCAAGATACACAGATCCTAATTTTGTTTCCCCTTTTTTAAAACCAGACTCACCTTTCTTTTCTGATAAAACAGGTTTTGAGTTTTTAAATTTAGGTGGACAAAAAGATGGCAGCACTACTTTTATGACTAATACAGGCCCTAAAATTGTTGAAGATATTGAAGACATTAAAATAACATCAGACTCTGATAAATTACCAAATATGACAGGAGATCCTGCACAATTTACAGGAGAAGATGAATTAACAGATTTTGAAGCTCTTAAGAAAAAAAGTACAGGTACAGGTACAAACACAGGTACAGGTACAGGTACAAACAAAGAGGATATTTTAACAAGTGAACTTTCTATGAAAGATGCAATTAGTGATGAAGTAGATATTCTTAAAGACTTATTAAAAAACACTGGAATGAGCAAAGGTGAAAAAGCTTTACTACTTTCTAAAGCTATTGGAACTCCAGGAACAATAAAAGATAAATTAGATGTGGGTGCTAAGGAAGCTCTTAAATATAAAGCAGAAGAAAGAAAACAAGACAAGGCTATAATTTTAACTGCATATAAAAATTACAAAGCTACAGAGTTAGCGAACGGTAAAAAGAATGACAAACAAAAACAAGTTGAAACATACGTAAATTTAAAGAGACAAGCAGGAGATAAAAGACCACAAAGAGAAT
>WLWG01002292.1_pt1 | contig 14870 bp, 19 predicted proteins | sample 6712871 | NCBI WGS metagenome assembly WLWG01 (sample SAMN12718693, study PRJNA515312) | sponge metagenome | isolation source: marine sponge | host: Mycale hentscheli | place: New Zealand: South Island, Marlborough, Capsize Point | collected 2003-05-01
TCCCCATTCTACATCATTCTGCGCAGTTCCCCACCAAGAATAACTATAAACTAAACCCCAATTTGATGTGTTCGCTGTTATACTCATAATTTATTTCTACGTTTAGCGTGTTCGTTTGTGTCCACATATTTCTTTTTTAAATATTGTACTAACTTTACAATATTCTCTTTTTTTTGTTTATATCTCATAAAACCCACCCTCCAAAACTATCTTCACCAGCTGGAAAGAAATCGTCTTCTGTGTTAGCATTATATTCAGGGAATAGATTTTGATTAAAACACATATAACTCACAAAATTATTTGTGTAAAATTGTGCTATATCTCTGTATTTGTTTGTTAAATAATCTACCTCTTCTTTAGATACAGATTCACTACTTTCTGATTGATGTTTATAAACACCTCCATTAGCTACTGTATAAGCAGCAAAGGGCATATAATAAGTTAAAGCCCAATAAATAGTCATAGGTTTTAAATAAGTCTCTAAAAGCTGCTTAAATTTATCATTAGCAGGTAAATTAATTTCATTGTTTAGGATTAAGCCTTGTATTTGTTCATATAGTTTAGTTCCCATAAAATTTTGAACCTCTGTGTCCATAGATATTTCTACCATGTATATGAACTTGTCTGGATCTACTGATCCTGAGAGAACTGAATATCTCTTTATGTCTTTAGTTGTTACAAATAATGCTTTAGCCATAATATCTTATTTTGGGTATGCTCCTCTGTTTGGCATATTTTCTGGTGCAATTCCAGCTTGTTTTGATCCTCTTGGGTTTCTCATATAACTTTTAGGAATAGTTCTAGTCTTTTTATAGTTACCTAAATTCTCTGATGGCTCTGTATTGCTTTCTAGTCTATATAATACTTTTTTCCATTTATGTCTGCAATATATGCCACCTTTAAATTTAAACAAATCGTAAGATCTACCTTTATGACCTAACTCTCTATTTACTCCTTCTCTTGATGCTTTGTCTATATCTTCTATTCTCCATACTATTCCAGCTTCTGCCATGTTCATCATGTTGGCACAAAAATCTCTTTGTGTTTTGCTAGGTTTTGATGATCCTATAGCATAGGTATATCTAATTTTATATAATCCATTTTTAGAATCTAAAGAACTAAAAGAGCTTCCATTTTTTTTAGAATCTATTTCATCTTTCAAACCTAATAAACCTTTTATTTTTGATAGAGTGCTTTTTTTCTCGTTAATTAAGTAGTTTGCCCAATCTTCGTTATCTATGTCGCTATCTTGGTCTAGTTCATCAACTAACACATATTTATCAGACATTTGTTCTCCACTCTCTGCTAAATGACCTAAAACATTTTTAGATTCTTCATCTGATAGACTTGCTTTATCGTGAGACTCACAAGGCATATACCAAATCTCTCCATCTTCTTCATGTTCGTGATACCCTTGACAACCTTGCTCTAATGCTTTAGCTTCTGCTTCTTCTATTGTCTTATAAGCTTCAATTCCGTCTATTTTCTTTAGTTTTAATTCAACTCCTGTTTCTTCTTCTATTACATCGCTATCTTTACCCTCTAATTGGTCTATATCGGTAAAACTAAGAGGTTTTAACGTCTTAAAATATAAATTTAATGCTATATCATTAACAGATAAAATTGAGTCAATACAATCGATTATTTCATCTTGGTAAGATTTTATAACTATATTGTCAAATAATAATGTTGCTGTTTTTATTTCTTCTGCATTGTTACCTAATCCATCGCTACCTTCTCTAATACCTAAAAGCATAGGACTTGTAACTCTATGACCAACTATTAATTTTTTAAAACATTCATCAGCTAGGTATTCATAGTGTCTAGGAGCGTCATTTAAAGGAATATCATCAACAGTTGTTTTAGATTCTGCATTTTGATTAAATGCAACAATTACTTTTTCTCCTCTGCTTCCTGTTAATTTACCTAATACATCTGATTTAATATTTTCTATCTTCTCAGGATCAGGAACTCCATTGTTAAAGTTAACTACTTTTGTACCTGAAAAGTTATTTAAACAGTCATTGATTAAATAATCAGCAATTTCATCTTCCAACTTAGCATAAGGTAAAGCACCAACGTAATCTGGTGGAGAATAGTAATATCTTCCAGCAGAATATGGCTTAGCCACATACATCTCTTTTTTATTTGCTCCTGTTCCATATCCAAATGCTGGTATTCTTTCAGGTTTTTCGCTAGGCTTCATGTTATGCCAGTGATTTGAATAATACCATCCCTCTATATAACCATCTTCATTACATTTTTCTGCTCTTAATGTTTCCATTGGAAAATGTTGTACTTCCTTAATTTTACCATTTTTGTAAATTAACTGAAATGCAGCCATTCCTAGCAGTTTATAATCTTTTACAAATCTTCTTAAATCTTCTTTTTTAAATAAAGAAACCATTTGAGCGTATTCCTCTGTCTTTGTAGAGGCATCTAATGCAGATAATCCTCTTCCATAAATCATATTACTTACTCCATTTATAATAGAGTTATTTGTAGTAGAGTTTTCGTATAATTCAATAAGATAATTGAAGTAATTATTATCAACTCCGTATTGAACCCAATCTTTATTCTTTTTTTCTATTATCTCTGGTGCTGTATATGCAGCTAGCTGGGTTATAAAAAGATCTTTAGCCATATTATATTACTATATATTCATTAGTTGATTCGTATTCATCATATTGATCCTTATTAATTGAATAATCATAAGCACCTTGTGAAGTACAAAAAACATTATCTCTATAAACTTTATCAGTTCCTAATAAAAAATCAATTGTGTAAAATCTACCTTCTTTTAATATTGAGTCACCAAAACTATTGTTAGGAAAATTTACTGCAACATTTAAATAATACCTGTCTGTAGTATTAGTTATGTCGCCTGATGCAATTGTGTAGCTCTTATTTTCATCCTCGTCAGTAATTACAATACTATCAACGTTATAACTTCTAGGAATTATCGTCATTGTTTGAGGTGTAGTATTTGGAGCAAGTATTTGCATTTGTTTTATTTAAAAACACATTTATTAGTTTTTTGTTAGGGTTAGTTATTAAACAAAAAAAGAGCGCATTTAAGCGCCCTTCTTTATTTGATCCTATCTTTTTATTTAAATATCATAAAAAGCCTTTAAAAGCTATTTATTATAGTCCATTTACTACAACAGTGTTAGTAGTGTCTCCAATTATTGTAGGATCGATAAAATTAGCTGGAGATTTTTCATTCCCAGTGAAAACTATATTGTAACCATTAAGGTCTCCCATAGCTGCTCCACTAGTTGCAGATGGAGCTGTTTCACATCCGTTTTCTATTCCTGCTAATACATATCTAGAAGCATTTGATGCTCCTGTGTTGTAAAATTCAACCACTACTTGTGGTCTACCCCAAGATAATAATTTCATTTCTTTTCTTGTTGCTGGATCTTGTTTCTTTAAAACAACAGTTCCAACTTGTGTAAAAAATGAAGTTCCATTTTCTCTAGAGTTTTCGTTTGTTTCCTCAAAAGAGTTTGCACCCTTCAGATCGTATTTATATAGGGTTAATGCGCTTGCAAAACCTGTAATGACCTCATCAGCGTCAAAAGTAGCTGAATCTAATAAACCAGCAGTGTAGTTTATAAAATAGATTGCAGTTATACCTCCTACTGAGTCTTTACATGGTTCTAAACGTCCCAAGCTGATATCACATGACATATTTTTTTATTTTTAAAGTTATTAATATAAAGGGAGGTTTTACCCTCCCCTTAATAGTTTAATTATCCTGCGTAGTAAACTACGTCAGCACCTACTCCTATAGCAGCAGCAGCAGTAAATCTCATTACCATTCTCACGTTCTGACTTCCGTCAATTGGAGTCATATCAATTACTCTTACTTCATTGTAATCAGATAAAAGTCCAGTTGCAAAGAAAAGGTTACTTGATTGAGCAGCAATCATAGTGTCGTCAGACATTCCTCTACCTACAAAGATAGGAATTCCTCCGAAAGATAAACTTCCGTTGTTATACCATTGTGTTCCTCTGTTATCAGAACCAGCAGCTCCAATAGTTGCAGTAAATCCACCTAAAGCTCTAATGTAAAGTTTTGCAGCTTTGTTAGATACGTATAGCTTTAAATCTTCTTTTCCGTAAAGTGCATTAGGAATTAAATCTACAACTTCTTGCATTTTATCAATGATGTTAGTAGCAGTTAAAGCAACTGGAGCAGGTACATCAATAACTGTTGCATCAGCAGCAGCAAGAGTTTCTAATCCGTTGTATTCTCCAGCTTGTGCTCCACCTAAGTTACCAGTCCAGATATTAGTTTCGTTAGCAGCAGCTACTTTAGATGCTACGTGTCCAACTAAGTAGTCAGCAAATGATGTTGGTAATCCATCAGGATTTAGGGCTGAATACCCCATCTGAATGCTTTCCCAAGTATTGATAAAGTCAGACTTACATAATTGTAAGTTTACTTGGAATTCTTCTGGTTGGATAACTACTTCAGTTAAATCTACGTTTGAAGAAGCAGTAAAATCACAAGTTCCGTCTGCGATTAAACTACCAGTTTCAATTCTTTGGATAACTGATTTAAATTTAACGTTTGGCATAACTTCTACACCACCGTCTTCGATTGTACTCGAGCTTAATAAAGCAGCTGAGATGTACTTTCCAGCAAATTCTCCAGCATAAGTTGAAGTAATGTTTACTGTAGTCGCAAGGTCTATTCTATTTGACATAATTTTAATTTTTTGGTTTTTAGTTTTTAAATAATTTAGCAAATACTCTATCTTGAGTACTCATTGGTTTGTTTTGAGAGTAAAGGTGCATTTCTACTTCTCCTTTAGCCTCTGGATTGTGTTTTAAAGGTTTTACCTCTTCAGAAAGTTCAACTTCATTATTTTCTACTTTATCAGTAGATAAATCTTCAGCTTTTACTTCTCCTTTTAATCTAGATATTGCATCTTCAAGATTAGCGATTCTTTCTTCCATTCCTCTCCAATCATCAACAGATACATATCTACTAGGGTCGAACTCAGCAAGTTCTTGCTCTTCAGATTCAGTAGATAATTCTTCTTCTTCAGAAACTTCTACTTCTTCTTCTACGTCTACCTCTTCTTTGATTTCAGCAATAACTCCATCTTCTTCAACAATAAGGATCATCCCATCGTCTAAAAGATACTCGCCTGCTGGCACTGCAATACGTTCATCATCTTCAGAAATAATAAAGACTTCTCTACCTGATTCAAAAGCATCTGCTTCAAATCTAGTACCATTCTCTAATAATCTTTCTTCCAACTGAACTTCTAGACCTAATAAGGTTTTTACCTTGTCTAGCGTGTCTTTTGCGTTCATAAAAATTGGTTTTAATTAGTAATATTTATTTAAAAACACTATTGTTTATTTAGTGTTGTAAATTCGTTTATGCTTTTTTCTGAATTATAAACCATTCATTACCATCACTCCATATTTTAAACCCCTCATAAGGTACATTTACCTCAAAATAATTAGTTGAGCCGTCTAATGTGTCTCCTCCTGCTGGTGTTACTCTTGCTCTTGTGTTAGTATTAAAGCCTCCATTAGAAATAAATCTAATTGCTCTATTTACATTATTTGCAGCACTTGGTAAATTTAAAGTCATATTTCCACTACTACCTGTCCAAGTTAATTTAACTAACATAGCTTGGTCAAATATTGTATCGCTTAAGTTTACAGTTTGACCTGAAGACACAGTTAAATTGTACGGAACTAAAGTGTTCTTTACTTTGTTGACTGTTGTTTGTTTTGTTTCTCCACTTTGTACAGTTACTAAAAGCTCTGTACCTACTAAAGCTGATGCTTGATTTAATTGTGATATTTTTAAATTTGCCATTATGTTATTATGTTAGAATTATCTTCTTGTAAAATTAAACTCTCGTTTTCTTGTGCTAAATATTGTATTGTTACAGTCTGACCAACTAATGATCCTATTCCTTGATTTATTGTTTTTCCTTTACAACATTTTCTAGAATATGTTTGTCCATCCTTACATAAGCAAGCTCTTGAGCTGTCCTTAGGACTTGTTGTTTTTAAATTATATCGACTCATTTACAATATCTATAATTTGGTTTAATAATTTTTCGTCTTCAGTTAATTGATCTTTTTGTTTATCTTGAGGTCTGTTTAACTTATCTGCAAAGTAGCCTTCTATACTAAATCCTTTTACTTTACCTTCTTTAACGTAGTCATTCCAAACTTCATCATTATCAACTTTCATACTTATCATCCATGTTCCTATAGGCATATCTAATCCATATTTTCTAGACTTATCCATTTGCTCATCTTCTACTAACCAAGATTCTACAACAGTCATACCTTCTAGCTTTTGCTCTGCGTGTTCTAAGGTTGCTTTGCTTTGATTACCTTTCTTTAAAAACATTTGTGATGCTTTAGCTACTGTGTCTTTAGAAAAGTAAATGTAAAACTCTTGTTCTCCGTTTTTTCTGTATATAGGTTTGTCAGGTATTAAAGCAGCTCCCATTAATATCCTTTTTTCTTTTGATACTTCTGCAAGTCTAACTTGATCCTGTTTCTTAAGTGCAATGAAATCTTCTTCTATAGCTGGGTTTTCAACCACAGATACAGCATCTATTCCACTTAACTCCTCATTTTCGTCTATTATTAATTCAATTATATCCATTTGTGTCCTTTTATTTAAAACCCCTTTTTTAATGTTTTGTTATTATCCTAGTGTTGATCCTGATATTATATTATTTTGTAAACTTTGTGCAGTTGTTACATCTTGACTAACTACAAAAGCCTGTACTGGTGGTTGGTTACCTAATGCACTAGCTATCTGATTAGTACCTGATGTTCCAAATATATCAAAGTCAGGCTGCTCCATTTCTGCTGCTCCTCCTCCTGTTCCTCCAACTGCTGGAAGAGATACATCTGGACTAGCGCCACCACCACCAAGACCTCCTGATACTGTTGCGACTTGCTTTTTACTTTGGTTTATACTTTTAACAATGCCTATTGCTTGCATTGCAAACATCGCAATTGGTATTAAGTTAAACGGAGGTGGTAAACTAGAAGCTGCTTTAGATTGTCCTTTTGCTATTTCAGTTCCAGATTCAGCAGCATTTAGATTAGCATTTGTTATAGCTTTTTTAGCGTTCATTACAACCTCTTTAAGTGCAAGAGCTTGTTTTGCAATAAACAATGCTTTTCCAATTTTAGATTCTCTTCCAGCTGTTTCTATTGCCATGTTTAAACCATCGCTTAACATTTTCTTTTTATCTGCCTCTAATTTTTTCTTTCTTTCAGCTTCTTCAAGGTCTGATGCCTCTATTATTTTATTTATTTTATCATTATAAAAAGCTTTAATTTCTGCTTTAGCATCCTCATGAGCATCAAGATTAACTAATTCTTGTAGTTCTTTATCTCTTTGAGCTTCTAATTTAGCTATTTCATCTTCCTCTAATGCATCTAACTTAGCCTGTACTTTTTCTTCTTTTTCTGCTTCTAATGCTTTTTCTTTATCATCGTAAAATTTGTTTACGTCTTCTAATAATCTTTTTTTCTCATCTTGAGTTGCAACGGAAGCATTTATCTCCTCTATTGCTCTTTTTCTCTCTAGATCTAATTTTTCAGCTGCTGTTTTAGCATCAAAGTCTTCCTGACTCTTTTTATATTTTTCTCTAAGTTTTTTAACTTTTTCTAGTCTATCTTTTTCTAATTTGTTGGATTCTTCATCTGTTTCTTTTTTCTCCTCTATTAGTTGATCGTTAGCAAGCTCTAATGCTTTTAATTGTTTTTCTCTTTCTTTACCTTCCTCTGATTCTTGGAATCTAGCAAAGAAACCTTTTCTTTCTGTATCTTCATCTTCAAAAGTTTCCATTACATCAGCTAATTCCTGATTAGCTTCTTTTAATAAATCCTTAGCCTTACGGATATTTTTTCTTGCTTTCTTTTCATCAATAGCTTCTCCTATTATAGGAATCTTAGCAATTTCTAACAAAGCCTGATTTGCAAATTGCTTAATATATCCACTTAAAGTATTAAATAAAGCACCTGCTACTCCTATAGTTATTTTAGAATTTTTATCTATTGTTGATACTAGTTCAGTCCAAGCAAAATTTAAAAATGATACTGATTTTGTTGCAACATTTAAATATCCAGTTAAAAACTGAATAGCTTTTCTCATTATAGTAGTTAGAAAACCAGCGCCATCTTCTAGCGTTAATAAGTAACCTTCCCAAACTGAATTTAACTTTGTTAAATCTCCAGCAACATTATCTAGCTTTGTTTCAGCTAATTCGTTAGCTGCACCTTCTGCACCTTCTAAAGCTTCCGTTAAAGATCCTATTTTACTTGCATCTCCTGCTAAAGCAAGAAGTGATCGACCACCTTGTTTTCCTGCTAAATCCATTGCAGTATTAAGTTTGTCTGATGAATTAGCAATTTTTTGCAAAGCTTCATTTAATGGAATACCTTCTTTGTTTAGTTCTATTAATGCTGCTGCTAAACCTGTTCCTGCTCTACTTCCTTTAATACCATTATCTGCTAAAACACCTAATAAAGCAGTTGTTTCCTCTACGGACATATTAACTGCCCTAGCAACAGGAGCAACAGTTTTCATTGATTCCCTTAGTAAACCGAAATCTAATGCTGATTTACTAGTGGATAGAGCTAATGTATCTACCACCCTTTGTGTTTCATCAGTACTTAAACCAAATGAACTAACAACAGATCCAGCAAATTCTGCAGCTGAAGCTAAATCAATCCCTAATGCAGCTGCTAAATCTAAAGTTGCACCAGTTGCGTTTAGGATGTCATCTGTTGTAAATCCAATTTTTGCTAAATTAGTTTGTAATTCTAGAACCTCTGAAGCTGTAAAAGCAGTAGATGCTCCTAATTTTTTAGCTTGAAGCGTTAATGCTTCCATGTCTTCGGTTAATACTTCTGTGCTTTCAATACTACCAGATAAAATAGCTTTTAAGTTAGATTGACTTTTTCCAAATGATACTGAGTTTTTAGCTGCTTTAGATAAAATTGATGTTAAGCCTCCTAACGCTACTATTAAAGCGCCAACACCTGTTGATATTAATGCAGCTTTTAAAGCTGTTAACATAGGGATAAGCCTTCCAACTGATCCACCAAACATTTGAAAAGCAGCAGATCCTGAAGTACCAGCAGCTGTTGCAGCTGTGCCTGTTTGTTTTATATCTTTATTTAACCCCTTAACATTTGATGAGGCTTTTTTTGTGTCAGTGGTTATATTTATTACTACTTCTTCTTTTGCCATTAGTTCTTAATTCTTGTTTGCCATTTAATACTTCTTTTAATCTGCTCGTAGCCTTCTTTTAATGTTTCAGGCATTTTGTATTTTCCTTTTGCGATTTCTATGTTTTCTGTACATCCATAAAAATCATTTGATTTTAATAATTTAAATAATATCATATCTTTATGTTAATACTGACGCTGTATAATCCGTCTGCTTAGTTAATAATTCTAGATCGCTTTCCTGTGTTGTTAGATTTGTTTTTATGCTATTTATATAATACTGTTGTCCGTTTATTATAAATGTATCATTTAGGTTATAGTTTAGTAATATATTCATTGGCAACATAGCTTTGAATTTTACAATTCTAGATTGCTGTTCAAAAGATTGAATAATATATTGAGAATAAAACCTACTAAATAAACTATTTTGGTTTACTTCATTAGTGTACTCATCTACCTCTATTCCAAAATTTAAAGTATGATTTCCATCAGCACTAACATTTGCTGGAGCGTTATACTGCGTGTATTGCTGTGATAATATAGGATATGCTGTTGTGTCTACATTTCTGTTAAAAAAGAAATAAGGCTTACCTAAAGTAGTCTTAGCAGGGTTCTCTCCGTTTACCCACCAAGCATAAACTATACCAGTAATGTTTCTAGTTCCGTCTTCTACTATATTTATTAAACTTTCTCTTTGTGCTGGTACTTTTAAATTAAATGTTTCTCCTTCATATTTCTCAGGTGCTGAATATCTTAGATTCCCCATCTGAATTACATTTTTATTTATAAACCTTAGACTAGGTTGAGTTACTGCATTTTCGTACATAAAATTAATCCTAGAAAAAGGAATGTTTCTATCTACTGTGTTTTTGTCTATTTTAATATTTCTAGATATATCATAAGAATTACCTAGAGTCATATAATCATCTAATGTCTGTATATATATTTTACTAGATCCTCTTAGCGTGTATGCAGTAAGATTGAAAGTTTTTAATATAGTTGTAAGGTAATCCATTACTTTCATCTTAGGAACATAGTTCTGAATCCAAATATCAGGAAACATAGTTACTGGAAAATTAGGAGTTCCAACAGATGTGTAATTTGCTATCCAAGTAGGCTGTACTGCTGAGGTTATTGTCATACCTACAGTTAATCCACCTACCCAGCTTTTTTGTGTTGTTGTATCTGTTCTAAATTCTAAATCATAAGTTCTGCTTTCTAGAGTTCCAGATGTTAATTCTCTAATTATAAGAGTATCATTAACACCATTAATACTTTCTTGATCAGTAAAAGCAAATAATATTTCTCCTGTTATCTTGTCAACTACTTTTAAGTTATATAGAAAATCTGCTGTATTGTTTCTTAGTATTATTCTAAAAGAAAATGATTCTCCTTTTAAAATTGTAAACTGTCCATTAGCAGAAATGAAATTAGAAGGAATACCAGTACCACTAGAATAAATATAATAGTCAGTACCTGCGTTCCATTTAGCTCCGTAAAAATCATAATTAATTCCAAATACTGGAGGATCTTCCTCAGGCTGTGTTACAGTTGTTGCTTCTCTATGTAACCATAAATATAATTCATCAAATACATCTGATGCAAAAAATGATTTTATTGTTTTACCATTTATCACCTCATCAGCCATATTAAACTCTATTCCGTAATGTGTTCTTATAGCGTCTATTATTAATCTTGCTTTTATAGCTGGCTTTAAATTATCTCTTACACCTAAAGGAGTTCCTGAAAGTGGAGTAAAAAAACTAGCTGAATGTAAATTAGAATATGTTATAGTATCTGTAGAATCATAACCATAATATTCATTTACACTAATTAAAGGTAAAGTTATATTTCTATTAGATGGAGCTGTAGAAACAACACCATCTGATTGTAAACCAAACTGAAAAGCGTTTTGCATATTAGGACTATTTCTACTAAAATCATAAGTAGATAAAGGCTCTAATGCATTTAATTCATCCTCTCCAAATATTTCTTTTATAGATACTGTATCAGAATAAAAAACTATTTTATAAGACTTAGCTTTATTGTCCTCCATATCTACAGAGTTTAAAACTATTTGCCCTGTTCTAAAATCAGATCCGTTCATTTTAATTAATGAGCTTACTCTAAATCTAGCATCAAATCCGTCTATTATATCGTTGTTGTAGAAGTGCTTAAAAATTTTATTGTTAGTTGAGGATGCTGGCAATGTAAATTGTTGCGTAAAAGGGCTAAAAACCTTACTGATGTCCTTAATATTTTGTATTGAGTCAGTCAAGGTTATAGATTCATCCTTAAATAAATCTACTCTAACATTATTTATATATAATTCTACTACTTGCATTTATCTTATATTGTTTATTGTATCAAAAGCAAATTCAACTCCAATAGTGTAATTAATTAAACTATCTGTAAGGCTATTCTTATAGCTGATGTTTTTATTGCTTATAGTTACTCCTAATGTTTTACCATTGTATTCAATCCATACTTTCTCACTTAAAAATAGTTGTCTAAATACTTCGTTATTACTCTCTGGATAATAACCACTATTAAGAGATAATTTCTGATTACCATTTTTAGTTAGTAGTTTAACTTGTGGATCATAAGTATTATAAGTTCCGTTTGTTAGTATGTTGGATTTATATTTATCCTCATTAGTTGACATTGATAGTCTAGAGTTTTTAAAGAACCAGATATCCTGATAAGCTCCAAATTTATTTATAAAAGTTAATTTATAAGGCGTGTATTTACATTCTTGTATATTTTGTATTCTTAAAACTGTAATACCATCTACACCATCTATTATAACCTCATCAACAGGATATATAGTTTCGTTTCTTAGAAAACTTTGTATACAAGCATTGTCTTCAAACGTTCCTCCTGAAGTCTCTACTCTTTCTCTATAATCATCTACATCTGCTGAGGCTGTACTTACATAAGCAATTTGATCTTGAATCTTTGCACTTGATATTGGTGTCCAAGAATATATCTGTTGGTTGTTATAAAAGAAAGCAACTGAATTGGTGTTCTCATTATCTACAGGAACTTTCAAAGCATTGTCATCAGGCTTTAATATTGTTGTGTTAGATTGTAAGTAACCTTGTAGTAGTTGAGGATTAGCACCATCTTCAAAATAACCATAACCATAAAATGCTCTTACTCCTAATGTATCAACAGGAGTTTGAGCCACTGAAGAAATATATTCTGTAATTCTATAATCTACATAAACAGTTGTATAATCATCTGTTGCTGTTATTGTGTTAGGGTATGTTCCATTAAATGCTGCTGGTATATAGTCCTTTATTAATTCTGCTATTTCAAAGTTTACCTTTTCATCTATAGCAGTTGAGGATAGTTTATATTGTGGACTGCTTTGCCATGAAGTATTTACTCCACCTATATAGATTTGTATTTCTATCTCAGCGCTAGTTAAATTCGTAGTTGATAGGTTTACGAAATATGGACTTCTTACATTAATTTTAGCCATTGTTATTTAGTATTTTTATTATCTTGTTTTATATCTTCTGCTATGTCTTTAGCTATTGCTTGTGATATCTTTTTGTCTAAACCTACATAAGAAGTTCTAAACGCTTTAGTCATGAACATAGTTGGTTTTATTCCTTTTTCTTTTATTGATCTAGCTAAAATAAATCCTATTGATTTATAATTACCTTTTTGGAATTTACCCTTTTCGTCTCTTAATCTTATTCTTTTGGATTTTGCCCATTTAGCAAATATCCCTGTGTTGTATTCTAACCCTATAACACCAGAGGTGCTTTTATATTTATAAGGTGAGTTTCTAGCTGTTACATAACTGCTCTTAGTTCCATGTACACCCTGATCAACATACAAACCATATTGATCCATTTCAACCTCTACTTCAAAACCTCTACTTATTTCATTAAGAGATGATTTAATACTTTTATATAAATCCCCTGATACATTGTGCTTGCCTCTAGTTAAATTATATCTAGATAGCCTTACAACCTTTTTACCAAAGTCTCTTAGCTCTTCTTGTAGATGTTTATATTTTAACATATAGTCATGTCGTTAGGAATTTCAACTGTAAAGCTAACTGACCATCCTGCTAGCTTATTATCGAACCTATCTACAAAAGGCTCTAGTGTTGGTTGAGATCCTTCTGATATTTGATATAGATCAGAATATAAATCTCCTCTTCTTAGTAACTCTAATAATCTATTTGCTACTGCTAACTGTGTGTTAAATACATCTTGTTCATTATTGTTACCTCTAAATTTTTCTGGATAACCTTGTACAAAATCTTTGCTTTCATTAACTAGATCCATGCATAATAAATTAACATTGAAGTTCCATACTCTACCAACTAATGTTGCGCCTGTAATCATGAAATGACTTAAAGGAAATATAGTTTGTTTATCTAGATCCACTTCAAATATATCTCCATATGTAATAGTCTTTACATTGACATCTAGATTTAATGTGTCTTGTATTTTTTCTGTTAGGTTATAAAATCCTTGTAACATTTATTTTCTTTTTAATATTATTGTTTCTACTTCTCCTTTTTCTTTTTCAAATGCTAAATACATTAAACACTGGTGAAGTCTAAGTTTCGTGATTTGTTCAAATTTAGTAATGTCTCCTTGAGCAAGCGTATATAGTTCTGAGTAACTTCCCCATTTTTTTGCGAATCCTTTCCTAAGGTCTGGGAGTGCTTTCTCATCTTCTTCAAATCTATCTCCAAATAGTTCTGGGTATATATCAGCAAGTCCTTTATTAAAGTGTAAAAAAAAACACTAGCACCTAATGCAATACTTAAAGGCATCTCTTTCATTCTCTCTGAATATACATGAGATCCTTGATAACTTTCTATTGTATATTTCTCTCCTATCTTTTTGTGTATTGGTCTGTAGAGGACAGCCATAGCTTTATGCATTTGCCCCCATTCAGTTAGGTAGGTTGTTATGTCTTTATTTTCTCCGTAAGTAATCTCATCTAGGTTTGGTATAAAACCATATGTAACACCATCTAAATTAAATGTTCTTACTAAAGGAGTTTCTTCATTAAACAGTTTCTTAGATTGTTCTACTAAGAATTCAAAGTCATCTTGCTTAATATGTTTGATGTGTTGTCTATCAATATCTAATAAGCATTTTAAGCTATCCTCTTCAGTTGGATTCTCTTTTGTTATGTAAGCTTGATATTTATGTAGAGGAATATCTCTTAGTGATTGAGGAACTTTAAATTTTAACTCCATGTAAAAGCATTTATTTAAAAACAAAAAAAGGACTACTTTGTATAAAGCAACCCTCTTTTCTAAACTAACAAATTAAAAAACTATCTTAATGTTTCATATAAGTATAAGTATATTTCACTAATCTTATCTGCTAACTTTTTGTCTTGTCTATATATTTCTTTTCCTGTTTGTATTCTACCCTCTCTGTGTATTTCCAATTTAACGTCTGGTCTTCTTGTTCTTGTTAGTGGTTTAACTATTACCTTAATGTCATTCTTAAAACACCAGCTCATAGCTTCTCTTACGTTTCTTGTCATTTAAATAAATAGATAAGTATAGCTGGTATAAACAAAACACCTATCATAACAAGTACTTGATATATTCTTTTATAAAGTCTTTTGTAATATATCATATC
>WLWG01002297.1_pt1 | contig 14855 bp, 20 predicted proteins | sample 6712871 | NCBI WGS metagenome assembly WLWG01 (sample SAMN12718693, study PRJNA515312) | sponge metagenome | isolation source: marine sponge | host: Mycale hentscheli | place: New Zealand: South Island, Marlborough, Capsize Point | collected 2003-05-01
AGTGAATATGACCAAGTTTGAATTAGAAAGATTTTCATATAAAACAAAGCCTGATATGAAAATAATAGATGCTGTGTATAAAAGTTGTTCAATGCCTTTTATTTTTCAACCACAATATACTGAAAAAGATTGTTATGTAGATGGTGGTGTTATAAATCCATATCCAATGAATATTTGTCTAGAAGATTTAAAGAATATAAACCCAGAATTTGATAAAAAAGAAATTTTGGGATTTAAAATAGTAGATGATTCTTTAGAACCAGCTAATGAAGGTTCTTCAATATTTCAATTTGGATTCTATATGATATATCGTTTGATAAAGGAAAATTATAATTATATGTGTAATGAAGAAATCGATTATGAATTAATGATACCATCTTCAATATTAAGTATGAACGACGCTAAAAATATAGTTATGTCTAAAGAAGAAAGAAGAAAATTAATAAAAGAAGGAGAAAAATATGCTAAATTATTTTTAAATTATATTAAAGCATAGTGTTTATAAATTCTGTCAATGAATTTACATCAGGTTTTGCAGAATATTCAATTATTTGTTCTCCTTTAACCATCCAAATACTAGGGTATCCGTCAATTTTTTTATCATTAGGAACTAAATATTCATTTTCAAAATTTTCAAGTTCTGTTTCTTGTTTTTCTCCATCAATTTCTTTTAAATTTAATGTTATATTATTGATTTGTTTACCATCAAACGCTTTTTTAATTTTTTTCCAGATGGGTTTAGCTTTTTTAGAATATGGACACCAATCTACACTAAAGAAATATAGTGTAGCGTTTTTGTCATGACCATCATCATCGAATTCTCTATTTGGCACAAAATCTGGATTAATTCGTGGAGCAACATAAGTATTATAAACATAAAATGCAACTGCTAAAAATATAACGACAACTACCATAATAATCAAAAATTTTTTGTTGAATAAAAGACCTTTGACTTTATCCATTGTTCCTGTTAAACTAGGTATACTATTTAGAACACCTGACATATATAGTATATTATAAGATACCATAAACTATTTTTTAACGAATATAAAGATTAATTGTAAAAATAAAGTATATGTATCTGCGTAATTATAAAGGTAAATTAGTATTACTTGATCACAAGAAATATACAAATGAAAGGGATTTGTATATTGCTATATGGAAAATAAAATATAATATTGATATTGCTAAAACAACTGATATAAATAATATTCTGGATTATGTTGATGGAGAGAAAATGTTTGTATAGCTTTTTTTCTTTTGATAATATATTATGAAACGCACGAAAAAAAGAAAAAGAGTAAGAAAGAATAAAACCAAGAAAGTGTATGATAAAGATGATTTTGCAAGTGGAGACGGTATGTTAACTAGTGTATGGGGTCCAAGTTTGTGGCATTATTTACATACAATGAGTTTTAATTATCCTGTAAAACCTACTAAAAAAGAAAAGAAACATTACAGACAATTTGTTATGAATTTACGAAATGTCTTACCCTGCAAATATTGTAGAATGAATTTACGCAAAAACTTAAAAGATTTACCTTTGAGAACTAAAGACTTAAACAATCGACACACATTTTCTCTTTGGATGTATAAATTGCATGAACATATTAATAAAATGCTAGGAAAAAAATCTGGTTTAACTTTTGAAAAGGTAAGAGAACGATATGAACATTTTAGATCAAGATGCACTATTGATATTGATAAAAAAACTAATATGATTAAGATAAAATCTATGCGTGCAAAAAAGACAAGAAAAAAGAAGAAAAAGAAAGAAAAAGGATGTGTAGAACCATTATATGGTAAAAAATCAAAATGTGTAATAAAAATTGTTCCAAAGGACAAGAAGGTGCCCACATTTCAAATGGATGATAAATGTAAGAAGAAACGCTCTACATAACATAAGGAAGTAATGGGTCTAATTCATATACTATCTTATTAGGTTTAGGTTTTTCCTTTTTAGGTTCAACTTTTTTTTGACATAAATCACTCCCACAATGGTCATCTGTAGCTAATTCTACTTTACGATATATAAGTTCAGTTGGTTCATCTGTTCTCCAACGACCAAGCTTTACAGGTAAGTTGCGTTTGAATATGCGAAATCTAAGTAAATTCATTTTGATTGATTTTAATATTTAGGATAATATTTAAATCAATTTTCTTTTTTTTGTTTATTTAGTATATAATGAGTTCAAATCCTCAAGCACCCGGGTCGCCAGCAGGCAGAAAATCTAGTAAACTAACCAAAACACCTGGAGCACCAGGGAAAAAGAAGAAGAAACCACACGTATTTCAAAGTGAGGGCACAAATCTTTCAGCGTCAGGGGCATATGGAGACCAATTACCTATGGCAGGAGGTCGTCGTCGTCGTCGCAGAAAATCCAAGAGAAAATCACGCAAGAAGTCACACAAAAAGAAGCGTAAAACCAAGAGACGCAGAAAGAGCAGAAAGAAGAAAACTAAACGCCGTCGTCGTTAATTGTTCTATTTCCTTCTTCTACTTCATCATCATAATAACATCTTTGACCACGCATAGTGCAATAAAAATAAATACTTGATATTAAACAGGCACAACCTATAGCTGTTCCATAACCTACAGCTACAGCTGACATATATAAAATTGACTATATAAAATTCATATTTATATCTTATAATTATGAATTATACAACAAAAGAAGTAGCTAGACATAATATACCAACGGATTGTTGGTTAATTGCACATAATAAAGTATATGATGTTACTAAATTTATATCAAAACATCCAATTGGAAGCGCACCAATAATAAAAAAAGCAGGAACAGATTGCACAGTTGATTATGATTTTCATCCTAAATCTTCTAAAGAAGTATGGGAAGGATACAAGATTGGTTATGTTAATAAACCTAAAGAATCTTGTTGTTTAATTAGTTAAATTGAGCAAAACTGTTCAATCTAGGCATTGGTAATAGGTTTCCAGCATTAGCAGCATCAATGGCACTATAATTAGGAACTTTTTTACATTCAAATGCTGGTTCTGGACATCTTGCACAAGGTGGACAAGGTGGTGCAGGTTTTTCTCTAGGACAAGTTCTAGAGTCCGGACATTTAGGACATACTGGAGGAACTATTTCAGATTTTAATATATATTTTGACATATCAACCCCTGCTTCTTGAGCAAGCTTTCTTTCTTCTTTCTCAAGTTTCCTTTCCATTTTTCTTTCAACTCTTCCTTCTCCATGTGCTCCTGGTAAATGATCACCATTTTCATTATGATGTCCACGCCCAGAACCTCTACCAGGAACAACAATATCTTCTAAACCTGCTATTGTTTTACTATAATCATTATCTAATAATGGATCGTGGGTATCATTATTTTTGAAAGGATCATAATTAGAACCTTGTTGTAATGCAGGATCTGGATTTGGGTCTGCTTTGTTTTTTTTAGCATCATCCATAGCATCCTTACTATCACCCTTGAGAATTTCATTATCATCGCCACCTTTAATATCTTCAGAATTATGTGTATGAGACCCGTCAAAATATTCTTTTATGCTAAATCCTAAAGTTGATAAAAGTAAAACAACCATAATAATAAGAAACAAATGAAGTTTTGTTAATTTCATATAAATTAAGTTATGAAAAAAAAATATCAAATAATTATATAATATGCCTTACAGAGCTTTAACACATAATAGAGTAAAAAGTTTTATAACATCAAATAACGCGACAACACAATCCCAAGCAACTGCTATAAATTCACAAAATGGTGTTGGTAACAATGGGTCACCGCAAGTAATGAAAAATAATCTTCATATACCTAGTAAACAATCTAGAGCATCTAATTACACTCGAACACTTTCTACAAATTTTTTGATGAATCCCAATGCATATGGAAATGGAACAAAGGTTATAGGGGGAGTTACATATTCCGCATTTGTCCCTGGTCAAGGAAAGGGATTTCCAAATGCGACACCTCAAACTAGCGTTGGTTCTACAAATGCATTTTCAAGAAGAGCAATTGCAAGAAGAGCAGTTACAACATTAGTAAATAATGGAGAAAAGAAAGATTGTGCATGTGTTCCACAACAAGTCAAAAATCTCAGAGGAACATTTCTGAATTAATTATTTTCTAATATAAATTTATAATGTTTGTTCAGGATTTGTTTAGCCCATTAAGCCACAAGTATTGTGACTATTTTTATTTCTTATCTGTAATTTTCTTTGTTCTTTTTCTTTTTGCTGCAATAACTTGCATTATGTCTCTTTTTGAAAAGAAATCAATCAAAATGACAGATGCTTTAGTATTAATGACTCAACCACTTCTTTTGTATTTTATTAATCGTTTATATTACTCTATGTGTGTTGGCGCATTAAACTAAATAATTTAAATAATATATTATAAATTTAATATATTATTATGAATTGTGCAGATAAATGTTTATGTTGTTGGTGTTCTTTATATAGTATATATTGTTTATTATTTTGCAGTACTGCGTGTTATACATTATATAAAGAACATCGTGAAGAAGGAGAACGAATAAGAGAAGAATATAGGAATATACCACAACAAATGCCTCCTAATATAGAAATGAGAATAGAAAGATTAGTAACAACACCATTATCTGTAATCGAAGAAGAACCGATAGGTTATCAAGATTTTAGAATGAGCTAATGTTATTACAAGTATTTTTATATACAGATGGAGCATATACACCTTGACTAATAAATAATGCGGAGGTGAGTCCGACAATGATACAAGTAACGATCCATCCTATAGCAGTTTTGTAAAATATTTTACAGTTTATACCTCTACATTTGTTTGTGTCTTCTAATAATCCTACTCCAACAGTAGCACCAACTTGACAATGTGTTGTAGATAATGGAATTTTTAATCTACTACCGATTATAATAACTAATGCTGAACTCAATTCGATAGCAACACCTCGAGAAGGTGTAATTTTAACCAATTTCTCTCCAATAGCATATGTAATCTTTTTACCATATACAAATAAGCCTATAGCTATTCCAACTCCTCCAAGTCCTAATATCCAGTATGCATCTTCTTCCATACTAGATTTTTTATCTAATTCACCGCCAGATTGATGGATAACCCAAATAGTTGCAAATGGACCAATTGCGTTTGCTACATCATTTGCACCATGACTGAATGCGTCACATATAGCAGTAAAAATCTGTAAATATTTGAAAACTTCTTCTGTTCTATAATCAAACTTTTCAGCATTATTATGCAATGTAACGACTCTTTCTAATTCTTTTTCATTTGCAATATTTAGTTCTACTTGATTTGTTTTTATTTCATCGTTAATAGAAGGTAATTCTAAATTGGATCTTTTTGTTTTAAGTTGTTTATCAACATATCTTTTTAATCTGGGAACCAATGGTAATGTAATAATAGCACTTATACCACCAATACCAAAAGCTACACCAAATGCAACATCAAGAGGTGTTTTATCTAATCCTAATCCTTTTGCTCCTTTATAAATAATAAAAAATGTATTAATAGTCATAGTAGAGCCAATTAATATAGGATAAGCCCAATTGATTCTACTACTATTAAAATCCTTTCGTAATACAGTTATTCTTGTTATATAAAAAACACCACATGCAATTAATCCTGAAAATACTGGAGATAAAAACCAAGACATTACAATTCCTCCAACTCCACCTACATATGGAAATGTTTCAAGGGGTTTATACCAAATAACACAGTCTGCTCCTTTTAAAACCATAGCCATTCCAATCATTCCACCAACACAAGAATGTGTTGTAGATACTGGCATTTCAAAATAACTTGCAGTAAATAACCATATTCCTACTGCTAAGATGACCCACATACAACCATACATAAGTAAATCAGCATCATTCTCAAAACATTTATAATCAGCAATACCTTTTCTAATCGTATTAGTGACATGACTTCCCATAAGAACAGCTCCTGCTGTTTCAAAAATTGCTGCAAGAAATACAGCTTGTTTTAAAGTTAAAGCCTTTGATCCAACTGATGTAGCAAATGCATTAGCTGCATCATTTGCCCCAATACCAGCTGAGGCAAAAAATGCGAAAGCACCGCCGACTATGACAATCCAGAGATACATAGAATATATTAAAATACATAATGTGTCCTTTAAATTGATTAAATATATTCTTAGTTACTTAAAAAAAAACACTCTTACTATAGTATATGTTGGAATCGTATATGAATGAAGGAGAAATAGAAGTTGGTCTAGATGAAGCCGGGAGAGGTCCATTATTTGGCAGAGTATATGTTGGAGCAGCTATACTTCCTCAAGATGATAGTTTTAATCATTCTCTTATGCGAGATAGTAAAAAGTTGAATGAAAGAACAAGACTAATAGCGTTTGATTACATTAAAGAATATGCAATAGATTGGGTAATTCATTATAAAGATGAAAATTATATTGATAAGCATAATATTTTTGCAGCGAATTACAATGCAATGCATGAAGCAGTTCAAAAATTACTTGTAAAACCTGAACATATTTTGGTTGATGGAAATTATTTTAAACCTTGTTTATATGATGGTGATTATATTAATCATACAACCGTTGTAAAAGGCGATGATAAATATACACCAATAGCAGCAGCGTCTATTTTGGCAAAGGTAGGAAGAGATAAATATATTGCGGAACTTTGTGATAAATATCCGTTATTAAATAAATATTATAATATTGAATCGAATAAAGGGTATGGTAGCAAACAACATATGTCAGGTATAAAAATACACGGTATAAGTCCTTGGCATAGAAAAACATTTGGGATTTGTAAGAATTATAAAGTAAATAAAAAACTAACCAAGCATTTTAAGTGGAGTAAACCGAAAATTGAATAAAAATAATATAGAAATATCATCGGTATATAAAGTAAATAATGAGTGCCTTTGGAACAACAGAAACTAATGAAAACTTTACAGTGCACGATGGTTGCAAGTTTGTATTTGCTTATTATAGCAATAATGATAAATGTTGGTATGTTCAACCCAGGCGATTCTTCTTGACACCAAATAGTAGAGGAAATCATATGCTAGGACAATTCATACAGTCCAATTGGTTTAATATTGTATATAAAAAATCCTCTATTGCATTATTTGTTGTTATGAAAGTTGATAAAAAATGTTCTATTAATACTATTGAAAAAGATATGAATAGTTTAAAAAACCCATTCCCTTCATTATATGATATACCTCCATATGCTAAAAAAGCATCATACTATGCAATGCCTTGGCAAATTTTGTCAAACTGTCAAAAAGAGACAGAAAAAGAGGATGGATTTAAATTTACAATGAGAGCTAATAATAACCCTTGGGATAAACTAACATTTACTATTTATAAAGAACCTGATAACAAAGGTATTATGTTGACATTGCCAGAGTTCGAAACGATAATGATTTAATTATATAAAAATTGAATTTAAAAAACTTTTTATATAATGAATTATAACTACACAAATGAGAGTAATAGTATTCGATACTGAAACTAACGGATTGCCCAAGGGCGGAAATAAAAGTAAACCTAGTCCATATACCTGGCCATATGTATGTCAACTTAGTTGGTTGGTATATGACGATGTAACTGAAAAATTATACACACGAGATTATATAATTCGTTTACCTGAAGGAGTAACTATTCCAAAGGTTTGTTCTGATATTCACGGAATTACAAATGAACAAATGAGAAATGAAGGAGTCGATATTAGTGGAGTTTTGCAGGAATTTACAAGTGATTGGATGAAATGTCAAGTTCTCATAGCACACAATTTAGTATTTGATAGTAAAGTATTGCAAACTGAGTATATGAGGAACCAAGCAATTAATTGGTTAGGCCGTCATAGAAAAATAGAATATTGTACAATGAAACATGGATTGAAATTTACAAATTTAATGAGACCTAGCAAATTTCACTCAGGAAACTACCAAAAACCTCCCAAACTGATAGAGCTTCATCAAGAGTTATTTAATACAACACCAAATAATTTACATAATTCACTGATTGATGTTTTGGTTTGTTTTAGATGTTTTCATAGTATGGTTTATGAAAAGGACTTATTCGATGGTCAAGAACATCCAGAGTTACAAGATTACTATAATACATTATGTGGGTTATAAATATATTGTTAAAAATTATTAATATATTTATTTTTTTCTCTTCCTTTTTTTTATTTTCGTTCTTGTTTTGCGGCGTCTTTTTGTTTTTTTCTTTTGTTTTCTTCCTTTTTTTCTACCTCCACTTTTCTTTGTTTGATTTGACTTATCAAAGTGAAATCCCCTAAAGGGTGCTATTAGATTTTTAAATTGATACAATATCAACATTTGTAATCGTTTTTGATCAACTACTGTATTATAGATTCGGGTTACTATTTGCTTTTTATCAGTCATTAATAATGAACCGATTTTTTTTCCATCTTTATAAGTATAATAGAATGGATTTCGAAATTCTGGATCAGCGGTATCTAAAAATAGATTGGCTATATTATTTCTTATCATAATTCTTTCTCTCAAAGTTATTCCTTTGTAATTTTTTAATAATGTCGTTTTCATCTTACCTTTTTTATCAGTTTGTTTTATTGGAAATTTACCATTTTTAATTAGCACAAGAACTTTATTAACAGCGTAAAAAAATTGTTTCTTTTTTTCTTGAGGCAAAGGTTGCATATCTAATAAATTTATTAAATATATCATTTCTTTCTTGCTAAGATTACCCATTGCTATGTTTAGTTTTTCTCTTTTTTTTTCATCAGTAATTGGTTCCGGAGCCTGAACTGGTTCTGGAGTTTGTTCTGGAGTATTTTCAGGATTTAACGCAGACATTATATATATAATTAGAAATTTATGATCCACACATTAAACATTCTTCTTCATCTTCTTCTACATTATTATTTTTATCTGGCTCAATTGTAAATTGTTGAGGGGCAGCTTTTGCTTTTGTTCTTAAATAATAAATACCAGTCTTCAATCCTTTTTTCCATGCGAAGAAATGCATAGCAGTTAATTTATTATAAGTTGGTTCTTTCATCCAAAGATTTGTACTTTGACTCTGGCAAATAAAGGCTCCTCTATCTGCGGCCATTTCTAAAATATGTTTCATAGGAATTTCCCATACAATCTTGTATTTATCTTGTAATGCCTTTGGTATTCCTTTCACACCTTGAACAGAACCATTTTGTCTAATAATACTATTTTTAATATCGTCTGTCCATAGTCCCATTTCAATAAGCTCCTTTAATAAGAATTTATTAATACAAACAAATTCACCTGCAATTGTTCTTCTTACATAAATATTACTAGTAAATGGTTCAAAACATTCATTATTTCCTAAAATTTGACTTGTAGAAGCAGTAGGCATAGGAGCAAGAAGTAGTGAATTTCTAATACCGTCATTTTTAATATTTTCTTTTAATTTCGACCAATCATATCTGTTTGTAGGTTCAACATTCCACATATCAAATTGAAGGATTCCTTTACTTGCAGGAGAACCATCAAATGTTTTATATGGACCATCTTTACAAGCGGATTCCCAACTGGATTCTAATGCTCCATGATAAATAGTTTCAAAAATCAGTTTATTTGCCTTTTTTGCGTCATCTGAATGAAAAGGAATATCCATCATAGCTAATGCATCTGCAAGTCCTTGAACACCGATACCAATAGGTCTGTGACGCATATTACTATTTTTTGTCTTGTCGGTAGGATAGAAGTTAATATCAATAACATTGTTAAGATTATAAGTAACAATCTTTGTTACTTTATGAAGTAATTCATAATCAAATGTATTTCTAAGCATATTTAATACAGCAGTATAACCTCCTACTAATTTATCACCGTGATATAGTTGTGGAAGTGTATCTACACCGTGTTTTTCTTTGAAATTATTGAATAATTCTGGTGAAATAATAACCTGATTATAAACAATATTTTTTCTATTCAATAAAGCTTTCATTAGGTCACACCATTTACACTCAGTCTTTGTGTATATAGTAACTTCTTCATTAAATGGACTAGTTGTTTCTTTTACAAATTTACTCAATGCAATACTAGCAAGATTACAAACAGCAGTTTCGTCAGGTCCGCTGTATTCAACAATTTCTGTACAAAGATTACTTGATTTGATAACACCCAAATTCTTTTGATTTGATTTTTTATTACAAGCATCCTTGTATAGCATATATGGTGTTCCTGTTTCTATCTGACTATCAAGGACCTTGAACCATAAATCTCTAGCCTTCATAGTCTTATTACCTCTTCCTTCTTTTTCATACTTTTCATATAATTCGTTGAACTGTTCCCCATATACATCACTTAATCCTGGACACTTGTCTGGACACATAAGAGTCCAATCTCCATTTTGACTGATTCTTTCCATAAATAAATCGGGGATCCATAAAGCATAAAATAAATCTCTGGCTCGCATTTCTTCATCACCGTGATTTTTTTTCATTTCTAAGAATTCTTCAATATCTCCATGCCAAGGTTCTAAGTAAATAGCAAAAGATCCGTGTCTTTTACCTCCTCCTTGATCAACATATCTTGCAGTATTGTTAAATACGCGAAGCATAGGGACAAGTCCATTACTAGTTCCATTAGTTCCTCTGATATGACTACCTGAAGCTCTCACATTATGAACATGTAATCCAATACCCCCTGCCCATTTACTAATCTTTGCACAATCGGTCAATGTATTATAAATTCCTTGAATGCTATCATTTTCCATAGCAATTAAATAACACGAACTAAGCTGTGGACGAGGGGTTCCAGCATTAAAGAGAGTAGGGGTAGCATGAGTAAAGTATTTTTGACTCATAAAATCATAAGTTTCTTTCACTTTTTCAATATTATGTTTATGAATACAAATAGCTACTCTTAGCCACATATGCTGTGGCCTTTCAATAATAACTTTATTAATTCTTAATAAATATGCTCTTTCTAAAGTTTTAAATCCAAAATAGTCAATCAAATAATCTCTATTATAATCTAGCATTTCTTGAAATACATTTGAATTATCCCGGACAATAGTCATTTGTTCTTCAGAGATAATAGGATGATTTTCCCCGTGAATATCTGTAAAATCATATAATTTTTTACAAACTTCATAGAAATTTTCAGGTGTGTTTTTATGATGATTTGAAATCATAATTCTACTAGCAAGAACACCATAATCTGGATGAGTTGTCGCCAATGATGCACATTGTTGTGCAGTTAATTCATCTATTAGTATAGTAGAAATACCATCGTATAATCTATCAATGATTTTTTTTGTTAAAGCAGTATAATTTACATTTAATTCATAATTTCCTTCTACTCCTAGTTTTTTGACCCGTTGTAAGATCTTATCAAAAGATATAATTTCTTTTTCACCATTTCGTTTGATTACAGAGTCCTCGTGATTCATCATATGTATAATAGTATAATTATAATATTTTAAATGGTTGTTAAAAATATTATAATTAGTTTTGAAAAATAATATATCAATATTTTATAATGAGTAAATTTCTTAATAGTATATTATTTTTAGGTGCTATTTTAGCAATAGGGTTAGTGTTATCTGGTTATAAAGAAAATTTTGAATTAATGCCTACTAAAATTCCAAGCCGGGTTTTGTTGGCAGATAGTTATCCAGTTAAAGCAACTCCGGGATTAAGTGATAATGGAAATGTAGGACAATATTTATTAAATCCAGTAGAGTTTGTAGGAGGATATACCCAAGCAACAAATAATAAAAAATATTGGGAAACTCCTTGTGATGGTTCTTCTTCTCCTCCAACAATTTGTGGAGGGTTATATAATAAAAAATCTATTGAAGAAGATAAAACATGTCAACCAGGATTTGATTGTACACGTGTTGGATTTTTTTGTTCAAATCTTCATTAATCTTTTTTATCAAAAGATTCAGTTCTTACCTTTATAACAATATTTTGTTTTTCATCTATTTTTGGACTAATTGTTGTGTCCATAAATAGTGTTTTAGTATTCGTTTCTAATTGTTGTAGTGAATTAGGTGTTAATTTCTTAGATTTCTTTCTAGATTTTTTTGGTTTTCTATGTTCATATCCAGTTTCTCGTTCTTTCAAAATAGTATTCCATAAATCCTTAAAATCAGGGTATACTGCATTAAACCATTTCTTATTCCTAGGAACTAATACACAAGAATAATCTTCAAGATACCAATAACAATTTTTCACCCAAGTCATATGCTTATTTTTTTCCATTATTTTATCATACCATGTATCAAATTCTTTTTTTGATATATCTACAGGAGTATATTCATAATGTGGTTTTTCGTTATGATAAAATTGTATAATAATTCCCTTTCTTAATCCCATTGCTGTTCTAGTATATGTTTCTCCATCGTTGTTAAACGCTTCTTCATTTTCATAGTCTTTAAATACGGTTTCTAAGAAATCACACTCATCTAAATCCCATACTTCCATTTGAATTTGCATTTGTATCCAATAATCCTTTTTAGGAGTTCCTGACAATTTTCGCGATACAGGATTTTTAACTTCTACAAGTCTTCCATATAAACTATTATTTTCGTTTATGTTAATTCCATCAGGAGAAGCTCTTAGAAAAGGAAATTCTGTATGCGCTTTACAACCAAATTCACCTACCGTTGTATTAAAATCAAATTCATAATGCATAATAGATAATGGTTCATATTTATGACCATTATGAAACGGGGATTCGATATTAACACTATTTCTTTTTTTAGATATATTAATTGGTTTACATTTACTATAAATTAGATTATTTTTTGCTGCTTGTGAATCTATTGCTTTCCAAATATCACTTGCAGATAGACCTTCCCGTCTAAATTTATACCATTCTTCTGTTAGTTGTTCTGGTTGTTCCACATTTTCATATTTTTTCAATAATGCTTTTATTTTATTTACATTCGGAGACTTTACAATTGTTGTTCCGGCATATGATCTAAAACTATGATTATTATGAAAGTATATTTCCATAGAATCAAATATATGAGCTTCTATATCAAAACCTAAATCATATGCAATCATTCCATAATTCATTGTTATTAATGTATAAATTGATTCATACATTATTTGTTCAAAATCATATTCCTTGAATAATTTGATATTTGAGTTTATCCAGTCCTCTATAAAATACATTACTGATTCCTTAAAATCATCTATATCGTTATCTGTATAATGTACTATTTCTGTTGCAGATTCTTCTATTTCTTTACTAATGTCTTTAAGAACAGCTAAGTCATTCCAATATGTTACCATGATATTATTATTATATGTATTTATTCTTTTAAATTACTATCAATTTTGCTTTTTTTTCTACGTCGTTTCTTAACACCCTTTTTCCCTTTATCATTCTTTCTACTAGTAGATAAACATTTTAATGTACTTGTTTTGTTTTTGTCTTTTTGTTTAAGAGTAAACTTGTTTTTAATTTTATTATATGTTAGTCCATTAATTAGTTTAATCTTATTTGTTTCTGTGTCGTAAACAACATCTTTTTGTCGTTGTAGTTTTTTTCTATTTAAACAATCAGTTAAATATATTTTCAACTGCTCTCTTTGTTCAGGGGTATATTCTTTTTCTTTACTATATTCATTTACATAATCACCTATTTTTTTTAATTTATATGCTTTACTTATTTTACTCCAGGGTTTGTCTTTATTTGCTACTTTTTCATTTTCCAAAAAAAATTCTATATTATCAACATTTGGTTTAGGTTCATATACTTTGGAATTATGATTTAAAAGCATAGTTTGATATTTTATGTTTTGCAGTTCTTGACAAACATCACTCATTATATATATATTATTTAAATTAAAGTTTATACTATTTTTTTTAAGTATATTTTAAATGAAAAAAATAATAATTAATGGAAAAAGAAATATTGATGGAATTAAGGGAGAAAAAACAAAAAAAAGAAAGATAACTGAAAACATTAACAAAAATATCTTCAACAAGATGTCTCAAGTAGAATATTTAAATAAACTCTATTTGAATGAAAATTATGATGGAATTAAGTTTGTAAAAAAAGAAGTGGAGAGAAAATTATCCGGATATAAAAATCAGGATGTAAAAAAGAAAAAATTAGAAGACAATTTTATAACATACGAAGAATGTTTAGAAAAGTTGGTTATTGCCAAGCTTAAATGCTATTATTGTAAAGATAATTGTTTATTATCATATGAAAATGTTAGAGAAGAAAAGCAATGGACACTAGATAGAATTGATAATTCTCAAGGACATAATAATAACAATGTAGTTATATGTTGTTTGAAATGTAATTTAAAGAGAAGAACAACTGATGATCAAAAATTTAAATTTACAAAACAAATGCGAATAATTAAAACTTTTTAATATTAATTCTATATATAATGAGTGGATTTGTTCCAAGAAGAGTAGCAATGACAAGAACAGCGTCAGCAACAACCGATATGAAGGCAGCAACTTTCAATAATCAATTAATAAGCACAATAGGAAGAAGAAGCACTTTAAGAAATCAGATACAGACACGATCATTTGGTAGTTTTTTACAAATAGATTACACTAATGCAGTGGGAAATAAATGTGAAAGAGAAAAATTAGCCCCCATTAGAACTCAAGGGACTCTTCAATTAGTAGAAGATGTATCATTTAATGTTGAACTATTTAAGGATGTAAATACTATGGGTTTTGTAATGAAATCCTTACAAGAAGATATAGTAACCCTTGGAGGTGGTTCACTTACCGATAATCTTTGTGGTTTTGGAGCTATTAGTAATTATGCAGAAGATATAAGAATGCCCATTTTTGATCCAACTAAAAATGGAAATTCTGAATTATTGATTGCATCAATCCAATCTTGTTCCGTTCTTTTTTCT